>Ga0187844_10001871_pt1 | contig 15557 bp, 16 predicted proteins | sample SpaLakP09_SKY_50_FD_134517 | JGI IMG/M metagenome (GOLD analysis project Ga0187844, IMG submission 134517) | Oligotrophic lake water microbial communities from Sparkling Lake, Wisconsin, USA - SP09_SKY_50 | ecosystem: Environmental > Aquatic > Freshwater > Lake | place: USA: Sparkling Lake...
GCCTCGCCTGCAGCCGATTTGACTAGGAGCCAACCATGGCAGTTCAGCAAAACAAAAAATCTCCCTCTAAGCGCGGCATGCACCGTTCGCACAATGCCTTGGTCGTGCCCGGCATTGCGGTGGAGCCCACCACCGGCGAAATCCACTTGCGCCACCATATCAGTCCGACCGGCTTTTACCGTGGCCGCAAAGTCATTAAGACGAAATCAGAAGCCTGATCCGCGCGGGTCGGCCTCAAGCCCGAAGCTGCATCGACTGTAGCCTCGGGCTTTTTTCTTGTCCACGCGATTAGTTCCGTGAATCCAATTAACCCCTGCATGCTGCATGATCACTATCGCAGTTGACTGTATGGGCGGGGATTTTGGTCCCGCGGTCACCCTCCCGGCCTGCCGTAACTTTCTGGCTTCGCATCCAGACGCTCACTTGGTTTTAGTGGGTTTGCCTCAGGCCTTGGCCGATTTTCCCCACTCCCGTATCACCAAGGTGTTTGCCAGTGAAGTGGTGGAGATGGACGATGCGCTGGAAATCGCTTTACGCAAGAAAAAAGATTCCTCCATGCGCGTGGCTATCGAGCAGGTGCGCGACGGGCTGGCGCAAGCGGCAGTCTCCGCCGGCAATACCGGCGCCCTGATGGCGATTGCCCGCTACATCCTCAAAACACTCGAGGGTATTGAGCGCCCCGCACTGGCCGGGCAAATCCCTAACGCCAAGGGCCATGCGACTACCGTGCTGGATTTGGGTGCCAATGTCGATTGCACGCCTTTGCATCTGCTGCAATTTGCAGTCATGGGTTCTGCGCTGGTGTCAGTCACCGACAACGTCAGTGCGCCTACGGTGGGTTTGCTCAACATCGGTGCGGAAGTGATTAAGGGCAACGAGACGATCAAAGAATCTGGCGAATTGCTGCGTGCAGCAGCGGCCAGCGGCGATCTGAATTTTTTCGGCAATGTCGAAGGCAATGACATTTTCAAAGGTACGGTGAACCTCGTCGTCTGTGATGGTTTTGTCGGCAATGTGGCGCTTAAGACCAGCGAGGGTCTGGCTGGCATGATTGTGGGATTCCTGAAAGAGGAATACGGTCGCAATGTGTTGACCAAACTGGCGGCACTGGTCTCGGCCCCAGTTTTGTCTGCGCTCAAGCGGCGCATTGACCACCGGCGTTACAACGGAGTGGCCTTGCTGGGTTTGCGCGGCCTGGTATTTAAAAGCCATGGTTCGGCAGATGAATTGGCGTTTTGCAGTGCCTTGGGTCGGGCGTATGATGCTGTACAGAACAATTTATTGGAGCGCGTGCGAACGCGCATTGCGCATGCGGCGCCCTTGCTTAACGCGCAAACTCCCGCCCCAACGCAGGGCTAAGTTCCCATCCCGGATTTCTCATGAGTAGCTTTTCACGTATCACGGGCACCGGCAGTTATCTTCCGCCGAGGCGGCTCAGCAATACCGACATGGTGGCGCGCCTGGCGCAGGATGGTATCGAGACATCGGATGCCTGGATCGTAGAGCGCAGTGGCATCAGCGCGCGCCACTTTGCCGACGAGGGTATTTTTGCCAGTGATCTGGCCTTGCACGCCTGCCTGCAAGCTTTGCAAGCAGCAGGCCGCTCGGCCAGCGACGTCGATCTCATTATCGTGGCCACCTCTACGCCGGATATGGTATTTCCTTCCACCGCCTGTATTTTGCAGGGCAAGCTTGGTGCGATCGGCGGTGCGGCTTTTGACGTTCAGGCGGTTTGCAGCGGATTTGTCTACGCACTCACGGTAGCCGATGCGCTCATCAAGACCGGTAGCGCCCGCTGTGCATTGGTGGTTGGGGCGGAAATTTTCTCTCGCATCCTGGATTTCAAAGACCGAGGCACCTGCGTGCTCTTTGGTGACGGCGCAGGTGCGGTGGTGCTGGAAGCGTCCGACACCCCGGGAATTTTGTCTAGCGATGTGCATGCTGATGGGCGACATGTGGAACTGTTGTGCGTGCCGGGCCATGTGCAAGGGGGGCTGGCAAGCGGCGTTCCTTTGCTCAAAATGGCGGGGCAGGCGGTATTCAAACTGGCAGTGGGCGTGCTCGAAGATGCGGCCCGTGCAGTTTTGTCCAAGGCGGGTAAGACGGAGTCAGATATCGACTGGCTGGTGCCGCACCAGGCCAATATCCGTATCATTCAAAGCACGGCTAAAAAGCTCAAGTTGCCCATGGAAAAAGTCATGGTGACGGTAGATCAGCATGGCAACACGTCGGCGGCGTCCATACCCCTGGCACTTGATACTGGCGTACGGAGCGGGCGAATCCAAACGGGCCAAACCCTTTTACTAGAAGGTGTGGGCGGCGGGTTTACCTGGGGCGCAATTTTGTTGACGCTGTAATGTTGGAGCGCTTAGGCCCTTGCACACCCGACTTTTCACCCATTTTCTGAGGGTTTGAATCGATGAAGCCATTTGCATTTATTTTTCCCGGCCAGGGCTCCCAGTCGGTGGGCATGCTCGATGCATGGGGCGATCACCCGGTAGTGCGCGCGGTGCTGGACGAGGCCTCGCAGGCTCTGCAAGAAGATATAGGCGCCTTGATCCGCGAGGGCAGCAAGGAAGCCTTGGCTCTGACGACTAATACCCAGCCGGTGATGCTGGTGGCCGGTGTTGCCGCCTACCGGGTCTGGATGGCCGAAGTTGGCATTGCACCGCAGGCCGTCGCCGGGCATTCTCTCGGAGAGTATGCCGCCCTGGTGGCCGCGGGCGCCTTGACTTTGGCCGATGCGGCGCCCCTGGTGCGTTTGCGCGGCCAGGCCATGCAGGAAGCCGTGCCGGTGGGTAAGGGCGCGATGGCGGCTATCTTAGGTATGGACCCGGCGCGGGTGGCGGCTTTGTGTGCTGAGGTGGCAGCAGAGTTTTCGCCTGAAAGCGGCGAATTGGTGGAGGCGGCTAATTTCAATGACAACGCCCAGACCGTAATTTCCGGCAGCAAAGCGGCCGTCGAGCGGGCCTGCGAAGTGCTCAAAGCCCAAGGGGCTAAGCGCGCTTTGCTACTACCGGTATCGGCCCCCTTCCATTGCGCATTGATGCAACCGGCAGCGCTGATACTGCGCGAGCGCCTGCGGCAGATAGCGATTGCCAGTCCGCAGATCCCGCTGCTTAACAATATCGACGTGATGCAGGAAAGCGATCCCGAGCGTATCCGCGACGCTTTGTACCGACAGGCCTTCGGGCCGGTGCGCTGGGTGCAAACCGTGCAATCTTTAAAGGCGCGAGGTCTGGAGCACATAGTCGAATGCGGCCCAGGTAAGGTCTTAAGTGGCATGGTCAAGCGCATTGATGCATCCCTGAGCGCTTTTGCGGTATTTGATCCGGCCACTTTGGCTGAAACACAGGCGGGCTTGCAATGAATTCGATCGATTTTGCAGGGCAAGTGGCCCTGGTAACCGGGGCGTCGCGTGGTATCGGCGCGGCGATTGCATTGGAGTTGGCCCGCAAGGGCGTGCGCGTCGTGGGAACAGCCACCACCGAAGCGGGGGCCCAAGGCATCAGCCGCGCTTTGGAGGCCTACGAAGGCTGCGCTGGGCGGGTTCTCAATGTGACCGATGGCGCTGCTTGTGAGGCGCTAGTAGACGCGGTAATCAAGGAGATGGGAGGCTTGCAGGTGCTGGTCAACAACGCCGGTATCACCCGCGATAACCTTGCTATGCGCATGAAAGATGAGGATTGGGATGCGGTGATAGACGCCAATCTTAAAGGCGTATTTCGCATGAGTCGGGCGGTGATGCGGCCCATGATGAAGCAGCGCTATGGCCGCATTATCAATATCACTTCGGTGGTCGGTGCCTCGGGTAATCCGGGGCAGGCTAATTACGCAGCCGCCAAAGCCGGTGTGGCGGGTATGACCCGCGCCTTGGCCCGTGAGTTGGGTTCGCGCAAGATCACGGTCAATTGCGTTGCCCCAGGCTTTATTGCGACCGATATGACCGCTGCCCTGAGTCAGGAGCAGCAAAATACCTTGCAAACCCAGATCCCCTTGGGGCATTTGGGCCAGCCCGCGGATATTGCCCATGCGGTGGTCTACCTGGCCTCGCCGCAAGCGGCCTATGTCACAGGCCAGGAGCTTCACGTCAACGGTGGCATGTATATGTAAAGTAGTATCCGACTGGACGCCTTTGTGTCCGCAAGGCGGCTACTGCGAGCGCGAAGCGCCCACACTGGTAAAATCGCGGACTGTTTTACAACCCTTAGAGGGAACCCATGAGCGATATCGAAGTACGTGTCAAGAAAATCATCGCCGAGCAACTCGGTGTGGAAGAGTCCCAAGTCACTAATGAAAAAGCCTTCGTGGCCGATTTGGGTGCCGATTCGCTGGACACGGTGGAACTGGTGATGGCTTTGGAAGATGAATTCGGCATTGAAATCCCCGACGAAGACGCCGAAAAAATCACCACGGTGCAAAACGCTGTGGATTACGCCATGACCCACAAAAAGGCCTAATCGGCCTGGTCCGACACCCGCTTTTGCGGCCGGGTGTTGGTAAAGCCTCGGCGGCTGGCCTTTACGCAAGCCGCTTGGGGCTTGAGCCGCTGCGCTCAGCATGTGATGGTCGCAACGTTTAATACAGGTGAGTATGTCCCGTCGTCGTGTAGTCGTTACCGGTTTGGGCTGTGTCAGCCCTGTGGGCAATACCGTAGATGAGGCTTGGGCCAATTTGCTGGCGGGCACATCGGGTATCGGCTTAATTAGCAAATTTGACGCCAGTGCATTTGCCTGCCGCATCGCAGGCGAGGTGCGCTGATTGGACTTGGATCGCTACATCAGCCCTAAGGATGCGCGTGCCATGGATAGCTTTATCCACTACGGCATTGTTGCAGCGGCGCAGGCGGTAGAGGACGCAGGTCTGGCTACGGGGGAGGCGCTGGGCGAAGAGGAAGCCACGCGCATTGGTTGCGTCATTGGGTCGGGCATTGGCGGACTGCCGATGATTGAGCACACCAACATTGAATTTACTGCGCGGGGCCCACGGCGCATTTCGCCGTTTTTTGTCCCCGCCTCGATTATCAATATGACCGCCGGCCATGTGTCCATGCGCTTTGGCTTTAAAGGTCCCAATATCGCGATTGCCACCGCGTGCACCACCGGTTTGCATTGCATCGGCGAGGCCGGCCGTATGATTGAATACGGCGACGCCGATGTCATGGTCGCAGGTGGATCGGAAGCTGCGGTGTCCCACCTCGGGGTGGGTGGATTTGCCGCCATGCGGGCCCTCAGTACCCGCAATGACGACCCGGCGGCGGCCTCGCGACCTTGGGACAAAGACCGAGACGGTTTTGTGCTGGGCGAGGGGGGCGGCATCATGGTGCTGGAAGAATACGAACACGCCAAGGCGCGCGGCGCCCGCATCTATGCCGAATTGGCTGGCTTTGGCATGAGCGCCGATGCCGGTCATATGACCGCGCCCAATATGGACGGCCCGCGTCGCGCCATGCTCAGCGCCTTGCGCAACGCATCGCTCAATCCGCAAGACATCGATTACCTCAATGCGCATGGCACCTCCACGCCGCTGGGAGATATCAATGAAACCAATGCCATCAAGGCAGCCTTGGGTGAACACGCCAAGCGCATCGTAGTCAGCTCCACCAAGTCCATGACCGGCCATTTGCTCGGTGGTGCCGGTGGCCTGGAGTCGGTGTTTACGGTGCTGGCCCTGTACCACCAGAAATGTCCCCCTACCATTAATTTGCTGAACCAAGACCCGGAGTGCGACCTGGACTACTGCGCCAACCAGGCGCGCGATATGCCGATCCGCGCCGCTTTGAAGAATAACTTCGGCTTTGGCGGCACCAACGGCGCATTGGTGTTCAAGCGCGCTTGAGGCGACAGTGACCACGAGGGATAGACCTTGTTAAGTCAGGCGCCTCCCGCGCGAATGCACTTTGCCCGCGCGCCCACCCATGCCGCTGTTGTGCTGGGGCTGGGGTTTACCAACCTGGCCGTGCTGCTGGCACTGGGTCTGCATGGGGCCCAGACGCTCTCTTTGGCCGGCCTGGCGCTTCTCTTTTGCCTGATCTTTTTTCTGGCCGCAAGAATAGGGTGGCTTGCGCCCGGTGGTAGCTTGGAATGGGATGGCGGCGCTTGGCGTTGGTCCTTGTGGTCGCAGGATGAAGCCTTACAGGTGCATTGGGCTGTGGCCTTGCCAGGTTTTTCAGTATTGCGTTTGTCTGCTGGAAACGGAGATATGCAATGGTTGTTGACGGGGCCGGCATGGGAGCGGGAGCCGCAGTGGATCGCATTGCGCCGTGCGCTGGTCGCCCATGGAGCACAGGCCAAGGGCGTAGCGCGCGGGAAAATCAGGGTTTAATGGCCGATTCTGTCGGCGTGATGCCAGATGCATGTAAAGTTTTTGATCATGCTTTGCGTTGTTGCCGGCAGGGTGTATCTGCTTGGGCTTGTTTGGATTCTGCGAATGCGCACTGCCGCGCACCGTCTGTTTGGGAAATTAGAGGATGACACCGATGTTTGCACTTGCTTTTTTTGATCGCTTACGCGCTGGACTCCCCGTTTTGGCCGCCGGCCTACTGGGAGTGACTTTGTTGACAGGGCCTGTGCAGCCAGTGAATGCCCAGGCGCGCGCGCTGCCCGATTTCACCGACCTGGTCGAACAGCTTGGCCCCTCGGTGGTGAATATCCGCACCTTGCAGAAAGTCTCCAGTCGTCAACAGTCTGGTGGCCCGGGCGATGAGGAAATGATGGAGTTTTTTCGTCGTTTTGGCCTGCCTATGCCCAATGTACCCAGGCAGGCGCCGCGCTCTAACCGGCCCGCGCCCGAAGAGGAGGTGCCGCGCGGTGTGGGCTCTGGCTTTGTTTTTTCCCAAGATGGGCTGATCATGACCAACGCGCACGTCATTGACGGGGCTGACGAGGTCTTGGTGACCTTGACGGACAAGCGCGAATTTAAGGCCAAGATCATCGGTGCGGACAAGCGCAGCGATGTGGCCCTGGTCAAAATTGAAGCCACCGGCCTGACGCCGGTGAAAGTGGGCGATGTCGGGCGGCTGAAAGTCGGTGAGTGGGTGATGGCCATCGGTTCACCCTTCGGGTTTGAAAATACCGTTACCGCCGGCATCGTCAGCGCCAAGCAGCGCTACACCGACGACACCGACTACTTCCCTTTTATCCAGACCGATGTGGCCATCAACCCGGGGAATTCGGGTGGTCCCTTGATCAACATGCGAGGCGAAGTGGTGGGCATCAACAGCCAGATTTATTCGCGTTCGGGCGGGTTTATGGGTATTTCCTTTTCGATACCTATGGACGAGGCGGTGCGGGTGGTGGAGCAGTTGCGCAGTCAGGGGCGGGTTTCTCGGGGGCGTATCGGCGTTGGCATCGCGCCTGTGAGCAAGGAGTTGGCAGAGTCTTTGGGTCTGGCCAAGGCCCAAGGTGCGCTGGTGACCAGCGTCGAAGCCGGTGCACCGGCGGACAAGGCGGGGGTGGAGCCGGGCGACGTTATTTTGCGGTTCAACGGAAAAGCGATTGAGAAGTCGATTGATTTGCCGCGCACGGTTGGTGAGATAAAGCCTGGCAGCAAAGCCACTGTCACGGTGCAACGGCGCGGTGCAACAAAAGAGCTGAGCGTGACCGTCGCCGAGATTGAGGTGGAGAAAACAGCGGCCAAATCGGGGCCTCCCGAGGGCAAACCCAAGGCCGCAGCCGGTCAGGTCTTGGGAATGAGCGTCAGTGAGCTCACCGAAGCCCAGAAGAAGGAGTTGCGTGTCAAAGGCGGCGTCAGTGTGGACGCAGCCACCGATTCGGCAGGACGCGCTGGGCTGCGCCAAGGCGATGTCATTTTGGCTATCGGCAATGTGGAAGTTGGATCCGTGAAGGAGTTTGAAGCGGTAGTGGCTAAGTTGGACAAGAGCAAGGCGATCAATGTGCTTTTCCGGCGCGGCGAATGGACGCAATACGCCTTGATAAAGCCGGCAAACTAAGGGCAAATGCTGCAAGACACGCTGAAGCGACCTGACCTGACAGGCCGGTTTGGTGCTTGTTGGCCTTAGCCGAAGCTTGGAAAGCCCTTATTTAAGGGTGTTTCTGGGTCCCGTCCTAAAGAATCTGATTGATGGTTTAGTTAGAATGACAGTCTGAAAATTCCGTTTTCAGTAATAAAGTAATTTGCAAAATTCGCGATACGGAATATTCGTGAGTGCTGCACATGCCATCAACATCTTATTCACATGGTTTGCTTACAATCTGTGTATAACTTGTGAATATATTTATGTTGTCGATTGACAACAAGCCAATTCGTCCTATGTGCAAGCGCGTCGTTTTTCGCTTTTTCCCTACAATGAAGTTCCAGCTTTCGCAGTTGCCAATGATGGTTGGTTCAGGGCGCGTCGTTCATCCGACGCGCCCTTTTTTCTGCTCCGGCCTTTTTCATTCAATCTCTTGACCCTTGTGCTTGATGCAACACATCAGAAATTTTTCAATCATTGCCCATATTGACCACGGCAAATCTACGCTGGCCGACCGCCTGATTCAACGCTGCGGTGGACTAGAAGCGCGCGATATGCAAGCCCAGGTTTTGGACTCCATGGATATTGAAAAAGAGCGGGGGATAACTATCAAGGCGCAGACGGCGGCCCTGCAGTACAAGGCCAAAGACGGCCAGGTGTACAACCTCAACTTGATCGATACGCCCGGCCATGTGGACTTCTCGTATGAAGTGAGCCGCTCGCTGTCGGCCTGTGAGGGCGCCTTGCTGGTGGTCGATGCCAGCCAGGGCGTGGAGGCGCAGACAGTAGCTAATTGCTATACCGCGCTGGAGCTCGGCGTCGAAGTGGTGCCGGTGCTCAACAAAATGGATTTGCCCAACGCCGACCCGGACAATGCACGCTCTGAAATCGAGGATGTGATCGGCATCGACGCCACCGAGGCGATCCCATGTTCGGCTAAAACGGGGCTCGGCATAGACGAGATTTTGGAGGCCATCGTCGCCAAGGTCCCGCCGCCCAAGGGCGATCCAGAGGGCGCTTTGCGGGCCATGATCATCGACAGCTGGTTTGATAGCTACGTCGGCGTTGTCATGCTGGTGCGCGTGGTTGATGGTCGTCTCGCGCGCGGCGAGAAAATCAAGATGATGGCTACCGGCGCGGTCTACAACGCGGACAACCTGGGCGTATTCACCCCGGCCAATTTGCCACGCGAATCGCTGCAGGCCGGCGAGGTGGGTTACATCATCGCGGGCATACGTGAACTGCAGGCGGCCAAAGTGGGTGACACCGTAACACTGATCCGTCCCGGCACCGGCGGTGCGGCGGCGACCGCCACCGAGGCGCTACCCGGTTTCAAGGAAATTCAGCCCCAGGTGTTTGCCGGCTTGTACCCTACCGAAGCCAACCAATACGAAGGTCTGCGCGACAGCCTGGAAAAGCTCAAGCTCAACGACGCCTCCTTGCATTACGAACCCGAAGTTTCCCAAGCCCTGGGTTTTGGTTTTCGCTGCGGCTTTCTGGGTTTGTTGCACATGGAGATCGTGCAGGAGCGCCTAGAGCGCGAGTTTGATCAGGACTTGATCACCACGGCGCCTAGCGTGGTCTATCAGGTAGTACAGGCTGACGGCGAAGTGCGCATGGTGGAAAACCCGTCCAAGATGCCCGACCAGGGTAAGTTGGATGAAATCCGCGAACCCATCGTGACGGTTCACCTGTACATGCCGCAGGAATACGTAGGCGCAGTGATGACCCTAGCCAACCAAAAGCGTGGATTACAGCTCAACATGGCCTACCACGGTCGCCAGGTCATGCTCACCTACGATATGCCGCTGGGCGAAATCGTGCTGGACTTTTTTGACAAGCTTAAATCCGTCAGCCGGGGTTATGCATCCATGGACTATGAGTTCAAGGAATACCGCGCCTCGGATGTGGTGAAAGTGGATATTTTGCTCAACGGCGAGCGTGTTGACGCTTTGTCCATCATCGTGCACCGCACACAGGCTACGTACCGGGGTCGCGCGGTCGTGGGCAAGATGCGCGAGGTGATTTCAAGACAGATGTACGACGTCGCCATCCAGGCCGCGATCGGCTCGAATGTGATCGCGCGTGAGACAATCAAAGCGCTGCGCAAAAACGTGTTAGCCAAGTGTTACGGCGGCGATATTTCACGCAAGCGCAAGCTCCTTGAGAAACAAAAAGCAGGTAAGAAACGCATGAAACAAATCGGATCGGTGGAAGTGCCCCAGGAGGCGTTCCTGGCTATTTTGAGGGTGGAAGACTGATGCCCTTCATCACTTCTTTGGTGCTTGCAGCTTTTGTGGCCTACGCCGGCGCTTGGTTTATGGGTGCAGTCGAGGGCAACTTTGCGTTCCTTTTGTTTATGGCCTCGTCAGTCACTGGCGCTTATTGGCTGGCTGAGTATTTTTACTTCTTACCAGCGCGCCAGAGCGCGGCGCGACAATTGCAGGAAGCCGATGACAAGCGCCGTGCCGATTTACATGGCAAAGGTATTGCACGCGTCGATGGTGATGTGGCGCAGGCTACCGAAGCCATCCTGGCCCAGCCCTGGTGGCTGGACTGGACAGCCGGTTTATTCCCAGTCATTATTTCAGTGTTCTTTCTGCGCTCATTTATCGTCGAACCCTTCAAAATTCCCTCGGGCTCAATGATCCCGACGCTGCTGGTGGGCGATCTGATTTTGGTCAATAAGTTCCATTACGGCTTGCGTCTGCCGGTAATCAATACCAAAATTACCGAAGGCGAAAAGCCCGAGCGCGGCGATGTGATGGTCTTTCGCTACCCACCCAAGCCCAGCCTGGACTACATCAAGCGCGTGGTGGGCTTGCCCGGCGACACCGTGGCTTATTTGAATAAGCGCCTGACTATCAATGGGCAGGCAGTGCCTACCGAATCAGTGCCTGAGTTTTTTGATGAAGACGCTATGCGTTACTTTAAGCAATACGAAGAAAAATTTGGTACCCAAAGCCACCGCCTGCTCAATGACGAGCAGCGTCCGGCTTTTGTCCCTGGTGCAGATAGATTCCCAGGCTACGACAACTGCAATTACACCGTCGAAGGCGTAAGCTGTAAGGTGCCTGAAGGGCACTATTTCATGATGGGCGATAACCGCGACAACTCCATGGACTCGCGTTATTGGGGCTTTGTGCCGGAAAAAAATATTGTTGGAAAAGCTTTTTTTGTATGGATGAACTTCGGCAACCTCAAGCGTGTCGGGCCTTTCCATTGACACTGGGGCGAACCTATCAAGCGACGCGCTGCGCGCCGGCAGCGCCGCGGCACAAAGGTACACCGTGAAACCCGAAATTGCGCAGTTGCAACTGCGCCTGCAACACCATTTCAATCGTCCTGCCTTGCTGGAGCAGGCCTTAACGCACCGCAGTTTTTCATCCGACCACTACGAGCGCCTGGAATTTTTGGGCGACTCGGTGCTGAGCCTGGCGGTGTCTGACTTTCTCTACGCTAAGTTGCAAAGCCTCCCCGAAGGCGACTTGTCTCGCGTGCGGGCGAATTTGGTGCGGCAAGAGACTTTGCACAAACTGGCTGTGGATTTGGGTCTGTCGCCCCTGCTCAAACTAGGTGATGGTGAGATGCGCTCGGGCGGTGCCAAGCGACCGTCCATCTTGGCCGATGCGCTGGAGGCGATTATTGGCGCGATTTACCTCGATGCCGGATACCCTGCAGCGCAAGCCCTGGTCCAACGTTTGTTCGAAAAGCTCGATGTCAATCCCGGTATGGCCGCCATCGGCAAAGACCCCAAAACCGAATTACAGGAATGGCTTCAGGGGCGCAAAATGCAATTACCCGACTACAAAGTGGTCAATACTCTGGGCGCTGCGCACCAGCAGACCTTCGATGTGGCCTGCGAAATCGCGCAACTCGACTTGGTCGAGCGTGGCATTGGTGGTTCCCGTCGTGCCGCTGAGCAAGTCGCCGCTAGCGCGATGCTGCAAACCCTTCACTCCAAAGCCACGCATGCCAAATAAAAAAATGCCGACTCAGCCTGCGGCTGATGTCCCAGAACAGCAAGCCCAAGACGTGGACAGCATGCTGGCAGGTTTGCTCAAAACCATGCCGCGCCTAGCCGAAGCGGGCGAGCAGGGTGTAGCCGGTCAGCGCTGTGGTTTGGTCGCCATTGTGGGTAAACCCAATGTGGGCAAATCCACGCTGATGAACGCCTTGGTCGGGCAAAAAATCAGTATCACCTCGCGCAAGGCGCAAACCACGCGCCACCGCATCACCGGCATGCACACGCGCGAGGCCTCGCAATTTGTGTTTGTGGATACACCTGGTTTCCAGACCCGGCACAACAACGCGCTCAACCGCTCGCTCAACAAAACCGTGGTGGGTGCGGTCGGTGATGTGGACTTGATTTTGTTCGTGGTCGAGGCGGGTATGTTCAACCAGGCCGATGCCAAAGTGCTGTCCTTGCTGAGCAAAGAGGTGCCCACCTTGCTGGTGGCCAATAAGCTTGACCAGGTCAACCGCCGCGCCGATATCGCGCCCTGGTTACAAGAGATGCAGCAACGCCATGCCTTTGCCGAGTTTGTGCCCATGTCGGCCAAGAACGCCAAGGATATCGAGCGCATGCTGGGTATTTGCGAAAAATACTTGCCCGAGCAAGCCTGGTGGTATGCCGCCGACGAGCTGACCGACCGCAGCGAGAAATTTTTAGCCAGCGAAACTGTGCGGGAAAAACTGTTCCGTCTCACGGGGGACGAATTGCCTTATACCTCGACCGTGGTCATTGATAAATTTGAAGAAGAAGCCGGGCGCGGCAAACAAAAGCGAATGCTGCGCATTGCTGCCACCATCGTGGTAGAGCGCGACGGCCACAAAGCCATGGTCATCGGCGACAAAGGCGAGCGCATCAAGCGCATCGGTACCGAAACCCGTGTCGAGCTGGAAAAGCTGCTCGATGCCAAAGTGTTTATTGAAATGTGGGTCAAGGTGCGCTCTGGCTGGGCCGACGACGAGGCGCGCGTGCGCTCTTTCGGATACGAGTAAATGGCCGTCAAGCGTATCGCGGACGAACCGGCTTTTGTACTGCATCGCTACGACTGGAGCGAATCGAGCCTGATTCTGGAAGTGTTTACGCGCCACCATGGGCGCATTGCCTTAATTGCCAAGGGTGCCAAACGGCCCAGTTCCAGTTTCCGACCGGTGCTTTTGCCTTTGCAGCGCTTGCACCTGGCCTTTGGTGGGGACGCCGAAATCCGCACGCTCAAAAGTGCCGAGTGGCAGGGTGGCCACGTCATGCCCACCGGCGAGTCCTTGCTCTCGGGCTACTACCTGAATGAACTCTTGCTGACGCTCTTGGCGCGCGACGATCCGCACCCCGTCTTGTTTGATGTCTATGCAAGCGTCGTGGCCGTGCTCGCGAGCGCGCACGAGGAAGTGCTGGAAGCGGCGCTGCGCAGTTATGAGCTACTGCTCTTACGCGAAGTCGGTTTGCTGCCGCAACTCGATGTGCAAACCCTCGCGCTGGTGGCGCTGGAGCCGCAGCAGTCCTACACCCTGGTGCCTGAAGGCGGACTGCGCCAGGCCCACGCCGACGACCGGGCTTATTTGAGCGGCGCACAATGGACGGGCTTGCAAGCCACGCTGGTTGAAGGCAGCCTTTTTACCGACACCTTGCGTGCCTGTGCGCCCCTGAGTACGGCACTCAAACCCTTGCTGCGCGCGCTGCTGCACTACCATTGCGGGGTGCGCACCCTGCGCACCCGCCAGATGATGGTGGACATCCAGTCCTATTGAACTTTCTAAGCTTCGATCTCGTAACCATTGCCCGCTTGTCATGCACACTTCATTTACCGCCTTGTCTGTCAATTTGAATAAAGTGGCCTTGGTGCGCAATACCCGTCACCTTGGCATCCCCAGCGTGACCCGCGCCGCGACCCTGTGCTTGCAGGCCGGGGCTTCAGGCATCACCGTGCATCCGCGGCCCGATGCGCGCCATATCCGCGGCAGCGATGTGCTGGACCTGGCGGAGTTGATGCAGCAATGGCCGGACCGTGAGTTCAACGTCGAAGGCAATCCTTTGCACAATCTGATGGATGTGGCCGCCGATCTCAAGGCCCGCAATCTGCCCTTGCACCAGCTCACCTTGGTACCGGACGGGCAGGGCCAGTTGACCAGTGACCATGGCTGGAGTTTTCCGCAGGACTCGGAGGTGCTGCGCCCCTTGGTTGCCCAGGCGCAAGCCTGGGGCGCACGTGTGAGTTTGTTCATGGATGCTGATGCGGATGCCATGGCCGGTGCCAAAGCGGTAGGCGCGGACCGGGTGGAACTTTATACCGAGCCTTATGCAGCAGCCTGGGGTAGTGCCGGGGCCCAGGTCCAACTAGAGCGATTTGCCCAAGCGGCGCGCGCCGCCACTGCGGCTGGCCTAGGCATCAATGCGGGTCATGACCTCAATCTAGACAACCTGGGCGCATTCATACGCGCCGTCCCTGGGGTGCGCGAAGTATCTATTGGCCACGCGCTGATTGGCGACGCTTTGGAGCGCGGTTATACCGGCGCGGTGCAGGCTTACTTGGCGTGTTTGCGTACATGATTTTCGGTATTGGTACAGATATTTGCGATGTGCGGCGCATCCGCGCCAGCCTGGAGCGCCATGGCGAACGCTTTGCCGCTAAAGTCTTGGCGCCCGGGGAATTGGCCACCTGGAAGGTCCGCAGCAGCCGTTGGCCCGAGCGCGGCGTGCGCTACGTCGCCACCCGTTTCAGCGCCAAAGAAGCTTTTAGTAAGGCAGTCGGTCTAGGCATGCGCATGCCCATGACTTGGCGCTCCTGCGAGATTGCCAAGCTGCCTAGTGGTGCGCCAGTAGTGGTTTTGCACGGTGCAATGAAAGCGTGGTTTGATGCGCGCGGCTTGCAAGCACAAATCAGCCTGAGCGATGAAACCGACTATGCAGTCAGTTTTTGTGTGGTCGAGGCAGTCCCCCGCAGCCTGGATGCGGCGCCTGCCATTGGCCAAGCTACTGCTGGACTGGCGGGGTCTTGGCCGCACGCTGCGACCTAAGGCTGCCGGCATGAAAACGACCAAGCAACACTCCCCCTTGTTGATTGATATCGCCGCTACCCGTTTGCAGGCGGTGGACAAAAAGCGTTTACGCCATCCATTGGTCGGCGGTTTGATTTTGTTTAGCCGCAACTGGGAAAACCGGGCGCAATTGACGCAGCTGTGTGCCAGTATCAAGCGTTTGCGTCCCGATCTACTCATTGCGGTCGACCATGAGGGCGGTCGGGTGCAACGCTTTCGCAACGATGGCTTTGTACATCTCCCGCCCATGCGCCTGCTGGGCGAAATGTTTGCTACTGCGCCGCGCGCCGGTCGCCAGGCCGGGCCGCTTGCGGCGACCCGGGCCGCACTGGCTTGCGGGCATGTGATAGGCGCGCAATTACGCGCTTGCGGCGTGGACATGAGTTTTGCGCCGGTGCTGGACCTGGATTACGGCGTGAGCAGCGTGATTGGCAATCGGGCTTTTTCCGATGATGCACGTACCGTGAGCCTGCTGGCCCAAAGCCTCCTACAAGGTATGGCGCAAACCGGCCTAGCCCATTGTGCAAAACACTTCCCAGGC
>Ga0187844_10001873_pt1 | contig 15539 bp, 15 predicted proteins | sample SpaLakP09_SKY_50_FD_134517 | JGI IMG/M metagenome (GOLD analysis project Ga0187844, IMG submission 134517) | Oligotrophic lake water microbial communities from Sparkling Lake, Wisconsin, USA - SP09_SKY_50 | ecosystem: Environmental > Aquatic > Freshwater > Lake | place: USA: Sparkling Lake...
GGCGGTAGATCGAAAACAGGGTTTCGAACACCGGGTAAATACAGACCATCAGCGCGAACAGTGGCGACACCTCGGGGTGGCGGGCGGTCAGCAAAATGCCAATCTCGGCCAGGAAGAAGCCCAAGAAATACGCGCCGCCGTCGCCGAGGAAGATCAAGCCGGCAGGGAAGTTCCACACGAAGAAACCCAGCACCGCACCCACGCCGGCCAAGGCCCAGAGTGCCAGCTCAACGTCCCCGACCTGATAGGCCACGTAGGCCATGGCGAGCAGCATCAGGCTGACACACATGGACGACAAGCCGTTGAAGCCATCGATGATGTTGACGGCATTGGCCACCCCGGCGACCACGAAGATCGTGATGATCATCGAGCCCGCGGCGGTGGCCACCACCCAGTCCATGATCGGAATATCAGTGCGGGTGATCTGGGCATCCAGCACCCAGGCCGCCAAGGCCGCAGAAACCGCAGTCGCCACCAGGCGCTTGCCCGGAGAAACGCGCTTGGTCAGGTCTTCGATCAGACCAGCACCGAAGGCAGGCAGGCCGCAGAGCAGCAGGAAGAAACCGATCTTGGCGCTGCCCGGCCCATGCTGCCAAACCAGCAAGGCGCAGGCTGACAAACCGAGGTACATACCGACGCCACCAATGCGGGGCACCGGATTGGTGTGGAACTTCTGCGGACCGGACAGATCCGCATCGGCCGAAAAATGACCATGGGTGCGTGACGAGCGGATGACCAGCAGGGTCACGATCGCAGACACGAAGAAAGGAAGTAACAGATACGACATGGGCGCAAGTGTAGCGAGGCTACAGGCACCAAAAATGGGCAGCTCTTGTCCAGCTAGAATCCGGCCGGTCATCGAGCGCATGGGAAAACCCTGCCTCGCACAATTACAGCAAGTGAGATTCCATGAAATTTTGCGAGTTTTGGGGTTCAGCGGTACCAGCGAACCACGGGCGCGAGGCCGCAAGCATTCACACTCAGGCCGCCCGGCGCGGATCCAAGCCATTTCAGCTGGCACTGCTGGCTGCGGCCCTGCACCTGCCGGCCATGGCCCAAGCGCAGTCGACGGACGCCGAGTCAAGCACGGATGGTGGCCCGATTCGTCTGCAGACAATTCAGCGCGCGACAACAACAGCAACACCGCCAGACGAGACCCGTCAAAACAACGAGCTGCCAAGAACCGAACAGCCAAGTCTGACAACGCCGCGCGCGGCGCTCTACCAGCCGAGCGAGTTTGAGCGCTATGTGCAGCGCGCAGTCGGCCCAGAGAGTGACATCCGGCGCTTCGGATCCGAGCTGATGAGCCCCAGCGGCCGCAGCGGCATGAGCCAGGAAGCCAGCAGCCAGATCCCGCAAGACTATCTGATCAGCGTCGGCGACGAAGTGCTGGTGACGCTGTGGGGCTCGGTCGACGCCGATCTGCGCCTGACCGTGGATCGCAGTGGGCGCATCACCCTGCCGCGCGTCGGTCCGGTGATGGTGGCAGGCCTGCGCTACGGCGACCTCGCTCCGGCGATCGATCAGCGCGTCGGCCAGGTGTTTCGCAACTACAAGCTCAGTACCTCGCTGGGTCGGCTGCGCAGCATTCGTATCTACGTCACCGGCTTCACGCAGCGGCCCGGGTCTTACAACGTCAGCAGCCTGTCCACCCTGGTCAACGCGTTGATGCAAGCCGGCGGCCCCACCGCGGCTGGCAGCTTCCGGCAGATCGAGCTGCGCCGTGCCGGCAAGCTGCTGACGACTTTCGACTTCTATGAATTGCTGCTCAAGGGCGACAAAACAGCCGACCGTTCCTTGCAAGCCGAGGATGTCATCCACATCAGCGCGGTCGGCCCGCAGGTCGCACTGATTGGTAGTGTCAACAAGCCTGCCATCTTCGAGCTCAAGCCCAAGGAAACACTGGACGATGTACTGGCCATGGCGGGCGGCTTCACGGCGGTGGCAGATCGCAGCCGCGTGACGGTCGAGCGGCTCGACGCACGCAACGACACCCGTATCAGCGAGCTGGCACTGCCACTCCAAGCGAAACAACAGCCCCGCAACGGCGATCTGTTGCGAGCCTTCAGTGCCGTCGAAGCGACGCTCTCGCAGCAACGACAGAACAAGCGCGTGCGTGTCGAGGGCGAGGTCATGCGCCCAGGTGAATTCATCCTGCCGGCCAGCAGCACCCTGGCCGACGCAATCAAGGCAGCCGGCGGATTGACGAGCAGCGCCTACCTCTTCGGCACCGATTTCAGCCGCGAAAGCGTGCGCGCCACCCAGCAAGTCAATTACGAACGTGCCTTGCGCGATCTGGAAACCGAGTTCACCCGCAACTCGGCCACGCGCAAGACCAGCACGGCAGACGATGCGACCGCGCAACAGGCTCAAGCGCAGAGTTCATCGCGTCTTATTGATCGCCTGCGCGCCGTGCGCCCAACAGGCCGCATCGTGCTGCAACTAAGCCCGAAATCGAGCAGTCTTCCCGAACTGATCATGGAAGACGGCGACCGACTGCTGATCCCGGCCAAGCCGACAACGGTCGGCGTGTTCGGCAGCGTATTCAATGGCGGCAGCTATCTCTATGCAGATGGCGCATCTATCAACGATTTCCTCAAACTGGCTGGCGGCCCGACCCGCGGCGCCGACACAAGCAGCGTGTTCGTGATCAGAGCCAACGGAAGCGTCGTCAGTGCACGACAAAAGTCCAGCGGCTGGCTGTCATTCGGCACCGGCCTGGACGGCACCGGTGCCGAGCCCGGAGACACGGTTTTTGTTCCCGAGGAAATGAACAAGACCACATTCATTCAAGAGGCCAAGGATTGGACGCAGATCCTTTATCAATTCGGCCTGGGCGCCGCGGCGCTGAAGACGATCAAGAACTGATACGGCCAGACATGGAGACCTCTTCTGTGACGCAACGCACATCTGCCGAAATCGGATTCGATACAACCGAAGATGAAACAGGCATGGACCTGCTGGACATCGCCACTGTCTTGGCAACGCACTGGCGACTGCTGGTAGCGGGACCGATCGCAGCAGGCGCGCTGGCACTCGGGGCCAGCTTCCTGATTGCACCGACCTTCACATCTAAGACCACTTTTCTGCCGCCGCAACAGCAGCAAAGCGCAGCGGCCTCCGCACTCGCCTCGCTAGGCGCATTGTCGGGCCTGGCAGGCGGTGCGGCTGGCATCAAGAGTCCAGGCGATCAGTTTGTGGCACTGATGCAGAGCGTCAATGTAGAGGACCGCATCATCGACCGCTTCAAGCTGATGGAAGTGTACGAAGCGAAGTACCGCTTTCTCGCCCGACAAACGTTGGAGCAGAGTGTGCGAATTTCGCTGGGCAAGAAGGACGGGCTGATCACCGTTGAGGTTGACGCAAAGGATCCGGTGATGGCGGCCGAGATGGCGAATCAGTATGTCGCTGAGCTTCGCCGCCTATCTGCTGATCTTGCGCTGACTGAGGCGCAGCAACGTCGCGTCTTCTTTGAAGCCGAGCTCAAGAGCACCCGGGCAAAGCTGACAGAAGCACAGCAGGTCCTCCAGGGTAGTGGTTTCAACCCCGGCGCACTGAAGGCTGAGCCGAAGGCGGCAGCAGACGCCTACGCGAAGATCAAGGCGGAGGCCACTGCCGCCGAAGTTCGCTTGCAAACAATGCGGCGAGCACTCGCAGACTCTGCGCCAGAGGTGCAACAGCAGTCGACCCTGCTGAGTGCGCTACGCGCCCAGCTACTCAAGCTCGAAAGCTCCGCCGACACCAGCGGCGATGCTGACTACATCAGCCGCTACCGCGAGTACAAGTACCAGGAAACCCTGTTCGATTTGTTCTCGCGGCAATATGAGATGGCTCGCCTGGACGAAAGCCGCGAAGGCGCGTTGATTCAGGTGGTGGACGTCGCAAGCCCTGCCGAACACAAGAGCAAGCCCAAGCGTGCGTTCATTGGCATCGCAACGATTCTCGGCACCGGTGTGCTGCTCACGATGTTCATTTTGATCCGCCAGTTCTGGCGGCAAGCGAAGGCCAATCCCATTCAAGCTGAAAAGCTGATGCGCCTGCGACAAGCCTGGATTGCCAAGTGAAAATTCCTTGGCCCCTTGGTCTTCAGCAGCTGAGCCCCCTATCGTTACTGCCTCCTACTTTGGGGTGAGCTCTTCGGCAAAGCCCGCATGGTAAAGTCCATGCGTTCACCACTTGAACGCATGGACATCAAATGCCCGACTCGCAGCAAAGCAATGATCTGGACTACGCGCTACTCCGCCAGATCGCCGAACAGAACAGCACCAATCAACGTGCGTTGGCGGAGCGGCTCGGCGTCAGCGTGGGCAAGGTGAACTACTGCCTGCGAGCGATCGTCGACAGGGGCTGGGTAAAGGTCAACAACTTCCGCCGCTCGGACAACAAATGGGCCTATGCCTATTTGCTGACGCCCAGCGGCGCGAGTGCGAAGGTTCGTTTGGCGCGGGATTTTTTGGAGCGAAAGGAACATGAATTCAAGTTATTGCAGAACGAAATTTCCGCGCTGCGCCAGGAAATTCAGTCGGACAGACCTAAGGCATGAACGCTGAATTGCGAACTCCGTTTACCAGGCCGTACGGTATGGTCAGGCCGGCCTTGGTGGGTGTGGACCAAACGCGGAACCAAACAAGGATTCAGCGTGGCCGAGGTTTGGAACTTGACCTGCTGTTCCGAAGCACCTTCACTGCCTCGCTATCGATTGAGGGTGCAGCTTGCATCCTCGTTCCTGCGTCCAAGGTTGAGCGCATCTACGTCGACGACCACGATCGCGCGGACTTCCTCAAACAGGGCCACCAAAGGGCCCCCAGAAAGTAAATGATGGCCGCAAAAAAACCCATCTATGTCACCCAGCCGCACTTGCCTCCGCTGGAAGACTTTATTCCCTATCTACAGTCCATCTGGGATAACAAGATTTTGACCAACGGTGGAACCTACCACCAACAACTGGAGAAGGCGCTCTGCGAGTATTTGGGCGTTCCCTTCATTAGCTTGTTCAGCAATGGCACCATCGGGTTGATCACTGCGCTCCAATCACTGCGAATCACCGGTGAAGTCATCACAACGCCCTATTCTTTTGTGGCCACCACTCATTCACTTCTGTGGAATGGGATCCGGCCGGTTTTTGTGGACATTGATCCCGTAACGCTGAACTTGGACCCAGCCAAGATCGAGGCCGCCATAACGCCACAGACCACGGCAATCATGCCTGTCCACTGCTACGGGCACCCTTGCGATGTGGATGCAATCCAGAAGATCGCAGACCGCTACAACCTTCGCGTAATCTACGACGCAGCACACGCTTTCGGAGTCAGCGACGCAAACGGCAGCTTGCTGAACCATGGCGACTTGTCGGTGCTTAGCTTTCATGCCACAAAGGTTTTCAACACCTTTGAAGGTGGCGCCATAGTGAGTCATGACGCAAAGACAAAAAGTCGCATCGACCAGCTGAAGAATTTTGGTTTCGTGGATGAGACGACCGTGGTCGCGCCAGGTATCAACGGCAAGATGAGCGAGATCAACGCCGCATTCGGCTTGCTGCAACTCAAATCCGTGGACGCCTCGATCAAAGCCCGTGCACGCATCGCCGATCGCTATCGGCAGGCATTGGGTGACGTACCAGGTATCACATGCCTGCAGGACAGCGCGACAGCCTCAGCGAACCACTCCTACTTCCCGATCCTGGTCAACAGCGAATACGGGCGCAGCCGCGACGCTCTCTACGATCACCTCAAGAGTAATGACGTCCTGTCCCGCCGCTACTTCTACCCGCTGATCTCGGAGTTCCCGATGTACCGCAGCATGCCTTCTGCACAGGCGGCGAACCTGCCAGTCGCGACTGGGGCTGCGCGCCGTGTGTTGTGCCTGCCGATCTATGCAGCCCTGAGCACCGAGGATCAGGACCGGGTCATCGAACTCATCCGCAGCTGAACAGCCTGCCGACGAAAGCCACAGCATGGCCACCACCGCCACGATTGCCGACATCGCCGAGTTCATTCCCGAAGGGAAGCTCAGCAATCAAGACCTGGAATTGCTCTACCCGAGCTGGCCAGCCAGCAAGATCTACGAGAAGACCGGTATTCAGAACCGCGGCATCGCCGCGCCCGATCAGACTGCCGGCGACTTGGCACAGGCTGCGGCACAAGCCCTGTTCGCAAGGGGCAAAGTGCGCGCAGAGGACGTCGACTTCATCATTCTCTGCACCCAGGCGCCGGATCACGTACTACCGACGACGGCTTGCATACTGCAACACCGACTGGGCGTCCCGACTTCCGCCGGCGCACTCGATGTCAATCTTGGTTGTTCGGGCTACGTCTACTGCCTGTCACTTGCCAAAGGCCTCATCGAAAGCGGCGCAGCCAATTGCATCCTGCTGCTGACGGCTGACACTTACTCCAAATACATCCACCCGCTCGACAAGAGCGTGCGCACACTCTTCGGCGATGGTGCAACAGCCACTGCGGTCATTGCAAAGGAAGCTGAACGGAGTGCAATCGGCCCCTTCGTGTTCGGCACCGATGGCAGCGGCGCAGAACACCTGATCGTGCCGGCCGGCGGCTTCCGCCGGCCGGCAAGTGCCGAATCCGCAGAGGAATTCCGCGATGGATCTGACAACGTCCGCTCGGCCAACAATCTCTACATGAACGGCGCCGAGGTCATGGCCTTCACGCTGCGCGAAGTACCGCGCACCGTTGACAAACTGCTGGACAAGGCTGGTCTGGCTCGCGATCAGATCGATTACTTCGTGCTTCACCAGGCCAACCGTTTCATGCTGGAGGCATTGCGCAAGAAAATGAAGATTCCGAGCGAGCAGATGCCCGTTCGCATCGAGGAGGTCGGCAATACCGTCTCCTCAACGATTCCACTGACACTGATCTCGATGCTCCAGCTGGGCCTGCTGGACACAGAGAAGCGGCTCATGCTGGTTGGCTTTGGTGTGGGCCTGTCTTGGTCCGCCTGTATTTTGACTATTTAAGGGAAATGACTATGAGCGAGTTCCACAAGGGCATTGCAGAGATTCTTGAAATCGACGAATCGGCCGTCAACGCCGCGACTGACCTTCATGCTGGTGAAGCGGCATGGGACTCCCTGGCCGTCGTCTCGACCATCGCGCTGATCGATGACTGCTTCAATGTCATGCTCGATGGTCAGTCACTGACAAACTGCAACACAGTCGGCGACATCGAGGCCCTGATCGAAGCAGCGCGAAAGGCCTGACCATGGTTGCACCCATCGGACGCGAGGCCCGGAGTACCGGCGCACAGATCGTCGGCGTCGTGTCCTGCGTACCCAGCCGGACGCGCAGGAACGAGGACTTCCACGCCACCTTCGGCGAGGCGGGCGTAGCCGATGTGGTCAAGATGATCGGCGTGCAATCCCGGCATCAAGTGGAAGGCACGACCACAACCCGAGACCTGTGTGCCCATGCCGGCAGACGCCTGCTGGAAGGCCTGGAATGGACGCCAGATTCAGTGGATGCCCTGCTGTTCGTTTCGCAGACGCCGGATTTCCGGCTGCCGCCCACGGCCTGCGCTTTGCAGGCGGATCTGGGCCTGCCGACGCAGTGCATCGCTTTCGACATCAATCTGGGTTGCTCCGGCTACCCCTATGCGATCTGGTTGGGCATGACCATGATCCAGACCGGTGCTGCGCGACGAGTTCTATTGGCCGTGGGTGACACGATCAGTCGCATCGTTGATCCGAACGACCGCGCCACGGCTCTGCTCTTCGGCGACGCCGGAACGGTCACGGCGCTGGAAGCCAAGGCCGAGGCATCGCCCAGCCATTTCATATTGGGCAGCGATGGCAAAGGCGTCAGCAATCTGATCGTGCCAACGGGCGGATTCCGCGACTACGCTGCCTGCGGCGACGCGAGGCTGGCCGGCAAGCTGGGGACAGCACTCTACATGGACGGCGGCGAAATCTTCAATTTCACGCTGCGCACCATTCCGCCGCTGGTGGCTCGAACGGTCGAGCTCGGTTCGGCAGACGGTAAGGCACCAGACTTCTACCTCTTCCACCAGGCCAACCTGTTCATGCTCAAACACCTGATCAAGAAAGCCAAGCTTGCACCCGAACAGGCGCCGGTGAATATCGACGAATTCGGCAATACCAGTTCCGCCTCGATCCCCCTGCTGATGACCAGCCGTCTGGGCGAGGCGCTGCGCCAAGGCAGCAAGCGCCTTGCGCTGTTCGGTTTCGGCGTTGGTTACTCCTGGGCCGCAGCGTCGATCGACGTAGGCCCGCTCAAGGTCGTCGAGACCATTCAGGCCTGAAAGTCATGACACAGAACATCTTTAGGGACAACCTGTTAGCCGGCCAGCGCTTCCTGGTCACCGGCGCATCTTCTGGCCTCGGCCTGGCTGTCGGCCACCTGTTGGCAGCGAGCGGCGCGACCGTGTTGGGTGTCGGCCGCAATCCCGAGCGCCTGGAGGCTGCGGTAGCGTCATGGCAAGGTTCAGGCCACCTGGCCTGCATTCAAGACCTGAATGGTGCAGACGAAGTTGCAGCCTTCACCAAGTCGCTGGCGGATGCACACGGCGCGCTGAACGGCATCTTTCACGCGGCAGGCAATGAACTGCTGCGCCCGATCCGCCTGAGCAAGCAGGCCCAGTTCGACGAAGCTTTCGGCAGCGCTTTTTTCGCTGCAGCAGGCCTATCCCGGGCTGCAGCTCAGAAGGGCGTGATGGTCGATGGCGGGGCTTTGCTCTTCATGTCCTCGGTCGCCGGCTCGGCCGGCAAGGTCGGCATGGCCGCCTACTCAGCCAGCCGCGCCGCAGTCGAAGGCATGGTGCGATCGCTGGCCTGCGAGTTCGCACCCCGCGCCATCCGCGTGAACGCCTTGGCCGCCGGCGCGGTCCAGACACCCATGCACGACCGCATCACTCACGGCGCAGCGCCGGGTGTGGTCGAGGCCTACGCGTCCAGCCACCTGCTGGGATTCGGCAATGCGGACGACATCGCCAATGCCGCGGTGTATCTGCTAGGCCCCGGCGGACGTTGGATAACTGGGACAACCTTGGTAGTCGATGGAGGTTACCTATGCAAATGAACGGAAAATTTCTGACCCTGGTCGGTGCTGGTGCCTATGCCCGCGAGTTGATCAACTGGATCAATGACGCCACGGCGCAGGGACACCTCCCCAAGCTAACCGGCTTTCTAGACGAGAGCGAACAGGCGCTCGACGGCTTCCCCTACTCGATCGAGTACCGAGGCCGCATCGACGCTTACCAGCCACAAGAAGGCGAAATGCTGGTGATGGCCATCGCCGACCCAGCGGCCAAGCACCGCATCGCCGAAACCCTGATGGCAGCAGGTGGCAGGTTCGCGACCGTCATCCACCCGTCCGCGGTGATTGCCGGATCGGCACGCCTAGGCGTCGGCGTCACCGTCTGCCCGTTCGCCTTGGTATCGGCGGACGCGGTGGTAGGCGACTTTGTTGCCATCAATGCAATGAGCAGTATCGGCCATGACGTGCAGCTCGGCGCGTATTCCACGCTGAGCGCCCATGTGGACTTGACCGGCCGCGTTGTCGTCGGTGAAGAGTCCTTCTTCGGTACCGGCGCCAAGGTGCTACCAGGCGTCAAGGTCGGCGAACGCGCCAAGATCGGTGCCGGCGCGATCATCATGCGCGGAGTCAAACCCGGTGTGGTGATGTACGCAGCCCCTGCAAAGAAGCTGTGATGGATTTCGATCAAACGCTGGTCCGTCGCTATTGGCACATGCTGTGCCATCGGCGAGAGCTACCGGCATCAGGCGACTACCTGCGCCTCGAAACCTGCATCGGCGATGTCGTCGTATTCAACGACGGCAAGGACCTCGTGGTCTTCGACAATCGCTGTGCCCATCGCGGGGCGCTGATCTTCCCGGGGACCGATGGCAACCAACCAGCAACCTGCGGCTACCACGGTTGGACCTATTCGCACGGCGTGGTAATCGTTCCGGAGCGCGAAAGATTCAAGGGCTGCGATCTATCAAAAGCCCGGCTCAATACCTTTGCCACGGACTGGTGCGGCGATTTCCTCTTCTTCGGCGCCGAGCCTGCGCAAGCGCTCTACGACCAGCTTGCCGATACGGCGGAGATACTCGAGAACATCTCCTTCAACATCGACGCCCGGCACGACGTCAACGAATACATCTACGAATGTTATTGGCCGCTGGCGATCGAGAACGCGCTGGAGCCGTATCACATCTCGCTGATCCACCCACAGACGCTGGCGTCGCTCGAGCTTGAGGATGGTGAGAACACCTTCACGGGCCGCAATTCGATCTGGCGCGCACCCGTGGGCAATGCAAGGCTGCGCAAGCAGCTAGGCAATTTGAAGCGTTTTTTTAACATCGACTATGGCTACGAGGGCTACCTGAGCCTGTACCTGTTTCCATTCACGATGTTGTCCTCGACCTTCGGCTACTCGTATTCGCTGCAAAACTTTTTCCCCCGCGACGCCGCGGGAAAAACCACCACCTTCAGCAGCCGCCTGCTGACCGCGGCAACCAAGGATGCTCAGGCCGCTGCCGTGCTGACTTCCTTCTTCAGTTCGACGGCAAAGGTCAACCGAAAGGTCTTCGGCGAGGACCATGACGTCTGCAAGCGCATGCCGCGCGACGCCTGGAACGCCGAGCCACTGCAATTCGCCAGCGAGGTCGAGGCTAAGGTCCAGCATTTCCGTGAGTCCTGCCGCATGCACATCGACGGAATGGAAGCTTGATGCCGTGGGCCTGAAGCAGAACATTGTCGCCAACTACTTCAGCCAGGCCTATGTCGCCGGCGTCGGCATCCTCACTGTCCCGGTCTACGTTCACTACCTGGGCACGGAGGCATATGGGCTGATCGGCTTCTACACCATGCTGCAGGCTTGGTTCCAGTTGCTGGATGTCGGCCTGAGCACGACTTTGTCCCGGGAATCCTCGCGCTACAGCGCGGGCGGCGTAGAGGGGCAGACGCTAGCCCGCTTGCGCACGGTGCTGGAGCGGGCCTTCCTTGGTATCGCGGCGCTCGGCGTCCTGATATTCGCCCTGGGCGGCGACGCCATCACCGACCACTGGCTGAACGTAGGCGCTCTCTCGTCGCAAGAAGTCACCCGCAGCGTGCAACTGATGGGCGTGGTTATCGCAGCGCGCTGGATCTCCTGCCTGTATCGGGGCGTCGTGACGGGCTTCGAGCGCCAGGTCTGGCTTGGCAACTTCAACGTCGTTGTAGCGACGGCGCGCTTCGTGCTGTGCTTGCCGGTCATCATTTGGCTGGGGGCGACGCCGACTGTCTATTTCAGCTACCAAGCATTGGTCGCGGTCGCCGAGGCCTGGTGCCTGTTTCGACAGTCCAACAGATTGGTGCCTCGCCATACCGGGCCGGCCCCGCTCGGTGCCAACCTGCGCACGCCCCTGAGGTTCGCGTCCGGCGTTGCATTCACCAGCGTGGTATGGGTCTTGGTCACTCAGGCCGACAAGCTCCTGCTGTCCAAGCTGCTGCCCCTTTCTGTCTATGGGGAGTTCAGCCTCGCTGTCCTGCTTGCTGGTGGCATCAACCTCCTCGCAGCACCGATTGGCATGGCCCTGCTGCCGCGACTGACGGCTACATCGGTCGCCGCGGACGAAGCTTCCCTGCGCACACTCTATTCGAAGTACACGCAGATCACGTGCCTGGCCACCTTCCCCGCAGCCTTCACACTGTTTGCCTGTGCGGGGCCTGTGCTGCTTGCCTGGACTGGCAAGGCCGAGCTGGCACATTCGGTGGGAACGGTCCTGGGCCTCTACAGCCTGGGCAACGCGCTGATGGGACTGACGGCCTTCGGCTACTACATCCAGTACGCCAAGGGGAACATCCGCCTGCACCTGATCGGCAATGCGGTGTTTGCCACGGCCTACCTGCCAGCCGTGCTTTTCGCGGCCAAATCATGGGGTGCGGCCGGCGCCGCCACAGCCTGGCTGATCATGAATATTGTCTACCTGCTTTGCTGGCTGCCCCTGATCCACCGCTCGCTGATTCCCGGCGCACACCGACGATGGATGAGCAGGGACGTCCTGCCGATCGCGCTGGCGGCTGGACTGCCAACACTTGTTGCCGCACTGATGTCGAGTCGCCTGACCGACTATGGACGCTGGCAAGGTGCTCTGCTATCCATTGCGTTCTTCTTCTGCTCGCTTGCCTGCGCCTCACTCGCTTCGGGCATCGCTCGTTCGATCATGCTGCGCTTTCTCCCGCGACGCGCCCTGGTCTAAGCCAGGCATCACCCCCAATACAACAGCCCATCACATGCGATACGCAGATCCGACTGCACTGGCGCCGGTCGCCGTGTACACCTACTCCCGGTATGAGCATCTTGTCCAGACGCTTGAAGCGCTGCGTTGCAACCATCTGGCGCCCCAGACAGTGCTCTACGTCGTCTCTGACGGTGCCAAGGAAACTTCCCATGCGTCGGTCGTCTGCAAAATTCGTGACTATGTCGACGAACTGAGCGGCTTTCGGGAAGTGGTGAGGGTCTACCGCGACACCAATCTGGGCCTGCGCCGCAGTCCGCCCGAGGCGGAGAAAATGATCCTCGCTGACCACGGCCGGATCATCAACATGGAAGACGACAACATCACGTCGCCGAACTACCTCGACTTCATGAACGCCGGCCTGCAGCATTTCGAGAACGACCCGTCGGTGTACTCGATTTGCGGCTACTGCCCCCCCATCGCGGCCGGCCTCGATGTCGACGCAGGCGACTTCTGGCGCTACCCCTGGAACGCCTCCTGGGGCTACGGGGTCTGGAAATCCAAGCACGACCGGTTCCATCCGCTTCGCAACCGCTACGCAGACTTGCGCTCCAACGGAAGCCTGCGCCGCCAGAACAAGGCCGGCGGGCTCTATGTGTCCGACAGCCTCAAGCGTGACCATCGGGGCCAGAAGTACTTCCCCGACGCGATTCTCTGCACCGAAATGTTTCTGGCGAGCATGCAGGCCATTATGCCGACGGTTTCCAAGGTACGGAACATAGGGCAGGACGGCAGCGGACAGAGCACGCAGCAGAAGACCGACAAGTACGAGGTCGCGCTGGACCTCGGTGCGGAGCGCGGTTTCGACTTCGAAAATGAGTCCCGCCATGCCGAAACCCTTAGGGCGTGCGCTCGTCAGCTCTTCAACGGCAGCCTGACTACACGGATAACGCGTTCGCTCGGCGTTTATCATCAATTGGCCGAATGGAAGGCACGACTCACGAGAGCCACGCAATGAGCAGCGGCCGAATCGCACTGCTGGCATGCACCAATGTCATTGGTGGTCACGAATTCCAGGCATCGGCCTTGGCTGAATCGCTGGCCAAGCACGTCGAACTCACTGTGTTCGTCAACCGGCCGGAGCATGCCCGCCTGTTTGAATCGGCAGGGCTTAACGTCCGCTTGCTGGAACAGCAGTTGCTGACTGCCGGGCCGCTCTCTCAGCAATTCATCGATGGTTGGAGTCGGCGGAAGTCACTTAGGGCCGAATTGACGGGATTCGACCACGCCATCGTGAGCGCTGGTGCAGTTGAAGCAGGCATTGCCGTAGGCGTCGCGCTAAGAGGCTATCTGCCTCTCACCCTTTACCTACCCGTCTTCTATGATCGTGTCCCGGTATGGGGTCGGGTCGGCCACCTCTACAACTGCCTTCTCGGAACCAGTTGCCGTCTGTTCGATCGGATCATCACGATCAACAAGATCCAGGCCCGTATCATTAAGTCCTTCACTCGCATGCAGACGCTCGTGGTGCGAAACTTGGTCCGAGCCGTTTGCAAACCCGTAGCATCAGGCCAATCAAGGCTGGCCTTTATTGGAAGACTCGACTCGCAAAAACGCGTGGGTGAATTGCTGCAGTGGCTTGACTTCGAGGGCACACCATACCAAACAATGCTGATCATTGGCGATGGCCCGCTTCGCGCAGAGCTGGAAACGCTGGCAAACAGCTTGAAGCACGTGCGCTGCACGTTTCACGGATGGATGAATCCTTCCGAGCAGGATGCGCTGCTTGGCAGCAATGACATCTTGGTCCTGAACAGCCTGATCGAAGGCGAGCCGCTTGTCATACGGGAAGCACAACTCAGAGGCATGGAAGTCCTAGCACGAAATATTCTAGGCGTACGTGGTGTTACAAGCAAGTTACAGCGCTTTTCGACACCGCAAATTCTTGAGAATCGCCTCCGGGCTTTGGCCAGAGTTGATGCGCAGCAAGTCCGTAAAACGCACACACCGTTCGATAGACGGGACAGCCAGATCCAGATACTTCTCAAAGTCCTCGACATGCAGAATCAATAGTTTTACCCAGTAGTATTCAGAGAAATAAATTCAACAATGCAAGCTCGTTCCCAAATCAGCCATAACCTTGTCGCAAAACACATTGCTGCGGCATTTGCGCTGATGTACGGCTTCGTTCCATTTTTCGTCGAATACTTTGATCTGTTTCCAGCGCCCTATGCACAGATCAATCTTGTCTTCAGTTTAATACTCGCCCTCGGCATCTATGCAATGCCGAATAAGCTTCCGTTTCGGTGGCGACTGAACGTAGTTCCGCGGATGCCGAGCTACAAGCTAACGCTAGCGCTATTCATCGGAGCCGCCGTGGTTTTCCATCTCTTCCCCTGGCATGGGGATCGGGAATCGGCTGGGGCCAGTTTGTCGGCGGTATTTCGTGCCCTGTGGCTCATAACAACCTTTACTTACGCAAGGTCAAAAGAGAAAGAACGCTTTGCGTTGATGGCCCTGACTGTAGTTTTGATGTATATCGATGAATCCAGAACTTATTTTCTGGTTTCCCTGATCATCCTGGCTATCACTTCAAAGTACAGATTTTCTCTCCTGGGAATTAGTGTTGCCTTGGCCATCCTGCTCGCAGCTGTTAGATCCGAAGATTCAGGCGGTGGCGCCGACCTTGCATTATATGGAATAATTGGCGAAGGCTACAATGCCACAAAGGTGGTGGGGCAGATTCATGAATCCAACCATCCGATCAACGAGATTTCACATCTTGCGCAGACCTTTCTCCAGCCTATCATCTTCCCTGCCGAAATGTTGATTTCGAGAGTTTTCAGCGAGGACTACATAACCCAGGAAGGCCATATGGCAATACTGGTTGGAAACTCACTCGACGAAATATTCAACCCGATGGGCGGATGGTATATTGTCGCAGACTTTATACATTACGATTACCTAGGAATACCTCTGATGATTATTTACATATTCATCACCTGGATAGCGACGCGAGCTGTATTTGACGCACCGGATTTCCCATTTGGCTCGTTCTTCATGTTCATTGCCATTAAGTCAAATCCGTTTATCTACTGGAAATTCATCTACTACATAATTATATTGTCACTAATATACAAATTAATATCAGGCCAAAAGGACAGGCGAGCCAAAAAAGCAATTCCCGCCTCGGTTAATTTGAAAATTAGTTGACTCAAGGCATACATCCACAGCACCGCTGTGGAGCTAACAGAATCAGCCGTGATCACTGCCAACTTCTTCCATATAAAATCCACGAATGGCCTGTTTTTCTACGGCATGGACTACCTGCGCGAGAATATCGA
>Ga0187844_10001874_pt1 | contig 15532 bp, 11 predicted proteins | sample SpaLakP09_SKY_50_FD_134517 | JGI IMG/M metagenome (GOLD analysis project Ga0187844, IMG submission 134517) | Oligotrophic lake water microbial communities from Sparkling Lake, Wisconsin, USA - SP09_SKY_50 | ecosystem: Environmental > Aquatic > Freshwater > Lake | place: USA: Sparkling Lake...
AAATAAAACGGGCACCTCTTTTCTAAAAAAATCTCAAACTGTTTGGGCTGAACTGCTTTTTCGCAAAGCCCTTTTTAGAAAAATACTTTCAGGTGAATTAATTTCTATTTTAGGTTCATTTATTAAACCTTCTCGGTCGGGTTCTCGGTAAAAGAGTGAGGGGTGGTGTGGTAGAATCTCGTTCCAACTCTCGGTAGGAATCGTCTCCTAGCTTAAAGGTTAGGGGTAGATTAGAAGCACAACGGCTGTCGCCACTCCTTTGGTTCTTACCGGATGGCTGATATCAAAAAAGTTTATCAGGTGGCTGTGGAGATGGGTAATTCTCCGGACATGGTCAAAAAGCACTACTTCCAAGCAGTCACGAAAGCCGAAGCAGGAAGGTTTTGGGGTATTCGACCAAGTAGGATATCCCAAAGACGTCGCATGGCAGAGACTTTTACTCTCATGCTAGCCGTATCACCTCCGGCTTTGGATAGGAGCTTGGACATGCTCTTACGGCTGAGTTAGCACTCGATCTCGATCATCTGGTGGCAGGAGAACTTGGGTAAGCGCAGTGCCACGCGGTCGCCAGATTTTTCGATTGAGATATCGGCGCCCTGCGGCACGAGCCTAGCCGATTTGACAGGCAGTTGCAGTGTGACCTCGATGTCATGCAGTGGCGGCAGATCCTCGATGACTTCCACGCTCTTGCCACCTGAGATATTCCCGCCGGAAAGCTGCATCACCCCGCCACGGCTGACCGTCGGGGCGTAAAGCAGGTGGAGGATGTGGCGGTTTACCTTCGGCTGCGTTGTGAGCGAAAGGCGCGCCGTCGAAGGTAGGTTGGTAGAAAGAGACAGAGTGTCTCCTAACAAAGCCCGGATCGCCTTCACGATGAACTCGCGGTAGGCCACCGCACCATATACGCGATAATTCCGAAAGACTGGGTGGGCGAAGTAGAGGATCGAGCCGTGCCGCACGCCGCAGTCAAAGCCCGAGGGTTCCTCCTGATTCGGCGCGTGCTGATGGCTGCAGAAATGCTCCCAAGTCCGGTTGAAATAGGGATCAAAAATCTGCCCCACTGTTTTACCTTTCGTTGCGCGGATGCGATGCGAACGCTCATACATGATTTGCGGTCGGTTGACGAAGGCGGCGCGCAGTTCCGGCACGGGGAGCAGGTAATCATGGCCACGTTGCGGCTCGTTATCAGGAGGATAATACGGGCTGAGACCCTCGTAGGCGGCACCTAAATCGAAGGCGAACTCCGGGCGATCCTTCCAAAGGCCGCTCTCGCCGGAGAGGATCAGCTTGCCGCCTTGGGCGAGGTAGGCATCGAGCTTGGCTTTGAGCTCCGCATCAATCCGGATGTCGTCGGGAAGGAGGAGTGCCTTGTAGCGGGCAAAGTCCATGGTCCGGTCGATGAGGCCGAAAAGAAAATGGCTTTCGAGCAACACACGGCAAGCGCCTTCGTCGGAAAGGGCTTCTCGGTGGGTGCGGCTTTCGGCTTCGCTGGAAAGAATGGCGAGATCGAAGACCTGCTCCGCCCCGCGGCACCAGGGCTCCTTGCTCTCCACTTCGCGGTAGGCTTCGCCGATAATCTGGTAGGTCGAGGTATCGAGTTCGCCATTCGGGTGGAGCTGGTCGCCGACGCTGCACTTGGCGCCGAAGGCCAGCATCGCTGCGCACTCGTAGCGCAAGGCATTGGGATGCTTGTAGCCGCCGAACTCGCCCCAGGTCGTGTGGAACTTGCCGGTCATGCCGAGGAAATCGAGCGGCAGGTTGCAAGCATACTTGGCCGACATGGGGAAGTGGTCGTAACCCCAGCCCCCCGTTGGCAGCGACTCCAGTTCGAGGTGGCTGAAGTGGGGGAGAAGGTCATGTCGTCCGCGCGGGATATGGCCGGCGTTGTGGAAGACCGGCATATCGCAGCGCAGTGATTTCGCCGCTTCGGTGGTGCGTTGATAGTATTTTTCCAGCGCGAGGCGGGAGGATTCCTTGCGGTCCGCTTCCTTTTCGGGATCCAGGCCGTTGGCCTTCATGAAGTCGAGACTCCACCGACTGCACGATTGGTTCTGGTTGATAATGTCCAGAAAGATGCCGTCGCAGTCGGGGAAAAGTTTCACCGCCTCACGGATCTGTTCGCAGAGATAGTCCAGATACGGGCTGTGAAAATCCATCAGGTGAAATCCAGCCTCGTGGGGAAGCTGAGCCCAACCGGTGTAGGCACCATCGTTGTTTACTTCGCGCCATTCGGGGTGATTGTGCGAGGCGAGATTATCCACGCCAGCGGAGAGGTAAACCGGTGCGTTGATACCCGCCTCCTTGGTGGCGTCATACTGCTTGCGTAGTAGGTCGAAGTTGAGATGCGGATGGATCTTGCCGACCTTGGTAGGATGATAACTCCAACCGTGATGGCATTTTGAAAAGAGCGTGATCGAATCGACGGCCGCATCCTTCAGGGTTTTCTGCCAGCGCTTCTTGTCGAACTCCGCTCCAATGCCAGGAATGTGCGGCGAGGTGTGGAAGTCGAGATGGATCTGGCGATAGCGGAGTGGATGTTTTGTTTGTTTCATGAAATTTTTCTTTTTGCTGTACCAGCTGCCGTGATGCCCTTGGGGAGGCGCAGTTCCACGGCGCATGTGTCCCCTCTGCGCTTCCAGGATGAGTGAATCGGGCCGAGTGGCGTGGGCACCGTGCATTCGAGCGAGTCCCCGATAAAGGTGGGATCGAAGGCGATCGCCTTCCATCCGGGCGCGGTCTGGCGGATGCCGCCGAGGATCTGCATGAGGTGAAAGAGGGGATGAGCCGACCAGGCGTGGGAAAAGCTTTCGTTTCCACGGCTCGGCTCGAAGGTTTCCCACGTGGTGCCGTGCTCGGCCATCTTGGTCCAGTGTTTTTTGATGAAGGGAACAATTTCGGCTCCGTAGCCGCGTTTGGCCAGTTCTGTTAGCACGTAGGTCACCCAATAGGCACTGGGCATGGCCTCAAAAACTTCCTCGCCGCGAATGTAGGGAAGAAGCCGTTTTTCGATCATGGATTTTTCCTGCTTAGGCGCGAGGTGGGTGAGTAGGGCCAGGGTTTGCGAGTGAATCGAATACTTTCTCACTAACTTGCCCTTGGCATCGTAGCCATCGGCCAGCAGGCCGTTGGGACCGAGTAGACTAAGGAGCGATTTGCGAAGGTGTGCGCTCCAGACCTGCACAGGTCTGATTTCGTTTTTTTGACCGCTCGCCCCAAAGAGCAGGACGAGTTTATCGAGGGCTTCGAGGAGCCAGAGGCTGAGAACGGTGGGACATCCTTCTTTGTGTAGTTTCGTCCAATCGAGGAAAAGCCAATAGCGCGGGTCATGGCGGATGAGCCCGGTTTTGGGATCAGTCATCTTGCGGAAATAATCGAGAATCCCATGAACCGTGGCCTGATGAGTTTGAAAGGCCTCGGTCGAGCCGGTTTGCCAGTAATGGTCCCAGAGCGTGAGGATCCAGGTGAGGCTAAAATCCGGCAGGATGCACGAATGCGCCTTGGTCGGCGCATGAGCGTAAGTCAGGCCATTGGGAATGGTCTGGGAAGCGATGCAGTGGATCCCGCGACGGAGGAGCCGGGCGTCATTGGAGAAATGGAATGTGTTCCAGGCCTGAACGCGGGCGTCGCCCCACCACTGCGCCTGCTCTCGCCACGGGGTATCCACATAGGCATCGAGGCTGCAGCATTCCTGTGTCCAAGCGCAGGATTCCCAGATGGCGTTGAGGGTAGCGTCCGATGAGTGGAACGATCCATCCCGGGTGAACGGATAAGCCATGCGGCGGATCGAGAAATCAAGCTTCAGCGGGGTGGAGGAATCGCGAACGGTCAGCACGGCATAGCGGAATCCCATGGGGTGAAAAAAAGCGTGTTCGTTTGTTCCGGAACGCAGGATGGCACGGTTGCCCATGGCAAGTGCGGAAAACGACTTCGGATCGACATCCGGCTTGAGTCCGGCTTTTTCTAGAGTCTCGTAAAACGTCATATCCACGATTTCTCCGCCTTTTGCGCCTTTAACGGCGAGAATTGGAGCGCCGACCACGGTTCGGCCAAAATCGATCAGGATGCTTCTCCAGCGATGTTCTCCGGTGGTTTGGAAACGCAAAGTCTTGGTGGCCGGAGGCGCAGCATGGTGAGTGAGGCCTTCTTGGAAGCGTTGGAGAAAGACATCGCGTGGGGCGCTGCCGTTGGTTCGCGATTTGCCGCTGGCTACCCCGATGGGCTTTCCGTGAAAGATCTCGTCTTCCCGCAAAAGTGGAATCCCACGGGACTCTAGTGAATACCAAGGCATGGCATTCCATGTGCGGCTGTCATATGGATGCTCCCAGTCTGCGTCGCGGAAGCCCGGTTTGAACCAATCCGGTGATTCTTCGCGAAGATCCACATGTTCCTGAAAAGCCAACTGGGCGCTGTAGGGGACGGTGTTTTTGCTGATTCCGGTTTGTCGGCGGCACTTCCAGCTATGGTCCGTCACCACGAGGACTTTTCCTGCCTCCAAGGCAAGGAGCACACCGGCGGTATCCTTGGACACATAGTAAAATGTTCCGCATCCCGGATGATAACCGCGCACGGCCAGGACGTTGCGTCCCGGTTTTAGGTAAGAGGCGACATCCATCTGATCGTAGGGCCAGTGGGCTTGAAAACCCCTTGCCGGGCCGCTGCAGACGAAGGTGCCGTTGATGAACAATCGATACGCCTGGTCGGCGGTGATGGAGAGACGTGCTCGTTTTGGAACCGTCTTCAGGGTGAAAGATTTTCGAAATAACGCGTAGCCGTTGCCCAAGTCGTGGTTCTGCAATCCCGGCCAAATCCAGTGGGCGTGTTTGAGGGCTTCCGGGATCGTGGCTTTTTCAGGAAATGGGCTATCGAGCGGGGCTAATTTGGCTGATTTCATGAAAGTCAATTATCTCTCGCGGGTAGTATCATGTGGAGGCCGCTTCTGCGTCCGGCTCGTCCTTGGGTTCAAACCCAGGCGGATGATAGGAAGTCGAGCCACCAAGCTTGAGCCATTCCGTGTATAGTCGCCGAAGGAAATAGAGCGAAGCGCCAATGAAGACAAAGTACCAGATCGGAATAAAGCGGTAGCAATAGTCTTTCGTAGAAAAGAACCCAGCCAGCCAGTCCAATGCGAACCCGATGAGCAGGCCGCCAATGATGATGGCAAACGAGCGGACCATGGCGTTGGCCGACGAGAATTGCCCGTAGCGCGACTTGGGCAGAATCCGCATATACATCGGGAGTTCGGCCGCCAGATAAAGAGCTATCGCCGGAGCCGAGATGGCAGTGATGGCAATAAAGAGGCCGTGCGAGACGGTGGGACTGAAGTCGTAAAACAGGAACACCAGCCAAAGTGGTTGGATGACCAGCAGCGCGATGCTGGCCCACATGAGAACCCGCAGGGGATGCAGTCGGTCCGAAATGATTCCCGCTGGATACATCAAGACCGCACTAACGATCGCAGTAACAGCCGCCGTCTTACCAAAAAAGTCGAGATCAACTCCGATCGAGCGAGCCTGTAAAAGCGTGAACCCAGCTACGATAGTCGTCAGCGCATAACAGGTATTCGCCAGAAAAAAGAGCCAGTAGAAACGAATGGAGAAGGACTCGGTAAAAAACGTCTTAATCCCACTTACTAGCCCCGTGCCGCCATCGGGATGGACCGGAGGAGGGGGGTATTCCCCTTCCTTGACCTTCCAGCACATGAGAAGGAAAGCCGTGGCGTAAAGCCCAGCCGCGAGCAGAAAGACTTCAGTCATGTGGCTCACCGCATACTTGAGGAAGAACCAGTTGAACACGGCTCCCGAGAGGACTCCGACGATCCGGAAAATCGACATGAACCGCGCTAGCACTTCGGCTGGGACCACATCATTGAAGAGATAGTAGTAAACCGAGGCCACTACCATGTGGAAGATCTGGAAGCAGAAGACCAGCACCAAGACAACCGCGATAATGACGGCGGTCTGCGAAAATCCTCCATTGAGCGCCCCGTGGAGCAAAGCCCCGATCTGTCGCGAAAAGCCGAGCAGCACTAGAAAGAAGGCCAAAGGAATCGTAGCCAGAAAAAGGAAGGGAATCCGCCTTCCCCAACGGCTACGGAACCGGTCGCTCCAGAAACTCGAAACAGGACAGACGGTCATGTTGAGGATTCCCGGAATCGTCGAGAGGGCCAGGCCAAGAACCCAATTCGGTGCGCCCATCTCGTTGAGATTCACCTGCAGCACAGCAGGAGCCGCCGCTTCCATGAGGACAAAGCAGAAATCCCCCCACAGAAGCCATGCAAAAAGGGAAAAAAGCGCGGCTTTAGTATAGGTGAGTGTTCCCACCGAGAACGTCTTCGGACCCGATCCCGCGGTGGGGGAAGGTCCGCTCATTTCAGGGAAGTAGAAAACGTCTTCATCGCTTTACGCTAGTTTCTACCCAGCGTTCACAACAGTCGGATCTTGTTGCAAATAAGACCAACTACCTCGCCTCTTCCTTTACTGCTCGCCATGGTTTTCTTTACGGGCCTGTTTGCTTTAGGCGCCTGTGATTTGAGCCTATATTCTTGCGAGTAGGCGTGGCGCCTGAGCGATTGGGATTTTTGCTAGTAGGCTGAAGCATGCGACAAACCGCCGAAGCATCATACCGGGAAATTGAGACTACCAAGGGACTGCATTTCGTTATACGTATCGGTCATTTATTTGACAGATTCGAGAACATCCACTTGAGCCAGTCGAAATCTGGTTCCTGAGGGAGGAATGCCACGTGGCCGTCTGCGTAAGCGGCATACAAGCCGGTCTTTCCCCCAATCGTTCGAACAGCATATCCACAAGTAATCTCCGCCCAATTGCTGCCGTAGACATTGTAATCTCTGTATTCTTCCAGGAGCAGGGGAAACTTGGAGGGAGATTTAATATTGGAGGCCTGTATGCCACAGTAAAGTTGTGGCCCGCCCCCGCAGTGGTCGATGTAGAAGGTGTCCGGCGGGGCTGCGACGGGATTGTAGCCATAGCTTCTTTTTGAGGAATTTGGGATGGGCTTGATCCGATCATTGGGATCGGCCAGGAGTTTTTTCGTTTCCTCCACACCACCCGTGTAGGGCGTGATTGCAACATCCCAAGTCGGGGTCCCGGGGATGAAGCCGTAAAGCCCAGGTAATCTCCCGTTATTGTCCGTCGAAAACGCCATCATTCCGAGAGCCAACTGCCTGAGGTTGGACTGTGATTTCTGCTGGCTGCCTAATTCCCGCATTTTCGAAACCATGGGGAGGAGTAAGGACGTAATCACAGCTAGAATGGCAATCACAGAGAGAAGCTCAATAAGTGTGAATGCGCTGGGCAAGTTGGTGCGACTCCTGAGCCCGCTTGGGCGTGTGGCCATGATTCCTTGAATCATCCGGAATTATATCATTTCAAGAAGAATGGGAAGAGTTCGATTGATTGAGTGAAGGCTTTTAATAGTTTAAAATAGTTTTCGTAGCTGGCGATCACAACAGAGATTCACTGCACTTGTTGCACACTTGAAGTCTCTTCTTCTATGACTTTGACATGTTTTTGGATTGTCGCCAATCAGCGTGCAACCCATTGCTGCTGCACATAGTCACGACTAGGAGCATCCATCAATCCAAGAGTCATTTAAGTTTGGCCTTGGACGAGGCCACGTATGATTTAGGGAAGGGGGTGTTGGCAAATAACACCGTGAAGGGGCAACTTCATCGGTTGCAAAGCGGCTTTGGCCAGATCATATTGAAACAGGTTTCTCGCCATGTCCGTTTCTCAGAATCAAATTGCCAAGCTCACGGGATACTCCCGTTCGACGGTTTCCCGCGCCTTGGTAAACCACCCGCTTATCGCGGCCGAGACGAAAAGGCGAGTGAACCAGGCCGCAAAGAAGCTCGGCTACCAGACGAACCCCTTGGTCTCAATGTTGACAGCGCAGATTCGCAAGAGCCGAGTTTCTCCCACGGTTTCCACGCTGGGATACATCACCAGTTTTCCCCTGGATACAAGCGAGAACAACCACTGGACCGAGTTTTATCATGGGGCGTGGGAGCAAGCTGGGGCGCTGGGATACGGTCTCGACGTTATCTGGCGCCGTCAACCCGGGCTCACTACCGAAAAATTCAATGGCATGCTGGAGGCTCGTGGAATTCGAGGTGTGATTATCACGCCACTGCCCGATGCCATGGGCCATATTACCATGAATTTTTCGCGTGTCGCGGCGGCGACGGTTGGCTTCCCCCTTGCGAAACCACACATCCATCACTGTTCCGGTTGGCATCTGCAGTTTATGAGCCTCGCGCTGAGAAAGATCATGCGAAAGGGATATCACCGAATTGGCTATGCCATTTTCCCAGATGCCGACCGCTATGGGAGCTTCAGCTACTCGTCCCGTTTTCTCCTTTACCAGTCTACGATCCCGGCAAAACAGCGTGTTCCCATGCTGGTTCATCCGCAGGAGAAGCACCCTCCCACTATCGAGAAATTCCAGTCCTGGTATGAGAAGAATCGGCCGGAAGTGATTCTATCCACGGGCTATGTCGTCGAGGAGTGGATGGCCAAGCTGGGGATTGTAGCGCCGAAAGATGTTGCCTTTGCCAATCTGTCCTTGATCGACAAAAAAAGCAGTGTTTCGGGCATTTTTGAGCGAACCCGCAAGGTCGGTGCCTGCGCCGTTGATTTGGTCGTGCAGCAAATCCAGCAGAATATCCTCGGAGTTCCGGACATTCCCAAGAGCATCCATATCGAGGGCGAGTGGGTTGATGGCAAGACGATCTAGAAGCTATCTCACTAAGTCACATCGCCAATACCAGTGCCTTCGTGCTTGCAGGTGATCGTCCCATCTTGCTATTTGCCAGCGACGATACAGTGCACGGCATACGGCAACTCGGATGATTCGCCTGAGCCTAACGCACTGGCTGCATAAGATGACCGATCTCACCAAGGAGTGTCGAGCTTCCCACCCACCCCGTTAGTCTGAAAATTCTCAGTTAAGCGTGAGCTTGAGACGGATAAACTGCTTGCCCACGCCGGACACGGGAAACGTGTGGGCGAGCGAATTTGAAGTATTTACAAGATTTGAATCGTTGCCAGGAACGTCTGTCCAGGTGACTAGGTCGATTGAGGATTGGACCACGAATGCGGGTCCGTAAGCGGAACTAGGAATGTTGCCGCCATTGATCCATGTCACCGTGTTGTCAACGGGGCCCGGGTTGGGGGTAAATCCAGGCGCGGCGTTCATGAAGATCTCCACGGCATTGGGCACACCGTCGTTGTCCCAGTCCAGGTTGGCGGCTTGACCACCGGCATTCGTGGTGGCCCAAGTGACAAAAGTGGGAGAACTAGAGACGGCTCTGGCTATTTTCGCCAGCGTCGGACCAAGAGCAGGCTCATGACGCCACCGATAACCAGAGAGTAAGCCGAAGGCTCGGGGATGGCTGTCAACTGAAAGGCACTGACGGTACCCCCTGATCCATCTGAAACGAAACCGACACGGTTGATTGTAGGATTCGTTGCATACGTGTAGGTAGTACCAATCTGAGTGCCACCCTGAAAAAAGGCCGCCGTCCATTGGGAAGCTGTGGTATCCAAGCGGATGAGAACGTCATTGCTGAGCAAACTAGCGGTACCCGCTTGCGGCGGGGTACCCCAGCCAGTTGTTGTGCGGAGGGCTACAGGATTTTTAGGAGAAGAATCATTCCATCCATATAAACTGTTATCTGGGAGGAATCCCACACCGATCCAACTACCCCAATATTGGTCGGAGATAGTAGCAGTAAGCTCATAGACCAAGCCACTCGTTGGAGTGAATGCCAGCGAAATTGCACCCCACCCCCCAGCCAATTCTCCGTTCCGACTAATAATATTGTCGCCAGTCCAAGTGCCGGTACCTGTCGTAGGCGTGGTGGTGGCAAGCGCGCCAGTACCGCCGGTGAAGGTTTGACTATAAATGACGGCCGCGGAGACCTTGCTGGTTCCTTCGATCAGGATGAGGGCTCCGAGAGCTGCTGCATTAAGATACTTAGCGAATTGGTTCATGGTGCCTGCTTTCTGAGGTTTGGTTATTTGATTTGTCGATTTCATTTGTCACTCGGTTTATGAGATGCCTGATTCATAGAAGTTATATAGTTCACTTCGCCTAAATTCATAATGATTTATTCGAGATCTTTATGCACCTGTTGCAGTAATCTGATCGCTCATTGATAAGATCACCACGAAAGCCGTAGCAATTCTTGGGTTGCGGAGGAAAATCGGGAGATTCATAACTGGCTCCTTGTCAAATGCTGAAGGGGGATCTCTGGGGGGAGGGTAATGGGATGCAACAGGTGCAATTGTTTTTTAAAAATGGACTTGAGGCGACATGCAGACCGATTTACGTTCTCGTTTCATTGCACCGCATCCGATCACCAATGACACCTACCCCTTCACCTAGCCCAAACACAACAACTGTGCCTTCCTCACGCGGCGTCACCACCGCCATCCTTCTTTGTTTTTCCATCCTGCTCCAGGTTGGCAGTGCATTCACCGCCTCTGCCGCTTCTGAGAAGCAGATTTTTCTGAAGGGGCCTCAGTACTACGGCGTTGGCCCAATCAATATGGCCGGGGAGTTTTTGCAAGGTGGAGCTATTGTCAACGAGGATCCCAATACTCCAAAGATGCTTCTCGTCGGATACGGCGGAGGCCCGCTTGTCATCAACCGGGCGATCCTCTGCTTCGATTTGCAGGATTTTGCGAAAGAGCTTAAGGCTGCAAAGAAGATCAATCTGATTTTCAACGTGGTCTGGGTCAATAATTCCGTTGCCAACTCGATACGCCAGTTGGAAATCAGCCGGGTGAAGACCGAGGCGGCAACGCTATCCAACGACGAAGTGATGTCGGGGAATGTCGAGAAGTTGGGAATTCAAGATATTCCTGCAGTCGGATATGAGATCAACACTTACTCCGTCGACCTAACGGAGACGATCCACAAGCTTCTGGAGAAGGGTGAAAAACGCATCGTGCTGCGCCTGCGGGACGTCTTGGTCGAGCAGTCCGGAGGCGTTCAGGACCAATCCGACGCGATCGTTATCGGTACGGTTAAGGATAAGAAGCCCTTCATTCAGTTCGACTAACCATCTGCTCGCTTGCTACCGATGAAAAAGCAGAGCTGCCTGGCCGTTCTTTCACTTCTTCTTGTTCCGCTTCTGTGCGCAGACCCGACAACGGCTCGCGCAGGTGAACCCAAAGAATTCTCCATCGTTGCTTGGAATATGATCGATCCGGAAAATTCGGCGCTCGGCTATTTTAAGGATCCCAACCAGTTCGAGATCATGAAGGGCTGCGGCTTCAACGTTGCAGGCATGCTGGTCCCTTCCTTGCTTAACTCCGCCGAGAAGGCGGGTATGAAGGGGTGGCTCATGCTTCCGGAACTCCACTCGGCTCTCGACCGGCTCGCTTTTGAAAAAGTGCCTCTGACGGATCAAAAGATCGAGGAAATCGTCGACAAAATGGTCAAGGACTATGACAACAACCCGGCTGTGTATGGGTATTACGTCAAGGATGAGCCGGGCGCTTCGCTCTTTCCGTTGATTGCCAAGATCGGTGCGGAGATCGAGAAACGGTCCAAGAAGCCGTGGTATGTCAATCTGCTGCCGACCTATGCCAGCGCGGTCAGTCAATTGGAGAGCGAATCTTACGACGCCCATGTCAGAGACTTCATCAAGATCTGCAAACCCAAATACCTGGCCTATGACCATTACGCCCTGATGGAAGGCGGAAAAATGCGGGCGGGCTACTGGGAAAACATGAACCGATTGTATTCCATCGGCAAGGAATACAATCTCCCGGTCATCCCGGTCATCCAGTCCATGGCCAACTCCATTTACCGTGAACCCACCGAGGCAGACTTGTTGTTTCAGGTCTTTACCCACCTGGCCTATGGAGCCAAAGGGATCCAGTATTTCACCTACTTTACTCCAAGGCTGGGAAACTATCGGAACGCTCCCATTGACCAGTTCGGCAGCAAAACGCCCACCTGGTTTATGGTGCAAAAGATCAACCGCCGTCTCGAGATCCTTGCCCCAAAGCTTATGGATCTCGAGTGGGTGCGAAGCTATCATTTCGGCAATGCCCTTCCGATGGAATATGGCGTGGTGGGCTCTGATGAGACGTCACTCGTCAGGAGTGTAAAGAATCACGACGGGACCACGCCGAACGTGCTCATCGGGGAGCTCAAGGACTCCTCAGGCGCTGATTATGTGATGGTGGTTAACAAGAGCCTCTCCAACTCCATCAACGCGACATTAACCTTCGGAACTACGCCAAAATCGATGCATGAGTTCGGACGTTGGAGCGGAAAGCTCGAGCCCTGGACTGGGGAAAATGCCTGGCTCGCTCCGGGCGAAGGCGTTCTCATGAAAGTGGTGTTCAAATAATTCCAAACCTTTCCTTCATCTGGCGTCCCGGCTTGGATAAGCCGCAGCCCAATACTTGGACGTATTTTCGCAAAGGATTTGAGTGGGATGATGCCATGCCCACAGCGATTCTCTTTGCTGCTGATCCAACCGCGCGGTTGTGGATGAATGGAAACGTGGTGCTGGCTCGGGTGATGCGCTTTGTCTCCCCGCAGATCACGGTCGAGGAAGTCGATCTTGCGGAATATCTCAAAGAGGGAACGAACATCGCCGTCGTTTTACATCATTGGTGGGGAGTGCCGACCTTTCAACGCTCACGCGGTGGAGCGCCCGGGATTGCGATCCAGAGTGATTTTCTGAGTACGGATGGTTCATGGCGCTGGCGCGATGCCGACGAGTTTCTCGCGCACCCTCATCAGACGCTAGGTGGTAATGCCCAGCGGATCCGCTTTCCTGTCGTCATGGATGCGCGGCGCCATGATCCGGGATTGCACGATACTTGCTCCGACGATGGTAAGTGGTCGGAGGCTGTTGCAGTAAACTCCCCGGCGTGGAGTCGGCCCGTTTTAAAGGAGACCGCCGCACTGGAACGCGAGAGGGTTTTCCCAGTGAAGGTGGAGGCAATCGGCACAGTCACGCCGCCTCCGATCGCGGGCGCGCCTCATCCAGAGACACCGATGAGTTGGCTGGCGAAACATTCTAGATATGAGCCAAATGACAAGCGGGCGAGGCGAACTCCTGGCTCTGTGGCAACTCTTCTGCCTGGGTCTGATGGTTATGTCACATTGGATTTTGGGAAACCTCTTCACGGCTATCTTCGCTTTGAGGTCACCGACGCACCCGAAGGCGCTGTGCTCGATTTTACCTATGGAGAAATCCGCTATGACCTCTGCGCTGAGAAGCCGGTCCTCTTGGCAGACGGATCCTTCGACCCGGAGATGATTGTTGGAACGCCATTCGGTGACCGCGTCATTTTGGGTAAAGGCTCACAGACGATCGAAATTCCTGAGGAACGGACTTGGCGCTGGCTGATGGTCACGTGGCGCCATGCAACAGCCCCGATAGAGATCGGGTCTTTCTCGATCATGACCAGCCAGCATCCGGCTCCCGAGTTGGGAAGTTTTGAGGCGAGTCCGCCGGAGATTCCTAAACTTATCGAGCTGTGCCTCGATCACGCCAAAGTGGCGATGTCCGACACCTATGTGGACACCCCCGGTCGTGAAGACGCACAGTGGCTCGAGGACATTCAGTATCGGGCGCAGATCTCTGCCCAGTGGTTCGGCGATACGGCGCTGCGGCAGGTGACCCTACGCCATACCGTCGAACAGCAGGTTCCGAGTGGACGGTTCAGGATCTTTCCGCCCGAGGATTATGGGGAAGCAGGCATGCAATCCCTCGACTGGGGCATCGTTTGGATCGGCATGCTTTACGACGACTGGATGTGGACGGGCGAAACGTCCCGCGTAAGTCGCTATTTTCCAAATCTGGTGAGCTTCCTTGAGGTGGCTCACTCCCAAACCAATGACGAGGGGCTGCTAGTAGATCCCACCTGCATGACTGATATCCGCTGTGCACTACGGGCGAATCTGAACGACGGTGAGATCGAGAGTATTCCTAACTCTTGGTATTATGGATTTCTAAACAACGCGACGGACCTTGCTCATGCCATCGGCGAGACTACTCAGGCAGAGAAATGGAAGTCCCGTGCAAGCCGTGTGCGAGAAGGTTTCTCGCGGTTTCTTTCTCAGGCCGGCGAGAAGAAAAACCTTGTTGCAGAAGTGTGGTCTCCGACTGATGGGGTGAAGGGTTTTGGTCAGGCCTCCAGTTCGTCTGCGGCGTTTCACGGTATTCTGAAACCTGAGATGGCCCGTCTCGTCCTGGAGTCTGCCTTTCTCTCGAAAAATGGCTCTCCACCTCTGGGGGTGCGGCGTTGGAATAATCCGACTTATGCCTACCGCGCTCTCCGCACCCTAAGCGATCACGGGATGGGGGAGACCGCTGGTGCACATTTCTTGGAACGGTACCGCTCCTATTTGCCCGATGGACCGTTACCGGAGTATTTCCTACCCGGTGCGGGCCAGCCCCACGATCCGACCGGGTCCCATGGATGGGCAGCCGTGCCTTTGGTTTGGCTGCATGACACGGTCCTCGGCGTGCGGATTTCGAGTCCGGGAGGAGGCAAGCTCACCTGGAATCCGGTGAATGTTGGATGGTCAGAGGTTTATGGAAAGACCATGACCCCCCGCGGAGTGTGCACGGTGAGGGCCGATTGGAAACGCCAACGCTTTTCGTTGGAGCTTCCACCCGGGTGTATCGCCGATATCACTCTGCCCGCGAAAAATCGATCTGGAACCCAGACATGGAGAGATGTCCGAGGGGAGTTCCAATTTTGAGAGTCCTTGGTTCGGTCGTTTTATCTCAGTGATTTCCTTGCCTATCCAAGAATGAGAAGCGTCCACTCCTGTTGTCGATGAAAAGATGGTTGTTTGTGAGGTGAGGTTGAGAAAAGTTCAAACGTCATGCCTTCTGCTGAACGGGTGTAGTCGTATCGGGAAAAGGAGACCAGCCAAATGGACTCAGCCTGAATAGGGGTTTTTTCGCAAATCTCAGCGAGGGGGACTTCGGCGAATACCTCCCACCGGTTGTTCGGTCGGTCAATTTGAATCATGCTATCGACAGGTACGGTGACGAGCGTTGGTCTTAGAGTCTCGTCCGAATTCTCCGTCGCCCGTTTGCTCGAAAGCCGCACCTGATATTGCTGATTGTTCGGAGATATATGAATCTCGTAATAGGCATCCTGCGAAAGCGGTCGGATAAAAATCTCGAATACGTCACCCTTCAAAAAGGCGGGCTCATTAAACTCGGTCACCGGGTTGAAAATGTCACAGTCAGGCAGGGTCGCATGAAGTAGTAAACCACGACCATTCCAGCCTACTCGCACGGTTCCCCCCTCAAGATTCGCGTCAGTCTTCCACGCCTGCCGCATATCAAGGATCGGTTCATTTTTAGGCTGCCGGATTATCCACTCCCTAAGAGTGCAATCGTCGCCATTCTGGCAATGAACCCGATTGGAACTCATGCAATGAGGATTCGACTTTGAGCGACAATCGCCGACATGGTATCAACCGCCGTCTCAATTCGTTCGACAAAGCAAAGCTGGTTGCG
>Ga0187844_10001876_pt1 | contig 15523 bp, 14 predicted proteins | sample SpaLakP09_SKY_50_FD_134517 | JGI IMG/M metagenome (GOLD analysis project Ga0187844, IMG submission 134517) | Oligotrophic lake water microbial communities from Sparkling Lake, Wisconsin, USA - SP09_SKY_50 | ecosystem: Environmental > Aquatic > Freshwater > Lake | place: USA: Sparkling Lake...
CTGGCTTGCCGCCAGTTTGGCGTGAGCCCAGAGAGCTGCCTCTTCCTCGATGACCATCCGGCCAATATCGAGGCGGCCCAGGCCCTGGGCTGGCAGACCTTGCTGTTCCGCACGCCGGAACAGGCGCGTGAGGAGCTGCAGGCGCGTGGCCTGTTCAGCCCCGTGGCTCAGTGAGGTAGGGAGTCGTCCTCGACCGGCGGGCTGGCAGCCACGCGGAATTCTTCATTGGCCCAGGCGCCCAAGTCGATCTGGCGGCAGCGATGGCTGCAAAAAGGCCGCCAGCTGTTGCTGGGGGCAAAGATCGAATCGCCTCCGCATTGGGGGCAGCGCACGATGCGGGGCTTGGCTTGGGAGTCCATGGTCGGGTCGGGTTCGGAAAACAGCGTCCGGACGAGCATCAGGCGCAGAGCGTCAGCTCGAAGCTGGCGTCCTGGTGGGCGGGCTTGAGCCGGCCTTCTTCGTCCTGACGCATCAGGCGGATGGACACCATCAGGCGGTGGCCGGTGATCTCGGGCACCAGGCCCAGGCTGGGGTCCAGGCGCATGCGCAGCAGCTGGTAGCTGCGGCCGGCGCCCAGGCTTTGCTGGAACTGGCCGGCCACGGCTGCCACCTTGTGCGGCGAGCCGCTGTCACGCAGCAGGCCTAGCAGCACCTGCAGGGCTTCGGCCAGAGGCATCAGGCTTTGCGTCCACTGCATCAGGTCGTTACGGCGCCGGGCCGGCAGGAACTGCTGCCAGGTGTAGTAGGCGGGCAGGTCGAACTCGCAGGTGCCGCCCGGGATGCTGATGCGACTGCGGATGCTCATCAGCCATTCATTGCTGGTCAGCACATGGCCGGCCTTGCCGGAGAGCTTGTTGAGGCCGTCGAAGGCATGGTCGATGCGCGCAATGACTTCATCGAGCACGCTCTCGGCAATCGCCGGGTTGCCGCGGTAGCTGTTGAGCTGCACCTTGTGGCGTTCCAGCTCCTTGAGCAGGTCGGATTTGAGATCGGCCCGAGAGGCCACGTCCATGATCTCGAAAATGGTGACCAGGGCGAAATGGTGATCGAGCGGGGTTTCGCGCGCCATCAGCTGTCCGAGCCGGTCGAACAGATGCTCCAGGCGCAGCATCGTGCGGATGCTCTCGTTGAATGGGTACTCGTAAAGGACCAAGGCGGCCATCCCTGTCGGTCAGCGTTGCTCGCAAGCGGGGCGCGGCTGCGCACCCGAGGCCGTGATTGTTTCACAGCCCATCGCTGCTCGACGCTTCATCGCGCCTGCAAGCGGCCTATTTTGTGCGGCGCCACCGGGCGGCGAGGGTCAGGACTTGCGCCCGCAGCTCGCTCAAGCCGAGATCCTGGTTGTGGATCACGGCATCTGCACAGGCGCGGCGCTGGGCCCGGCTGGCCTGGGCGTTCAGCACGGCCTCCACGGCCTCGCGGCTCAAGCCCGAGCGCTGCATGACGCGCTCGATTTGCAGGGCCTCAGCGCAATCCACCACCAGCACCCGGTCGACGCGTTGACGCCAGCGGCCCGATTCCACCAGCAGGGCACATCGAAAACGATCAGATCACTGGAGGCGGCAGCCGCGGCGCGCGCGGTCTCGGCGCTGATCATGGGATGAAGGATGGCCTCCAGGCGCTGGCGCGCGGCCGGGTCGGCGAACACCAACTCGCGCATGGCGCTGCGCACCAGGCCTTCATCGGCATTCACCACATGCGGGCCAAAGGCGGCGGCAATGGCGGGCAGCGCCGCGCCACCGGGCGCGGTCAAGGCGCGCGAGATGGCGTCGGTGTCAATCAGTGCGGCACCGGCCTCAACCCAGAAGCCGGCCACCGTGCTCTTGCCGCTGCCGATGCCACCGGTCAGGCCGATGCGCACAGGCGGCCGCTGCGGCTTCACGCCCAGCCCAGCCAGCCCAGCACGCGCTCCTGGCCCGCAAACAGCACGAACAAGCCGCCGCCGGCCAGGAAGGGGCCGAAGGGCACGTAGCGGCCCTCGCGCAGCTGTGCGTTGAGTTTCATGGCAATGCCGACGATGGCACCGATCAGCGAGGCGCCCAGCACGATGGGCAAAATCATCTGCCAACCCAGCCAGGCACCGAGGGCGGCCAGCAGCTTGAAGTCGCCATAGCCCATGCCCTCCTTGCCCGTGACCAACTTGAACAGCCAGTAGATGGACCAGAGCGAGAGGTAGCCCACCAAGGCGCCGGTCAAGGCCGAGCTCAAGGGCAGGGCGGTCAAGCCCAGCAGGGAAGCCGCCAGGCCGGCCCAGAGCAGGGGCTGGTTCAGCGAATCGGGCAGCAGGGTGGTATCCCAGTCGATGGCCGCCAGGGCCAGCAAGGTGGCACCGAAGCCGCACCAGAGCAGGGTCTCGGGCCGGGCGCCGAAGCGCCAGGACAGGGCGGCGAACAGCAGGCCGGTGGCCAGCTCGATCAGCGGGTAGCGCTTGGAGATGGCGGCCTTGCAGGCCGCGCATTTGCCGCCCAGACGCAGCCAGCCGATCAGCGGCAGGTTCTCATGCCAGGCCAGTTGGTGGCCGCAATGCGGGCAGCGCGAGCGCGGCGTGGCGATGCCCAGATGGGGCAGCTTGTCGAGCTGCTGACTCAGGGCCTGAGCGGAGCGGGCCAGAGTGTCGGCCTCGGCTGATCTCCAGGCCGCAGCCTTTTTCAGCTCAGCGGCATCGCTGAGTTGGGCGGCCGAATCCATCAGCCATTGGCGCTCCATCATCAGGGGCAGGCGGTGGATCACCACGTTCAAAAAGCTGCCGATGCACAGGCCCAGCAGGCCCAGCATGGCCGGGCTCAACAACCATTCGTAATCAGGAGTCATATCGGACGGTCGTCAGACCACTTGGCCGAGCTTGAAGATGGGCAGGTACATGGACACGACGATGCCGCCGATGATGCCGCCCAGGATGACGATGATGAAGGGCTCCATCAGGCTGGACAGGGCAGCCACCGCCTCGTCGACCTCGTCCTCGAAGAACTCGGCCGCCTTGCCCAGCATGTGGTCCAGTGAGCCGGACTCTTCGCCGATGGCGGCCATCTGGATCACCATGGTCGGGAAGATGCCGGTGGTCTGCATCGAGGTGGTCAGGGCCGTGCCGGTGGAGACATCGCGCTGGATTTTCTCGGTCGCTTCGGCAAACACGGCATTGCCGGCAGCGCCACCGACCGAATCCAAGGCTTCCACCAAGGGCACGCCGGCGGCAAACATGGTGGACAGGGTGCGGGTCCAGCGGGCCACGGCAGATTTGTAGAGCAGCTCACCGAAGACCGGGATCTTCAGCAGCAGCCGGTCCATGGTGTGCTGCATCTTGACCGAGCGTTTCCAGCTCTGGAAGAAGAAATACAGGCCGCCGCCGATGCTGCCGAAGATCAGCCACCAGTAGGCGACAAAGAACTCCGACATGGCGATCACGGCCAGCGTCGGCGCGGGCAGGTCGGCACCAAAGCTCTTGAACACATCCTTGAACGCCGGCACGACGAAGATCATGATCACGGCCACCACGACAAATGCGACCACAAACACGGCGATCGGGTAGGTCAGGGCGGACTTGATCTTGTTCTTGATTGCGACCGTTTTCTCTTGGTAGATCGCCAGGCGGTCGAGCAGGGATTCCAGAATACCGGCGGCCTCGCCGGCCTCGACCAGATTGCAGTAGAGCGCGTCGAAGTAGAGCGGCTGCTTGCGCAGGGCATTGGACAGGCTGGTGCCGGTCTCGACATCCTGCTTGATGTCGTTGAGCAGGCGGGTCAGGCGCGGGTTGGTGCTGCCGCGGCCGACGATTTCGAAAGACTGCAGCAGGGGCACGCCGGCCCGCATCATGGTGGCCAGCTGGCGGGTGAAGATGGCAATGTCCTTTTGCTTGATGGCCTTGCCGCCGCTCATGCGGCGCTTCTTGACCTTGCTGACCAGGATGCCCTGGCGGCGCAGGGTGGCGCTGACCATGGCCTCGCCCCCGGCGCGCAATTCGCCACGCACAATCTTGCCGTTGCGGTCCTTGCCTTCCCACTCGAACACGAACTCGCTCGCGCTCTTGGCTGCCGCACTAGTCGCCATACCACCTCCTGGCCTCAGGCCCTTGTCCTTGTTCCTGCCCTGCGGCAAACGGTTCTTTATTCATTGGTCGCCGCCAGCACTTCTTCGAGCGTGGTCACGCCCGAGCGGACCTTGACCAGGCCGAACTGACGCAGATCGCGCACCCCTTCGGACTGGGCCTGGGCAGCGATGTCCATGGCCGTGCCTTCGGCCAGGATGATGCGCTGGATGGCCTCGGTGATGGGCATCACCTGGTAGAGGCCCACCCGGCCGCGGTAGCCGCTGTTGCAGCTGTTGCAGCCCACGGCGCGATACTGTTTCCAGCTGCCGTCCAGCTCTTCTTCCTTGAAGCCGGCACGCAGCAGGGCGTCGCGCGGGTATTCGGCCGGTGCCTTGCAGTTTTCGCACAGGCGCCGCACCAGGCGCTGGGCCGTGATGAGCAGCACGCTGGAGGCGATGTTGAACGGGGCCACGCCCATGTTCAAGAGCCGGGTCAGGGTCTTGGGTGCGTCGTTGGTGTGCAGGGTGGACATCACCATATGGCCGGTCTGGGCGGCCTTGATGGCGATGTCGGCGGTTTCCAGGTCGCGGATTTCGCCGACCATGATGATGTCGGGATCCTGGCGCAGGAAGGACTTCAGCGCGGCCGAAAAGCTCAGGCCGGCCTTGTCATTGACGTTGACTTGGTTGATGCCGGGCAGGTTGATTTCGGCCGGGTCTTCCACGGTCGAGATGTTGACGCCCGGCTGGTTCAGGATGTTCAGGCAGGTGTAGAGCGACACGGTCTTGCCCGAGCCGGTCGGGCCGGTCACCAGCACCATGCCGTAGGGGCGTGAGATGGCGGCCAGCAGGCGCTCTTTCTCGATCTTTTCGTAACCCAGGGCGTCAATGCCCAGCTTGGCCGAGGACGGGTCCAGGATACGGATCACGATCTTCTCGCCGAACAGGGTCGGCAAGGTGCTGATCCGGAAGTCGATGGCTTTGGCGCCGAACTTCAGCTTCATGCGGCCGTCTTGCGGCACGCGACGCTCGGCAATGTCCAGGCGCGACAGCACCTTGATGCGCGAAGCCAGCTTGTCCTTGATGGCGATCGGTGGCTGGGTGATTTCGCGCAGCTCGCCGTCCACGCGGAAGCGCACACGGTAGTGGAACTCATAGGGTTCGAAATGCAGGTCGGACGCGCGCAGATTGATGGCGTCCACCAGCATCTTCTGCAGAAAACGCACCACGGGCGCGTCTTCCACATCGGCCAGTTCGGCGGCGGTTTCCTGCGGCGCGCTGTCTTCTTCGGCAATGTCGAAATCGAAATCACCGCCGGTGATGGTTTCCAGGGCCTCGGCGGCGCTGGAGCTGGCACCCGCCAGCAGCTTGGTCAGTTTGTCGTGCTCGACGATCACCCACTCGGGCGTCAGCTGGGTGGCGAACTTGATGCGCTCGACCACGTCCTGGTCGGTCGGGTCGGCGCCGCCGATGAAGAGCCGGCTGCCGCGCCGCCCCAGCACCACCACCTGGTACTGTTGGGCCAGCTTGTTGTCGATGATGTTCTGCGGCATGCGCTGAACATCCATGGCGTTCAGGTCCAGCAGCGGCACGGCCAGGGCCGTGGACAGGGTGTGGGCCAGATCCACCGGGCTCACCAGCCCCGCGGCGATCACCGAATTGACGAAGCTCGTCTTCTTCTCGCGCGCCTGGCGCATCAGGTCTTCAGCCGCTTTGGGCTGCAGCTTGCCGGCATGCACCAGCATGCGCGCCACGCCCGAAAGGGCGGACTGAGGCGGCTCGGCCAGGGTGGGTTCCACGGTGTAGATCAGGCTCGCAGGTCGATGAAGGGGGCGCTCATCCCACAGAGGCAGGATGGACAGGTCGAATCAATCAGGACTGTAAACCGAGCAGGGCCGAATCACGCGCAGGCCGATGTGCCGGAGCATACGATTTCACCCCGGGGAAGCCCTCGGTGAAGCCCCGAAAAGCGGGGGGAAGCGAGCCCAAGCCCGGGGTCTGGCAGGCCTGCGCCGCGAGCGTGCCGCACCGATGGCAGCTGTGTCTTCCCGAGCCGGGCGTGCCAATTCGGGACGCAGGCCGGCTTGCGCGCTCAGGTGCTCTGCCGTTCCGCGTCAGCTCAGCGCCCTATCGGTGAGCATTTGTAAAAGTTCGCAAGCAAACACGTCCCTGGCCGGTCAGGCCTGCTCCAGATGCGCGGCCTGCAGCAAGGGCAGGCGCACGGTGGCCGTGGTGCCCAGGCCGGGCGCGCTGCTCAGCTGCAGCTGGCCGCCGTGCAGCTCGACAATTTCCTTGACGATGCTCATGCCCAGGCCGGTGCCCAGGATGGCGCCCGATTTGTCGGCCCGGTAAAAGCGCTCGGTGACGTGGGAGAGCTGCTCTTCGGTCATGCCGATGCCGTGGTCCTGCACTGCCAGCACGGCCATGGCTGGCCCATCGCTGCTGGCGCTGGCCATGCTCAGGCTCAGCTCGACCCGTCCACCGGCGGGCGAGTACTTGTAGGCGTTGGACAGCAGATTGCGCAGCACCTGCTGCACCTTCTGCCGGTCGGCGTGGATGCGGCAGCCATGGCTGGGCAGGCTCAGCTCGGGCAGGGCGCGGGCGTCGGGCGGGCTGAAATCGTCGACCACCTCTTGCACCAGAGCCTGCAAGTCCAGCACCTCGAGCTCGAAGTCCTGACCGCGCCGGGCCTCGATGCGGGCCAGATCCAGCAACTCGTTGAGGATGGCGATCATGGACTGGCATTGGCGGTGAATGCGGGCCAGCATCTCTTTTTGCCGCGCCGGCGGCTGCTCGCGCATCAGCAGCAGCTCGGTGAAGCCGTAGATGCTGGCCATGGGGGTGCGCAGCTCGTGAGCGGCGGTGCTCAGGAACTCGCTCTTCATCTGCTCGACCTCGACCTGGTGGGTCACATCGCTGAGGTGCAGCAGCTGCGCGGCAGCGCCGCCATTGCTGCTCACACCCTCGTGCAAGGCGAGCTCCAGCACACGGCGCGTCGGGCGCTCCAGTTCGATGCGTAGCTTGCCGCTGCGCAGCTCCTGGAAGCTGATCGCGCGGGCGTCGGCGGCGCGCAGGCTCAGCAAGGCCTCCAGCAGCTCGTCCTCGTGCCGGCCCAGTGCCCGCTCGGGTGGCAGGGCCGCCAGGCGCGCAAAGGCCGGGCTGACATAACGGCAGATGTGCTGGGCGTCGAAGGACACAAAGCCGTCCGGGCTGAGGGCGAAGATGGCGGCCAGCTGCTCGCCCCGCTCGCGAAGCCTCTGGATCAGCTCCTGCACCAGCTGCAGCAGGGCGGCGCTTTCCTCGCTGCTGCCACTACCGACCAGGGCGCGGCTGGCGCCGGTCTTGTCCTGCGCCGGTGTCGCTGCAAAGTCCTGCAGCATGCGGCGCATGGTCTGCATGGCCTGGGCGCGGGCCTGCAGCTCTTCCTGCAAGCGGTCGTCCAGGGCCTGTTGCTGGCTGATGTCGCGGAAGGCGTAGACCCAGCCGCCGCCGCCCGCGATGGGTGTGCGGCTCAGGTCCAGCACCACGGCGTCGCGGCCTTCCGGGTTCAGGCGCAGCCGAGCCTTCCAATGGCCTTCGCGCGCGGCATCGAGGGCCGGATCGAGGTCGCGGCCCAGATCGGGCAGCAGCTCCTGGATGCGCTCGCCCAGCAGGCGCTCGGGCGCCCGTTCCAGCAAATGGCCGAGTACCGGGTTGGCCAGCAGGATGCGGCCCTCGGCATCGGTGCTGGCAATGCCATCGCCGATGGCCGAGAGGGTCACGGCGGCCCGCTCGCGTTCGAGCTGCAGGGAGCTGGCCGCCTGGTTCAAGACCTCGAAGGTCTGGCGGAACTCCAGCGGCGCGTCCTCCGTCTGCATCGGGCTGAGCGCCCCGCCCGAGACTTGCAGCTGCTCACCAAACGCGCGGATCTGGCCCAGATTGCCCAGCCAGCGGTTGAGCGGCCACCAGACCAGGCCCAGGCCGGCCAGCAGGCTCAGCAGCCCCAGTCCCACCGCCACCAGGCTTTGCTGCCAGAAGCTGTTGGCGATGTGGGCGGTGTTGAAGCGCAGGCGCAGCACGCCGTAGTCCTTGCCGCCGGCGACGATGGCCAGGTTCAGCTCGGGCAGCTGCTCGGCGATCGCCGCGCTGAGCCAGTTGGGCGCGCGCAGCTCGGGGTCCTGGCGGGCGCTGCGTTCGATGCGACCGCCTTTCAAGTCGATGAAGACGGCGGCGCTGATGTCGCTGTGCTTGGAGGTGCGGGCCAGGGCGCGCTCGATGGTGTCGTAGTCGCCGATCACCGCCGATTCGCTGACCACCGGGCCGAGCAGGCTGATCAAGGTGTCGGCCGAATCCTGGGCGCTGGTGATGCTGCTGTGGAAGCTGCGCCAGGCATACCAGCCCAGGGCCCCGCCCATGAAGAGCAGCAGGGAGAGGAGATAGAGCAGAAAGACGCGCCCGATCAGACTGGACGGCAGGAGCCGGTCCAGCAGCCGACTGAAGGAGTTCAGCACAGGCGCCATGGCTTCTCGCCCGCCGGCTCAGCGCAGCTGCGCCGGGGCGGATTGGTAGAAGCGGCGGTAGGGCGCGTATTCGCTGCCGTCGGACAAGATGAAGTAGGCCTCTTCCGTCAGACCGATGTGCTTGGACACCTCGACCAGAATCGCCTGGCCCTTGGGGTCTTTGTGCATGCCGGCAAAGGCCCGCGCCACCGCCTGCACGTCCTTCTCGGGCACCTTGGAGGCGGCCATCAGGGCCAGGTCGTGCAGCGGCTCGGAGCTCCAAAGCACGCGGAACTTTTTGCCCTCGCGCCGTGCGTAGTTCTCGGCCAGCTGCGAGTTGACGCCGGCGGCGGCGGCTTTGCCGCTGAAGAGCTGGGCCAGGGCGCCGTCGGTGTTGCCGGCGAACACCGGCTTGGCGTCAATCTTGCGGTTGATCAGCTGGGCGTGCGGCACTTTGTAGGAGACAAAGGCTTCGGGCCCGGGGTAGACGATTTCCTTGCTGGCCAGCTGCGCCAGGTCGGTGATGGGCGAGTCGGCCGGCACGATCAGCTGGCCGTGGATGGGCGGCGTCAGGCGCCGGCCGATCACACGCCAGCCCAGCTTTTCGCGCTCGGGGCTGAAGAGGTGGTTCGAGAACACGAACTCCACCTCCTGGGCCAGCACATAGGCCGTGGTGTCGGCCGAGGTGCGGCCGATCTTCAGGCTGAGCTTAACGCCGCTCTTCTCGGACACATAGGCAATGATGGGGTTCCAGTAATCGGCCGTCAGGGCGATGCTGGCCTGGTTCACCGGGGAGAAGCGGTAGCCCGAATCTTGGGCGCTGGCCGGCGGGCTGAGCAGGCCCAAGATCAGCGCCAGGCCCGGCGCCAGTCGCGCCACGGCAGGCTGGAAGAGCCGACGCAAGAGAGAGTGAACCAAAGCCATGGTGAATCTCCTGGGCTGCACAGGCTGAACGGCGTGTGCTCAAACTTCCTGCAGCGAAAGCTGCTGCGGCGCGGTGCGCTGAGGCATCATGTCAGGCAATGCTTCCAGCCGCTGGGGAGACTATGGCCGAGAAAATATTGATCGTCGATGATCAGGAAGAAATTCGCGAACTGATCCGGCTTGCGTTGGAATTTGACGACTACGAGCTCCACGAGGCCGCCAACGGCGAGCAGGGCTGGAGCATCGCCCAGCAGATCAAGCCCGACCTGATGCTGCTGGACGTGATGATGCCGGGCAGCCTCAATGGCCTGCAGGTCTGCCGCCGTATCAAGACCGACCCCGAGCTGGCCCACATCAAGGTGGTCTTGCTGACCGCGCGTGGCCAGGACGCCGATCGCCAGGCCGGCCTGCAAGCCGGCGCAGACCATTACCTGATCAAGCCCTTCAGCCCGCTGGAGCTGATGAAGGTGATCGATCAGGCGCTGACCTGAGGCTCCAGCTGCGCAGCACGGCCGCCATGTCCTGCAAGGCCACCACCCGCTCCACGGCCCCCAAAGCCACCGCGGCCTTGGGCATGCCGTAGACCACGCAGCTGGCCTCGTCTTGCGCCAGCGTGCGTGCGCCGACCTCGCGCATGGCCAGCAGGCCGCGCGCACCGTCCTCGCCCATGCCGGTGAACAACGCGCCGATGGCATTGCGCCCTGCCACCTGCGCCACCGATTTGAACAAGACATCGACCGAGGGCTTGTGGTGACCGACCAGCGGGCCGTCGCGCACCTCGACCTGGTACTGGGCGCCGCTGCGCCGCAGCCGCATGTGCTTGCCGCCCGGGGCCAGCAGCACCCGGCCGTTCAGCACCCGGTCGCCGTCCCGCGCTTCCAGCACTTCGAGCTCGGTGGACTGGCTCAGTCGCGCCGCAAAGGCCGCGGTGAACTGGGCCGGCATGTGCTGCACCAGCACGATGCCCGGCATGGTGCGGGGCAGCTGGCGCAGCACGGCTTCGATGGTCTGCACACCGCCGGTGGAGCTGCCGAAGGCCAGCACCTGATCGGTGGTCTGGGCCATGGCTTCCAGCGGCGCCGGCGCACTCTCGGCCCAGGCGCTGTGAGCGCCGAGCGCAGCCGGGGCCGCGGGCGTGGGTTGTAGCAAGGGCAGAGCGCGCAGATTGGCCCGGGCCGCGGCCCGCACGGCGGCCACCAGGCCATTGTCCGGGCTCTGCAAAAAATCGCGCAGGCCCAGGCGCGGCTTGGTGACAAAGGCCACCGCGCCGGCGTCGAGGGCCTGCAAGGTGGTTTCGCAGCCACGCTCGGTCAGGGTTGAGCACATCACCACCGGCGTCGGCCGCTGGGCCATCAGGCGCTTGAGAAAGCTGATGCCGTCCATGCGCGGCATTTCGACATCGAGCACGATCACATCGGGCCACTGCGCTTCCAGCTTGGGCCAGGCGAACAGCGGGTCGCTGGCGGTGATGGTCACCACCATGCCCGCCGCTTGAAGCAGGGCACTGAGCTGCTGCCGCACCACGGCCGAATCGTCGATCAGCGCCACCCGCAGCGGTGCTTCGGGCGTGGCGGAACTCATCGGCGCGCCGCGCCCGACACCGTGGGCTGGCCGCGCTTGACCTCGACCTGGCCGGTGTCCAGATTGAGGCTGACGGTGCGCGGCACGTTGTCGCCCACATCCACATCCTGCAGCTGAAAGCCCAGCTGATCGATCAAGGCCCAGCCCTGTTCGATGTTGCGCTGGCCGACATTGAACTTGACCTGGCTGCCATCGGGCATGGTGTCGGCGCCGCCGTACAGATGGGCCAGGTAGTCGCCGGGCTGGGTGCCCAGGCGGCGCAGGCTGTCCAGCATCAGCTCCACCGCTTCGTCACCGTAGCGGCCATCGAGCAGCGCCGTGCCGCGGTGCTGTCGGTTGGGCAACAGGAAATGGCACATGCCGCCGCAGCGCTTGATCGGGTGCCACAAGGTGATGGCCACGCAAGAGCCGAGCAGGGTGCGCAGCGTGCCGTGGCGGCCGAAATGCCACTGCCCCGGCATCAGATGCGCGACGCCGCCCACCGGCAGCTCGGGGCTGGCCGTGCGTGTGGTGCCCGGTGGGCTGGAAGCGGCGTCCTTTTTGCTATGCATGTTGGTACACGGCCGGTGCCACGGCCTTGAGCGGCAGGTTCAGATTGGCCAGCGATTCGGCATGGCCAGGATAGAGCACGCCGCCCGGTTTGAGGCGTTCCATCACCCGGCCGACGATGGCTTGTTTGGCCGGCAGGTCGAAATAGATCAGCACATTGCGCAAAAAAATCACGTCGAAGAGCGGAAGCGGCGGCAAGGGCTGCATCAGATTGGCGCACTGGAAACTCACGCGTGCGCGCAGCTCGCGGCAGATCAGCAGCTGGCCCTCGTACGGCCCTTCGCCGCGCAGGCAGAAGCGGCGCAGATAGTCCTGCGAAACCTTGCGCGTCCGCTCCAACGGGTAGAGGCCGCGGCTGGCGCTGTCCACCATGGCGGTGGAGAGGTCGGTGCCTTGAACCGACCAGCCGCGGCCGGCGTTCAGGCCCAGCTTGTCGGCCAGCAGCATGGCGATGCTGTAGGCCTCTTCGCCCGAGGAGGAGGCACCGCTCCAGACCTTGAACTCCTGGCTCGATGGGTGGGCGGCCGCACGCCGCGCCAGGTCCTCGAAATGCTCGGGTTCGCGGAAGAAATAGGTCTCGTTGGTGGTCAGCCGGTCCACCACCTGCACGCGAACCTCATCCGGCAACTCGCCGCGCACCACCTTGTGCACAAACTGGTTGATGTCGGCCTCGCCCTGGTCCAGGGCCAGCTTCTGCAGCCGGCTTTGCACCAGGGCCCGCTTGGCCTCGGTCAGGCGGATGCCGGAGATGCGGTGGAAGAGCTCGCTGATGGCCTGGAAGGCGTGATCGTCAATCTGTGACATGGGGGCTGGGGCGCAAGGCGTGGCTCAGAGGTCCTGGCTGGCGGCAATCAACTGGCACAGCGCCGCAGGCGACAGGGTTTGGTCGAGGTTGAGCAGCACGGCATAACTGCCATTCACATGCACCATGCCGGCGATGAACTCGCTGGCGATGCCCACGCCCAGATGGGGGGCGGCTTCGATGCGATGCGCGTCCACTTCCAGTACCTCGAAGACGGCGTCTACCAGCACGCCGGCGATCAGGCGGTCAAAGTCATCGTCCCCGCGCGCCTCGACGACGATGATGGCCGAGCGCCGGCCCAGGGTGCTGGCGCCGAAGCCAAAGCGTGCACCCAGGTCAATCACCGGCACCACGGCGCCACGCAGATTCATCACGCCGCGCACGAAATCGGGGGTCTGTGGCAGCGGTGTCAGGCGCCCGACCTCGAGGATCTCGCGTACCGCGCTGATGGGCACGGCCAGGTTCTCCCGGCCCACGGCCAAGCGCAGCAGCTGCTGGCTGGGGCCAGCCTGGCTGGCTTCAAGGCGGGCGCCGTGCAGGCGGTCGGCCGGGTCGCGGGCGGCGGGGGCATTCATGCGCGGCTCCTCATCGGCATGGTGGGTGTCGGGCGGGGCTGATGGCGCTGGCGCTCAAAAGCGTTTGAAGTGCGATTCATCGATCTCGTCCCCGGGCTTGACGGTGGCGCTGCGGCCGGCCGGTTGGCCGGCGCTGGCCTTGCGTGCGGCCTGCTGGCTGGCCTTGAACTGGGCCACCTTGCGCTGCACCTCGCTCATTGCTGCCGGCGCGCTGCTTGGTGCATTGGCAGGCGGACGTGCCGGGCTGGCGCTGCGCGGCGCAGCCGGTGTGCGGGCCCGGCCGGCGCCGGCGTCTTCTTCGCCGGCCAGCTGGAAGAAGGCCATCTGTTCCTGCAGCTGCGCGGCCTGGGCCGAAAGCTCCTCGGCCGTGGCCGAGAGCTGCTCGGAGGCCGAGGCCGTCTGCTGCGTGATGTTGGAGAGGTGGTGCATGGCGCCGGTGATCTGCGCCACGCCCTGAGATTGCTCGCCCGAGGCGGCCGAGATCTCCTGCACCAGCTCCGAGGTCTTCTGGATCGAGGGCACCATGCTGTTGAGCAGGCCGCCGGCTTTCTCGGCCAGCTGCACGCTGGAACCAGCCAGACCACCGATCTCCTGCGCCGCCACCTGGCTGCGCTCGGCCAGCTTGCGCACCTCGGCCGCCACCACGGCAAAGCCCTTGCCATGTTCGCCGGCGCGCGCTGCCTCGATGGCGGCGTTCAGGGCCAGCAGATTGGTCTGGTAGGCGATGTCGTCGATGATGGAAATCTTGGTGGCGATCTGCTTCATCGCATCGGCCGTCATGCTGACTGCCTGGCCACCTTCCATGGCCTCGGCCGCGGCTTGGGTGGCCATGCCATCGGTCTGGTTGGCGTTCTCGGCGTTCTGCTTGACCGAGGCCGCCATCTCTTGCAGCGAGGCCGTGGTCTGCTCGACGCTGGCCGCCTGTTGCGAAGCGGTGTGCGAGAGCGATTGTGAGGTCTGCGAGACCTGGTCCGAGGCGCTGGACAGCTGCTCGGCTGCGGTGCGCACCTCGCGGATGGTGTGGCTGACCGTGTCCACCAGGCTGTTGAATTTTTCGCCCAACATGCGGAAGAAGGCCTCCTTGCCTTCCAGCGGCACGCGCTGGGTGAAGTCGCCCTGGGTGGCGCCGTCCACCATGCTGCCGATCTCGGATTCCACCGCCACCTCGACGGTGCGGTCCTTCCACTCGATCACCGTGCCCAGGCGCTGGCCCTGGGCATCGTGGATGGGGTTGGCGGTCAGCGCGAAATGCAGATTGCCGACCTTGATCTCGGCCTTGTGCTCGGACTGCAAGGCGCTCAGCATCTGGCGCTGGTGGCTGGGCTGGCGATGGAACTGGTCGAAGTTGGCGCCGACGATGCGGCGCGCCTCGAAGCTGGGCAGCACCTTGCGCAGCTCGGCCTCGTTGCGCTGCATCATCTGCGCCACCGAGCTGTTGTTGTAGATGATCTGGCCCTCGGGGTCGGCAATCATCACATTGGTCGAGCAGGTGTCCAGGGCCTGCTTGATGCGGGCGTTCTCGGCCGCCAGGCGGGCGGCGGTTTCATTGGCGGCCAGCTCGGCCGTCATGTCGCGCCACTCGACCACCGTGCCCAGGCGCTTGCCCTGCTGGATGATGGGGTTGACGATCAGATCGAAGCGCCGGCCGCCGATGTTCAGGCGCGTCTTGTGGGCGGCACCGAGCCGGTCCAGCATGCCACGCTGGTGGTTCGGGTTTTTGTGGAAGCTGTCGATGTTGGTGCCGATCAGGCCGTTGGCGCTGAAGCGCGGCAGGTCGCGGCGGATGTCGGCCTCGGCAGCGCTGAGCATGGCGTGCAGCGAGGCATTGCCGTAAATGATGTTGTAGGCCGGGTCGGCCACCATCACATTGGTGGCGGCCACGTCCAGGGCCTGGCGGATACGTTCGGCGTCGTCGGCGCGCTTGCGCGCATCGGCGAACTCGAAGCCCAGCCGGGTCTGCACCCGCTTCATCGCCAGCATCATGCCGGCCAGTTCATCGCCGCCGTCGACCTGGACGACACCGTCGAACTGGCCCTGGCCATAACGCTCAAACTGCTGGCCAGCGCGTCGCAGGCTCTGGCTCAGGCGCCGTGCGCTGCGCCAGCTCAGCAGCAGGCCCCCGGCCACGAGCAACAGCCCGGGGGCAGCTGTGATGGGGTTGCGCTGGGCCAGCGCCAAGCCCAGCAGCAGGGCGCCGAGCAGCAGGAGCAGGCTGTTCAGCGCGGCCTTGGCCGGCAGGCTGAAGCCCGCCAGCCGCTGGCCCAGGCGGTCGGCCAGGCCGCTGCGCACGCCCACGCCGTCGCGGATCACCCAGCCCTGGGCCTGGCCATCTTTGAAGCGTCGGTACAGGCTCTCGGCCGCCTGGACCTGTTCGCGGCTGGGCCGGGTGCGCACCGACATGTATCCGACCACCGAGTCACCCTCGCGTACCGGCGTGGCATTGGCCACCACCCAGTAGAAGTCACCGTTCTTGCAGCGGTTCTTGACCATGCCGGTCCAGGGACGGCCGGCCTTGAGCGTGGCCCAGAGGTCGGCGAAGGCCTCCTCGGGCATGTCGGGGTGGCGCACCAGGTTGTGGGGCTGGCCGATCA
>Ga0187844_10001878_pt1 | contig 15510 bp, 14 predicted proteins | sample SpaLakP09_SKY_50_FD_134517 | JGI IMG/M metagenome (GOLD analysis project Ga0187844, IMG submission 134517) | Oligotrophic lake water microbial communities from Sparkling Lake, Wisconsin, USA - SP09_SKY_50 | ecosystem: Environmental > Aquatic > Freshwater > Lake | place: USA: Sparkling Lake...
ATTTGTGCCAACCCCGTTACAAGCAATAAATATTGATTGATTTTCAATAGCACGGGCTTTTGTTAAAATATTCCAATGTTCAATTCTTGGTACAGGCCAACCAGAAGTCATCAAAACACTGGTAGCACCTTTTTCATTAATTTTTCTAAATAGTTCAGGAAATCTCAAGTCATAACAAGTTGTTAAAGCAGTCATCCCTAAAGGTGTTGCTACACAAACAATTTCTTCACCGTTTGTTAAATGTTTTGATTCACCTTCACTAAAACCAAACAAATGAATTTTCTTATATGTGGCAGAAATATTTCCTTGCCCGTCAACTAATAAGGAGGAATTAAATAGTGAGCCATTTATGTTCTCAATAAATGATCCTGCGTGAATCCACACACCATGTGTTGCTGCAATGTCACAAATGTCTTCTGAAATTGGTCCCGGAAAAGTGGTAGCGAGTGAAACACTTTGCTCAATATTAAAAGCTCCACCGTGCCAAAGTTCAGGAAGAATTATTAAATCTGGTTTTTTATCCTCTGATCCTTGTGCAATTGCAGCTAATTGAGCAATGACACGTTGATATCTGTCTTGAGGGGATTCCGCGTCATCGGTCTTAACTTGCATTAACGAAACTAGGGCTGTGCTCATTTAATTAAAGAACTTTTGCGCGGTTTCAATTAATCGATCATTTGCTGCTTTTTCTGCGATAGTTACCCTCACTCCGTGATCGCTGAACATGCGCACACTTAAACCAACTTCATCACATTTAGTTGCAAAATCTGCTGCTTTTTCTTTCAAGTCCAGCCAAACAAAGTTGCCGTCTGCTGTAGGAATTTTCCATCCTTGTTTCGTTAATTCTTCCACAACTCTGATTCGCTCTTCTACTAAAATATTTATTCTTGCTATCAATTCTGATTCATGATCCATGGCAGCTAGTCCTGCTTCTTCAGCTAAATTCGTTACCCCAAAAGTTAAAGCAACTTTGTTTAAAGTTTCAATAACGTTAGGCTGCGCTATACAAAAACCGACACGTAAGCCTGCCATTCCATAAGCTTTTGAGAAAGTTCTTAAAATTGCCACATTTTTCTTACCCCAGGCATCACGCAAACCTTCAACTGCTAATTCATCTCGCACAAATTCTGTGTAAGCCTCATCTAATACAACCAAGACTGTTTCAGGAATCTGATTTATAAACTTTAAAAATGCTTCTTTTTTGATTGCGGGTCCTGTTGGGTTATTAGGACTACATAACAGAATGCAACTTGTTTTATTGGTAACAGCTTTCGCCATAGCATCTAGGTCATGTTCAAAAGTTTTTGTTAAAGGAATCATCACCGGAGTTGCCCCAGCTACTTTGGTAATTATTGGGTAAGCCTCAAAAGATCGCCAAGCAAAAATGACTTCATTTCCAACAGTGGATGAGGCTTGTATTAATTGAGTTAGTACAGCAACGGAACCTGTTCCTACTTGAATGTTTTCAATTCCCACTTTGTATTTACTTGCTAATTTTGTTCGCAAACGAATTGAGGCAGGATCGGGATAACGTTGCACACTTTGCGCAGCTTTAGTGATGGCTTCCACAATTGCTGGAATTGGTGCATAAGGATTTTCGTTAGCTGAAACTTTAAATGTTTCAACACCAGGTTTTGCTTTAGGAGAAGCACCGGCCTTGTATGCGGGCATGCTGGCTAAGTCATCGCGCAGGTGCGGCGTAGTCATGAGTAAAGATTAGGCGTTGGTCCTTGCACTACTCTCAAGTGAGTAAATAGAGCACGAATAAGGAGTTAGTCCTTTGCGTTTACGAAAGATTCTTCCCATCGCCCTTGCGGCAGTCAGTGCCTTTGTTGCACTTTCAGCTTGGGCTTTTGCTTCTCCGCCTGGTTCTGCTCCAGATGATGATTTTCACTTACCTGCTATTTGGTGTTCCCAAGGAGCTGCTGAGGGTATTTGTGATCCTGAATTTTCCGGAGATGGTTTTGGCAAAACCCCAACGCCTCTTTCTCCTTCTGCTATTTGTTTCGCATTCAAATCTGATGTGAGTGCTGCCTGCCAAGACCAAATGTTTGATTGGCAAAACACTGATTTGTCAGGATCTAGAACGAATGAAACTGGAAGATTTCCTAATGGATTTTATTGGACTCTAAATTTACTAATTGGAGATAACACACTTAATTCCGCAATGTTGATGCGAATTTTTAATTCTCTACTTGCTGTTGTACTTATTATTTCAACAGCAGTCCTTGCCACCCCTAGATTAAGAATATCTTTGATTGCATCATGGATCGCCGCTTCAGTACCACTCGCGATGTTCATAATTCCTTCTACCAATCCAAGCAGTTGGGCCGTAATTGGTATTGGAACTTATTGGGTATCCCTCTTTTCATTTTTGCGAGCTCGAGAGAAAACTTATTTAATTGGTAATGGAATTTTAGTATTGATTACAGGTTTGATTTCTATCCAGTCGCGCTCCGAGGCCAGTCCTTACATCATTTTATCAACACTAGTTGTTATTTTCTTAAATTATAATTTGAGAAAGCCTACAATTTTTGATAGAAAGTTGCTACTTCCAATTCTTGTTTTACTTTTGGCGACTTACGAATTTTTAACGACACCTTCTACCCTCGGATGGTCTACTGGTTTACCTGGGGGAGATCAAAATAGAAGTAGCGGTGAACTTTGGTTTAGAAACATAAGTGATTGGCCTACATTTATTACTGGTTCACTAGGTGGTTGGCCACTTGGCTGGTTAGATGTTCCCCTTCCTTCGATTATTTATTTTTGTGCAATGTTTACTTTTGTGGGCATCCTATTCACAGGATTTCTGAACTTGAATTGGAAAAAATCAATCGCTTTAGTGATTATTATTTCGGCGTTAATTATTCTCCCATTACGAATCTTAGCTTTAGGGAAAAACTACGTCGGTGAAAATGTTCAACCTCGCTATTTCCTTCCCCTGCTTTTTCTCCTAGTTGGAGTCGCGGTATTTAGCCCCAAAGGGGTTGCAGGTTTTTATTTAAGTAAAGTGCAAATTGGTTTTGTCGCACTTCTTATTAGTGCCGGTCAATCATTTGCCTTACATTTTACGATGCGGAGATATATAACTGGCTCAGATGTAGTGGATTGGAATTTAGATAAAAATATCGAATGGTGGTGGTCCTTCCTGCCCACACCAATGATTAGCTGGGCAATAGGAAGTTTAGGTTTTGCGATAGCGGTTTCAATTGGATTATGGCAACTGCGAAAACCTGTTAAATCAGATTATTAACAGCTGCTTTAAATATTTCTGTATGGCGATCGACATCTGATTCCTTTGTTACCGGACACATTAATGCCATGTTATGAAATGGTGTCATCAAAATATCTCTATTGATAGTGAACAAATGCATGTACTCATCTAATTCATCATCACTTGCCGCTGCCGAATCACTACCATTTTGAGGGGCAGGATTAGCAAACCTATATTCAGCTCTTGCCCCTAATTGACTGATGGACCAATCAAGTTTTGTTTCGTCTAAAACCTGTTGGACTTCATTGGTGAATTTGGTAGCCAATTTGATCATGTGTGAAAAATTTTCTTCTGTCAAAACTTTTTCTAAAGTTGATCTCATCGCAGCAATTGATAATGCGTTTCCGGATAATGTTCCGCCCACTCCGCCAACATCAACTAAATCAGCTCCGGTTTGGTTGCTTGCTTTTTCTGCTAATTCTTTAGTTATGCCATAAGCACCCGATGGGATTCCTCCACCAATTGATTTACCAATTGTGACAATGTCAGGATTTAAATTGTTTGCTTTAGTCATACCCCCAATTCCTGCCGAAAAAGTATGAGTTTCATCAATCAACAACAAAGATCCGTATTTGGTTGCTAACTCTCTTAACCCTTCTAAAAATCCTGGTTCGGGAAGCACAATCCCAATATTTGTTAAAGCAGGTTCAGTAATTATTACAGCCACGTCCCCATTGGCTAAAGCTTTTTCCACGCTGTCTAGATCATTGAATTCAGCAACTCTGGTGGTGTCATTAATATTTCCTGGTGCCCCCACATTTCCGGGACGCAATTTTGTTTCACCGTTTTCACCACTCACAACAAATGTTTCATCAACTGTGCCGTGGTAACCGTAAGAAAAAGCTAAAACTTTTGTTCGACCAGTAACCATGCGGGCAAGTCTTAATGCCCACCTATTGGCATCGGTTGCAGAAAGTGAAAAAGACCATAAGGGGACTTTAAATCTTTTTGCTAATTCGTGTGCTACCCATTGCGCATCTGCAGTTGGCAACATTGTCGTTGCACCACCTTGTTTTGTGTAACGATTGTTTATGGCATCACCAACGGCAGTTGGGGAATGACCGGCCATAGCGGCGGTGTCACCAAGAGCGAAATCAATATAAGTGTGTCCATCAATTGAAGTAATGGTGTTGCCTTGGGCGTGATCTAAATAAATGGGAAATCCGCCAGCCCACTTGTTCATCCAAGTCATGGGAACTTGGCCAAAAAGATTTGTGGCGGAATTAAATAAGGCTAAAGATTTAGGGTTTCTTTGTAAATAAAGTTCACGCTCTTTTAAAAGATTGGAACTTAACTTGTTTCGATCAACTTTCATTTTGTGGATTTTGTGGAGCAATAGGTGAGTTGTAATTGTTTTGCATTTCAGTAAATCGTGAGTAATGACCTTGGAAGGAAACAGTAATTGTTGCAGTCGGACCGTTTCGATGTTTTGCCACAATTAAATCTGCTTCACCAGGTCTGGCGTCTTTGTCGTAGTGTTCCTCGCGGTGAATCAAAATAACCACATCAGAATCTTGTTCCAAAGATCCAGATTCACGTAAGTCTGAAAGCATTGGTCTCTTATCTGTTCTTTGCTCAGGTCCACGATTTAGCTGCGAAATTGCTACCACGGGCACATCTAATTCTTTAGCTAAAAGTTTTAAAGATCTAGAAAATTCTGAAACCTCTTGTTGGCGAGATTCCACACGTTTACCACTTGTCATCAACTGCAAATAGTCAACTACCACAAGTTTTAAATCATGGCGTTGTTTTAGTCTTCGACATTTTGCTCTAATTTCAGTAATTGTTAAATTAGGTGAATCGTCAATAAACAAAGGCGCATTAGAAACATTGCTCATTTTACGAGCAAGTTTTTGCCAATCAGCTTCATTCATTTTTCCACTTCGCATTGCTGTTAAACCAATACTTGATTCAGATGAAAGTAAACGCATCACAATTTCGTTTCGACCCATTTCCAGGGAGAACACAGCTGCGGTGGCATTATTTTTTATTGATGCGGCCCGTGCAAAATCCAAACCTAAAGTTGATTTACCCATACCAGGTCGAGCTGCCAACATAATTAATTGTCCAGGTTGCAAACCATTTAATAATCTATCCATTTCAGCAAAACCTGTGGGAATACCAACTAACCTGTCACCGTGTTGTGCAATCGCATTCATTTCTTCTAAGGCATGACTCATTAATTTATCTAGTCTTTGATAATCATCGGCTGTTCTTCTATCTGTGACATCATAAATTTCTGCTTGAGCACGATCAACTAAATTATCAACTTCACCTGCTTCGTTGTAACTCATTTGCACAATGCGGGTGCCAGCTTCAACAAGTCTTCTTAATATTGCTTTTTCTTTAACAATGCGTGCGTAATATCCAGCGTTAGCTGCTGTTGGCACAGAAGCCACCAGGGTGTGCAAATAAGCCGCACCACCAATTTTTGCTAGTTCACTATTTCGGGTTAACTCAGCTGCAACTGTTACTGCATCTGCTGGTTCACCGCGTGAATATAAATCAATAACTATTGAAAATAATGTTTGGTGATTTGGTCTATAAAAATCATGTTCTCTAACTTGTTCTACAACATCAGCGATGGCATCTTTGGAAAGCAGCATTGCGCCAATGACGCTTTGTTCAGCGGCCACATCTTGAGGTGGAGTCCTGGTTGGATCTTGGTGGGGAATCGGTAATTCAGAAACTGTCATTTCAGTAATTACCCAACCCTTTCTAAATAAAATGTGCCTAGAACAAATATCCCACCAAGGTGTGACCTTTTTATTAAAACAAAATCTCTAAGTCTTCAACGTAGAGGTAAGGGGGCCTTGAGCACAAAGTCTCCTGTGGATGAGCCTGTGGATAAGTGGGGGACAAGGAGGAATCAATGAGGACTTTTGCCCCAAAAGCTGTGGACAAGTTGGGGAGAGTCAAATGGCCTTGGGGGCCTCAAATGTCACTGACCTGCGCAAATATAAATTAATTGGTGTGGGTAAAAAGTTTTTTGAAACTTTTTTATGCCACTGACAACTATGGTCACACTATGACCATGCGAAACTATTTTTAATGAACTTTAAAGAAATCAAATCAATTTCAGTGGTGTGTGCCGGAAATATTTGCCGCTCCCCTATCGGTGAAGTTGTGTTACGTGATCGACTTGATAAAGCTGGTTTAGATATTTTTGTGGACTCGGCTGGAACCGGTAATTGGCATGAAGGAGAAGATGCCAATGTAAAAAGTGTGAAGGTGTTGCGTGAATCAGGTTACGAAATAGCCCACACAGCAAGGCAGTTCAAAAAACAGTGGTTTGAAGAACGAGATCTAATATTGGTTATGGATCAAGATAATTTAAAAAATTTATTAGCGTTAGCTCCTAAAGAGCATGCCCACAAAATTTTCTTAATGAAAAAATTTGATCCTAAACTAAAAGATTTAGCAGATGATGATGAAGATTTAATTGTGCCTGACCCATATCATCAACCAATTGATGATTTTTATGAAGTTTTAGACATGCTGGAAAAAGCTGCGGATGGTTTAGTAGCTTTACTCAAAAAATAATGCCCAGTGAAAAATCACTGGGCATTAAAATTTATTAATTAACTATTTGTTGACAATGTTAACTGTTATTGCTGTTGAAACATTTTGATGCAATTTAACTGGAATTCTATGCTTGCCAGCTATTTTGATTGGATGTTTCAAAGTAAGAGTACGACGATCTAACTTTGGACCACCTGCATCTTGTACAGCCTTAACAATGTCTGACGTGGTAACAGAACCAAATAGTCTGTTGGTTTCGCCCACTTGAGCTTTAACCACAACGTTCAAAGATGAAATTGCGTTAGCAATTTCTTTAGCATGATCAAGATCTCTTACTGAACGAGCAGAACGTGCACGTTTGATTTGATCAACCTGCTTTTGTCCACCCTTGGTCCAAGCAACACCTAATCTTCTTGGAATCAAATAGTTACAACCAAAGCCATCTTTAACAGAAACGATGTCACCGGGATTTCCTAAACCTTCAACAACTTGGGTAAGAATAAGTTTCATATTTAGTTATCCTTATCTGGTTGTGGAGGTGTAGGGCAACAGCGCCATTTCGCGAGCATTTTTAACAGCAGCTGCCACGTCTCTTTGGTGTCTGGTGCAATTTCCTGTGACACGTCTGGCACGGATTTTACCGCGATCAGAAATGTATTTACGCAACAAATTAATGTCTTTGTAATCGATGTAGGTGATTTCTTTCTTGCAAAATGGGCAAGCTTTCATCTTCATCGGTTTTAAGTTCTTTGGCGCTGAACTCTTTCCGGTTCTGGATTGCTTGACTTGTTTTCTTGGCATCTAGTTTTCTTCTTTCTTAAAAGGGAGCTTCGTCATTTGCGCCATTCCAGCCCGAACCTGCATCTGGAGTAGCCCATGGATCTTCAGTAGCTGGCGCAGGTGAACTAGTTGGTGCAGCATTATTGCCACCAAAAGTATTTCCACCTTCGCGAGCAATTTTGGTAATTTTTGCAGTTGCATAACGTAATGCTGGTCCAACATCTTCAACTTCTAATTCCACAACTTGTCTTTCTTGTCCTTCTTTAGTTGTGTAAGAACGTTGTTTCAATTTGCCGGTCACCAAAACGCGAGCACCTTTAGTCAATGAATTTGTAACGTTTTCTGCATGTTCACGCCAAACGTTGCAATTCATAAAAACAGGGTCAGAATCTTTCCATTCGTTAGTTGTTTTATCCATATAGCGAGATGAAGAAACAACAGTGAAAGATGCCACAGCTTGGCCGTTCTTGGTGAAACGAAGTTCAGGATCGCGAACTAAGTTACCCACAATGGTTACGTTGATATCTCCTTGTGCCATTTTTATTTAGCCGATCTTGCTTCAGGGCGCACAACTTTGGTACGCATTACTGATTCATTTAGATTAAGTTGGCGATCAAGTTCAGAAACAGCAAACGCTGAAGAAGTAATATCTAATATTGCGTATATTCCTTCTGTTTTCTTATTGATTTCAAATGCCAAACGGCGACGTCCCCAAATGTCAACTTTGTTAACTTGTCCGCCATCTTGGCGCACCACGTTAAGAAAAGTTTCCAAACTTGGGTTTACAGTTTTTTCTTCTAGTTCAGGATCAAGAATGACCATGACTTCATATTTACGCATGCTTTTGCCTTCCCCCTTTGGACTAATTCGGTCAAAGCCATTTGCTTCGACAGGAGGCTAAAAATACGTACTGCTTTTTTCAATTCAACAGTCTTTTTACTGACTTATGACTTGAGGTTCACAGATTACCCGTGAGGCTTACCCGTGCTGGTTTCGAGGTCATTAGCCTTAGATACAAATGACCCAATTAATCGGTGCCGCGTTTGGTTCAGACCCAGATCCTGTGAAACATGCCCAACAAATCGGGGCCCAGTGTTTTCAAATCCAGGCAGGAGATCCCCAAGGCTGGAAAAAGCCCACCCTAGATTTTCCGGGTGGGGCTAAAGAATTAGCTGCGCAAGCAAAAGATTTAAAAATGGAAATTTATATTCACGCTGCCTATGTAATAAATGTGGCCAGCACCAACAACCGAATCAGAATTCCTAGTCGCAAATTGTTACAACAGACTGTTGATTTAGCTGCAGAAGTTAACGCCTCCGGGGTGATTGTGCACGGTGGACATGTCACCAAAGACGATGATCCCAAAGCTGGTTTTGATAATTGGCGTAAAGCTTGCGAACAGACCCAAATGCATGTTCCAGTTTTAATTGAAAACACGGCAGGTGGTTCTCATGCTATGGCGAGAACAAAAGAAAACTTAACTAATTTGTGGAAAAATGTTGGTCACACAGATGTTGGTTTTTGTTTTGATACTTGTCATGGTTGGGCTGCAGGAATTGATTTGAAAACAGCTGTTAAAGAGTTAATGACGATAACAAAAAGAATTGATTTAATTCATGCTAATGGTTCCAGGGATGAATTTGATTCCTCTCGTGATCGTCATAGTAATTTTGTTGAATCAATCCTGCCCCAAGACGAAATTGCTCAAGTTGTCCAAGATGCAAGTTGCAATGTGATAATCGAAACAGCTGAACCTGGGGTCAGCGAAGATATTAAATTTTTGTTGAAAGCGATCAAATAAAATGTCATTACTACTAAGAGAAATTAATAAAGAAACTCATGTTGAATTCTTAAAAAATTATCAAACTTTTTCTTTCCTACAATTGCCTTGTTGGGCTGAAGTTAAAAGTGGTTGGCAGGCAAAATCTGTTGGTTGGTTTGATGAAAGAAAATTGGTCAGTGTGGGCCTAATATTGATCAGAAATATTCCGAAAACGAAATGGTCTTTATTTTATTTACCTGAAGGACCTGTCTTAGACCCAAACTATTCCCGCAATGTTGTTGACTGGCTCACCCCTTTAAGAGACTTCGCTAAATCAGCTGGGGCTTTCAATTTAAAACTTGGTCCGCAAATAACCATAAGTACTTGGGATGCCTCCACTATAAAAAATGCTATTTCTGACAATGTTTATAAGAAATTAAAAGACGTTGATCCTGATCGAGTGAACCCTTTTGGAAACGAAATTGGCGCCAAGTTAAGAAATTTGGGGGGCAAACAAATAGAGACAGATGGGGAAGGCTTTGGTGATGTGCAACCCAGGTTTGTTTTCACTATTGATGTTGCCGGTAAAACCGATGAAGAACTCCTCGCCTCTTTTTCCCAGGAGTGGCGCAGAAATATCAAAAAAGCGGAAAAAAGTGAAGTGAAAGTTCGTCAGGCAAGTTTTACTGATTTAGAAACCTTTCATAAACTTTATGTAGAAACAGCTGTGCGCGACAAATTCACTCCTCGACCACTTAATTATTTTAAACAAATGTGGGAATCATTAAATGAAAATTCAAATGAATTAGCAGAAATGCGCCTTTATCTTGCTGAACAAGAAAACAGTTGTCATGCTGCTTGTTTATGGGTCAGAGTTGGAAAACATGTTTGGTACACCTATGGGGCTTCTTCTACTAGTGGTCGAGAGCTGAGACCAAGCAATGCCATCCAATGGCAAATGATGAAAGATGCCCGCGATGCTGGTGCAAATATTTATGACATGCGGGGAATCGCTGCCACCTTAAATGAGAAATCACCTTTATTTGGTTTGTTGCGCTTCAAAATTGGTACTGGTGGCAAGGTAATTCAATATGTTGGTGAATGGGATTTTGTTTTCAAACCTTTTATTTACAAAGCATTTCGCATAGCCTTGGCTAGAAGGGGTTAATTATGACTTTGTCACTTCATGTTGATAACAATGTTTGGAATTCTCATATCAAAAATTTGGTAAAAAATTATTCATCAAATAATAGTGAAGTAATCCCGGTTATTAAAGGCAATGGTTATGGAATTGGAAAAGACAACTTAGCTAAAAAAGCTCATGAATTAGGAATGAAAACTGTGGCGGTGGGGACAGTTTATGAAGCCCAAATTGTTTTAGCCCAAGAAATATCACAAGTTTTAATAATGGATCCAGTTAAGTCAGTAGATGAATTAGCATTCAAAGAATTATCAAAACTAAATCCTGACAAAATTTTGCTCACTGTTTCTAGCCTTAAAGATAATCAAAAATTGGGCCAAACTCCAATAATTATTGAAGGAATCACCAGCATGAATAGATTTGGAATTGAGTTAACTGAATTAAAACAGATCTCAGATTTGAACATAAAAGGAATTTCTTTACATTTACCAATTGCAAATTCTGCAAAAGGAAAAGTTAGCGAAATATCAAATTGGCTTAACTCATATAAAACACTTTGCCCAAAGGGTGAAAAAGTTATTTATTTAAGCCATGTTTCTGAAACAGAATTAAAATCATTAACAATAACTTTTCCTGAATTTAGCTTTAAAGTAAGAGTGGGAACAAAACTTTGGATTGGAGACTTAAAAGCTTTTCAAATTAAGTCAACAGTTATGGAAGTTCATGAGCCTGTTAATCACAATTTCGGTTACCGACAAAGAGAAATTACAGAAAAACATCGCTTAGTGATTGTTTCAGGTGGAACAGCTCATGGCATTGGTCTGCAAGCACCAAGATCAAATGTCACAACAAAACAAAGATTAGTTGCGATTCTTTCAGGAATCCTAGAAGCATTTGGGTTTTCATTATCACCCTTTGTTATTAACGGAAAACAAAGATGGTTTGCGGAATCTCCTCACATGAATGTTTCTTTATTGAAACTTCCTGTTAACAGTGCAGTGCCAGCAGTTGGCGCAACTATTAGTGCCCAAGTCAGAATGACTACTACTAATTTTGATTGTGTTTTATTTAATTAAGTAATTGTTGGAGACGGTGTAGGTGTTGGTGTTTGCGTCTCAGTCGGACTGACTGTTGGAGTTGGCGTAGGTGTTGGTGTTGGGCTCATTGTTGGTGTCGGAGTTGGTGTGGGACTCACTGTTGGAGTCGGAGTGGGAGTTGGCGTAACAAGAGGAATTAAAGTTTCATCTGGATCAGGATTTGCTGGAGCTGTGTTAATTGGAATCACTCCGGGTGATGGAGCAAATTCTAAAACAGGTAAACCGACATGGGCTGCTTTCATATAAGCCGTCCACATTAATGCGGGAAAAGAACCACCAGTAACACTTTTCATTCCACCAGTTCCAGCTAAAGAAATTGGGTTTCCATTGGCATCTTGTTTAACCATCATGACCGCTGTCGCAAATTGTGGTGTGTAGCCAGCAAACCAAGCAGATTTGTTGCCATCTGTTGTCCCAGTTTTTCCAGCAGCAGGTCTACCAATTGCTTTTGCTCTAACACCAGTTCCCACATTTACTACTTGCTGCAACGCAAAAGAAACTTCATCAGCTACTTGTGTTGAATAGGCACGTTTAGTTTCAGGGCTTAATTGAAAAAGTAAACCGTTATTGGTGCCATAGATTTCTTTAATCATTGTGGGCTTGGCATAAATTCCCCGCGCAGCAAAAGTCGCATAAGCACTTGCCACATCAATTACATGAGGAGAAGCGGTACCTAAAACAAGTGTGATGTCATTAATCATGCCTGGAGTATCAGCAGGAATTCCTGCTCTTAAAGTTGAATCAAAAACTTTACCTGTCCCAATGGTGGAGGCCACATCAATAAAAACAGTGTTGACACTATTTTCAGTAGCTTGCAACAAACTAATTGGACCAAATGATTTCTTACCGTAATTATTTAAAGTGTAACCACCAAATGTTCTAGGTGAATCCCCGTTCCAAATAGTGTCCAAGCCAATTCCTTGTTCAAAAGCTGCAGCTAATGCAAAAGGTTTAAAAGTAGATCCTGCTTGCGCAATTGCTTGAGTGGCATTATTTAACGGTTCAGTTACATAATCTGGTCCACCATAAAGTGCCACAACTTCACCAGTTCCAGGTCTAATGGATGCCATCCCGATTCTTAATCCTTCAGTTTTTGTGGTGGGAGCTTCTTTAGTTATTCCATCCACCATCCCAGTTTGTGCTTGTGTTTCAAAAGTTGATACAACTCTTAACCCTCTTAAATTTAAATCATCTTCGGTGTAACCACGTTCTAACATTTCTTGTCTAATTGAATAAAGCAAATATCCGTTAGTGCCACCAAATTTGTTAGCAGAACTATAAGGAATTGAATCGGGGAAAGTTATAGAAATTGAATCAGTTGCACTGATGGTATTTAATTTCGCCATTCCATTAATCACATATTGCCAACGATTAGTCCACCGGTCTCTGTTCTCAATTTTTTCTGTGGCAGAAGGTGCTTGTAGAAGTGCAGCTAAGGCTGCTCCTTGCGAGATCGATAACTGTGAAACATCTAAAGCAAAATAGGTTCGTGCTGCTGCTTGAATTCCATAAGCACCGCGGCCAAAATAGGCAGTGTTTAAATAGGCTTCCAGGATTTGTTCCTTGGATTGAACTGATTCAAGTTTTATTGCTAACACTAATTCTTTAGCTTTTCTGATAATACTTTTTTCTTGAGTTAAAAATGCTAATTTGGCATACTGTTGAGTAATGGTAGATCCACCTGCTCTGCTGCCAGTGAAAATGTTAGTAATCAAAGCTCTAGTAAAACCTGGAATTGAAAAACCGTTATGAGAATAAAAACTTCTATCCTCTGCTGCCAAGACAGCGTTTTGTACCTGAAGTGGGATTTGCTTTAAATCGACGTCTGTTCTGTTGTATTCACCAAATCTACCAATTTCTTTTTCCCCATCTGCCCACATCACAATTGTGGTTTGTGCACGTGCCACTTCTTTGGGAGTTGGAATTTGTGTCACCGCAACAGCAAATGCTAAAAGTGCACCACCAAAAATTGTGCCCAATAAACCAAAAGTAACAATGCTGCCAAATAAACGCCACTGGGCTTTAATTTTTCTTTTAGGTCTTCTTCGTGGCGGTAGAGGTTGGGGATTGACTCGTGTTACCACTTAATTAATCCAACCAATCTGCCGGTTTCTTAAGCGGGCGTCTAGTTTTACCGTCGCCTAAAAGATAAGAACTGTAAACATGATTCCAACTACAACCTTGACACACTTCTACGACAAAAACCTTTATTTGACCATGTTCTTTACTCATTCTCAATAAATCGTGTGGAGATTTAATTCTTCCCGAAAATGGTCCAAGTTCTTTTCCAAAAACATATGAGATTTCAATCAAATTAACAATTTCACACACCGGACAAATTCTCTTTGTATTTACTCCATGAAAAAGAGCTGCTTTCCTTAAATAAGGATCAGCGTCACATAAATCTGTTTTTAAAACTCGACCACTTTTCCAAGCTTGAACTGAAGATCTTCTTTGCAGCGCATAGTTAATAACTTCACGTGGCATTGATGGATCTTCAATTTGGTTTTCGGTAACAGTAGACATGCCAATAATCATAAACTAACTAAGAGTTTTTTGCCCACCAAGTTTTTAATTCCTCAGTAGCTTTCTCAATTCCTAACACACCTTTATCAAGTCTTAAATCAAGCAAGAATTGGTAAGCCTGACCCACAACTGGTCCTGGTTTAATATCCAGAATCTTCATAATTTCTGCGCCATCTAATTCAGGGCGCATACTTTTTAGTTCTTCTGCCTTAGATAATTCCACAATTCTTTCTTCAAGATCGTTATAGGCGTTTCTAAGCTTTTCAGCTTTTGCTTCGTTTCTGGTTGTGCAGTCTGCTCTGGTTAGTTTGTGTAAACGAATTAATTCTTCATCAGCATCCCTCACGTATCTTCTCACCGCAGAATCAGTCCATTTACCATCACCGTAACCATGAAATCTTAAATGTAATTCAATTAGTAAACAAACCTGTTCAATAATGTCATTTGAATATCTAAGTTTTTCTAATCTTTTTTTAGCTAACCGAGCTCCCACTACTTCATGATGGTGAAAAGAAACTCTGGCCTCGCCTTCAAATTTTCTAGTCTTTGGTTTTCCAATGTCATGTAATAATGCAGCTAATCTTAAAATTAAATCTGGTTTAATGTTTGGTTCATGTTTATTTTCTAAATCTATAACTTGATCTAGCACAGTTAAACTATGTTGGTAAACATCCTTGTGATGATGATGCTCATCTATTTCTAACTTCAAAGCAGGTAACTCTGGTAAGAAATGTTCTGCCACCCCAGTTTCGACCAATAATTCGATTCCTGGTCGGGGTTTATCGGTTAAAAGTAATTTATTAAATTCGTCATTTATTCTTTCCATGGAAACAATTTTTAATCTTTCCGCTAAAGATTTCATAGCTTCAACAAGGTCTGCTTGAGGTTTCAAATCAAGTTTGGACATAAATCTTGCTGCACGTAACATTCTTAAGGGATCTTCTGAAAAAGATATTTGGGCATCAAGGGGTGTTCTAAGAATTTTGTTATTTAAATCTGTCAAACCGTTATAGATATCAACTAATTCAAAATTAGGTAAACGTAAAGCCATAGCGTTTATGGTGAAGTCTCTACGAGCTAAATCTTCTTCCAAGGTTTTTCCAAATTCCACACTTGGTTTTCTGGAGGTGTCTTCATATTGTTCTGTGCGATAAGTTGTGATTTCAAAAACATAATCTTTTAATTTGGCACCAACTGTGCCAAATTTGATTCCTAAGTCCCAAATTGAATCTGCCCAACCTTTTAAACATTTTTGAATTTCATCAGGTTTCGCATTTGTGGTTAAATCAAGATCTTTTACTTGTTTTCCTAAAACTGCATCTCTCACCGGTCCGCCGACCAAGGAAATTTCATATCCGTTTTTAGTAAATAATTCACCAAGCTCTTTTAACAAGATGGAGCTTTCACC
>Ga0187844_10001879_pt1 | contig 15506 bp, 12 predicted proteins | sample SpaLakP09_SKY_50_FD_134517 | JGI IMG/M metagenome (GOLD analysis project Ga0187844, IMG submission 134517) | Oligotrophic lake water microbial communities from Sparkling Lake, Wisconsin, USA - SP09_SKY_50 | ecosystem: Environmental > Aquatic > Freshwater > Lake | place: USA: Sparkling Lake...
ATTACTATGCCCGAGGTCATTACCCTGGGTATCAAATATAGTTTCTTATACTTGAGTAGTAGTTTAGGCTTTAGGGGTTTCCCGTCATTATAAGCCATCTTGCCACAAATTTGTGACTAGCAGTGTTTTTTACACCACTTTTGGGCGAATCCACCCATTATATTGTTTCTAATCTGTCCATCTTTTCCTGCTAAACGTTCTTTAATTCCTTTGATTGCTCTACCATTTGTAGAATGTTTTGCTTTCCCTTGTCCATTATTAAAAGTAGTGAGAACTCTAAATCGTAGACCGGCAAGTGCTTTTTGTCGTTTTACTTCCGATATTTCTTTCTGTGAAGAATCAACATCCGTTTTTAAATGATTGTTCGCTTTAATGATTTCACAATATTGATTTGTTAAATCATCATCACATAAATTACCATCTGCTTTTACGTATGGACGAGCACATATCGGTAATACAGGAAGAACTTCTAAAATAAAATTACGAGGATGAGCAAGTTTCGGATCGAATCCTAACAACTCTACATCATCATCTGGAATATTTGAGAAAATCTTCAATATTTCTTCTGTTGAAACAACAACACTCGTTTTGTTCTTATCCTTACTTTCGTAAATTTTTTGTATAGAATTATCTATTGTACAAAACTTATACTTAGGTTGATCAAACGAACAATGACAGCACATATCTACTTTTTTGATCTTTTCTTGTATTTTAACGAATCGAGATTCACCCTTGAATTTATTTAACCCAGCCAAATAAACCTGATCTTTTAGTAATAAAAGACGATTGCACTTATGACAATAACAATGTAAAAACGCAACAACTCTTCTATAAAAAAGTGGATGAACGATTGGTTCGTTAAACTCTATATGTCCAAAATGGCCATTGCATGACTCCGCATTTTCTCCACACGTTTCGCATTGTTTAGCTGAGTCTGTAGTTCCCATTCTATCATCATATACCGATCCATAACCGGTTTTTTTGGCATTATCCAATTTACAAACTGACATTGCCAAAACTTCGTCAGTTGAATATATTCCAAATGTTATAGATGCTATTTCACGTGTATCAAGTTCCATTTTTATTATTTTTTGAAAATGATATTCTATTTTCAATTTTATTTTTTGTAAAAGTTTATTAGGTGTTGGATGTAATATTTAATAAATTAAATTTGTTTTATAATTATTTTTCCGTAAAAATAATTATTTTTTATCATTGCATATAATAAAAATGAATGAAAATATACAAAATATCGTCCTAATATGTTTAGGTGTTCTTTTGGTCGTTGTAGTTATTTTAATTATAAGTTCCGCTGTAAAAAAATCTTCAAAAAAGACAAATACTAAATATTCTTGTGTTGAAGACAAATGCGTGGTAACTAAAGGTGGTAAATATTCAAGTAAAAATTGTAATAATGAGTGCGGAGGTAAAAATCCTGATGATAACTCAGATGATAACTCTAATGATAACACAGATGATAACTCTAACGATAACACAGATGATAACTCTAATGATAACACAGATGATAACTCTAATGATAACTCTGATGATAACAATTTTATCCCCGGTGATAACTCCACTTATAGTATTAATTTTCCCGAAGATAAGGAACCTGATTATGGAAAAGATTCATGCGAAAAGGATCCGAAAACTGGCGAAGTCGATAAAGGATCTGAGAGATACCACTGTAGTCTAAAAACCGGAGAATGTGTAAAAAATAAAAAGAACAGATGTCTTCCTGGTGGTTACGTTAATGATTTTTGTGATTACAATTGCGATAAATTATATCCATATCCAGAAAATTTAGGAAACTTTTATACTTGTAGTAAAGATAACCAATGTATACAATATAATTTAGGTGGCGCATACACAAAAAATAATTGTGAAAATGCATGTTCAAACACATACAAACTTGTTGTAGATGCATATAATTTAAAAACATTTAAACAACATTTTGTATGGGATAATCCGTCAGGAATTAAAGAGGGTCCGGATCCTACAGGTGGAGGTGTGTCTTATGCATATGGTCTAATTAACTATCACATAAGTGCTGAAGGTGAGCCAACCGCCGATAAAACATGGGACTATACAGCTAGAATTCTTGAAGAACCAGAAGTAAAGTTCGATGTCAAATATGATTCAAAAGATCCTACAAAAATAGTAGACCATTCTGCAATATATACTGAGGCGACGAAGGGTACGATACCTAAATACATACCTATGCAATACATTAGGTACAAAAAGGGACTAAAAAAACCAACCGTACCACGTGATGGTCTCTCACAGAACACATCCCCCAAATCAGCTGATGGTCTTGACCATGCACAACTATGGGACGACTATATCAAGAAACTAAAAGAATTTGAAGACAAAAAATCTTATTGGGGTGAAATCGGTGAGAATCCAACATCAAAAGAACTTTTATCAGAAACTAAAGATGGTAAGATAAAAATATCATTAGCATATAATAGATTATTAGATCCAAGTACTATCGGTGGTCCCAGATTTTCAAGTAAAAAGTTTTTTAGAGGAGGGTTATTCGTTTTTGATGTTGAACAAGTACCTAGAGGTTGCACAGTATGGCCAGCATTGTGGTTAAATGGCTTTGTAGGAGGTAAAGAACAGTATCATGTGACTGGTGATGAAAAAGTAGATAGAGATAGTATGAACAAAATACTTATGACTATGGGACAAGATCCAATAGAGAAATATACATATGACAATTTAAAAGGCGCGTATAACCATGCATGCAAAGACAAATCAGATCGTTGGATGGATGTAAGAGATGAAGCTGACTTCCGTGATAATCCTGAACCAATATTGTCTACATATGCTGGTAAGAATATATATCCTATGGCTTGGCCTGGTGGTGGGGAAATTGATATATTGGAAGAACAAAATTTTTCTGTAACCAATCTTTTATCGGTGCACGGAGGTCCCAACTGTCAAGTGTCATTTCCTAAAGGACTTTTAAGTAGAAATCCAGCACTCTCTACGAACGCTAATAATGATCCAGAAATCGGAAGTGCCTTACAATATGGAGATGAAGGAATAAATACGCGTTCTCGTGCTCAAATACTCAATTGGCCTGACGATTCGTTAAGAAGTGTTTGTGGAGGTACTACATGTAGAAATAACACAAATCCACTGTTTGATGGAGATTCAACCAAGGGCATACCACCATGGAACGACAGTACTAACCGAATGGAAACTACAGAACCACAAAATTGTAATAGTGCTATTAAAGGAGCATCAGGTGATGCACAAATTATAATACCAAATGGATATGGAAAACCATTCAACGATAATAAAGGAGGTGTATACGGAGTACATTGGATTCCAAAAGAAAAAATGTATATATATTTCTGGCCAAGAAACATTTTTTCAGAAGATGACTTAAAAAAGAATGGTGGACCTTTAAGTTACGAACCAACACCAGATAAATGGGAAGTTTATCAGACGGGTAGTGGTTCTTCTACTCCGGTTCGCGTTCTTATAGGACCTTATATATTAAATAATTCCATACACGGAGACAAAGTTATAACAGAAGCGTGTGATTTTAATTTTCAAGCAATAATTCTCAATATCACACTTGGAGGTGACTGGGGTGGAAATGTTTGGAGAGGAAATGGTTGTGATTATGATAACTACGTAGCTGCAACAGCAGAAAATCCAATGCAACATCCATTTGCTGGTGCGAAAATGGGCAGCAACCCACCAGAGTGGGGTACCGCTAATAGTATTGAAGAGCCCGGTTATCCCTATTGGAGAAATTATGTACGTAATTGTGTCGCAGATGTTCCTGTGTATGATAATAAAATGCAAAAAATACGAGAAAACCCAAATGATCCAACATCTCGGATCATAAAATCTAGAGAATACAACAAATGTAGAGGTGGACCAGACGGTGATAATATTTTGGGTAAGGAAGCAGATTTTATAATAAGAAGTATAAAGGTATTTCAAAATCCTGCCACAGATGATACTTTATGGTAATTTTAATATAATAATATATTAAAATGTAAAAAAAATATCATATTTTTTATTTATGTTTTATGTAATAAATGAACATTATTTCTAAAATTTTACTACTAGTATTATTGTCAATACTATTATTATTAATAGTATTTCTTGTAATTAAAGTACGAAAAAACAAAATGAATTCAAAATCAACTTCAAATTATAAAAAAGTAGTAGATGTACGCAATTTAGTACAGCTAAAAGAATATTTTTTATGGGATAATCCACGAGAAAATGGTGAAGATCCAACTGGAGGTATGGTAGATTATGGTTATGGTATGGAAAAAAATAGTGACGGAACCATAATAAAAAATATCAATGGTGATATAAGTTGGGGAGAAATAAAAGACAACGCAACTTCTAAGGAATTAATATCTGAAGACAAAGGTTTTATAAGAATAAATTTAGCGAAATCTCTATCAAAAAATAAAAATAAAAATGTAGTGGTAGGTGCTCCAAGACTTATAAGCAGACAATTATTTAGAGGAGGTTTGTTCATTTTTGATGTAGAACATGTTCCTATAGGATGTGCAGTTTGGCCAGCACTATGGTTAAATGGTTTTATAGCAGCACCAGATCAATATCATCAAAATGAAGAAGGACCAACATATAAAGATGATTTGCAAAAACTGGCAAATACAACATTAGGAACAAAAGAATTATATTCTAGTCATGTTTGTAAAGATAAAAACGATGGAATTGATGGTAGAGAAGATCGGCATTTAACTAAATTTACCGGCTCAAAAATATATCCGATGGAATGGCCTGGTGGTGGAGAAGTGGATATAGTGGAACAAACTAATTTTAGTCCTACAAATTTAGTATCTATACATGGAGGACCAAATTGTCAAGTTTCTTCATATGTTTCAGATATAGCATTTTCTGGGGAACCTATTTATGGTCAAGAAAATAATCTAATAAGAAGCGTTTGTGGAGGAAAAGCATGTAACAGTGACGAATTTGATGATGGAATAGATTATAAAACCAGTAAATGTCCAAGAGTATCAGTTTATAATGCTGGTAATTCCCAGATTAATGTTCAGAATGGTTTTGGGGAAAAATTCAATAACACCAAAGGAGGTGTATATGCAACACAATGGATTCCAAAAGAAAAAATATACGTATGGTTTTTTCCACGCGAATTATTTTCCGAAGAATATTTGAAAAAAAACAATGGGCCGCTCAGTGATAATCCCGATCCAGATAACTGGCCTATTCATCATCAGATCGAAAATTCAAAAAGATACTATAGAACTCTTGTAGCTTCATATCAATTAAACAATGAAGATGCTATTACATCTGGTTGTGATCTAAACTTCCAATCGATAATTATTAATATAACTTTGGGAGGTGGATGGGCTGGAAGTGTTATGAATCAGATACCATATTGTAGTGTAGATAATAAGAGTGAGTGGGCAGACTACGTAACAAAATGTTTTACGGTGGATCCTACAGATGCAAATAAAAACCCAGAAGGTGCATGGGATCCTAAAACAGGATGCTATGATGGAGGAAAAGCACCTAATCATCGCGGTGTTAAAAGTAAAGCAATGTTTTATTCAGAAGCGTATTTTTTAATAAGAAGCATTAAAGTATTCCAAAATGATAAGGTAGATCAAAAAGTATGGTAATCGCTTTTTAAAAAATTGGTATTTATTTTTTAATTATGTTTTATGTAATATAAATGAGCATTATTTCTAAAATTTTACTAACGTTGTTATTGTTAGTTGTGATAATTATAATTGCATATCTTATAATAAAATCTGTCATTAAATCAAGAAATGAAACCGAAGATGATAGTGAAGTAGAATCCGACGGAGAACCCAAAGTAGAACCCAAAGTAGAATCAAAAGTAGAACCCAAAGTAGAATCAAAAATTCTCAAGGTAGAAACATATAAAAAAATAGTTGATGTGTCTAATTTAGCACAATTAAAAGAATATTTTTTATGGGATAATCCACGAGAAAATGGTGAAGATCCAACTGGAGGTATGGTAGATTACTCTTATGGTATGGAAAAAAATAGTGAAGGAACCATAATAAAAAATATTAATAATGATATAACTTGGGGTGAAATAAAAGACAATAAAACTTCTACAGAATTAATATCTGAAGAAAACGGTCTTATAAAAATAAATTTAGCAAAAGAAGTAAAAAATAACTTAGTAGGTGCTCCAAGACTTATAAGTAGACAATTATTTAGAGGAGGAATATTTGTTTTTGATGTAGAACATGTTCCTATAGGATGTGGTGTTTGGCCAGCACTATGGTTAAATGGTTTTATAGCAGCACCAGATCAATATCATCAAAATGAAGAAGGACCAACATATAAAGATGATATGCAAAAACTAGCAAATACAACATTAGGAACAAAAGAATTATATTCTAGTCATATTTGTAAAGATAAAGACGATGCAATTGATGGTAGACACGATATTCATTTAAGTAATTTAGCTGGAAGAAAAATATATCCGATGGAATGGCCTGGTGGTGGAGAAGTGGATATACTGGAACAAACTAATTTTAGTCCTACAAATTTAGTATCTATACATGGAGCATCAAATTGTCAAGTAAGCGTTGCTTTAACAGATACAACATTTGCAAAACTACCTATTTATGGTCCTGAAAAAAATCTAATAAGAAGTGTTTGTGGAGCAAAAGCATGTAAAAGTGATATTTTTGATGATGGATCAGATCATACACATAGACCTTCATGTCCAAAAAAATCAGTAGATGACGCCGGTAATTCTCAGATTGATGTTCCTGATGGGTTTGGGGAAAAATTCAATGAAAATAAAGGAGGTGTATATGCAGTACATTGGATTCCAAAAGAAAAAATATATGTATGGTTTTATCCACGCAATTTATTTTCTGAAAAATATTTGAAAAGAAGCAACGGACCACTAAGTGATAATCCCAATCCAAATACATGGGGTGTTTATGAAATTATTGAAAATTCAAATAAATACTACAAAACTCTTGTAGCGTCATATATATTAAACGATAAAGATTGCATTACCGATGGTTGTGATCTAAACTTCCAAGCTATAATTATTAATATAACGTTGGGAGGTGGATGGGGAGGAACTGCTATGCCAAAGTATTGTAGTGTAAATAATAAGTCTGACTGGCTAGACTACATACCAAAATGTTACGGTGCCGATCCTAAACGTGCAAATTCAAACTTACAAGGTGCATGGGATCCTACTACAGGATGCTATGATGGCGCAAAAGCAAATGCTTTTAGGGGTATTAACAGTAAAGCAATGTTTTATTCAGAAGCGTATTTTTTAATAAGAAGTATTAAAGTATTCCAAAATGATAAGATAGATCAAAAAGTATGGTAAAACATATTCGTACCATTTTTAAAAAATATGTTTTTTTCTAAAAACATATTTGTATAAATATAAAAAAATAGAATTAATATTGATTAACTACAGCGGTGGTAATGATTTACCGTTCTCATCACTATAATCAACAAGATCGTTTTTACCCAAAACAACCGCAGAACCATTTGAGATATCTTCTTCTATAGTTCGAATACGATATCCACGCCATCTATATCCACGTTCCGTTTCTCCCCATAGCCGCTCGAAATATTCTTTTACTTCATTTTTAATCGGAACAGTCATATTAGACCAACCTTCCTTATACCATTCTTTGAATGATGCATACATTTCTGCTAAAGAAATAACACTTTTAGGATCTTCAGCTATATTTTCCTCAATAAACTGTCGGTAAATATCATTTTGACGGCGATAAACAGCAGTTGCTTCTTTTACCTTATCAGGTTCAATACGAACAGTTACTTTCTGTCTCCACTGAAGTAAATACCAAGCAAAAGCACTTATCATTCCGGGAATTTTAGCACCGAATCCTTTATCCATTGGAAAACGTTTTTCTAATAATTGTTCTTCAAACGTTTTTGGACAAGGTTGTCCTGGTTCTACGAATGTAGACTCAAAGGGAATAACACGCAAACGATTCCAAGTAGCTTTATCTGAGTATTTTAACTTAGGTAACTTATTACATACTAAAGTTATAGTAAACATCGGTTCAACTTCTCTAGCATTTTTACCTTTTTCAAAAAGATCTCTAGCCCAATACGTATCACCACCGGATAGTTTCTTTAATTCACCAATATTCAATTGTTCATCAGCATCTGGCTCTTCCATAGTAGCATGACGAACAGGAGGTGCTGCTCTTGCTAATTCAGGATTCGCTGAACCAGTAGATACCTTTTTACCTGTAAAATACTGTGTATTGAATTTAACAGCAAGTTCACCTAACATTTTATCGAAAAATGACTGTGTAATCGATTTACCATTATCACCTTCACCAGTCCATAAATATACTTTCTTTTGTGTATTTCCACCAACAAAGATATCTGAATATGTATCTAAGAAATACGTACGAATCGAATTATCTGGAAACACTTTATGTAAAAACTCGATAACATTCTGCACTTCTTCATCACTTTCATCATATTCTGTATATTCAATAGGTATACATTTACTAATGTAATCTTCTGGAATACCATCTCGTAATTTACATAGTTTAAGATCGTATACACCGTTTTTAAACGCGATTAAGTATTTATTCTGATTTAATTTTGGTATGAATTCTTTCTTATAAAAAACTTCCATTGCTTCTTTCATTACATTACTCTTGTAAGGTGACGATTTCAAATTACTGATGATCTTCTGTACTTGTTTCAATCTTGCTTGATTAGATGCATCATCTACTTTATCATGCACTTGTGCCATCTTAGCAAAACATTCCTGTGCTTGATCGATATATTTAAGAAGTATTTCACTAGATATCTTTTCACGTAAAAAGATTCCTTCTTCCATCTCTTCCCATATATGATTCTTAAATTGATACCATGTTTTATTTGTGATAGATGCACATATAAATTCGTTTTTGTATTCTTCATACAAAACTTTTGCTATATCATTGTGTGATCCATCAAGAGAATCTTTAATTTTTGTTATTGTTTTTTCTTTAACATATTCTTTGTATAATTGTGGACTATCTTTCTTTGCTAGGAAGTGTAATGTTCCTAGCGTGTAATCTTTCTTAATCATTTTTTCCCATTCATAAATACATGATGCTTCATCATACTTTTCTTCACATCTTGCTGAAAAATTCAACCATTGTTCCATCGCTTGTGCAGAACCGTCACCAATGTTATATAAAATCCATCCTACAGACATCCATTCATTGTAATCTTCTACACGCCAATCGGATATCATAGGTAATAGTTTTTCAGAAATCTCCAACGCTTCTGTAACAGTTACGGATATATTTTTCTGTACTTTCTTATTTTTTTCAGATATTTTCTCTTTTAATGGTAAACTTAAACCGGATTTAACTTCATGTGTTTTCCTACCCCAAGGAACAATACTTAAAATTCTGGGTAAATATTCTTTTACTCTGTTTTTTATAACCAACGGTCTTTCATTCAAATCGTATATTCTGTAGTTTTTAAAAGCCGTTTCAATATCTAACGAAGTGCCATCAGATGCGATAACTTTTGTAACATCGTAAGGATCCATGTCCTCCGATTTTCTACTTCCATATACTAACCAGTGATTTTTACATGCTGACTTATCAACAACTTGTGATGAATCTTCTATACCTAGATTTTTAAAAACATTCATTTCCTTCATCAAATCTTTTATTCTCGGTAATAGATGCACTTCTTGATCGACTTTACTTAAAAATGTGTTTGGAAAATGTAAGTGAAAGCCATTTTTTATATAAGAAGATTCGCCAGATGCGATATAATAAATAGGTTTCTCCAACAAAACACATAGTAAGTTGTCATCCGTGCAGTTATCAACAATTTGTCTCAATACAGATTGATATATTTCAATCACCTGATTACATTGATTTTCTGAATATAAATGTTCATCATATTCGACAGATCCATCATCTTTAATTTTTAAATCTATGTCAGCCAAAACAGGTAAATAATGTTGCGGTTTTTCCGCTATTCCTACGATACAGTTTTCTGCTCGAATACTTTTGCAATATATATCCCAAAAATTTTCTAACCCAGTTCTATTAAACTGAAATCTACCTTTTGGTTGCACTAATGATACGTGCGTGTGGAAGGCTCCCTCCACATAATGATTCTTGAGTATTTCTTCAATTGACGATGCCATTTGTCTTATATACTATCAATACATTATATTATTTCATTTTTATATTTGTATTTTGGAAAAAAATATTTTTAATGCGAAGATTTTGGGTGTGGGGTGTGTGTGGTGTGTTGAGTATAGATTAGGAAATGGTAATTTATCCAAAATGATAAACCTATTTAAAAAGAATGTTTGTATAATATAAAATGGAATGTCAATTTTGTAAAAAAATATTAAGTAGTAACTCATCTCTTAATTTCCATCAAAAGAATACAAAATCATGCATAAAAATTCAGAATATCGAAAATACAAACGGAATACATATTTGTTCATTATGTAACAAGAATTTTAATGTAAAAGCAAACTTACTAAGACATCAAGATGTTTGCAAAGCAAATAATAAATTTATATTAGATTTGAAAGATGAACTTCAAGCATCTATCAATGATAACGAGAAATACAAACAACAACTAGCACTTCTTCGTCAGCAAGTAATATCGCTCCAATCTGATAAATTAAACCTACAAGAACGATACGATCATATTGTTCAAACAATGGCTAAATCACCAGTAACCATAACAAATAATATCGTGAATAATTTACCAAAAGACGTAGGAATTGAAATGGACATAGAATCTGATGATGATCAGGAAAAAACAGAAGAATATAAACTAAAACCATTGGATGTTGGTGATGGTTATCAAATAGAAAATAGAGAAAGTGACGGATATATTAATGTAACTAATTTATGTAAAGCAGGTGGAAAGAAATTTAATGATTGGAAAAGATTAAACAAGACATTTGATTTTTTAACAATTCTTTCAAACGCTACGGGAATTCCCGTGGCGTCTTTGATTCAGTACCAAACAGGATATGGTAATGCTCAAGGCACTTGGGTGCATCCTCAAGTAGCAATTAATATAGCACAATGGATAAGTCCTCAGTTCGATGTAAAAGTATCATCTTGGGTGTATGAAATCATGATGACAGGTAAAATAGATATTACTAATACCAAAAGTTACAAAGAACTAGTAGAAGAAAATAAAGGACATAAAATACAAATTCAGAAACTAAATAACAAGTACGTAAAACAACAACCACGTGTACAATACAAAGAATCTAATGTAATCTATATTCTAACGACTAAACTACTCAAAAAAGAACGCCGTTATATTTTAGGTAAAGCAACGAATTTAACTAATAGACTTTCTACATATGATAAATCAGATGAACACGATGTAGTGTATTATCAAGAATGTCCAGATGTAGAAAGTATGTCTGTTGTAGAAACTATGGTATTTCAACGACTAAAGAAACATAGAGAACAAGCGAATAGAGAACGTTTTATATTACCAAAAGGTGAACATATCGATTTGTTTAGAGATGTGATTAATGAAGCGATAGAATTTATTATGAAAGAAAAATAGAAATTCTACATTTACATTCTAAAATATTTTTAGATTTTAGAAACTTTTTGTTTTTAAAAAATAAACTTTTTTAAAAATTATAGAATTATTTTTTTCCAACACACAGGATTTGTTAAAATATAAAAAAAATTAAAATCAGCCTGTTTCAGTCTAAATTGAAATACGAATTTTTACGATAAAATACGAATTTCTGATATATTTACTAATATTAGTAATTTCCATTTAAAAAGAAAATTATGTAATAATAAAATGGAATGCCAATATTGTAAAAAAGTACTTTGTACACTAAATTCGTTAAAAGTACATCAAACAAAAACTAAATCATGCCTTAAAATACAAGGAAAACCTACAAAAGGTGAATTTATATGTAAATGTGGAAAATCATTTACTCAAAAACATCATTTATTAGATCATCAAACCATATGTGTAAGTAATGGAACATATATAACTGAACTTATAAATGATAACGAGAAACTAAAACAACAATTGATAATTCTTCGTCAACAAGTAATATCTCTCCAATCTGATAAGTTAAACCTCCAATCTGACAAGCTAGACCTCCAAGAACGATACGATCACCTAACAGAAACCCTTGCTAAACGTTCTACTACCACAAACCATAACACTATCAATAACATAATGAATATGAGTGTTTTTGATAAATCAGAAGACGATATAAACAGAATTGTAGAAGAAAATTATGATAAAAACTATCTAATACAAGGTCAGAAAGGAGTTGCTAGATTTACAAGTATGTATGTGCTAAAAAGCGAAGATAAAACAAAACCACCGATATATTTAATTACAGATAAAAGTCGTGGTAATGGTAAATACAAAGTATCTGAATCAGAAATGGTAACAGATATTGGTATGTCCGGTCTGACAAAGAAAGTACAACCAAGTATCAAGAAGAAAGCGATTAATATAGCAGCAATCGAACCAAATTTCATTGTTAATGAGCATCTCTTTGATGGCTATCAAGAGGTTTTCGATATGGAAGATGATAACGGAATCTTCAGAAAAGAGTTGGTTAGAATACTAGAACAAGTAGAATAATAGAATTTAAACACATTTTTTATTATAATTAATAAAAAATGATCAGGAAAATGAAAATGTTAACTATTGGTTTAATAGTATTAATAATTAAATCCGGAGGGGAAGACCCGGGATTGCCAAGTGGATCACGTATTCCTAGAATATCAAACAAAAATTAATTATTCGTGTATTTTTTATCATCATCTTTCTTTTGCATAATTTGTCCATCCATATCTATAACCATTTTGAATTTAAACAGGAAAGGATCGTCCTTGAATGAGTAAATACTTATGGTTTTATCTTTTTTATACGTCCATTTTTTATCGTCATTATCTTCTATTTTTATAGTTCCACCATTACAATACCTAAAATTTATATTTTTAATAATACGTTTTGTAAATAACTTTTTATACATTTTGTTTATTATATGGCAATCTTTATATATTATTAAAATGTTTATTGAGTTTTTCATAACTTTCGGGATTATATAGTTTACATATGGTATGTGTACTTCCTATATCACAACCGTCTAATTTATTACAAACTTTTAAACATTCATCAATTTTCTTGACCCATCTTATATATTTTTCATTGATTATCTTATTTTCATCAGTTTTAATATACGAATTCATTTTATATAATATGCTCTATTTTTTTAAGTTCAATAATTTGGATAAGATGCAGAAAGTAAATATCCACATTGTCCACCTTCTTGTTCTTTGTTACGTTCAAGAAGAATGTATCCATCCAATCCCCACGATGTTCCCCATGAGTTTTTTACTTTGTAATAATCAACACCATCCAGAGTTCCATATCCTACAACCAACACACCATGATCAAGATCAGTACCGCAATTTCCTGTAAAAACACCACTCTTGTAAAATTGGAATGCTATTTGATCTGCTTGAATAGCTATAGATACTGGTTGTTTTGACACCGCTAAAAGCATTGCATTTTCGTTATTATCAACGTCTGTGAATGATAAAGGTGCTGAGTTAGGGACGTTTTTACATGATTTAACACAATTTCCATCTTTACCGACGTATGGATAATCTTCTTCGCTGCAAATACCGCCATTTCGTTTGGCAAAAGTAAATGCAAGATCCATTAATCCACCGTTACATCCAGAATCTGTTTTATCACAATCAACGAATTCTTGCTCAGAAAATGACACGAGTTTTCCGTATTTAATTTGATAAGCACCTTCCATAGCACCTGTTGTAGAGAAAGTCCAACAAGATCCACATTGTCCCTGATTTTTAACATTTGTAACAGCACCGCGAGATATCCAATCAATTTCTAATGGAAGAGATGATATATTTACGTATACAGACGGAATAGTTACATCATTTATATCTTTTTTTATACCTTTTTGAACAAATGATTTGAAATCATTATTGTTAATATGAGAAAATTTGTTATGTCCAAGTTTATATGTTTCACTATGTTTAGAGTTATGTATATCAATTATATCATCATTTAACGCAAAATTATCAAGAAGTCTAGAAAAATGAGAATAATTTTTAGGTTGTATCTCTTGAAAAATAGTAAGCCAATGAAAAAACTTTGTTTCATAATATGTTCGATTATGTATAAGACCGTATATTTCTGGAAGTGTAATAAGTAAAGAAAATAAAGATTTGAATATCATTTATATATAATAATTTTTTTTTATTTTATGCGTTTTATTTTGTTAAAATAAAATGGTTAGTTTACTTATTGATTTCAAGAACATAATAGACACAAAAAAACACGATTCTTTATTGAAAAAAATACAACCTATACCGACAACAAAGTTTCAGTTAGGTCTTCTATTGATAATTCCTAAAAAACAACTAGAGAACTTAGATGCGATCAGCAAAGGTGATGATAAAATTACGTACTTAAATACGCCTTTATTTATCAAAAGTGTTCGGGGATTTAACTATATTATAATCAATAAAGATATGTGTAAAATCGTAAAACCGGAAGATAATTTCATAACATTAGCTATTGAAACTATACAGAGTAATTTCAAAAATGTTACCGAAATATTAGTTAGTATACCTATAAAAAATAAAGGTCTTATACAAAAATATTCAGAAAATCATTTCGGTAACCCATATATATACGAAAAAAATATTTGTTTGGTAAGACAACTAGATAATATTACTAAAACTTCTATGAACTATATAAAATACATATTAAAGCATACAGAAACAAATTACTGTACTATTTCTGTAAAATTAAGTGATAATAGTATTGACTATTTAACAACTCTGTGTGACAATATTGATTCACAGAAAGAAATTGCCGGTAATATGTATGTAAAAAAAATAGATAATGATCTTGTCCATACAGTAGAAATTAATAACAAATCAATAATTCAAGGTGGTGATTTTGGCGTTGATATAGTGGAAGGAATATATAATTTTCACTCTCATCCAAGAAATGCATACAAAAAATACAATGTAAAATTAGGATGGCCATCTGGACAAGATTATGTTGGTTTTTTATTGGCATCAATAGAAGATGGTACTATATTTCATATGGTTATATCTATTGAAGGAATATATATTATAACATTGACAAAAGATTCTGCTGTAGGTAATTTTTTAGATAAAAAGATAGGTGAATTTATTAAAAAGAACTATAATTTTTGTTATAAAGAAGGGGATACGGTTTTATGGTATCTAAACAAAGTTAACAGTATTAACTATAAAAATAAACCATTATTTAATGTGCAGTTTTTATACTGGACAGACGCCAATAAAATATTTACTTTACCTTATACTAAGATATCTAATAACTGTTTTAGTTGTGATAAAACAAAACAAATTTACAATAAATTTTATTCTTAAATTTAAGAATAAATTTAAGAATAAATTATATATTACACG
>Ga0187844_10001881_pt1 | contig 15497 bp, 17 predicted proteins | sample SpaLakP09_SKY_50_FD_134517 | JGI IMG/M metagenome (GOLD analysis project Ga0187844, IMG submission 134517) | Oligotrophic lake water microbial communities from Sparkling Lake, Wisconsin, USA - SP09_SKY_50 | ecosystem: Environmental > Aquatic > Freshwater > Lake | place: USA: Sparkling Lake...
GTCACATTTAGTTATAATACTTTTTACTGTTAAATATAAATAGGGTTGATTCAAATCAAAAGAACTACGTGAGCCAAAACTTGCCCATTTTCTAGAATTATATTCATATGGAATATGTATCCATAATATCGGTTTCTTACTCTTACCTAAAGTTACATCATCTAATAAATAATTTTGAATCTCCTTATTTATATTACTATTTTCTTCTCTTATGCGTTTATCTTCAAAACTTTTATACAAGAAACCTAAAACAATAAGAATAAAAAAAAGTATAAATAGATTAGTGAATGATTTCATATATTATACTATTATATTTTATTTGGAAAAAATATGTTAAAGATTTTTTTAGAGAGAAAATCTTTAAATGCTTGTTTTTGTTCTTTTTCTAACCTACTTAAAGAAATCGTTCTATTTCGGGTTGTTTTTCAATGCTGTAATTAAATGGTTGCCACAACGTACGAAAAATTGATGTAGTTCTGCTGGGTCTGAACCTATAATAGCATCGTCTGGAATATAGGTTGAATTACCTTTTTTATAACATAACAGAACAGGAATTCCATTTACCATTTTTTTTGACTTTAAAAAGGAATAAAAGTCTAAACATTGGTCTACGTCTATATCCGCGCATACTACTTCTTTGGGAGATGAAGCAAAAAATCCATGCACAAGTGGTTTTATTTTTTTACAGGGTCCACACCATTCAGCGCCCAATTTTATAATGATTAGTCCTGGATTATGCTGTAATAAATGAAAAAAAGATTCGCGATTTGGTATCTCACTTATTATTTCTTTTGACATTATATGTAATAATATTATTTAATATTTACGATTCTAATGTATAAATTCTAAATATTATTAAAAATGTTTTATTTTTTGGTAAACTTAATTTTTGTCTATTATTACCTCTTTGGCTATTTTTTTTATTATTTTATTTTCTTTTTCATTATCATTGTCACCTGAACCTCCCATAGCCTCTATAATTAATTTATTATATTGGTCTGACTTTTTTGACTCACTTTTATTACAATCTGGATATTTTGCTCTAAATTCCGGGAGTAATTTTGAATTTTTATGAGCTATGTGTTTTATAACCTTTCTTAGCTTCTGTTTTTCTTCATTTTCTTTTTCCCATTTATCTTCATCTTTTATATACATTACTTCTCTCTTTGAATCGCTACAATGAACAGGTCTTTTATGAATATCTAATGCTCTTAGGTTTTTCACAATAATACTAGATATGCCTTCTATAAAACCTAATTTACCAACACTTTCAAGATCTGATAATTGGAGTTTCACAGAATCCACAAAATCCATTATATTCATTGCATCCTTACAATGTTCATTTAAAAAGATTTGTAAATTAAAGGTTTTGTTATGTGAATTAATATTTACATCAGAGTTTATATTTGTAATATTATTTTTATCTTTACACATGTCGATAATTTGATTCTGTAATTGATTATTTTGATTTAATAAAGATATGATTAAATTTTTTTCATTAAAATTACAATTTTGCGAGGATTTAATATATTGTTGGCAAAATTTGCGGTGATTAAACAGACTCTGTCTATGCTTATATTCTTTTCCACAATCGCAAAAAAAAGTATTTGATGGTGCGGAACTTTTTGGAACTAAAGCGTCAGTATTTGTAAGTCGTTTGGCAGTATTTTTATGTTTCAGTGTTAAAACATGTCTATCATATTGACTAGGACGTGACGTATAATAGTCACAAAATATACAGTGGAACTTTTTGGAACTTTTTGGAACTAAAATGTCAGTCATTGTAAGTATTATATAATCATACAAAATTTTTTTCTAAACTGTTTTTTTGATAAAATAAAAAAATATCGTAACAAAATAAAAATTGTTTTTTTTGTGTCTAGACCATAAAATTCAATTATGGTCTCACGAAAGAATTTTTGGGTACTTTGTTTTCCATTTTTCAAAAATGGACATAAAAAATGTCCAAAAATGAAATCCCGAAAAAACTTTCCCCAGAAAAAAACAGAAATTTTACTACATGTGTAGGTAATTTTTTTACCCTTAAAAACCGAAAAATGTGAAATTCACCTTCACCATGTAGTGTTCTGTCTTTAAATTAAAAAATAATATATATTTCAATCGTTTTTTATATGTGCGAACTTATTTGTTATTTTTTATAAATGTTTCTAATTCACTTATATTAATATGTGGAAGTTGTACATGTGCTTCCCAAAAATATCTACAATACGCCCATATAAAATCACAATCCGTATTATACCAATCACTATGTTCTTTTAACAATGCGTTATATATTTTTTCAGGTAAAAAGTGCAAACTTTGTTTAGGTAAAACATACGATAACTGCACTAACTCTGTAACTGGATTGGGCTTTTTATTTTCGATAAATTCTGTATCAAAATAAGGTATAAACTGTAAAAGATCACATAGTAGAGGAGGGTAGTCAAAATTATAACACCATCTCCAATCAGAGCAACCGGTAGTGTAATATTTCATTGTCCATTCAAGACCTTCTAAATAATTAATGCAAATTTGTTTCCTTCTTTCTTCATCAATAGTTAAATTAAACAACGACTTATAATACCTTACCTGCCAATTGGACTTAAAAGGATTAATGTATTTTTCTAGTGTTCTTTCATATGTTGGTATGGAATCAAACTTTTTAAATTTGTCTTCAGGTGTTATATCGGGTAATGAATTTTTCTCTCTTCTGTCACGATTTTTTGCCTCCATTTTTAAAAAATCTTCCTCGCTATTCGCGAGTGTTTGCACCAATTTTCTAACATTTTTCCAGTAAATTTTCTTACCGTCTGTTAAATTTTCATTCGTTCCGCCAATTGTTCCCTTATATGCATTTAACATTTTGTCCACACCTCCAGTCCTTATGTTTACTGCTGGAAAATGTGGCATAAAATCATTTCCTAAGAAGAAACAGAGAAATATATAATCGTAAATTCTATTGTTTTGTTGCTCTGATGTTAATTCATTACCATTATTCATATCAAGCGTGATTGTTCTTGCTAATTCTGGAATATCTAATAAGTAAGTTTCATTGGGTTCTAATTCCGCATTGATAGATTTAATAAATTTAGGAGTTTCTATAAAAAGATATATACTATTTGTAATAGGAAGATGATTAATGGATAACATAATTAAATCGGCATCTAGACCATATATGATAGTGTTTTTATTAATGTGTTGTTCAGGAAAATTTCTAATATACTCAAATAATTTATGTTCGCCTTCACCCGACTTATCACTTGGAGACAAAATAATATTTTGAACATTAAAATTAGCTGGATTATTATAAACAGCTCTGATTTTTTCATTCAACTTTTGCATAAATAATGTTCCTGGTGTAATAGCAGTTGTATTCCAAGAATCAGGCTTTGTGTTTTGAAATATAGATTTTGATATGGTATTTTGGTACAAAGATTTATATCTTCTAGAACGTTGTTGTTCTAATTTTGCTACAGGTGCTACACCATCAAAAGCAATAAAAATATTTGTATCAGGGTTAAGTTGAATAATATATTCATTAATTTTATCACATACTGCTCTAATAATTACATCAATATCTGTCTCTTTAATGGTGCTAAAATCAATATTATACACTGCGTCATAAATTATTGAATTACAATCTAAGTAAAGATTATCGACTTTAATAGTATTAGCCGATAATTTTTTTATTATATTTGCATGATTTTTAACGATAAAACTGAAGTATGATGGAACGCCCATTTGTATTATAGTATAATACTATGTTGTTTTTAAATAATAACCATAAAATATATAAAACAGTATTGATCATTCTTTTTAATATTTCAACTTACATGATGAAGGATAAAATCCTGTGTATTTATATTTAATTGCGTTTAATCAAGTAAGTTAAATATAAATATAAAAATAAGAGTATTATATAGAGAGAAAAATGGGTGAAAAAAACACTAATATTAAAAAAGAAATCAATATTAAAAATAGTATTGATATGATTTCTTTAGTGGAAAAAAAAATAGATTTTTTTAAAGATGTAATCCAAAAGACAATTATACATGTTCAAAAAAACAAAATTCTAGATATTTTAGGAATTAATGATGTAAATAATTGTATTGAAAAATCAAGTGAATTAAGTAAAAACATTTTTGAAATACAAGAATTAAAAAATGCAAATACTGATGGTCTAATAAATGGGTTGCAATTTATTAATAATGAATTATCAAGTTTATTGAAAAATTATGGCACAGATAGCTTAGAAGATTTGCTTGCTATTTGTTTTGGTAGTAATAATAAAATACTGACAGACGAAAATGAAATTGATAAATTTGATCTACTCAAAAAATATTTCCATCCAACAAGCTATAAAGTAGTAAATAAAAAAGATGATATAAAACAAAAAAAGTCAGACGACATACAAGACGATAAAATAGAAAATTTATCTTGTTTTGATGTAGTTGCAAATTTTAAACAATTTCATATGAAGGTTTATGGAATAAAATTATATATTCATAATAATACTTTAAAGAAAAGCTTAATAATTTATGGTATTGTAGATGATGTTATAATAGATTTTCTTAATAATAAATTTATAAATACAAAAATAACCAAAGTAAAAGATAATATTCCAAATGAGGCGATTTTTAAAGAGGATACATTTGATAAATATATATCATCACTTATGTTAAAAGATTATTTTATTCTAGATAATCAAATTGCAATATATAACAAATATGTAGGTATTTTAGCTCAAAACAATAATTTAAAACAAAAACAAATATCACAAACGGTAAAAGAATTCATTATAGATGAATTATTTGTTAAACGAAGTTCGTTGATAAGTTTGCTTATTAAATCGTCCAATTATGAAAACCAATATTTGGCATATTTATTATACGATCTTCTCTCTAACGACTCCAATGGACATATAGATACGCAGGAACAAACAATATTGTTTGATAGTTTCCCATGGTCAATAAAACAATATTTTAAACAAGCTATGAAAAAAACAGTACAATATACGAATGATTTGTCCAATTTTGATATTAACAAAATACCACTAGAACAACAAATATGTTTATTAAAAGTTTCAGATACGGTTAAGGAAAAGGCAATGATGAAGTTGAAAGAAGTAAAAGCGAAGTCAGAAGATTCAGGATCTAAAGCGAGACAATATTTGGATGGTTTATTAAAGATTCCTTTTAATGTTTTTAAGAGAGAACCAATATTAAATATAATGGACACTATCCGAAATCAATTTAAGGATATTTATACAAAATACAACATACAACAAAAAAATCCAGGAATTCCAAACAAAGATAAATATACTAGTATTGAAATATTTAAATATATTAAAGAAATTGATAATCCTCCAGCTTCAGATGATATAAATGAACAACTCGAAAAAATTAAAAATAAATTGGTATTAGGTGATAAGAAAATTTTAAGCAATAATATTATTATAATGAATGAAATATTAAAAAAAAACAATTTAAAAAACAATAAAATAAAATATCACACCTTAAATAAATGTCAATTAAAAGATGAAATTGAAAAATATATCGAAACCTGTAAAAAAAATGAAAATAAAGAATTGATGAATGATACAATTAAAAAGTTTATAGTATTAACAAACGTGAATCCTGTAATTAACAACGTAGAAATTAAAAGTGATATTCAAAATATTATGAAAAATACGAAACAAATTACAGATTATATGAAAAATGTTAAAACTACATTAGACATAGCTGTTTACGGACATGATAATGCAAAAAAACAAATCGAGAGAATAATTAGTCAATGGATAAACGGCGAACAAGATGGTTATTGTTTTGGGTTTGAAGGTCCACCAGGCATCGGCAAAACTAGTTTGGCAAAGCGTGGTCTATCTGATTGTTTAAAAGATGATCATGGAATTAGTCGTCCGTTTGCAATGATACAAATGGGAGGAGATAGCAATGGTAGCACATTGCACGGACACAATTATACTTATGTTGGTTCCACCTGGGGTTCTATTGTTCAAATTTTAATTGATAAAAAGTGTATGAACCCTATTATATTTATTGACGAAGTAGATAAAATTAGTCGCACTGATCATGGTAAGGAAATGGTTGGTATTTTGACACATTTATTAGACCCGGCTCAAAACGATTCGTTTCAAGACAAATATTTTTCTGGAATAGACTTGGATTTATCCAAAGCATTATTTATATTATCATATAATGATGCTGAAGCAATAGATAAAATTCTTTTAGATCGCGTTCATAGAATTAAATTTAGCAGTCTCTCATTGGAAGATAAATTGATAATAAGTAATAATCATATTCTTCCAGAAGTTTATAAAAAAATGGGACTGGAAGAAATGATATGCTTCAGTGAAGATGTATTAAAATTTATAATTGATGAGTATACGTCAGAATCCGGTGTTAGAAAATTGAAGGAAATTTTATTTGAAATAGTTGGCGAAATTAATTTGGATATTCTTAAGAACAGCAGTAAAGATTATGAAATTCCCATAAATATTACTATAGGAGATGTGAAAAATAAATATTTTAAAGATAAACACGAAATAAAGAACAAGAAAATACACTGTGAAAGCAAAATAGGAGTTATAAATGGATTATGGGCGAATTCATTAGGTAAAGGAGGAGTTATACCAATTCAGGTTAACTGGCGACCGAGTGAGAAATTTTTACAATTGCATTTAACGGGTATGCAAGGTGACGTAATGAAAGAGTCTATGAATGTAGCTCTTACGTTAGCATGGTCATTAACTGGTAAACCTACTAAAGCAGAATTGAGAAAACACCAATCAAAAGACACTGTAATAAATGGTATTCATATACATTGCCCAGAAGGTGCTGTCCCAAAAGATGGACCGAGTGCTGGAACTGCTATTACAGTAGCTATTTATAGTTTATTAAATGAGAAAAAAATTAAGCACGATATAGCGTTAACGGGTGAAATAAGTTTTGATGGAAATATCATGGAGATTGGTGGTCTTGATTTGAAGATTTTAGGTGCTATAAAAGCGGGTGTAAAAGAAATTTTATTTCCAGTTGAAAATATGAAAGACTATAACAACTTTATTGAAAAATATAAAAACACACCATTATTAGAAGGAATCAAATTTCACCCAGTCAATACAATCCAAGATGTTTTTGATTTGGTTTTCGACGAATAAATAAAAATAAATTATTCATTATTATTATATGAGTAGTATAAATTCAATAGAAAAAATAGGTGGTATATCAGATAATACACTAGAATTGTTTCAACCATTTACATTAGTAGTGTTTTTGTCACTTTATTCTCCAATCATACTTGCTTCTAGTATAGTTGGGTTATCTTTTGTATTTCAAAATTTTAAAGGGTTTATTTATTTAGGATTTTTAATAGGATGTTGTCTTATTAGAAATTGGAGTTATATGTTGAGTGGCGGAGTGCCATTTCAAAATGATAGAAGTATATGCACAATTGTTAAATATAGTAATTATGGTAATCCAACATTTAGTGCATTTGTTTTTGCATTTACAATAACGTATCTTTGTATTCCAATGTTTAGTAATGGTGCTGCTAATTTTTGGATTTTCACGGGATTATTAGTTTATTTCTTTTTAGATTTGTTTATAAAAACATATAAAAAATGTGTATCAAAAATGGGTGAATTATTTATAAATATTTTGAGTGGAGCAGCTGCGGCAGCAGTTTTAGTAACATTAATGTATGTTGGCGGTTCTGGTAACTATTTGTTCTTTAATGAAGTATCAAGTAATAAAGATATTTGTTATCAACCTAAGCAGCAAACGTTTAAATGTCAGGTTTTTAAGGATGGGACATTAGTTGGTAATATTTAACTCATTGAAGATTTAATATATATATTAATTTTTTAGATATATTAAATTATATATTATTCATTTAATTTTTATACTGATCTGGCTATTCTACTTTTGGTTCTTCTACCACTTTTGGTTCTTCTACCACTTTTGGCTCTTCTACCACTTTTGGTTCTTCTACCACTTTTGGTTCTTCTACCACTTTTGGTTCTTCTACCACTTTTGGTTCTTCTACCACTTTTGGTTCTTCTACCACTTTTGGTTCTTCCTGTCTGTTTTCTAAAATTACCTCATTTTGTGTTATACCAGTAGTGTTTTCATTTTCTACATTCATTTCATTATTTTGAGGAGTTGTAACAGAAGGAGGCACGCGTGATGGGAAAAACCCTCTCATATTATTAGTAATCCACTTTTTAAAATCTTTAAGCACAAATTGTCTTTGAAATGATTCCGAAAGTTGTTTCATATTACCTTTTGTATTATATATTGAGATAAATTTATTTATTACATTTACAAGTGTAAGATTCTTATATATAGCAATATTTGAATAATTAAATAAAGGTTTTCTTTTTTTAGCATTTACCCGGTTGTGAAATAAATAAAATAAATTTTTAAACTCATTCTTATTTTTAAGAGTATTTAGTTTTATTTTTGCTAAAAAAATACTAGAATCTTTAGAACATTCGGGACAAGGTAAATACTTACATATTTTTTGAATTTGATTAAACAGTTGTGGATATAGAATATGATAAGCTTGTTCGTTTATTTTTTCCGCCATCGTATGAAATAAGCTCCATACCGCGGGTCCCCAAACTTCAGGTGGCGCCATTATAAGTAATATATATATAAAAAATATAAAGATTTACCTTAAAATAGAATATATATGAAAAAATACAATATTGAAGGTGGTATAGATTTTTTTAATGAATTATATAAATCTTTGGATATTGATGAAGATGAACACAAAACAGAAGAAGATGCTAATTTATGTTTAATTACAAACCAAGTATTAGTCGATAAATTTGTTGAAATGAGCTGTGGTCATAAATTCAATTATATTCCTTTATATTATGATATAAAGAATCATAAACAAAAATTTAATAATATGGAAGGAAATACAGGTCGTTTATGTCAAAATGAAATAAGATGTCCTTATTGTAGAAAGAAGCAAAAAAACATTTTACCATATTATGAAGAACTTGGATTACCCAGGATTAATGGTGTAAATACTTTTGATCAAAATTATAAACAGAATTCATATTATTCGTATACATTCTGTCAATTTTTAACCCCAAATCCACATTATGACCCAAGTGGAAACGATGCTATTGAAGTAACAGAAGCAGGTAATAATTCATTAAATAGTCAATTTGTAAAATGTTTATTAATAGGTAGCAAAATAAATTATATTAATAAAGAAGTAATATTAGATGGTAATTTTAGTGATGAAAAATGTTATTGTTATACACATAAAAAACAAGTGATTAAAGATTATAAAAAGGTTATTTCGGATAAAGCGAAAGAGGATAATAAGATTGCTAAGTTAAAAGAAAAAGAAGAATTGAAAAAAGCAAAAGAAGAAGAAAAACAAAAAACGAAGGAAGAATTGAAGAAATCAGTTATGGAGGCAAAGTCAAAGAAGAAAAATCAACAATCCACACAAAACAATGATAATACTATAATTGGCTCGATTGATATAATAGAAAATAATACCAATCAATATTGCGGTATTATTTTAAAATCAGGAACTAATAAAGGAAAAGCATGCGGATGTAAAGTAAAGATAAATAATTTGTGTCAACGACATTATAAATCGCCTATTGAAAATTAAATAATATAATGATATAAATATTAAATATTAAATAATATAACTATTTAATGGAAACGAAGGAACAATTAGTTAATAATATTAAAGAATGGATAAAAATAGACAATGAAATTTCGCAACTGAAAAATGATATTAAAGATAAAAATAATAAAAAAAAAACATTGACAACAAATTTAGTAGATGTCATGAAAACAAATAAGATAGATTGTTTTGATATAAATGGTGGTGCGTTGGTGTATAAAACAAATAAGGTAAAAAAACCTATCAATGGTAAAACCCTTTTAGCTGCCTTGCAAAATTATTATAAAAATGACGCAAAAATCGCAGAAGATATAACAAAACATGTTTTAGATAGTCGTGAAGAACAAATCAAAGAAACAATAAAACGAAAAATAGAAAAATAAGTTAAATAATAGAAAAATAAGTTAAATAATAGAAAAATAAGTTAAATAAATAATACAATATAATTATAATAATGGATTCAGACGAAGCCTCATATACCCCAGAAAACCCAAATTATTATAATTATAAATCTATCAAAAATTTAAGTATACCAAATGATAATGATAATATAAACATGTTCGAAAATGTTAATATTTGTTGTTATGAAATAAATAATGATGGGAAACATCCCTTTTTAAAATTTTTGTTAAAAAAACAAAATTATTTTCAAAATTTATCATTTCCTAAAATACCGTTATCTAATAATATAATTATTACAGAATGGATACATTATATAAAATTATATCTTTGCGAATTACTTTTATTAGAAGATTTTGAAAAATTTAATAAAAATATGGAAATAAATGGATTTTATGAATATAATAGCGAATTATTTTTATTTATAGATATAACTAGTTGTAAATTGATTGTAGACGATATATACCATGATAGTAATTTGTGGTTTGTATTAGCACATGAAATATTAAATAATAAACATGTTTGTAATATAAAAATAGATTCCTTTGTATTTAGATTTTTTAGTAATAATTATCAATTTTGCATTTTACAAAATGAAAATAATGAAATATATGAAACACCAATGGTAGGGTATGTAAGTAAACCAGAAAGTAAATTAAATTTTACATATATTTTTGGTGTAACAGCGAATGATAAAAGTGCCATGTTAGGTCCATATTATTACTTTACGGATTATAATAATGCAATGAAACAATGTTGTAAATTAAATGAAAAAAAATGCGGAATAGTAAGATTTGCATTATTTACAGGAACTACCAAATATATAGAAAATTTTCCTAATGACAATATAGATAATTCTGAAATTAAAAAACAGAGGTTAAATGATGATGAATTAGACAAAAGTATTGAACAATTAACAATTCGAATATCAGACCACGATGGTAAATGGACAGAAACTAGCGATTCTTGTTATTTAGGACGTATGGTATTAGATAATGGAGCTGTTTTAGAGGAAACACCGTTAATTGTTTTGAAGGACTACAATCAACAAGTTTCTTTAAGTTATCATTATTGTAATAAAAGAGCAACCGAGAATAAAAATAATCAAGAATATTTTATACTATAAAATGAATAAATTTATCGTTTAGTGTATTATTATTATTTTAAATAATCTATAATAATAATATAGTTATGCACCCAATAACATTAATTGGTATATCAATCATATTTTTTTACAGCTTAACACAGATATTAAAATTTTATGGTGTAGGTGAAGATGTTTATGGTATATATATTTTGTTTTATATTTTTATAATTATTTCTATTTTAATTCTTCCAAATGAGTATCCAAAAACATAATGAACCGAATTTACGTTTTGGATATCGTGACGTATATTTCTTTAAGTAGTTTTATTAATATATAAAAAAATTGAACTAAAGATATAATTATATATTATATAACATAAAAACAATATGGAAAAACGATTAAACGAAAAAGCCAAGAATTATATTACTTCTTTTAAAGATAATATAAGAGAAAAGGCTAAACAAATGGGTATGTCAAACAATGAACAAATGAACCAACTTTTGCAATACATTTATGACTATGATAGACTTTCATTTAATAAAGAAGATTTGCAAAAACGCAAACGTGTAAAAAATTTTGTCCCTATTTTTGATAGATGTTGTGCAAAACGTGCTTCTTGTGAACAATGCACCAGGAGAAAAAAAGAAGGAAGTGAATATTGTGGAACACATATGAAGGGAACCCCTCACGGCATAATTGATATACAAAATGAAAATAAAGTAAATACACAAAAAGTGGAAGTGTGGGTACAAGACATTCAGGGAATCGTTTATTATATAGATAAGAGTAACAATGTGTATCAAGCTGAAGATATTGTTAGCAATAAGATTAATCCTAAAATTATCGCCAAGTATTTAAAAAATGGTGAGCATTACAGTATTCCAGAATTTAATATTTAATACAAATAGTAAATGAAAATAGTTGAAAATAAAATATTTTTATTTTTTTTATAAAAAAAAATGAAATAAAAAATAATACTATATTTATTAGTAAATTAAAATAAGAAATGACAGAGACTAAATCTAAATTATTAAATAACATTTTTGTGGAAATTTATTTGTTGATGGAAAATATTTTACAAACCACCGTCTATTATGATTTTATAGAATTTGAAGTAGAAAATTTTACAAATAATATTAGAACAACAGATCCATATGAATTAGACGAAGACGATGATTTTGAATCATATTTTGAAGCTGGTTATCACGATTCTACAATTGTATTTTATCCATTTAATAATGATGAAGATATCCATGATAAGACTTTTGTTTTACAAGAAACTAACCCATGGAGTAATTTACTTCTAAGTATAGTAGATGAAATTTCAGAAAAACAATATAAGAACCAAGCATTAGATATCAACATTAGACTCACAAATTTAATAAATACACTGTAAAAAATTATTATCCAAATGTATTTTCAGAAGTATATATTATATATAAAAACCCATCTTCGCTTTTTGAATGATAATAAATTTCATATAATAAATCAGATGAAGATGGTATCATATTATTTATAAATAAATATATCGCCTTTTCCGGTGAAAGCTTCAATCTTTTTCTTATAACATAAATGAATTGCCCAACTGTTAAATCATTAGGAACTAAATATTTTTTTTTATCTATATCAGGACAATCACTAGAAGCTTTAAATGATTTTTCACATATGATAGGAATTCTATCTGGATATTTTAATAATATCATTTGCGTCTCATTTTTTCTATCAACAAATGAATAATTGCTGCGAAAGTTCATAATATAAATATATATTATGAATATTATTATTTAAATATTAATAGAATATTATTATATATGAACCTTTATAAACTTTTTGTTTTGTTTTATTTATTTGAAAGTTTTTTTAGTTTTACCTTAAGAACGTCTAACAAAAAACATATGATGCTCTATATGAAGAAGAAGGTGCCCTTACTTTTAAATAAATATATTCCCAAGACAGAAAAACAAACAAAATATGTGAATTATTTAGATGATAATAATGTTAAAATAATTATTTCACATGGACCAGCAGGAACAGGCAAAACATTATTTGCTTGTCAAAAATCTATTATTCAATTAAAAAAGGAAGAAATAAGCAAAATAATAATAACTAGGCCACTTGTAACAGTAGAAGAAGAATTAGGATTTCTTCCTGGCGATATAATAAAAAAAATGGATCCTTGGACGAAACCTATTTTTGATATTTTTCTTGAATATTTTAGTAAAGCAGAACTTGATTTAATGTTAAATAACAATAAAATAGAAATTTGCCCAATAGCTTTTATGCGAGGTAGAACATTTAAAAATGCATTTATTATTGCTGATGAAATGCAAAATAGTTCACCAAATCAAATGAAAATGCTTACTACACGTTTAGGTGATAATAGTAGATTAGTTATAACAGGCGACTTACAACAATCAGATATTAAATGGAAAAATGGATTAAATAATGGATTAAATGATTTTATTAATAAAGTAAATAACTATAAGGTTAAAAATGATTGTAGTAATTTAATAAGATTGGTCGAATTTGAGAAAAGGGATATAGAGAGAAGTGCTATTGTAAAACAAGTAATCGATATTTATGAATATAATAATAATGATGTATTTAATAAAAATATAAATAAAACAATTGAACTAATTGAACCAAATAAAACAATTGAACTAAATAAAACAATTGAACCAAATAAAACAATTGAAACAAATAAAAAAAATAAACCAAGAGCAAAAAATATAATAAACAATTTAGATGCTGCATTAATTCCTAAACATCATTATACTCATAACTTCGATATTTTTTTTGAAGAAACTGATTACTAGTTAAATAATAACTTGTCAACTGTTGTTCTTACACAAAACAATTTATGTAAAATAATTCCTAATGCAAATAAAAATATTGAGGTATACAAAAAAGAATATTTAAAAATATATGATATAATTAATGCACCAATAAGAGTCATTATTACATCAGCGATTGCTACTCCAAATAAACGGTATGAATGAATTCCTTTTCCCGGTTTCCCAAGAATATTTTTATATTTACATAAATCCATTTATAAATATATATAATTTTTTATTTTGTCAATAAATTTGTGAATATTTTACCAGAGACCCAAATTCCTATAGATATCCACATAGTATGTATTACTGAGCCACCATTGTATATAATCCATCTCATACCTACACAATGTGGAGCTTCGGCAATGAAAATAGACTTTATAAGACCATAAATACTTGCCTCAGCACAAAACATAGGATATAAGTTTGCAGAAATATAATGAATCAATATCCATACAATAAATACACCACCAATATTATAAAACCATTCTTTTATAATTTCGATATTCATTTTGATTCTGTAAAAACCTTGGTTTTATTAATTTATTATTATTACATTATACAAAAAGTAAATCATTTTTATTTAATAATTAAAAAATATTAAATAAAAAAGAAACCCAAATGAGATTTCAATTTAAATTATTAAAATTATTAAAATTATTAAAATTATTAAAATTACAATACATGACAATATAAACAAATTTATAAGCATAATTCCAATTCCAGCTCTTGGTAATTTTTGGTATCGAAAAGTTGCTCTGCAATTTCATTCCACATATCCATTTCTTCTGACTTGTATTCGCAGTCTTCTTTGATTCCAACCTTGGCTGTGATAGCATTTGGATTTTGCAGCATCCAAGGCTCTTGATTGATTTTAACAATCCACCAATTGGTTCCTGTGTGAGTGAAACGTGTTTCGGCAGATTTGTTGCGGAGGCTTTTAATAAAGCTATAAGAGGCTTCTGTGTCGTGCCAGGCTTCGATCTCCAGATAGACGATGTTGTAGGTTTCTTCGCTGTATTTACTAGGATAAAGGTTAGGAATAATTAGTATTTTACTTACTGTTACAATGTCCTTTTTGCTAAAGGAGTCAATGATATATTGTGCATTGACATATGTTTCTACGTGAGGAATAAATAAACTAGTAATTTGCGATGGCATTTTACTATTATAACAGTTAAAAGATAGTTGGGGTTGAATAGATTTAATCGCAGTTGTTTTAATTTTAATTCACTTAATATAAGTATTCAAAAACAAATCAATTTTTTCTTTAAACTTTATAAACCTTCGAAAACATAAAAAATATAAATAAATTAAAAATGAAATTAAAAATGAAATTAAAAATCATTGTTTGGCTCCACCTTTTCAAAGGTGGAAGAGAAAAACAATTTTTCAGTAAAAAAAGAAATGAGTAAAGTAAAAAAAAAATTGAAAAGAAAATAAAAGTAAAAAGAAAGAGTAAATAAGAATCGTGTAAAAAGCTTAAAGCGTAAACCGTA
>Ga0187844_10001882_pt1 | contig 15495 bp, 11 predicted proteins | sample SpaLakP09_SKY_50_FD_134517 | JGI IMG/M metagenome (GOLD analysis project Ga0187844, IMG submission 134517) | Oligotrophic lake water microbial communities from Sparkling Lake, Wisconsin, USA - SP09_SKY_50 | ecosystem: Environmental > Aquatic > Freshwater > Lake | place: USA: Sparkling Lake...
GCTGTCCAGGCTGGCCTGCTCGTCGAGCGCGAAGTGCAGGGGGATGGGCTGCTTGCTGCTGCAGACCTCCAGCTCCACGCCGTGGTTCTGCAGCAGCAGCTCGAACTGTTCCAGGTAGTAACGCGCAAACAGCTCGGGTCGTGTCAGAGTCGTTTCATACACGCCGGGGCCGGCGACAAAGCCGTAGGCCAGGCGCGACACCTGGCGCTGCTCGCGGGCGCTGCTGCCCACACGCAGGCGCAGCAGGGGGTAGCAGGCACGCACCGGGGCGATGTCCTGGCCGGCAAGAAATTCCTGCAGCGCGCGGCGCAGCTGCTGCAGGCCGGCCTGGTAGATCTGCTGCACATAGGCCAGGGCCGGGGCGGCCTGGTCAAAGGTCTGGGGAGCGAAGAACAGTGAGTCCATGAGGCAGTGTCGGGCGGGTTGGGCGCGGCCGAGGCGCTGCGCCATCGGCCTTGATTGTGGCCCCGGCCAGGACAGCCTCGACCTCTCCGCGACCCAGGGCCAGATCGTTCAGCGCCCGACCATCCATCTCGCGCAGCTCGGCCCGTGCGCGGCGGGCTTGCTGGCTTTGTTTCAGCATGCGCAGCAGGGTTTGTGGGAGCAGAGAGAAAGGCTTGGAGCTCATGGCGTTCACCGTGTGGGTTGCGAGTGGTTGCCATCTTGGGTTTTGAGGTATGGTTTGAAAAGTTGAATGAACTGATTGGAAAGATCAGGAAAACTGATGCGATGCCTGAGCCTGGACCAGATCCGCACCTTGGTGGCAATCGCCGACCTGGGCAGTTTTGCCGCCGCCGCCCAGGCCCTGCACCTGGCGCCGCCGACGGTGAGCCTGCACATCAGCGAGCTGGAATCGCGCCTCGACGCCACACTGCTGCTGCGCCGCAAAGGCGCGCCGCGCGCCGATGCGCGGGCCGCTGGGCTGAGCCTGACCCCTGCCGGCCAGGAGTTGGTGCAGCGAGGGCGTCAGCTCTTGCGCGATGCCGAGGACGCCGAGGCCCAGGTGCGCCGCCATGCGCGCGGTCTGGTCGGCCGGGTGCGCCTGGGCACGGCCACCGGTGTGGTCGTGCATCTGTTGCCGCAGGTGCTGGAGGAGCTGGCTCAGCAGCATCCGGGCATCGATGTGGAGCTCAGCGTGCTGGGCTCGGCCGACACTTTGGCGCGGCTCGATGCCGGGCGCCTGGACATCGGCCTGGTCACCTTGCCCTTGCCCGGCGGCACCGGCCTGCGCTGCACGCCCTGGCGGCGCGATCCCATGGTGGCTTTTCTGCCGGCCGATTGGCAGGCGCCCGAGCAACTGGACCCGACCTGGCTGGCCGACAAGCCGCTGATCTTCAACGACAGCAGCACCCAGATGTACCGTATGACCATGGCCTGGTTCGGTCAGGCCGGCTTCAACCCCAGCGCCCGCATCGAGCTCAATTTCACCGAGGCGATGAAGAGCCTGGTGGCGGCCGGCTACGGCGCGGCCCTGCTGCCGCTGGAGAGTGAGCCGGAAGCCGAACGTCTGACCCGCCTGGTCGGCCAGGAGCGCATGCAGCTGCGCCCCTTGAACCCGCCGCTGAGCCGCGATCTGGCCCTGGTCCATGCCGACGAGGCCCTGCTGCCGCCGGGCGCGGCGCCGGTGCTGGAGGTGCTGCGGGCTTTTGCTCAGGCCTGAGGGGCGCGTTTCTTGGGCGGGTTCCTTCAGCGGGCCAGCGTCACCGCCGCCAACAGCAGCCAGGCGCCGTGCGGCAGCCATTGCTCGTTCCAGCGCCACTGGTTTTCGGTCGGGCCATTGGCAAAGGCGATGCCCTCGCCGGCCTCGCTTTCGGGCGCGCCGGTGATGCCGTTGGAGACGCCGCCGCGCAGCATCACGCCGGCGCTGCTCGGGGCCGCCGGCGGGTTGCGCGCGCCAAAGCCGTAGAGCATGGAGATGCCGTAGGGGTTGCGGCCCAGGACCCAGTCCAGCTGCGCCTGGGCGCTGCGGGCCAGGTCGGCGCGGATGCCGAAGTTGGCGCTTCCGGCGGGCACGGCCGATGGCTCCAGTGCCCGTCCGGCCAGCACGGCGGCTGTGCTTAGGGACGCCAGGCGGGCGCTCTCGCCCTGCCACCAGTAGCCGGTTTCATTGCGGTGCGGCATGAAGAAACCGCTCTGGATGGGGCCGGGTGTTCCGCCTGCTGCGGCCAGGCGGAAGCGCTGGCGGGCGTAGCCGTAGGGGTTGGCCACGGCCTGGTCCAGACGCTGTTGCGCGTCCAGAGCTCGGCCCAAGGCTTGCCGTACAGAAGCTTGCCTTGCGGGCTCGGGCTCGATGCTCAAGTAATGGCTCAGGCTGATCAGGGGCAGGCCGGCCTCGACCGCGTGGTAATGCGGGCGCTGACCCACCGCATCGCTGTAGAAGTGGCCCTCGCCGTCCTGCCGCTGCAGCATCCGCGCGGCGCGCGCGCGCGCGGCTTGCAGGTACTGCGCATCGCCAGTGGCGCGCAGCAGTTCCACCGCAGCCAGCAGGGCACTGTAGTCGTCGATCAGGTTCTCTTGCCCGTTGGCGCAGTAGCTGCGGCCATGGGTCTGCAGATGGGCGAAGGCCCGGCGCGCATCGGCCAAGTAAGTGGCGCCGCTGAACTCGCCCTGGCGCCCGCTGCTCTCGGCCAGCAGGGCGGCGCGTGCCAGTGCGGCGATGGCCAGGCCGCCGCCGGCGCGGAAGGCGCTGCGGTAGCCCCGGGTGTAGACGCCGTCCTCGCCCTCGTAGCCCACCACCATGCGTTCGGCATCGGCGGCGCCCAGCGGTCGAAGACGGTGGTGTAGAAGTAGCCCTCTTCGTCCAGCACGCGGTGCAGGTAGTCGGCGCCCCAGAAGGCCTCATCCTGGGCCTGGCGCAGCAGGCCGGCGCGGGCGAACAGACCGGCCGATTCATGGGCGCTGTAGGCCAGCACCCAGGCGGCCATGGGGGCTTGTTGCGGGTTGAAGAAGTTGGCGTAGCCGAGGTGGGACAGGTATTTGCCGGTGTCGCCGCCGGCATCGCGCCAGCCGCCCCAGACATCGACCACCCGGTCGGTCTCGAAGATGCGGCGGCGGCGATCGCCTTCGTCCAGATGGCGTGAATGGCGGAAGTAGTCCAGCAAGGCCCCGGCCGTCTGCCGGAACACGGCTTGCGGCTCCACCTGCACCGTGGCCGAGCGCACATGCAGGCCGCCCACCCACACCTCGACCTGGTAGCGGCCGGGCGCCGTCAACGCTGAAAAGTCGACCTGGAAGTGTTGACGCCCCGGCGTCCAGGCCTCGAAAGCGGGCAGGGCGCTGAGCGGCCCTTCGGCCTGCACCCGGCCCTCGCGCAGCACGCGGTAGCGCCCGCTGCTGGCGCGGCCGGCCGAGCTGACCACGGCCACCTTGGGCCCCAAGCTGTCCAGCGCCACCTGGTTGATCTGCACCTGCAGCGCGGCCCGGGGCAAACGCACCAGGCCTTCGACCTTGGCGCTCGGGGCGCTGTTGGCGCTGCCGAGCAAGCCCAGACTCAGGCCGGTGGCCGCCAGCCAGAGGGCGCGCCGACGCGGGCAGGGGCAGGCGGGGTGCGGGGGCGATGGCTGATGCATGGGCGTGGCTCGTGAATCGAAGCGGGTGGGGATGATTGGGAAAGGGGTGGAATGCCCGGCGGACCATAGCGACCCGGGCTGTGATCGTCAATACATACAACCACTAGAAGTAATAAAATGAAGGGTGAGCTCAGTGGGGCAGGCGCCGAACGGCCGCCCGGGCCCCCTGGCTTATGATTTCAGCGACATCACGAGGACTTGAATCCATGCGAACCATAGGCCGCGGCGCCACCCAGCAATCCAGTGCTCCCTACAACCGCCGGGTCGTCTTGGACTTCATCCGTCAGCAGGGCGCGGCCTCGCGCAAGGACATTGCCGACATGGTCTCGCTGAGCCCACAGACCGTGGCCAATATCACCAACGATCTGGAGTCCATCGGCCTGATCGTCTCGCGCCGGCAGAAGGTGGACAAGACGCGCGGCCAACCGCCGATTGCCTTTGAGCTGAACCCGGAAGGCGGTCATGCCATCGGCGTCAGTCTGGAGCCCGGGCGGGTGTCGGCGGCGCGGGTCAATCTGGTCGGCGATGTGCTGGAGCGCAGCGAGATCGAGCTGGACACCAGCCACCGGCAAAACCTGCTGGCCGCCATGCTGGCCCAGGTGCTGCAGCTGCGCAAAGGCACGCGTGAGCGCCTTTGGGGCATCGGCGTGGCCCTGCCGGGACCGCTGGGCGCCACCGACATCAGCTTCCTCGGCCCCACGGCCATGGAGGGCTGGGCCGATCTGTCCTTGCTGGACGAGCTGCGCGATGCCGCCCGGCTGCCCCTGTTCTACAGCGTCGACAGCGTGGCCGGCGCCCTGGGGGAAACCTTGTTCGGCGTGGCCCAGTCCCTGGACAACTTCTTCTACCTGCACCTGGGCCTGGGCCTGGGCGGCGCCCTGGTGGTGAACCGCAATGCCTACCGCGGTACCAATGGAAATGCCCCCGAGATCGGCCATGTGCCGGTCGTGCCCGGCGGCCTGCCTTGCTACTGTGGCAATTCCGGCTGTCTGGAGCGTTATGTTTCCATGCATGCCTTGGCCGAGGCCCTGGGCTTGAGCGACCCGCAGCTGCGCTCGCCCGAGCTGCTGGCGCGCTTGGCTGACCCGGCCGATGTCGTCGTCAGCGCCTGGTGCCAGCAGGCCGGTGAGCGCCTGCGTGACGCCATCTGCATGATCGAAAACATGCTGGACCCGCGCGCCATCGTCATCGGTGGCGGGGCGCCCAAAGTGCTGGTCGAGCGCTTGCTGGCCGCCGCGCAGCCCCTGCGTCGTTCGGTGCGCGGCGGCGTCGGTGATCCGGATCTGCGCCTCTTGCTGTCGGAGCGCCAGGGTGACAGCTCCATCCTCGGGGCGGCCGTGTTGCCGATCTACGAAATGCTCTCGCCACGGCTGGAAACCGTGCAACAGGACCGCCGCCCGGATGCCGATGTGGCCGAGCTGCTGGGGCACCGCAGCGGCGGCCGCTGGGGTGGCTGAAGCGGCGATGAAAAATAAACACATCCATTGGATTTAATTATTGACGAGGCGATTCGGGCCGACCTATAGTCGCGCCCCATGGATCGCAACACCTCTTTTTCTGCCCCTCTCATCTGCGCCATCGGCGACATCGGCGTCGATCTCGTCATGGGCATGCTGGATCAATGGCCGCAGCTGGGCACCGAGCTGGTGCTGCCACGCAGCGAGCTGCGCGCCGGTGGATCGGCCGGCAATGCGGTGCTGGCCCTGCGCCATCTGGGCGCGCCGGCCCGCCTGGTGTCGGCCGTGGGGGATGACGACTTCGGCTGCTGGCTGGGCGCGCAGTTCGAGGGTGTGGATGCCCGCCTGGCGGTATGCAAGGTGGCATCCACCGTCTCGGTCGGCCTGATGCACCGCTGCAGCGAGCGCAATTTCTTCACCACCGAAGGTCACTTGGCTGCCTTCACCTTGGAGCAGGTGCTGGAGCGCGTGCCGCATGCAGCGCCGGGCAGCATCGCCTTGCTGACCGGTGTGTTCCTGCTGCCGCGCCTGCGCCCGCACTACCCGCAGCTGCTGGCCGAGCTGCGCGCCCGTGGCTACCAGCTTGCGCTGGACACGGGCTGGCCCAGCGAGGGCTGGACGGAGGCCGTCCGGGCCGAGGTGCTGGCTTGGCTGCCGGCCTGCGATCACCTGCTGCTCAATGAGCTCGAGGTCCGCCAGTTGGCAGGGATCGAGGATGTCGATCAGGCCATTCGCATCTTGCAGGCCCATCTGCCGCCGGGTGGCACCTTGGTCGTCAAAGCTGGATCGCGCGGCGCCTTGGCGGCGCGGGGCTCGCAGCGCTTGCGCCAAACTGCCGAGGCGGCTGAAGTGTTTGACACCATCGGCGCCGGCGACAGCTTCAACGCCGGCTACCTGGCCGCCTGCCTGCGCGGCGCCCCTCTGCAGCAGGCCCTGGCCTGTGCTTGCCAATTGGCTTCGGCGGTTCTGGCGCGCTTCCCGCGCCGGGGCATCCAGCCGGGCGAGTTCCGTGAACTGCTGCTGGCCCAGCCGGCTTGAAGCTATACCGAAAGACCGAGGAGGCCCGAATGAGACAACAGCGCCATGGCATCGTCACCTACATCCTGGTGATCTGGTTCGCGATCTCCTTCGTGACCAATCTGATCGGCCCGCTGATGCCCGTGCTGATCGAGGACTTCCATCTCAGCCTCGGGATGGCGGGCTTTCTGCCTTTTTCCTTCTTTCTCGCTTACGGCCTGGTGTCGATTCCCGGCGGCCTGCTGGTCGAACGACGCGGCGCCCGCTTCACGCTGGCCCTGGCCTTTGCCCTCAATCTGATCGGCGCCCTGGCAATCGCGCTACAGCCGGTGTATGCGGTGGTGATTGGCGGGCTGTTCGTGATCGGCCTGGGCATGGCCTTGTTGCAGGTGGTGATCAACCCGCTGATGCGCACGGCCGGCGGCGAGGCGAATTTCGCCTTCTATTCGGTGATGGGGCAGCTGGTGTTCGGCCTGGCGTCCTTCATCAGTCCCTGGGTCTTCCAGCGCTTGATCGCGCGCCCGCTGGCCCGTCCCGGCGCGCTGGTCTGGGTCGATTTCTACTGGGCTTTTGTGTTCGCCTTTGCCGCCCTGGTGCTGCTCAATCAGCGTCTGCCCCTGCCTCAGGTGGAGTTGCGCGAGGATGAGCGCATGGGCGGCTGGTTGGCCTACCGCGAGCTGCTGCGGCGGGTTGATGTGTGGTGTTACTTCCTGGCCATCGTCGCCTACGTCGGCACCGAGCAAACCCTGGCGAACTGGATGTCGCAATTCCTCAGCAGCCAGCATGGCCTGTCGGCCACGGCCGAGGGCGCCGATGCGGTGGGCCTGTTCTGGGGCCTGATGTCCCTGGGCTGCTTGCTGGGCCTGCTGCTGCTCAAGCTGATGGATTCGCGCCGGGTGCTGGCCCTGTTCGTGCTGGCGGCCATGGCCTGTGTGGCGGCCGCGCTGTTCGGTAGTGCGAGCCTGGCGCTGTGGGCCTTTCCGGCGGCTGGCTTTTGCCTGTCGGTGATGTTCTCGGTGCTGTTCTCGCTGGCGCTGAACTCGGTGCCCCTGCACCACGGCGCCTTCTCAGGCATCTTGTGCACCGGCATTCTGGGCGGCGCGGTGCTGCCCATGCTGGTGGGTCAGCTGGCCGAGACCACCGGCCTGCGCCTGGCCATGTGCAGCGTGTTTCTCAGCCTGGCCTATATCTTCAGCGTGTCGATCTGGGCACGGCCTCTGGTCAGCAACGAGACGCTACCGCTGTCCGAACTCTTGCAGCGGGCGCGACGACGAGCGCCGGCCACACCGGCGCAGCCCTGACGCTGCCGTCGAGCTTCTCTCCCAGTTTTTCTTGCTTCCTTGCGCATGCCGTCTCGGCATGAGCCGGTTCGTCTCTGTCTGCTTGTCTGTCTCTACGTCCTTCTTCTCCCTACAACGATTCAGGAGCCTTGAATGAAGACCCGTCACCCCACCCGTTTGACCTTGACGGCCCTGGCCGCCGCTGCAGCGCTGAGCTGCCTGGCGCAGCTGGCCCATGCCCAGGACGAAGCCGCGCCGGCCTCGACCCGTGCCGCAGCCAAGGACAGCAAGGCGCAGGACAAGAACGAACTGCCCTTGGTGACGGTGACGGCCACGCGCGTCAGCACCGGCCTGCTGCAAACCCCGGTGGCGGTGACGGCCATCACCCAGGACAAGCTCACCCGCGAGGGCGTGACCGATGTGCGCGGACTCAGCGGCTCGGTGCCCAATTTGCAGATTTCCACCGGTGCCGATTCGGGCGTGCAGATCAGCATCCGCGGCGTCAGCTCCAACAACTTCACCGAAATCGGCGACCCGGCCGTGGGCCTGCATGTGGGCGGCCTCTACTCGCCGCGGCCGCAGGGCGCCATGGCCTTGATGTTCGACCTGGAGCAGGTGGGAGTCTTGCGCGGCCCGCAGGGCACGCTGTTCGGCCGCAACTCCACCGCCGGAAGCGTCAACATCATTCCGGCCAAGCCCGAGTTTGGCGAGACCTACGGCACGGCCGAGCTCGACCTGGGCAACTACAACAAGCGCCAACTCAATCTGGTGCAGAACATCGGCCTGAGCGACACCCTGGCCCTGCGCGCCACCTTCAGCAAGGTCACGCGCGACGGCTGGATCAACCAGAGCCAGGACTTCACCGATGTTTACGACCCGGTGCACGGCCTGCAGCCCGATGGCATCCCCGATGTCGACCAGCGCCGCAACAGCAAGGTCAGCAAGAAGAACTACTACTACAACAAGAACGAGTGGGCCGGCCGCATCACGGCGCGCGCCAAGTTCAGCTCCGATCTGGAAGGCAGCCTGTCCTACGAGAAGTTCCAGAACTCCGGCGCCGGCGAGCTGGCCATGAAGGACTGCGACCAGGCCGCGGGCACGGCCTTTGCCTGCTCGGGCGGCAAATGGGATGCCAAAGTCAATGTGCCCGGCAAGATCGACATGTCCATCGACACCGTGCGCGGTGGCCTGGTCTGGAACCTGAGCAAGAGCTCCACCGTCGAGTACAACTTCGCCTACGCCGACCAGCGACGATCGCAGCAGACCGATGACGATGCTGGTTATCACCCGCTGGCCAGCCAGATCACGGCCGAGGTTCCCAACCATTCGGGCGAGGAGAGCTGGGGCATCTATCCCTTCTACGACAACTCCTCCAACACCATCGATTCCAAGTACATCTCGACGGTGCATGAGCTGCAGTTCAAGCAGAAGACCGAGACCCTGCAGTACGTGCTGGGCGCCTTCTGGATGCACGAGAAGAACCAGATCAACTACGCCCAGGACATGTTGATGGGCGGCCCTTACGGCCTGCCGACCAGCGCTTACTTCGCGCAGCCGAACCGACCGGTCGATTCCAAGGCGCTGTTCGCTCAGGCCGACTGGAAATTCGCGCCGACCTGGACGGCCACGCTCGGCGGCCGTTTCAGTTGGGACAAGAAAACCGACATCGGCGGCCGCAACTACGGCTCCTACGGCGTGGCCGACGGCGCTTATTACAACGGCAAGTACGCCGCCGGCCTGCCCGGCCACGAGGGCTTTCGCCCGCACACCAGCAAGGACCTGACGGCCGATATGGGCGCATTCGCCGGCGTGGGCGCCTATGCCGGCTACGGCGAGCCCGCGCACAACGACCACAGCGAGAGCTGGAAGAAGTTCACCTACCGCCTGGGCCTGATGAACCAGATCACGCCCAAGGACATGGTCTATACCTCGTTGGCCACCGGCTACAAGGCGGGTGGCTTCGGCGACAAGGACACCTTTTGCATGGAGCACGAGTGCGTCGGACCCTATGCCGGCAAGACCACCTTCCTGCCCTACAAGCCCGAGACCGTCACCAACCTCGAGTTCGGCTACAAGGGCCTGATGCTGAACAATCGCCTCAGCCTATCGGCCACCGCCTTCTACAGCAAGTACAAGGACATGCAGGTCACCGGCGATGCCTTCATGAGCAAGTTCAAGCCCGAGGCACCTTGCCCGGCTGACAACCCGGGCTGCGATCTGCACAGCACTTGGCAGACCGTCAATGTCGGCGTGGTGGACATCGCGGGCCTGGAGTTGGAGCTGGACTACAAGCCTTGGGCGGGCGCCCGCTTGGGCGGCTTCTTCTCTTACCTCAGCACCAAGATGAAGAACTACCCGAGCTTCAGCGATGCCTGGCAATGCGACTACCGCGCGCAGATGGGTGCTCCGGCCTGCCCGCCGACTTATGAAGGCAGCGACCCAGCGCTGCTCGGTCGCCCCATTTACGACATCACCGGCAACCAGCTGCCCCTGGCGCCCAAGTACAGCCTGGGCCTCAACTCCTCGCAGGACTTCAACTTCGCTGGCGGCTACAAGCTGACGCCTTGGGTTTCGCTGAAGTGGCAGGACAAGATGTACTTCACCCTGCGCAACCTGGACAATGCCCACATCTCGGATGCCCAGAAGGCGTACACCAAGGTCGATGCCTCGATCAAGCTGGTGTCACCCAAGCAATGGCATGTCGAGGCCTATGCGCTCAACCTGGGCAACACCATGACCAAGAATTCCTTGATGGCGGGTGATGGCTGGGTCAAGGGCACTTGGAACGACCCGCGCATGTATGGCGTTCGGGTGGGCATTGAATACTGAGCCGGCTCAGCCGGCCTGAGGAGGAGCACTGGCATGGCCGTTCTTGAGAGCAACGTGGCGCCCGCGAGCGCCGCCTGGCCCGCGCTGCGCGGCGGCCGCATCGTCGCCATCGACATCTTTCGCGCCCTGACTGTGCTGGTGATGATCACGGTCAACACCTGGGGTGGAGTGGCCGGCCTGCCGGCCTGGATGCGCCACATGCCGGCGAATGCCAACGCCATGAGCTTTGTCGATGCGGTGTTTCCGGCCTTTCTCTTCATCGTCGGCATGTCCATCCCTTTCGCCCTGCAGCAGCGCCAGCGCCTGGGCGACAGCACCGTGCAGCTGCAACTGCAGGTGCTGCAAAGAGCGCTGGGCCTGGTCTTGATCGGGGTCTTTATGGTCAATGCGGAGGGCGGCTTTCATGCGGCGTCCATGCCGCTGCCCATCGCGGCCTGGACCCTGTTGATCTACCTGGCGGCCTTTGGGGTCTGGGGCTCGCTGCGTGGTGGGCCGGCGCTGGCGCGGTCCTGGCGTTGGGCCGGGCTGGGCCTGTTTGCCCTGCTGGCCTGGCTGTACCGTGGCGGAGCAGACGGCCAGAGCGGCATGAGCCCGCAGTGGTGGGGCATTCTGGGCCTGATTGGCTGGGCCTACCTGATTGGCTGCGCGGTCTACATGCTGGCCCGTGGCCGTCTGGCCGGCGTTCTGCTCGGCGTGGTGTTCAGCGCGGCCTATGCCACGCTGCATTGGCTCGACGCTGTGCAGGCGTCACCGGGCTTGGCCCTCTTGTTCAGCCAAAACGGTCATTTCGCCCATGCGGTCCTGGTGCTCAGCGGCTGCGCCACGGCCTTGCTGTTTTATGGAACCCGGAGCCAAACGGATCGCGCGCGGCTTTGGCTCTGGGCCCTGGCTTTTGCGCTGCTGCTGGCGCTGGCAGCGGCGCTGCTGCGGCCGGAGTTCAAGGTCTCCAAGATCCTGGCCACGCCGAGCTGGGCTTTGTACAGCGCGGCGGCCTGCGTGTTGATCTTTGCGGCGCTGGCGCAGTGGGTGGACGGCTGGGGCCGCAACATGTGGCCCGCCTTGCTGGAGCCAGTGGCGGCCAACCCCTTGCTGGCTTATTTGATCCCCTTCGTCGTCGGCGCCGCCATGGGCTTGGTCGGCTGGAGCTGGCCTGAGCTGTTCAGCCGCAGCCCGGGCGGGGTGATCTTCGGCCTGGTCTATGCCTTGCTCGTGGCTGCTGCGGTCAAGTGGCTGGCCGCACGTGGCGTGCGGCTGCGCATTTGAGTGAGCAGGCGTGGTGGCGAATTCAGCGCAGCGCCTGCGGCACCGGGCGATGCACCGGGGCATGGATCAGCGCAATGCTCATCCAGACCGCGACGCTGAAGTAGGCCGACATCCAGAGCATCTCGCCCTGCCAGTCTTCCTGGCGGTGCGACACCACCCAGCGGCCGGCCACATCGATCAGGCCCTGGCTGACGCTCAAATACGGTCGGCCGGCCAGCTCATCGGCCACCCAGCGAGCCCAGTACATGGGAACGTCCACCATGAACATGAAGGCCACGTACACCACGCCGGCCACGCACCAGGCCGCCAGCAGCGGGCGCTGGCGCGGGCTGCAGCGCGGCCAGATGGCCACCAAGCTGAGCACCAGCAGGGCGGCGCACAAGCCCCAGATCGACTCTTCCATCACATGGCCGATATTGGCCGTGGTCAGCACCGAGTACCAGGAGCAGGTCTCGGCCACCGCGATCAAGGGCACGATCCAGAAGGATGTCAGGTGGCCGACCCGACTGCCGGTGGCCTTGGACACCTCGCGCAGCATCAGCGCCCACTGCGCCACAAAGCAGAGCTCGGCCACGGTCGCCACCGAGCGACCGATCAGCACGCTGGACATCCAGCTGTCCAGCAAGACCAGGCGGGGCACGTCATAGACCGGGACAAAGGAGCGGTAAGCGCAACCGAAGACATAGCCTGCCGAGAGCAGCAGCTGCCAGCGCCGCATCAGAAACACCTCGTCGCTGAGGGCCGCTCGCCGGCGTCGCAACAAGGCGGTGGAGAGCAGCCAGGCGAGGATGTTGAAGGCGGCGACCGTGCTCAGCAGGGTCCACCATTCGGCGACAGTCAATGTCATCATTTTGTCATGGTGACACGCTAGGGCGATGTGGGCAAGCGCCAAACAAGCGGGCGGAGCCCTGGCTCATGGCCGCTTGACGGCGGCTCTGGCCGGTCGATGATGGCGCTTCAGTTCTTGCCCGAGCCCCGCCATGCCCGCTTCGGAAAACATTGCCGTCAGCCCGCGAGTGCAACGTCTGCACCAGATCCTGCTCTGGCCCCTGCGCCTGATGCCGATCGGCGATGCCCCCGGTGCACCACGCCGCCCCTGGGAGCGCCTGGCCGCCGTGGCCGACAGCCCCTGGCGCGAAGTCGCCGACGAATACACCGGCGGGCCGCAGAACTTCCACGAGCGCCACTACCAGGAGTTCGTCACTTTCCTGCCCTATGTGCAGCGCTTTCTCTACGGCGAGGGCGCCGAGGGCGGCGCTGGCTCGGGCATGAAGGTGTTCCGCCGGCATGACGTCAAGCAGTTGCGCGTGCAGACGAGGCCGCAGGACGCGCCGCTGCTGCTGGAGGTGGTCCACGTCGACCTCTATTTCTTCTTTGATGTCGACGTGGTGCTGCTCAATGTGGAGGTCAGCAGCGCCGATCTGGCCCTGGCCCAGGCGCAAGAGCTGATGTACCGCCTGGGCCGCGCCTACCCGCCGGGCTGGGATGCGCAAGGCCTGCCCTTGCACTGCCTGGCGCAAGCCGAGTGGTTGGACGCCGAGGGGCAGGTCTTGTCCAGCTCCGACAGCCGCGAGCGCGAACGCTTCATCGAACATGTGCATCGCCACCGTGCGCCGCGTCTGGCCACGCATTGGGACTGGTTGCTGCGCCCGCTGCTCAACCATGCCAGCGAGGAGGCGCGGGCCCAGCCGGGCGCGCTCAGCTACAGGCAGATCGAGTACTACCGCATGCCCATGATGGCCTACCTGGCGGTGGACGAGCCGCGCGCTTTGACGCGCAGCGACTTCGTTCGCCTGGGCCTGGTCACCGGTTCCGGCCCGGTGGCGCAAGAGGGCAGCCTGCCTTACGGTGAAGACCATCTGAGTGATTTTGAGCGGCGCTATTGCTATGACCGCTTCTGGAGCGATGGCGGTGCGGCGCCGCAGACGCGCTATCTGTGCAGCGGCCATGCCCTGGTGGTGGTGGGGCGGGCCGATGCGGAATTCTTCAGCTGTCGCGACCGCGGCGTGCTGGCCCAATTCCGGCACCAGCATTTCCTGATCTTCCTGATTGCGCATTTTCAGAAGGCGGCGCTGTTGATGTTCTCCGACCGCCTGGTCGAGGCGCTGCGCCGGCTCAATGTGCAAGACCCCGAGAACGTGCGCCGCTTCAAGCGCGCCATCCGCTCGGCCTTCGAGGGCTTTTTGCGCTTCACCCACCGCTATTGGTTTCATGATGTGGCCGAGCAGGCGCAGTCCCGCGCGCTGTTCCGCATGTGTGCCGAGCACCTGGGGCTGGATGCCTTGCATGCCGAGGTCAAGCAGCGCGTCACCGATATGAGCGCCTATCTGGAGACCGACAGCATCCGCCGCCAGGCCAACACCGTGGTGCGCCTGACCGTGGTCACCATCTTCGGCCTGGTCGGCACCATCACCACTGGCTTTCTCGGCATGAACCTGCTGGCCGAGGCCGACGCGCCTTGGACCGAGCGCCTGGGCTACTTCGCCGGCGTGCTTGCGGTGACGATGGCGCTGACGGTCTACACCATGGTCAAGTCCAAGCGCTTGTCCGATTTTCTCGATGCCTTGTCGGACGAGCGCCTCAGCGCCTGGGACAAGTTGCGGGCCTTTGCCGCGGTCTGGCGGAGTGGTCCGGGCTGAGGAAAATCGACCCGCATTTGGGCCTCGCGGACTTGGTGAATTCACCAGCCTTTATGCTCCCGCGATGAACCGAACTTCCGCCGCCCCGTTTCGTTTGCCGCCGGCCCTGCCCGCTTGGTGCTTGGTCTCGCCCGTGCTGGCCTTGTTGGGCCTCTGGGGCATCAGCCATCTGGGCCAAGAAATGGGCGGCTGGGCTATGCTGCCCCCAGCCTTGCTCTTGATGGCCGCGGTGCTGTCCGCCGTGCACCATGCCGAGGTGGTCGCGCACCGCGTGGGCGAACCGTTCGGCTCCCTGGTGCTGGCCGTGGCGGTGACCGTGATCGAGGTGGCGCTGATCGTGTCGCTGATGCTGGCCGGAGGTGAGAGCTCGAATGCGCTGGCGCGCGACACCGTGTTCTCGGCCCTGATGATTGTCTGCAACGGCGTGGTGGGTTTGTGCCTGCTGCTGGGCGGCCTGCGCCACAAGGTGCTGGCCTTCCGGGTTGAGGCGACCAGCCCGACTCTGGCCGTGCTGGTGGCCCTGGCCACCCTGACTCTGGTGCTGCCCAGCTTCACCACCAGCACGCCGGGCCCGACCTTTTCCACCGCCCAGCTGATGTTTGCCGGCTTGGTGTCCCTGGTGCTCTACGGTGCCTTTGTCTTTGTGCAGACGGTGCGGCACCGCGAGTACTTCCTGCCCATCGAAACCGAAGAGGGGGAGCAGGCGGCAGAGCGCCCCTCGGCCGGCGTGGCGGCTTGGAGCGTCGTGCTGCTGCTGGCCTGCCTGGTCGGCGTGGTGGGCCTGGCCAAGCTGTTGGCGCCGGGCATCGAGGCCGGCGTGCGCGCGGCCGGCGCGCCGCCGTCTGTGGTGGGTGTGATCGTGGCCTTGCTGGTGCTGCTGCCGGAGACCGTGGCCGCCGTGCGCGCGGCCCTGCGCAAGCGCTTGCAGACCAGCCTGAACCTGGCCCTGGGCTCGGGCGTGGCCAGCATCGGCTTGACGATCCCGGCCGTGGCCCTGCTGTCCCTCTTCTTCCCCTATCCCCTGGTGCTGGGCCTGTCCAACACCAGCATGGTGCTGTTCCTGCTGACGGTGGTGGTGGCCACTCTGACCCTGGGCAGCGGCCGCGCCACCGTGCTGCAAGGTGACGTGCATTTGGTGCTGTTCGCGGTGTTCTGTTTCCTGGCCGTCGTGCCCTGATCGGTGGGCGTGGTGTCCGCGCTTTCCGAGTGCTTTGTGTTTTTTCTCTGATTGATGCAGCAAACCCGACTTCTTCTCGAAGGCGCCGCCGGCGCGCCCCTGCCTGACTGGGTCTTGCTGGAGCCCGGCTACCGCCTGGGTCACTACGCCCGTGGCGACGATGTGTTCAGCATCGGCCAGTGGCAGCCTTTTGTGTATGTGCTGCGCCAGGGTGTGGTCAAGCTCAGCTACAGCAATGAGGCGGGCGAGGAGTGGATCAAGTCC
>Ga0187844_10001884_pt1 | contig 15489 bp, 13 predicted proteins | sample SpaLakP09_SKY_50_FD_134517 | JGI IMG/M metagenome (GOLD analysis project Ga0187844, IMG submission 134517) | Oligotrophic lake water microbial communities from Sparkling Lake, Wisconsin, USA - SP09_SKY_50 | ecosystem: Environmental > Aquatic > Freshwater > Lake | place: USA: Sparkling Lake...
GCGGGAATGCCAATTATATCCTGCTCATCCTGAGTCGGCTTATGGATGGAGCAAACTCATGGGAACATATGAGGCTGAGCTTCTGGGCCGCGAAACGGGAATCCGGGTCAGCAACCTGATTTTCCACAACGTATATGGGACTCCGTGTGACCTCGGGCCGCGTTCGCAAGTGATTCCCGCCCTTGCCCTGCGCGCCGCTCGGTATCCAAGGGAGTCCTTTGTGGTCTGGGGCTCGGGAAAACAGGGAAGGGCTTTTTTACATGTGGACGATGCCGTACGTGCTATTATTCTTGCTCTTCGGAAGGGGTGGAATCAGGGGCCTATCCAGATCGGACCATCTTCCTGTACTCCCATCCGAGCGGTGGCCGAGACGTTGGTCAAGATAAGCGGAAAAAAAATTCCGATTCACTATGATTTAAAGAGGCCGGAAGGAGACCAAGCAAGATCTGCCCATTTCGGGAAAGCCCGGCGTTTGCTTGGCTGGAAGCCCCGGGTCAGCCTGCTGGAGGGCCTGACCCGCCTCTATGGGTGGATCAGGCAGGAAAAAAGGGTGCGTGACTAAAATCTAAAGAGATGCCCAACCGACAGAAAGTGTTTCGTATTTTGAGGATGACCATCGTCGTTTTCCTTGTGCTGTTTCTGGATTTTGCCTGCAGGAACATTTATCGGAGTTTTCGTCCGGTCACCCATGGACGAACTTCGCATCCGGTATACGACCACGGATATCGTGCAAATTTCCAATGGATCGACAAATATGGCCCCCTTCGCACACCGTTTTTCAGCAATTCCCTGGGGTTTCGAGACTCCAAAATCCGGGAGGTTTCCCTCAAAAGCGAAGACTCTCGATTGCTCCTGATCGGTGATTCCTACTGTGAAGGGGTGGGCATTCCGTGGGAGAAAACTTTCGCCGGCATCTTGGAGAAAAAACTCAAACCCCAAAGGATCGAGGTGCTCAACGCCGGGGTGATGTCTTACACGCCCATCCTGGAAAAAATCAAAATCAGATATCTATTGGAAAATTGTGGTTTGGAATTTGACCGGGTCATCCTCTTTTTGGACCTGTCCGACATCAAGGACGAGTTATTCTATCAAGAAGATGGGCAGGGTCGGGCCCGCTTAATCCCTTACGGCCCGTTTGCCTCGCAGGCTGGCTGGGGTACTTGGGTGGAAAATTTCGGGGAATTTTGCGAGAATGTGGTGGAACCTAATTTTGTCATCATTGGGGCTCTGGCGAGAAATTTAAAGATCGAAATCCGCAAAGCAACCCGAAAGGAGTTGGGAAAGCGTGGGGCCTTCACAACCCTGCCGGACTGGATTCAATACTGGGAAACGGAGGATCCGCCCAAAAAGGAGATTGCGGATCGCGGCATCGCAAAACTGCAGGCGACAATGGATGATTTGGTCTCCTACCTGCAGGAGAAAAAAATCCCGTTAACCCTAGTTATTTTTCCAAGGCAGGAATATTCCATGGAAGGAACAAGTGAAACCAAAGTTCAAAAAATCTGGCGCGAGTGGGCCAAAAAGAGGAGGGTCGATCTGATCGACCTTTTTCCCGCCTTTTCGGTCCCAGAAGCCGCGCGGTATTACATCCCCAAAGACGGCCATTGGGATGAACAAGGCCATAGGCTAGTCGCGGAAATCCTTTTGCAAAACTTCGACAAGATTCAACCTGCCCTGAAGTGAAAAAATTACGATGCGGAGAAAATTCCGCGGTTCCCTGTGCCCGAGTTTCCCCCTTCACCAGCATCTGTGAAATTGCGGATGCTGGTCGTAAGAATCAGCAGAAAGAAAATCAAAAATCGGGTACGATTGCGTTGAGTCGGAACGTGGCCACGCCCGCTGCGGCAGCTTTTCAAAAACCAAGAAGGTTCTCGGTTTGCATCAGAGGGTTTATTTGGAAGAAGGCCTGGAGCCGATGTGTCGTACGGTAGGGGATAGAAAGGGTTTTCTGGCGCAAGATTAGCCATCGCAAGGCATTTTGCTCATTCCTTGCGGGAACTCATCTGCCCGTAAGGGTTAGGCTTTGGAGTAGAAAGCGCTGCAAATTAAACTAAAAAATGGAAATATTTCACAGCTTATCATGATTTCATTAGGGAGCCGTCAACCGTTGCTGCTTCGCCATCTTGGCGAAGTGGCCCTTGGCCAGCAGGAGTTCTTCGAAAGTCCCGCGTTCTACAACCCGGCCATGATCCAGAACAATGATCTCATCCATGTTGGCCAAAGTGGAGAGGCGGTGGGCGATGCAGATCACTGTCCTGCCCTCCTCAAGTGAATCGATGGCCCCCTGGATTTCCGCCTCTGCGTGGGAATCCAGAGCGGCGGTCGGTTCGTCTAGAACTAGGATCGGAGCGTTACGGACAAATGCCCTAGCAATCGCCACGCGTGCCTTCTGTCCTCCCGAGAGAAGCTGACCTCTTTCACCGCAAGGGGAATCGTATCCGGCGGGCATCTGCATAATGAATTCGTGGGCATAGGCACGTTTGGCGGCTAGTTCGATCTCCGCCTGCGTCGCCCCTTCGTGTCCAAAGCCAATGTTTGTGGCCACCGGGAGGTTGAAGAGAACTACGTCTTGGCTCACCAAGGCCATCTGAGCGAGCAGATCCTTGGTGGCGTAATCCTTGAGGTTGTGGCCATCCAACAGGATCTTTCCTTTGGTTGGATCGTAGAAGCGCATCAGCAGATTGATTAAGGTGCTTTTGCCCGAACCGCTTTCCCCAGCGAGGCCGATCTTTTTGCCTTTAGGAATATCAAAGGAGACCTCGTGCAATACATCCGTGTGGCCGTAGGAGAATGTAACACCTTCGATCCTAATGCCCTGGTTAAATTTGGTCAGAGCCCGGGGATGGGCGGGCTCCACCACGGTGGGCTTTTCGGAGAATAGCTCCTCCAATCGCTGGGTGCTGACCGTCGTCATTTGCAGGGTGAGGTGAAGATTGGCAATTCGCTTGATAGAAAGAGGCGCGAGGAGAAGTGCCGTAAGGAACGCGACCAGATTTCCTGGCTTGGCGTTGGTGGTGAAGACAAAGACCAGAAGAAACCCAACTCCGAGCATAGAGAGAACCTCGATCAGAGGATTAAGAAGGTTGCGTGTTTGCGCAGTTTTGACGCTCATCTCGACTCCGATGTTGGCTTGTTCGCGGAACGACTTCAGCTGAAGCGCCTCCATTGCGTAAGCTTTGACGATGCGGATGGCGGCGAGTGCTTCAAGCAGATAGCCACTTTGAACGACCGAAAGGCCGGTGAACTTTTTAGTCAGCATACGCAGTCGTTTTCCGCTGGAGATCACTGGCACAAGCACTAGGGGGAGCATGAAGCTTGCTATCAGTGTAAGCTTCCAATCGATTACCAACATGCTGATCAGAATGCTGAGGATGGTGAAAGGCTCCCGGATGGTATCGATGAAGCCGTTGGTCATGGCGGTGTAGATGGCGTTGGTGTCCTGTGTGATCCGTGCGTAGATGTCGGAGACTGGCATCCGCTGAAAAAAAGCCATAGAAAGTTCCTGCGCTTTGCGTAGGGCTGCAACCTGCATGTCACGGATCACCCTGGCGCTAACCCAAGTCAGGCAGTACGTGCTGAAGTAGCTGGCCATGGCCCGGCTGCCCATGACGAGCGGCAGGAGTAAGAAGCCACCAAGCATCTGTTGCCAAGTCACAGTTTGGCCCATCCGGGGAAGCCAATTATCAGAAACTTTTTTAAAGGATTCACCCAGAGGCGCTACAGAAGATTTTATTTTCTTAGATAACGATTCCAGCTTGGGAGCTTGCGTTTCAGCGGTGGTGGCCGTGGATTTGGACTGAATTGCCGAGACAGCGGCAGGGGGGGCGAGTCGGTTGAAGAGGGCGTTAACGGAAAGAACGAAAAGACCATTGGAAAGTCCGAAAAACATGCTGAGCGCGATCCCAAGAACAAATCGTAACCGGTATGGCTTTAGGTAGGGGATCCCAAACGCCCAGATTTTCTTGAGTTCCTGCATAGTTTTAGGCTAGAAGTTAGCCGGGGCTGAGACGATTCGAAATTTCGGGAAAATTGAGATTTGGATTGTGCGTAGGGATGTGTTCTAATTAAGTAGTAGTGACTAGTAATTTTAAAGCACATGAATTAGGCCACACATAAAAGCTCCCCTCACTGCTAAACGCGATTTCCGACCAAAACAAATAATCAAAGAAGAGAAGCATGATTTTTTGATGTACTTAAAGGCAGCGCAGCTCACAACAGCTAAACTAGGCTAATTAAAAATAAGCGGCCTATATTTTCAAAAGCAAAAATCGTCAAATTAAAGAAAAAATAATGCAATGAAAACCGAAAACAATTCATCAAGAATTCAGAAAACATATAAAAAATACGTAGCACTAAACAAAAATTATTTTAATATTAAAACTTATTTTTATGAGAACAAAAAGAATCATCTTTTTATTCCAATAGAAAGCAAATATAACTTAAATTTTTCAAGCCTGCTGTAATATTAAGCAAAAGCAAAATATACAAAAAGTTTCCATATTATCATAAATTCTTGTTAAAAAGATAACGTTCGTGCTCTCTCTTCCACTCACCGAAATACGGTGAGTAGGATTCATTCCTTGCGGGACGCCAAAAGGGAGGAGCAGTGAAATCAGATGCCCAATGGAGGGAAACATACAGTGTGAGCATGGGCCAGCATTCCTAAAGTGACGAGTTCGTGGAGTAGAAGGAAGGGGCGAATCAGCCCGCCTTCGAGAAGATATTTCAAGCGAAAGGTCAATTTGGTGGTTCGTATGCGTAGACTCTTGCGATTCACATCAGTCAAAGCATTTTTGCCGTGGGAGCCTAAGCGCTTGGCAATTCCATCTTTGGGCCAAATAAAGAGTCTGATGGTTTTACGGACTGAAATAAGTTTCAGGCCCAGTTTCATCTGACGGCGGAACCAAGCATGGTTGCCTACCACGCGATATTCAGCAGGGTAGGGGTAAGGTTCCCAGATTTCACGGCGGCACAGAAGAGAGCAAGTTTTGACAGGCATATGCCAGTCGGCATCGATGGGGCGGAAGACGGCGTCGACCCTAGTTTGATCAAGTTTTTGAAGGGCGTGGGCTAGGCCCGCGCGGTCGTACTGCTCATCGGCGTTTAAGTGCCCGAGGATACGACCACGTGCGGTAGCCATGCCCTTGTTTAAGGCATGGTACATTCCCTTGTGTGGCCCTAGGATGAGGCGGATATTTTTCTGTTGGTTCAGATAGTCCAGAGTTCCATCCGTACTACCCCCATCCACCACGATATGTTCGTAGTTTCGTCCTTTGAGGGCGTGACGAACCGACTGGAGACAGAGCTCGATACAGCGGACTGAATTAAAGACCGGCGTGACGATCGAGATGTCCATCTGAGGTTAGTTGGAACTGATACCTTGTTGGGGGGCCATCTCAGCGAAAAGACCATTCGAGAAACCAAAAACAATCCCCAAGACCACCCCTGCCACAAAACGGAACATATAGGGGCGCAAGTAGGGCAGGCCAAACGCCCAGATTTGTCTTAGTTCCTGCATAGTTTTAAGTTAGGGGTTGGCCGGGCCTGAGACGATTCGAGATTTGGAAAGATTTGGTTTGGTTTTTTGGGGGGATACGCTGGTACGAATTCACGACTGGAAGCAGGACAAACCCGATGACTACGTGGTAGCCACGGGGGAAACGCATACAGTGCAGGAGTTTTTGGATGTAGCCTTTGCTCGGGCTGGATTGGATCCCAAGAAGCACGTGTCGTTTGACGAACGGTACTTACGCCGAGCCGAGGTTGATCTGCTGATTGGGGATGCCAGCAAGGCCAAGAAGAAGCTGGGCTGGGAGCCAAAGGTGAAATTTAAGCAACTAGCTGAAATCATGGTGGATGCGGATATTGAACAACTCGAAAAGGAGCTGGAGGGAAGGAGCGTTCGGGTTTAGTAATTATTGATTGAAACTTGAAAACGACAAAAAACAAAGAAGAGAGACAATCAAGCTTTTCGACCAAGACCAAAGTTATTGTATGAGAGCAACTGGAAAGCCGGCTGGAGTTCTGGAAAAGCGACTTAGTACTCCGGATTGGGTTGAATAGGTGAATATGTTTTTAGGGGCTGTCTTCAGGCTTTGCAGTTACACGTTCCCTTTTGGCATGCGCATGCCCCGACGCTGATGGGCGCAATTTATTTTTCTATTGAGCGGGATCTGGCCAAGCTCCTCGCCGTCCGCCTTAACATCTCGGTTTTTATTGAAACCGGAACTTTCCAAGGCGATTCCGCGGCTTTGGTCCGGAATATTTTTCAGGAGATACATACCTGCGAACTTTCCCCTGAATTATATGCCAATGCGGTGCAAAGGTTCAAAGGGGACAGTGAAGTGCATTGTCACCTGGGTTCATCGCCTGACTACCTGCGTTCGTTGGTCGCTAAGTTTGCGCACTGCCCGGTGATGTATTGGCTAGACGCTCATTGGTGTGCCTCTGAGAACACGGCCGGTGAGGATTCTCAATGTCCCTTGCTGGAGGAGTTGGAAAATATCGCGCCATTACACTCTAACTCCATCGTATGGATTGATGATGCGCGTTTCTTTTTGGCTCCTCCGCCAGCACCGCTAAAAGCCAAGGGATGGCCCTCTTTTCAGCAAGTACTTGGCCGGTTGCAGGAGCTCTCTTCAGGTCATCAGATAGTGGTGGCTAATGATACAATTCTTTGTTACCCAGTCAAAATTTCGAAGGAGGTTTCCAATTACCTTCACGCCCATGGCGCTGATTGGTTGGCCACAACCATGATGCCCAACTTTGGTCTAAGGCAAAAAACCTCAACTCCCGACTGCACCAAGACTTGCAAGATAAGGAAAAGAGCTTGCAAGATAAGGAAAAGAGCTTGCAGGACATCCATCAAGCAGCCCTTGAGGCACAAAAAGTGGCCAAGGATCTGGACAAAGACCTCCAGGCCAATGAGCGGGTGGTCCATAATCTCCTTTTAGAGAGGAGTGCATGGCGGGCAGTGGCTTTTCTTTTTTGGCCCCTCCAACGGATCGCCCTCTGGGCCTTGAAAAAAAAGAAAACCTTAACGCGGGTTTGCTTGGGGAAACTCAGACAGCATGCGCCGCGCCCCTTTCATTTCCATTTCCGGATCTGCCCGAGGCCTCCGGACGGACTTCCCACAATCAGTCTGGTCACACCCTCCTACAACCAGGGTCGATTTCTCAGGGCATGCCTACCGGGGGTTATATCGCAGGGGTATCCTAAACTGGAATATGTTGTGCAGGATGGTGGATCCTCGGACGAATCGCGCGAGGTCATTTTGGAACATGCCGCCGAGTTACACGCTTGGGTGTCCGAACCGGATGGGGGCCAGGCCCGGGCCATCAACCTTGGGTTTCAGAAGACCGCCGGTGAGATCATGGGTTGGTTGAATGCCGATGATCTCCATGTGCCCAACACGTTATGGCAGGTCGGTGAATTTTTCCTGACCCATCCCCAAGTGGATGTCGTCTACGGACACCGCCTGATCATCAATGAGGACGGGCATCTGATCGGATCATGGATCATGCCTAGCCATGACGACGAAGTGCTTTCCTGGGCCGACTATATTCCCCAGGAAACACTCTTTTGGAGGAGATCCGTCTGGGAGAGGGCGGGGGGGCGGTTGGATGAGAATTTTCACTTTGCTTTAGATTGGGACTTAATCCTGCGATTCCGCTCGGCCGGTGCCCGCTTTCATCGCATTCCCAAAGTGTTGGGTTGTTTCCGCGTTCATGAAAATCAAAAAACGAGCCTAGAGCTGGGGCACAGAGGGAAGGAAGAGATGGAGTTTTTGCGCCAGCGGGTGCACGGCAGAATCCCTTCCGATGAGGAAATTTGGAATCAGATCAAAAGCTATCTCCGGAAAAGCATTGTCAGTTATTGGGGATGGAGAGCGCTGCATTCGTTGAAACGGATTGTTTTAGGAAAAGAAAAGCAGACAATAATTACATGATTCGTCTTCGATTTTTTACCCTACTTTTGCTTTTGAACGTCTTGGCCGTTTTTGGAGGTTGTAAACCCCTCACGCTCGCCCTTCCCAAGGCGGCGGACAATTCTCCGGGCCCACTTAACGGACTATCGGTCTCTTACTACCCAGATGGCAAAAAAATGGGAGAAGCCTCTTACGAGGATGGGGTGTTAAGCGGGCGAGCCGTGGCTTACTACCCAAACGGCAAGAAGAAGTCCGAGGCCTCTTATAAAAAGGGAGTTCTTGACGGTAAAAGCATGCGTTGGAGTGACGAGGGCAAAGTCCTTGGGGAGGCGGTCTTTGTGGAGGGGATCCTTAAATCTTCTGCACCTTAGCTATTTCCGGTTACGATTTAGCTTAACATTAAGATGGATGCCTTCTGTTTTACTCTTGCGGTTTTTGGATTTTGGGTCCTGCTGGGGCGGGCTGTTTTGTCGCTCTGCCCCACTGGCTTGCCTCCTCTCCAGCAATGGTTGCTTTCACCCACGATCGGGGTTAGTGCCCTGCTTCTTCCCGTTTTTTGGTTGAATCGGGCAGGATTGCCGGTCAAGGATTTTGGGGTTTGGCTGGTGGTTGGTTTGGCAGCTTTGTCCGGGGTGATTGTTTGGTGTAAGCGCCCCGAGACACCCCGTAAAGAACTGCTCATTGTCGGACTCATTCTTTTTGGGGCCTTGCTTTTTGCCGCCTGGCCAATGTTCCGCTTTGGTTTCGCCTGGTTGAGCTTTTGCAATGATGACATGGCCAACTACTGCTTGGCGGCTGACCGGTTTCTCAACCACGGGTTTTTTGACGGGCCAAACATGAAGAATTTCCTTGAGGGCAGAGATTACACCCAAGCCTACTGGTTTATGCATGTAGCAGGTAATGTTCGTTCGGGTAGCGATCTAATTTTGGCGACAGCCTGCGCCTTTCTGGGGCCAAAAAGCGCTCATCAGGTATTCATGCCGGTGATCGCGGCGTTGCACGTGGCATTAGTTTCCTCCAGCGGAGCACTGGCTTTGGCTACCCCAGGTAGCAAAAAAAGGGCCTTTTGGACCATGGCGCTAGTGGGTATATCTTCTCTTACTGTTTTAGGATTCTTTTATCAGTTAATCGCCCAAGTGGGCGGCCTAGCAATTTTGGTAGCGGCAGTCTGCATGACTTTCCGCGAATCTGCGGCAATAAGTAAAAAGAAATATACATCTATTTTAGCTCAAATTCCCGGTGCTTTGGTCATCCTAGCCCTTACAATAGACTATCCAGAACTCATCCCATTCCTAATTCTTGGTTTTCTGGTCTTCATTGTGCTGCAGGCCATAAAAAATCGAACTTTGTCCGTCCAAAGAATTTTATATCCATCGTTCATCACAGGAATATTTATTATAGTTATTGGGAATGTCCATCTTCTCAATGCGCTAGGATTTTTGAGCAAGCAGGCCGCAAGAGGAAAAAGCCCATCAGCTTTGGAATTAACAGCGTTTCCGTATTTTTTAATTCCAACCGGCCTCCCGACATTTTGGGGGCTGCGGGAGTTAACAGGAAGCACCAACGAGCCAGTCACATCCATTTTGATTGTTTTAGCGGTTACCGCATTCAGCGTATTAGTGTTTGTGTTTATCCCAAGTCTATTTAGAGCGCCATCTGCTAGTGCGTGTATCCTTTTTTCACAGTTCGCAGTGTCGGCGCTTTTATTTTATAGGAATTCTGATTTTGGACTTTTTAAAATGGCGATGTTTGCGCAGCCTTTTCTTTGGTGCTGCTGCGTCGAATCTTATGGAATTCTTTCTAAACTCCAAAAGCCTTTGTCAGTATTTGCGTTTTGCTTCCTCTTATTAAACGTAAAATCCTCTCTTTCCTATTCTCTAGGAAGTAATGGTGATTTAACGAATGTCAACTTTTCTGAAATTAAAGGTGCCTCCAAAAACAAAATTACAGAAAAGATTAGAAGTTATTTTTCCAGCCCAGATGTGCTGAGCAGCGACGGCCTTCTTATTGACGTTACATCTAACGTGGTTCTTGCCAAAATAATTGCACTTTATTCAAAAGGCAAAAGAACGCTATGGACGACTACCGACTTTTTCGATCAGATCGAAAACTCAAGTGACAAAAAAAACGATTTAGAGATCATGGGTGCAGAAGCATACAGAAAAACTTATACCCTCAAAAACGGGAACAAGGTTGTTCAGCAAGATCAAAAAAGTAATTCTAATTCCAATCAATACATAAATCTTGGACAAGAGGCCATTAATTATGATGATAAAAACAACTACATCGGAGATCACTCTGCTAACTTTTTTTTCATTAACTCTGCATTTGGCTATCACTATTACCTGGCAAATATTCTTAATAAGCGAGATAAGATTGCTATTTACAAAGATGAAAAAGACCCTTTCTTTTTTAATAAGGACTTCTATGCGATAGGCAATCATCTTCTTTTTAGTGGTGTTGCCACGGAAGATTTCGTTCGTATCATATTGGATATCACGACAACCCCACTTGTGGCTGCAGGAGCAAGCCAATTCCCGATAATCTTAATTAATGAGAAAAATGTTCAGATCTCTGGTAATGGCGCAGCAAGAATTATTACTGATCTTATTTCTTTTGAAAAAAAAGATAATGGCAAGTTTATTTCGGTTGATATCAATCAACCTGGAATGAGATTCTCAGATTATCGTCCCGGGCTTCAATCTCTATATGGCCGCAAGGTTCCAAGTGATTTCAGGCAAATTTCTGTTTTTTGCCGTAACATATCAATGATTACCGAGGCGGAATACGCAATGATAAGTCCTCCTTCACATTTGGCGCAATTTCCAGAAGATCTCCAAAATACCAATCTTCAGTTTTCCGGAATTTATGAAGATGGATGGATATCTCAGGCTGGGATGTTTAAATTAAAGCCTAACAATATTGGTAGAATTCTTAAAATCTCGGGCTTTATTCCCCAGATTGACAACGCTGGCTTTAAGTCACTTTTGACAGTAAAATGTGAGGGTATGGAGATCTTCCAAAAAGAATTGCACGTTGGCGATTTTCTTGTGGAGTCTCCAGTTAGAAGTAGCAAGACGCAAACAATTGAGTTAACTTTTGGCAATACACAAATTCTTCCCAACGGCGACGGTCGTGCCATAGGCGGCAAAATTAAATTTATTGGATTTACTGAATGAAAATGGCAAAAAGAAGCGCAGCTATTTCATTTGTGGTGCCGGTTTACAATGAAGAACGGAACATTCTAAACTTTGTCGAAAGTCTAAGTAAAAAAACTGGTAAAAACCACGCTAGCCATGAGCTTATTTTTTGCCTTGATCCATCAACAGATAATTCGCAAGGCATTATTCTCAAGGCACGAGAAAAGGACGGACGGATTAAGCTCATTACCTTTTCCCGGCGCATTGGTCAGCCTATGGCAACATTAGCCGGTTTGCAGATGTCTTCAGGCGACGCTGTGATCGTGATGGATGTGGACATGCAGGATCCCCCGGAACTCATTCCGCAGATGATTCAGAAATGGAAAGAGGGATATGATGTGGTGATTCCACAGCGGAAATCAAGAAGGGGAGAGCCTTGGTTCAAGAAAGCTGTTTCGGCCACAGGCTACTGGGTTATCAATAAGATAGCCGATGTTCCGATTCCACCGAATACCGGTGACTTTCGTCTGATGTCCCGGAAAGTGGTGGATCATTTGGTGATGTTAAAAGAGAATCACGGGTTTTTGAGGGGTATGGTGGCCTTGGTGGGATTCCGGCAATGTCTTATCCCATTTGACCGGCCACCACGGCACGCTGGCAAAACTAACTATAATCAGTTTCTGGGGTCTCTCAAGATTGGCTTCAACGGAATTTTCTGCTTTTCGACCATCGTCTTAACCTTTGCCAGCTCGGTCGGTTTTTTGATTGCCGGCACTTCTCTGTTGATAGGACTGGTTTACGCACTGCTAAAAGTTTGTGGATTCCCCTTCCCCTTGGGTAATCCCACCATTGTAATCCTTGTCCTGTTGCTTGGAGGCATTCAGCTCATCGGAATAGGCATCCTCGGCGAGTATATCGCTAGAATTTACGACGAGGTCCGAGCGAGGCCTAAATATATAATCGACCAAGCTTACGGTTTTGAAAAAATAAACCATAAAAAGAAAACTAATGACTCCATTGCAAGCTTTCCCATTTCCCAAGCTTAAGGGTCAAGCCCCTAAATGGACGGGCAATGAATTTATCTTAAGCGGCCAAAAACTTGATTATTTGTGTTACGACGAGGCGGAAAGTGGCTGGAGCCAAGAATTAACAGACTTGCATGAAAAAGAGTCAGGGGATGGTGACCACCCCATCGAACTGCTTTCAAGGAGCCGTGCCATTGAGTCCATGGCGCCAGTCATCAAAAATCAAGGGGTGGTGCTTGATGTGGGCTGTTCTTCGGGATTTCTTTTGCGCCAGATCAAAGAGGCTTTTCCTCAGAGCCAGCTGATTGGAGCTGATTATCTTCCTCAAATCGTCCTGAAGTGTGCAAAAAAGAGTCACGGTATTCCCATGCTGCAGTTTGACCTTCGCAACTGCCCGCTTCCTGATAATTGTTTGGGCGGGGTTGTGGCTTTAAATGTCCTAGAACATATTGATGACGATGAAAAAGTGCTTGCTCACGTCTTTCGAATTCTTAAGCAAGGGGGTGTGGCTCATATCGAGGTGCCAGCAGGGCCGGCTCTTTATGATTTTTATGATGAGGTGCTAATGCACCAACGTAGGTACGGGAAGAAAGAATTGCTTCATAAATGTGAAAAAGCTGGGCTTCATCTCATCAGATGCTTCGGAATCGGATGGCTTCTGTATCCCATGTTCTGTTCAGCCAAAATAAGAAACCGAATGATAGGGAAGCAACTTTCTGATAATGAAAAAAAACGCCGCGTTGGGATAGCAATTAAAAAAACAGGAGACTCACCCATTTTAAGAAAAATCCTTCATATAGAATCTGTTTTTGGTAAGAACATGCAAATCCCTTTTGGGATTTGGCATGTCGTTGTTTTAAAAAAAGCTTAAGGAAATAATGCAAAATAAAAAATCCGAATTAAAAAATAAGAACTTCTTTTCTGAAAACAATACGTACAAATCGATCCAAGGTGATCTAGCCACTTATAAGCTGATTTCACTTACTGCAAAAAGGGAAACGGAAAAATCGAAAAGGCTCTTGGATATTGGAAACGGAGGAGTATTTATCTATCCAATATCTCACATTCCCGATGTGCATGCGTGCGATATCTTTGTTGAGAAAGATTTTGAACAGCGTTATCCGAATGTGCAATGGCACTGCATGAGTGCGCTGAAGCTTAAATTTGAGAAAACCTTTGATAGTATTATTGCAATCAACTTGATTCACCACGTAAACGGGGACTCAGTAAGTGAGTGCTATAAAAATCTTAATTCAATAATGGCTGAAGTAGTAAAAAGCTTAGATTCGGAAGGTAAGTTTATCTGCTTGGAAAGCACGATGCCTTCTTGGTTTCTGGGGCCCTATAAGATATTTTACAAAATACTAATCAAAATTTGGCCCTTGCAACATCCTCCAACATTTCAATTTCATTATTCAGAGATACTAGAGGCAGCAAATAAGGCTGGCCTTAGACTAAGTGAGTTTTGCTGGATTCCCAAAATAAGTGATGTTCTGCTTTTGGGATTTAGGGTTAAGCCTTGGCTTTCACCTATCAAAATGGGTAAATTCATTTTTCTGAAAAGTAAAATGTGAAAAAGATACTGGTTACTGGTGCCGCAGGTTTTATTGGCAGTAATTTACTAGATCGATTGTTGCGCGACGGTCAAACGGTTGTGGGATATGATAATTATTCTACAGGCCAGAAACAGTTCTTGCTGAGATGTCAAAAGCAGGCTGGTTTCAATTTCCTCGATGGGGACTTGCTGGATGTTGGTGGGTTAAGGACTGCTATGGAAGGGTGTGATTTTGTCTTTCACTTTGCGGCAAATGCAGATGTCCGGTTCGGTCTGCAGCATCCTGGAAGGGACTTAGAGCAGAACACGCAAGCAACTTTTAATGTGTTGGAGGCCATGCGGGCCAATGGGATTTCCAAAATTGCCTTCAGTTCCACAGGTTCTGTTTATGGAGAAGCGAAGGTTTTTCCCACTCCTGAGGATGCTCCGTTTCCTGTGCAAACCTCTCTATACGGTGCCTCAAAGTTGGCTGGAGAGTCATTGATTCAGGCGTACTGCGAGGGTTTTGGCTTCCAGTCTTGGATTTTTCGATTCGTATCCATTCTCGGTGAAAGGTACACACACGGACATGTGTTTGATTTCTACAAACAGCTCCGAGATGATCCTTCGAGATTGAGGGTTTTAGGGGACGGCAAACAAAGAAAGTCTTATCTTTATATTCAAGACTGCTTAGATGCCATTCTTCACTCAGTGGAAAGGGCAAAAGAGAAGGTTAATGTCTTTAATTTAGGAGTGGATGGATATTGCAAAGTCAACGATTCCATTGGTTGGATTTGCCGCGAGATGGGGGTGAATCCAAAGCTGGAGTATTCTGGCGGTGAACGTGGGTGGGTAGGGGACAACCCTTTCATTTTTTTGGATACCAAAAAAATCCAATCATTGGGCTGGAAGCCCAAAGTAAGCATTGAAGATGGTGTCGTAAGAACAGTTCAATGGCTCCAAAAGAATGAATGGGTTCTGCAACAAAGACTCTAATGTGAATATATCTTGTCCCATCTGTGCAAGTAAAACCACTCTGATTGGAGTCCAAAAAGGTACGCTAGATAATCGAGAATTTAACCTTTTCCATTGCCGAAATTGCAAATTTTCTTTTGTTGAGAACTTCAGAGATGATTTTCATAAAATCTATGATGAAAAATATTACAATGGCAAGGGTGCAGATCGTATGGTCGACTATGTGCACGAACTTAACTTTCCAAAAAAAACAATAAGGGACTACGAATGGCAAGGAATTTGGGACATCTTTCAAAAACTTATACCTGCCGGTAGAAAATGGCTTGATTACGGCTGCGGAGGTGGCGGTATGGTCCGGTACGCGCGAATGAGAGGGGCTGATGCAATCGGTTTTGAGGAGGGGTGGTTAGCCTCAAGGGGGCGTTCCATGGGAATTCCTATACTAGGTTCAGCTGACCTCAATAAATATGAAGGTTATTTCGATTTTATTAGCGCCATCGAGGTATTGGAACACATACCGCAACCTATGATGGAAATACAGAGAATGCGAAAACTGTTAAAAAGAGGCGGAGTTCTATTCTTGACCACAGGTAACGCTAAGCCATGGGAATCGAGACTGCTTGAGTGGGGGTACACGAAAACTCCCGATATCCATGTGTTCTTCTATCAGCCCGAAACAATTAGCAAGTGTTTTTCCATGGCAGGCTTTTCCTAAAAAAAGCTAGGATTAGAGGACGGCTTGGTTAAAGTAATAAAATATAAGGCTCTAAAAAACCTTCGCTTTAAAAATAAAAATCCTCTCTTTGAAATGTTGCCATGGAAAATGATTGCTAAGCTTGTAGATTGGCGTCATCAGGTATCAGATATTCCTTACGGAGTTGCAATTGA
>Ga0187844_10001885_pt1 | contig 15487 bp, 11 predicted proteins | sample SpaLakP09_SKY_50_FD_134517 | JGI IMG/M metagenome (GOLD analysis project Ga0187844, IMG submission 134517) | Oligotrophic lake water microbial communities from Sparkling Lake, Wisconsin, USA - SP09_SKY_50 | ecosystem: Environmental > Aquatic > Freshwater > Lake | place: USA: Sparkling Lake...
AGGGTCTCCACGGTCCAGCCGGCCGCCTCGAAGATCTCGCCATAGCGGGTGAACATGCGGTCCTGGGTGGTCGCATCCAGGCTCTGGCGGTTGTAGTCGACGATCCACCAGGTGTTGCGGACGTCGTGCTTGCAGGCCTCGATCAGGGCCTCGTAGATGTTTCCCTCGTCCAGCTCGGCGTCGCCCAGCAGCGAGATCATCCGGCCCACGCCCTGGGCCTTCACGGCCCCGCGCGCCGCCAGATAGTCCTGGGCCAGTGAGGCGAAGGCCGTCATCGCCACGCCCAGGCCGACAGACCCTGTCGAGAAATCGACGTCGTCCACGTCCTTGGTGCGTGAAGGATAGGATTGCGCCCCGCCCAGCGAGCGGAAGCGCTTGAGGTTGTCCAGGCTCTGGCGACCAAACAGGTGCTGGATGGCGTGGAACACGGGGCTGGCATGCGGCTTCACCGCCACCCGGTCCTGGGGCCGCAGCGCCTTCATGTAGAGCGCCGTCATCAGGGTGGTCATCGAGGCACAGGAGGCCTGGTGCCCGCCGACCTTCAGCCCGTCCCGGCTTTCCCGCAAATGGTTGGCATTGTGGATCGTCCACGAGGCCAACCAGAGAATGCGTTCCTCCAGACGGCGCAGCAGCGCGATTTCCTGCCGCTTGGCCGTCATTGAGCCGTCAGGCATGCTTCCTCACCGGTTTATGCCGGTGAGGTTTGCCCCTCACCGCTCTTCTCCTTGGCTTCATAGTCCTCGATCTGCCGGGTCGTCCACTCCGGAGACTTGGTGAAGCGCGCGAGCAGGTTGTAGAACACCGGCACAACGAACAGGGTCAGCAGGGTCGCGAAGATCGCGCCGGTGAAGATCACCGCCCCGATCGTCTGGCGGCTGCCCGCCCCGGCCCCGGTCCACAGCATCAGGGGCAGAGCGCCCATGGCGGTGGCGATCGAGGTCATGATGATCGGGCGAAGGCGCAGAGCCGCAGCCTCGATGACCGCCTCTTTGACCTTAAGACCCTCGTCGCGCAGCTGGTTGGCGAACTCGACGATCAGGATGCCGTTCTTGGCCGCGATGCCCACCAGGATGATCAGGCCGATCTGGCTGTAGGTGTTGATCGTCGACCCCGTCATCAGCAGGCCAAACAGCCCCCCCAGCACCGCCAGGGGCACGGTCAGCATGATGACGGCCGGGTGGATCCAGCTTTCGAACTGGGCGGCCAGCACCAGGAAGACCAGCAGCAGGGCCAGGCCAAAGGCGATGCCCACCGCGCCGGAGGCTTCCAGATAGTCCTTGGCCTGCCCACCCCATTTGATGCTGACGCCCGGGCTCGGACGGGCGGCGGCCTCGTCCTGGTAGAACTTCACGGCGTCGGCGACGGTATAGCCCGCCGAAAGCTGGCTGGTCAGGGTAACGGAACGCAGGCGGTCGACCCGCGGGCGGTCGGGCGTATCACCGCGCAGCTGGGTGGTCACCACGGTCGAAAGCGGCACCAGGGTCCCCGACTGGGTGCGAACCTGAAGCTGGTCAAGGTCGGCGATGCTGCGGCGCTGCTCGAGCTGCGACTGCAGGATAACGTCATATTCCTGGCCGTTCTTGATATAGGTGGTCGCCCGGCGCGAGCCGAACATGGTCTCGAGCGCCCGGCCGATGGACTGGGCCGAGACGCCCAGGCTGGCGGCCTTGTCGCGGTCGATCTGCACCGACAGACGCGGCGAGGTGGGTTCAAAGTCGATGCGTGGGCGCGACAGACCCGGATTGTCCTGGGCGGCCGCCAGGATGGGCTGCAGCCAGCGGGCCAACTCGACATAGTCGTTGCCGACGGCGATCATGTCGACACTGGTGCCACCCCCGCCGCCGCCGCCGCCGCCGCCACGCTGAAAGGCGCCGCGCACACTGGCGACGGCGCGCACGCCGGTGATCTTGCCCAGGGTCTTGTTCAGCTCGGCGGCCAGTTCGTCGGCCGTTCTTTCGCGTTCGCCCCAGCCCTTGAGCACCAGAACGCCGTTTCCGGTGTTGAACTGGCTCTGGCCAAAGCGCGGCACCGAGATGATCGTCCGCTCGGCCACGCCTTCGGCGCGATACTTTTCAAGCTCGCGCTCAACCTGATTGGCCGCCTTGACCGTGTATTCGAAGCCTGCGCCCTCGGGACCACTGATGTTGATGTCGACGCGCCCGCGATCCTCCGCCGGAACCAGCTCCTGCGGCATGATGACGAACAGCCCCCCCGCCACGGCCGCCAGCACCAGCACCAACAGGCCCGTGCCGACGGTGGCCGAGCGGGCCGCCAGCAAGCTTTCCAGCGAGTGACGATAGCTGTCCTTGAGCTTCTCCATCGCAAAATCGACCTTGCGATTGAACCAGCCGCCGGTGGTGGCGGGCTTGAGCAGCTTGGAGGCCATCATCGGCGACAGGCTCAGCGCCAGAAGGGCCGAGAAGCCGACCGCGGCGGCGATGGTTACAGCCAGTTCGACGAACAGACGCCCGATATAGCCGGGCAGGAACATCAGCGGCGCAAAGACCGAGATCAGCACCACGGTAGTGGCCACGACGGCGAAGAAAACCTGCCGCGTGCCACGCAGGGCAGCGACGGGCGCGGGTTCGCCATCGTCGACACGACGCTGGATGTTCTCGACGACGACGATGGCGTCATCGACCACCAGACCGACCGCCAGCACCAGGGCCAGCAGGGTCAGCAGGTTCAGCGAGAAGCCGAGCGGGGCCAGGACAATGAAGGTCGAGAGGATGCAGATCGGCGCGATGATCGAAGGGATCAGGGCCGAACGCCAGCTGCCCAGAAATACCAAATTCACCAGGGCCACCAGGCCGATGGCGATGCCCATGGTGACCCAGACCTCGTGGATCGCCTCGGCGGTGAAAATCGAGTTGTCGACCGCCTTGATCAGCTTGGTGCCGGCCGGCAACGTCTTGTTGATCTGCTCGATCTCCTGGTCAACGACTTTGGAGATGGCCACGTCATTGGCCTGCGACTGGCGGGTGAGGAAAATGCCCACCTGGTTGATGCCGTTGCCGCGGAAGATCTTGCGACGCTCGTTGGAGCCTTCTTCCACGCGCGCCACGTCGCCGATGCGGACCACGAAACCACTGGCGTTGGCGGCGCGGATGGGCAGCTTTGCGAAGTCTTCCGGCTTGGAATAGCTGCGGCTGACGCGGATTGTGAAATCCTTGGAGTCGCTCTCCAGGGCGCCGGCGGGCAGCTCGACGTCCTGGCTGTTGTGGGCGTTCTCGACATCATCGTCCGTGACGCCGCGCGCGGCCATCGCGTCGGGATCGAGCCAGATGCGCATGGCGTAGAGCTGGCCGTTCAGGCCCGCCTGGGCCACGCCCGGCACGGTGGACATGCGCTCGACCAGATAGCGATCGGCATAGTCGGCCAGATCCAGCGGCGACAGCACCGTGGATGTCAGATTCAGAATGATGATGGGCGCGCTGTCGGCCGTGGCCTTGGCGATCTGTGGCGGGTCGGCCTGATCGGGCAGGTTGGCCGAGACGCGGCTGACGGCGTCACGAACGTCATTGGCCGCGTTGTCGAGATTACGGTCCAGGGTGAAGGTGATGTTGATCTGCGAGCGACCGTCGCGCGACGAGGAGTTGACCCGGTCAATGCCCTGGATGCCCGAGACCTGGCGCTCGATCACCTGGGTGATGCGCTCCTCTATGACCTCGGCCGAGGCCCCGCGATAGGCGGTCGAGACCGACACCACCGGCGGATCCACATTGGGCAGTTCGCGGATCGGCAGGCCGGTGAAGGCGGCCAGACCGATGACGCACAGGATGATCGCCGCGACGGCGGCGAAGACGGGACGGCGGACGGAGAGATCCGAGAGCATCAGCCGGCCTTGCGGTCGGTGCTGCCGGCGGCGGGCTTGCCTGAGCCTTGCGGGCCGCCCTTGCCAGAGGTCACGGCGCCGCCGTCCCGAACCCGGTTAAGGCCGTCGGCTACAATCTTGTCGCCGGGCTTGATCCCTGAACGGATCTCGACGAAGCCCTCCGAAGTCAGGCCGGTCTCAACAGCGGTGCGACGCGCCACGGTGCCCTTGGGACCCTTGCCGATCAAGAAGACCGAGGCCTGCTCGCCTTCGAACTGGACGGCGGCCTCCGGCACGGCTGGTGCCTGGCGCTGGCCCTGGTCGATGCGGACCTTGACCAGCATACCGGGCTTGAGGCGGCCGCCGGCGTTGGGGAATTCGGCGCGAGACTTGACGGCGCGGGTGGCCGGATCGATCCGGGTATCGATCTGCGCCACGCGGCCCTGGAAACTCTCACCCGGCAGGGCGTCTGGCCGCGCCACGATGGCCAGGCCTTCGCGGAGCGTGGCGAGGTAACGGTCGGGCACCGAGAAATCGACGCGGATCACCGAGGTGTCGTCCAGGGTGACGATGGACGTCCCGGGGCTGATCAGCGTGCCGGGTGCCACGTCGGACAGACCCACGCGGCCGGCGAACGGCGCGCGGATGACGCGGTCCAGCTTCTGGGCCTGGGCCGAGGCGACGGCGGCCTTGGCCGTTTCCAGGGCGGCCAGATACTGCTCGGCTGTCACGCGCGGCGCCACGCCGCGATCGGCCAGTGTCTTCCAGCGCTGATAATCGCGTTTGGCCTGCGCCTGGCGCACCTTGGCCTCGGCGATGGCGGCGTTCTCGCTATCGGACTTCAGTTCAACCAGCACTTGGCCGCTCGCGACCGTCTGGCCGTCGCGGAAATGGACGGCCGTGATCATTTCGGCGGTGTTGGAGGTAATGGTCACAGACTGGCGCCCCTTGGCGACGCCCAGCACTTCGATGCGATCCGTAAACGGACGGGTGGCCACCGTGGCCTGCGAGACCAGAGTCGCGCGCGCACCGGCCCCGCCGGCCCCGCTAGCCTGTTTGGCCGCCTTTTCGCCCATGGCCAGCTTCACGCCGCCGGCGATAAGCATCAGCAAGATCGCGGCGAGGGCCGCCACAAGGAAAAAGTGCCTGCGGATCAACGGAACAACTCCTCTCGCCGAGGGGAGTCGGCGGACGGGGCAAGGTGCGGCGACATATGCCGCTCCCCTAAAGCTGCGTCCAGTGACAGCAGCATGACGGAACATTTCAGTTCAGCAACAGTGGTCAAAAACCGCGCCAGACCGCAACAATCAGGCCCTGATCGCGTGCAGTTTCCCGCCCCGACACGGTCTCACGCCAGCCCGCCTGCACGCTCCAGCGCTGGAAACTGCGGGCCACCGAAAGCTCGGTCTTCAGCCAGCGGGACGGCACGGCGCGCGACTGGGCCTCGCCGCCATAGGCCTGGGCCAGAAGCAGCCAATTCCTGGAGGGACGCACGCCCAGGGTCGCATCCAGCCGCGTCTCGTCCGAAAGCCCGCTGCGGGACAGGTGGGCGACCTGCACATCGACAAAGGCCTCGCGGCCGCGCACCACGCCCGAGCGGCCCAGCAACAGGCGCGCTTCGAGGTCGGCCTCGCCGCGTCCCGGCGCGGCATAGCCGGCATTGCGCCCGGCGCCCGCCTGCGCCGCCCCCACATAGACCGCCGCGACGCTGCGATCTGACGCAAACACCGCATAGCGCAGGCCCAGTTCCAGCGGCCCCCGCCCCTCATAGCGTACGAAGCGGTCATGGCCTCGCGTCAAGCCGGCCCTGGCCTGCAGGGTCAGGCGCGAAGTGAGGCCGTGCTCGACGAACAGCGAGAGGTTTTCCTCCTCGCGATGATCGATGGCGACCAGATGGCCTTCCGGCGTGAAGCCTTCATCGGCAGCCTGGCGCTCATATTTGGCGATCGCCTGCGTCTTGCCGTCGGGTATCGGCCAGGCCCCGGCCCAGGCCCGGTCAGGTTTCGCGCAAAACAAAGCCGTCGCGGCCACCAGGACCGCGACGGCGCTTGTCTGTCGAACCTGTGGGGTCAATCGGCGTAGCCGGGAGATTCCCGGTCCAGCTTGCGCAGGCAGCCCGGCCAGGCGAGGCCGCCGACCATGCCCATGCCCATGCCCACCTGCTTGCGCACTTCGGCCTGAGCCTCTTCGGGCGCGAGGAGGACATTGTCGCGCCCGATCGACAGGGCCATCACCTGCTGGGCGCAGGCGCGTTCCAGGAAGAACATGCCCAGCCAGCACTCGGCCGCTGTCGCGCCCACCGACAGGGTGCCGTGGTTCCGCAGCATCATGGTCTTCTTCGACCCCAGGTCGGCCACCAGCCGTTCCCTTTCGTCCAGATTGAGCGCAATGCCTTCATAGTCGTGATAGGCGAGTTGAGGCAAGACAATTAGGGCGTGCTGGGTCAGGGGCAGCAGGCCGTCCTTGTGCGCCGAAACCGCCACGCCCTGGTCGCTGTGCAGGTGCATGACGAAATGGGCATCCTCGCGCGCCGCGTGGATGGCCGAGTGGATCGTGAAACCCGCCGGATTGATGAAATACGGCGTCTTGTCGATGACATTGCCGTCCAGATCCACCTTGACCAGGCTCGACGCCGTGATCTCGCCGAAGAACATCCCGTAGGGATTGATCAGGAAGTGGTGCTCGGGTCCGGGAATGCGTGCCGAGATGTGGGTGAAGATCATGTCGTCCCAGCCATGCAGGGCGACCAGCCGGTAGAGGGCGGCCAGTTGGACGCGAGCCTCCCACTCGGCTTCGCTGACCTTGTCCTTGATGGATGTGACGATGGGTGATGCGCCGTCGGCCATGGGGGCCTCCTCCAGTAGGTTATCATTGTTGAGTTGAGGGTCGCGCCGGGGGCCCCCGGCGTCAAGAGGCGCTCATCGCGCGCCCAAGACTTGCCAGAGGGACGCGCAACCCCGACGGTCGCTCAGGATTCGTCGGGCAGGAGACCCAGGAACCATGCTGACCCTGCTGGGCGTCGCGGTGATCGTCGTGGGCTTCGCCCTGCGCTTCAACCCGCTGCTGGTCGTGGTGGCCGCCGCCCTCACCGCGGGGCTGGCCTCGGGCATGGCCCCGCTGGAGGTGCTGGCCGCCTTCGGCAAGGCCTTCAACACCAACCGCTATGTCACCATCGCCTGGCTTGTGCTGCCCGCCATCGGGGTGCTGGAGCGCTGCGGCCTGCAGGAGCGCGCCCGGATGACCATCCAGGGCCTGAAGGGCGCCAGCGCCGGGCGGATCCTGCTGGCCTATCTGTTCCTGCGCCAGGCAACCGCGGCCCTGGGCCTGACATCGGTGGCGGGCCATGCCCAAACGGTGCGTCCGCTGGTGGCGCCCATGGCCGAAGCCGCCGCCGAGAGCGCAGGCCCGGTCAGCGACCCCGACCGCGAGCGCATCAAGGCCATGAGCGCGGCCACCGACAATGTCGGGCTGTTCTTCGGCGAGGACATCTTCATGGCCATCGGCTCGATCCTGCTGATCGTCGGCTTCCTGGACCAGAGCGGCATCACGGTCGAGCCGCTGCACCTGTCGGTCTGGGCCATTCCGACCGCCATTGCCGCGTTCATCGTCCACGGCGCGCGGCTGCTGCTGTTCGACCGCCGCGTGGCCTCAAAGGCGCAGGTGCAGTCATGATCGGCCTGCCACTGGTCTATCTGGTCGCCGGCCTGATGTTCGCGGCCTTCGCGGTGATGAGTCTGGGCGACAGGACCAATCGCAAGCGTTTGGGCAACGCCGCCTTCTGGGGCCTGATGGCGGTCAGCTTCCTGCTCGGTGACCGGCTGGGCGACCTCGGCAATGGCGTGCTGGTGCTGGCCCTGGCCTTGCTGGCGGGAACCGGCCAGCTGGGCGTCGGCACCCCGGCCACCACGTCGCCCGACGAGCGCCAGGACCTGGCCCACCGCCTTGGGGCCCGCCTGTTCCTGCCCGCCCTGGTCATTCCGGTGATCACCCTGATCGGGACCTTCGCCTTCAAGGCCATCAGCGTGAACGGCGCGCCGCTGGTCGAAGCCAAGAACGCCACCCTGATCGCCCTGGCCCTGGCAGCGATTGTCGCCGCGGTGCTGGCCCAGGTGATGTTCAGGCAACCCGCCACCGCGCCCCTGCAGGAGGGCCGTCGCCTGATGGACCTGGTCGGCTGGGCCGCCCTGCTTCCTCAGATGCTGGCGGCCCTTGGCGCGGTGTTCGCTGCTGCAGGCGTAGGCCAGACCATTGGCGAACTGGCCGCGGCCTGGACGCCGGTCGACAGCCGCTTCGCCGTGGTCGCCGCCTATTGCCTGGGCATGGCCGGCTTCACGATCCTGATGGGCAACGCGTTTGCCGCCTTTCCGGTGATGACGGCGGGGATCGCCCTGCCCCTGGTGATCGGTCGTTTCGGCGGCGATCCGGCCGTGGTCTGCGCCATCGGCATGCTGTCGGGCTTCTGCGGAACCCTGCTGACGCCGCTCGCCGCCAATTTCAACCTTGTGCCGGCGGCGCTCCTGCAATTGAAGGACCGCTACGGCGTGATCCGCGCCCAGGCACCGACCGCCGTCCTCATGCTGGTCATCAACGTGGTTCTGATGAATGCCCTCGCCTTCCGGGCCTGACCCCCAGCGCGCCAGCATAGCTGGCCTGGCCAAGTTCACAGCGTCGCGGTTCGCGCGCATCGCCCTGGGCCATGTCGCGCGAGAATACCCCAACAAGCTGGACCATGTGATGGCCGGCGACGAAGACGCCCGCACACCGCGCGACCTGCACCCGATCTTCTTCGGCAGTTTCGACTGGCACTCCTGCGTGCACGGCTACTGGCTGCTGGCCACCCTGCTGCGCATCCGGCCCGACCTGCCGGAGGCCGAGGCCATCATCGCCCTGTTCGATGAGGCCTTCACGCCTGAGAAGGTCGCCGCCGAGGTCGCCTATCTGGCGCGCCCGGAAAGCCGCGGCTTCGAGCGCCCCTATGGCTGGGCCTGGGACCTGATGCTGCAGGCCGAACTCCTGCGCCATCCCGCCCGCCCCTGGGCCGCGCGTCATGCGCCCCTGGCCCAGGCCTTTGCCGACCGCTTCCACGCGTTCCTGCCCCTGGCCGACTATCCGGTGCGGGCCGGGGTCCATACCAACACCGCCTTTGCCCTGGTCCTGGCCAGCGAATATGCCGACATGACCGGCGACGCCGCCCTGCGCCAGCTGCTCGCGACCCGGGCGATGATCTGGTACGGCCAGGACGCCGCCTGCCAGGCCTGGGAGCCCTCGGGCGACGACTTCCTCTCGCCGGCCCTGATCGAGGCCGAGGCCATGCGGCGACTGATGTCCAAGGACATGTTCGACGTCTGGATCGTCCGCTTCCTGCCGGACCTGGCCAACAAGCAGCCGGCCACGCTGTTCACGCCCGCGCGGGTCAGCGACCGCACCGACGGCAAGATCGCCCATCTGGACGGGCTGAACCTGTCGCGCGCCTGGTGCTGGCGAACCCTGGCCGGAGCCCTGCCCGATCTCGATCCGGCCAAGATGCACGCGATCAATGCGGCCCTGAACCATCTGAGCGCCGCCGTACCGCACATCTCCGGCGACTATATGGGCGAGCACTGGCTGGCGACCTTCGCCCTGCTGGCCCTGACCAACGGCTGAAAGCACACGCCATGATCCCCTGGGAACATCTCGACAGCGCCAGCGTGCCCGGCGACGGCGTGGACCTGCGCCTGATGCGGCGCGGCACCGAATACTCGATCATGGCCGGCCCCATCGAGCTGATGAACAGCCGGCTGAGCGGTTCTGAAGAAGCCTTGGCCACCCTGGCCTTCGACCGCATCGGCCAGCGGCATGGAGCCCGGATCCTGATCGGCGGCCTGGGCATGGGCTTCACCCTGCGCGCGGCCCTGGCGGCCTTCGCCGCCGATGCGACGGTGGTGGTCGCCGAGCTGGTCCCCGCCGTCGTCGCCTGGGCGCGCGGCCCGCTGGGCGGCCTGCACGGCGACAGTCTGGATGATCCCCGCGTGGAGATCCGTCTGGGCGATGTCGGCGCGGAGATCCGCGCGACCGAGGGTCTCTATGACGCCATCCTGCTGGACGTCGACAACGGCCCCGGCGGCCTGAGCCGAAAGGGCAATGACAGTCTCTATGACCAGACCGGCCTCGCCGCCGCCCGCCGCGCCCTGCGCCCCGGCGGCGTCCTGGAAGTCTGGTCTTCCACCCGCGACAGCGCCTTCACCAAGCGACTTCAGCGCGCGGGCTACGCCGTCGAAGAGGTCGGCGTAAGGGCCCACAAGGGCCGCGGCGCGCGGCATGTGGTGTGGGTTGGGACGCGCACCTAGAGCCTGGGTCAGTCTGGGTTTCCCCAACTTGTCGCCGCGCAACGAAGCAGTCTATCGTCGCCGCGCAGCTCCAGACGAGATGCGCGAATCGGCTCGTGGCAGCCGCGAGATTGGCAATGAGGCGTAACCGCTCAGGCCAGATCCATGTTTGGCCGCTCAACGTTCTGGCGCTAACGGCGATCATTCTACTGGCGATCAGCCTGGTTCTCGGCGCGCGCCAGGTCGACGAGAGAGTTCGCCGCCACGAAGAGTTGCTGGTCCGCCAGGGTCTCGATGCGCAGGTTCAGCAGACCCTGAACGCGCTGGTCGCCCAGACTGTCTGGGACGAGGCGATCAAAAACCTCGACAACCGGCTCAACCCGACCTGGGCGCGCGACAACATCGCCATCTATCTTCGCCCAACCGTCGGCGCGCGGGACTATATCGTAGTGAATGGCGCGGGCGAAGCGGTCTGGGGCAGCCGCGACGATCAACCCATGACGGCCGAGGATCGGGCTGCCTTTCGCCGCATGGCCCAGCCCGTCATCGCCGAAATCCGCCAGCGAGAAGCCCAGCGACCGATACGCTCGCCCGCAGACAATTCTCCCAAGCAGGCAATCGTGCAGTCCCGGGTCGAGATGCGCGACGGAAAGCCTTTCATCTGGATCGCAAGCCTGGTGCAGTCCGACTTTGGCAAGGCCAGACCCCTGGGTGACAAGGCGGCGATCGTCGTTTCCGGGACTTTTGTCTCTCCCGCGCGGATGGAGGACCTGGCCCAGCGCTATGCCTTGACCCAGTACCGGTTTCAACCGGGGGGCGGACGGGTCGCTCCCGGCGAGGCGAGCATCACCTTCCCCTCTTCCGAAGCGTCCGCACCGGTCATCCTCGTCTGGAGCCCTCAAAGACCCGGCGCCGATCTCCTCCAGCAGTCCATCTGGGCCATCTGCAGCGTAGTTGTGAGTCTGGCCGCCCTCGCCGCCCTGATGGCGCGGAACGCCTCGCGCGCCGCTCGCAGCCTGTTCGAGACCCATCGTGCCCAGGCCGAGTTTCTGGCCAATATGAGCCACGAGCTTCGAACGCCGCTGAATGGTGTCAATGCTCTATCCGAGGCCCTGGCCAAAAGCGGACTCACGGCGGGTCAGCGTGACATGGCCGACACAATCCATCAGTCCGGCCAGATGCTCAGCAGGCTGCTTTCCGACATACTCGACCTGGCCCGGCTTGACGCCAAAGGCCTGTCGCTGGAGCCCGCGCCCTTCCTGTTGAGCGGCGCGGTCAGGTCGATCGTCGACATGATGGCGCCGAGGGCGCGGGAAAAGGGCCTGGAGCTTGCGCTCGACATCGATCCGTCCGCCGAGACCTGGGTCATGGGCGATGTTGTCCGCGTCACCCAGGTCCTGACCAACCTGCTGTCGAACGCGATCAAGTTCACCGATCGCGGACACGTCCGGCTGGATGTGCGGCGAGCCCCGGAAGGCGACATCCCGAGTTGGCGGTTTGAGGTCCAGGACACCGGCATCGGCTTCGAGCCGTCCCAGAAGGAGTTGATCTTCCGACGGTTCCAGCAGCTCGACGGCAGCTCGACACGCCGCTTTGGCGGCACGGGACTGGGATTGCCCCTGTCTCGTGAGCTGGCAGAAATGATGGGAGGACGCCTCACCGGCCAAGGTCGACCGGGGCACGGCGCGGTCTTTACCCTCGAACTGCAACTGCCTGAGACCGAGTTGCGGCCGGTTGAACTCGCCGCCGCGGTTCCGGCACCTATCGACGCCGAGGAGGGTGCGGCCACCCGGGTTCTGCTCAGCGAGGATCATCCGATCAATCGCCTGGTGATCGAGACCCTGCTGGGTGAACTCGGCATGGATGTCCAGTCCACTGAAAACGGCCTGGAGGCCTGCGAGGCCTTCGAGGCCAAGGCCTTCGACCTGGTTCTGATGGACATGCAGATGCCGGTGATGGACGGGCTGACCGCGATCCGCCGCATGCGTAGACACGAAACCGATCACGGTCGGCCGCCGACGCCGATCATCATGATCACCGCCAACGCCCTGCCCGAACACCGAACCGCCGGTCTGGAGGCAGGGGCGGACATATTCATCACCAAGCCTCTGAGCGCCAACAGCTTTTTCGGTGCCGTCAGCACGCTGCGGACCTCGCCCTAGCCGGTTGTGAGGCTCAATCCCCCCGGTCGCCTTTCATCAGGCGGGCCTTGTCGCGCTGCCAGTCGCGGGCGGCTTCGGTCTCGCGCTTGTCGTGGTTCTTCTTGCCCTTGGCCAGGCCGATCTCCAGCTTGGCCAGGCCCTTTTCGTTCCAGTAGAGCTTGAGTGGGATCAGGGTGCGGCCGTCACGCTGGACGGCGCCGATCAGCTTTTCGATCTGCTTCTTGTGCAGCAGCAGGGTGCGGTGGCGGCGCGGCTCGTGGTTGAAGCGGTTGGCATGGCCGTAGGGCGGGATGTCGGCATTGATCAGCTTGATCTGCCGACCTTCGACCGAGGCGTAGGATTCGGCGATATTGGCCCGGCCGACGCGCAGGCTCTTGACCTCGGTGCCGGTCAGCATGATGCCGGCCTCGAAGGTCTCTTCGATGAAATAGTCGTACCGGGCGCGCCGGTTCTCGGCGATGGGTTTGGTCATCAGACCAGACCCGCCTCGCGCATGGCCTCGAGGATGGCCGGCTTGACCGCTTCGCTGCACGGCGCGATCGGCAGGCGCACCTCGGGGCTGCACAGACCCAGATGGGCCATGGCGAACTTGGTCGGCGAGGGCGAGGCGTCCAGGAACAGCGCCCTGTGCAGGCGCACCAGGCGGTCCTGCCAGTAGAGCGCTGTCTCCCACTGGCCGGCGATGCAGGCGTTGATGAAGGTGGCGCAGGCTTCAGGCGCGACATTGGAGGTCACGGAGATCACGCCGTGGCCGCCATGCGCCATATAGCCCAGCGCCGTGGGATCATCGCCCGACAGCATCACCCAGTCCTCGCCGCACTGCAGGCGTTGCAGGCTGGCGCGGGTCAGGTCACCGGTGGCGTCCTTGATGCCCACAATGTTGGGAAGCTTCGCGAGGCGCGCCAGGGTATCGTTGGCGATGTCGACGCAGGTGCGGCCCGGAACGTTATAGACCAGCACCGGCAGCTGGACGGCGTCGTTGATCGCTTCGTAGTGGCGATACAGGCCTTCCTGGCTGGGACGGTTGTAGTAGGGCGTCACCACCAGGGCGGCGTCGGCGCCGACGGCCTTGGCGTGAGCGGCCAGTTCGATGGCCTCGGCGGTAGAATTGCTGCCGGCCCCGGCGATCACCGGCACGCGGCCCTTGACGGTCTGCACGCACAGCTCGACCACCCGCTTGTGCTCGTCGTGGCTGAGCGTGGAGGTTTCACCGGTGGTGCCGACCGGCACCACGCCATGGACCCCGGCGGCGATCTGGCGCTCAACGAGGGCGACGAACGCCGCTTCGTCCACCGCGCCGTCGCGGAAGGGCGTGACCAGGGCCGGAATGACGCCCTTGAACGGGGAATGGACCATAACTGCAATTTGCCGTGAGAAGGGGCCGCGACGGTTGCGGCCGGACGATCGGAGCGGACATATGTATGTCCCTGCCCCACCGTCCCGCAACCGGTGCGTCGGAGCAGGCAGCGGTTTGAGGGTCCAAGCCTCGAGGGTCAAGCCCCCGGGGTCACGGTTAAGACCCCCTCATGCGCTGTCCTGGAGTTTGAGTAAGCGCCTCCGGGGGCGGATTCGATTCGGTTTGTGCGTAAGGAGATCGCGTTTTGGCTTCATTTCTGGGACGGCTTTTGCTCGGCGGCGCGAGTCTGGTGCTGGTCGGCGGCATCGCAGGCGCCCAGACCTCGGGTCCGGTTCCCTATCAGAGCTTGCCTGGTGCCCTGCCCGCCCTGGTGACCACGCCGCCGACCGCCCTGCCCGGCACACTTTCCGATGTCGACGCCGAAAACCTGCGTCAGGCCCTGTCGGCCGCCAGGAGCGGCGATGTTTCCCGCGCCCGGGCCGCCATGGGCAGCGTCGAAGATCCCGTCGCCCGCAAGATCGCCCTGTGGGCGCTGGTCGACAGTTGCGCCGAGTCCCTGAGCTTTTTCGAACTCGATTCGGCCCGGCGTGATCTGGCCGGCTGGCCGCGCAGTGGTCGCCGCGAGAGCGCAGCCGAGAAGCAGCTTTCCGTTTCCGGGCTTGACCCGGCCCGCACCATCGCCTGGTTCGGCGGCAGCCAGCCTGCCACGGCCGAGGGTGCCATGGCCCTGGCCTCCGCCTACCAGGCCAGCGGCCAGAGCCAGCAGGCCACCGACCTGATCCGCCGCACCTGGCGCGACAAGGTCTTCGAAGCCGACGCCCAGCGCAGCATGGCCGCCCGCTTTGGAAGCCTGCTGACCGCAGACGACTATGCACGTCGCGCCGACATCCTGCTGTATGGCCCGCAAGGTCCGGCGGCGCGCGAACTGGTCGACCTGCTGTCGCCCGAACAGCAGGCGCCGGCGCGCGTCCGCATCGCCTTCCGCCAGAACGCCGCCAACGCCACAAGCCTGTTCGACGCCCTGGGCCCAACCGATCAGGCCGCGACCGGCGTCGTATTCGAGCGCGCCGCCTTCCTGCGCCGAAAGGGTCTGGACACCCTGGCCCTGGGTCTGGTGCGCGGCTTCCCCGCCCCGCCTACTGAAGAAGCCGCCGCCGCCATTTGGAAGGAGCGCCGCGCCCTGGTGGGCTCGGCCCTGAAGGCCGGCGACAGCGCCGGTGCCTATGCCGCCGCCGCCGATACCGGCCTGACCACCGGTGCCGACGCGGCCGAGGCCGAGTTCTATGCCGGCTGGATCGCCCTGGCCCGCCTCAAGCAGCCCGACGACGCCGGCCGGCACTTTGCCGCCATCGCTGCCATCGGGGCCTCGCCGATCACCAAGGGCCGGGCGCTTTACTGGCAGGGCCGTGCGGCCGAAGCGCAGGGCGACCCCATTGCCGCCCAGGCCTTCTATGCCGAGGGCGCGCGTCACATCACCACCTTCTATGGCCAGCTGTCGGCCGAGAAGGCGGGCGTGACCGAGCTCAGGCTGGATCCCGACCCGGTCATCACCCAGGCCGACCGCGCCCGCTTCTATGGCCGCGATCTGGTGCGGGCGGCGCGGATTCTGGCCGACATCGGCGCGCGCGACCAGTTCCGGGCCATGGTCCTGTTCATCGACGACAACCTGCCCAATGCCGAGGAATCGGCCCTGCTGGTGGATCTGGCGCGCGGCTATGGCGACCAGGACCTGGCCATGCGCGCCGTGCGCACGGCGGCCCAGCGCGGCTTCATCCTGCCCGAGCGTGGCTATCCCCTGCTGGACCACCACTTCACGCCGGGACCGGGCGCGGCCGAGACGGCCTTCGTC
>Ga0187844_10001886_pt1 | contig 15480 bp, 12 predicted proteins | sample SpaLakP09_SKY_50_FD_134517 | JGI IMG/M metagenome (GOLD analysis project Ga0187844, IMG submission 134517) | Oligotrophic lake water microbial communities from Sparkling Lake, Wisconsin, USA - SP09_SKY_50 | ecosystem: Environmental > Aquatic > Freshwater > Lake | place: USA: Sparkling Lake...
CACGCAGACGCGCCATTTGGTGGTGCGCAACGAGCAGGCCGTCATCAACCCGAGCTGGAGCATCCACTCCGGCGTTGGTACGCAGGCCTACACCTTCATCTGGGGCATGGTGGGTGAGAACCAAGTCTTCAAAGATATGGACCACGTTGCCATGACCACTTTGCGCTAAGCGCGCGACGGATTAGCCGCATGATTTTGAGCTCTTTCCAACTGGCGGGCCGCACAGCCATGGTGACTGGCTGCAACACCGGTTTAGGCCAGGGCATAGCCCTGGCGCTGGCGCAGGCTGGCGCAGACATCGTGGGCGTGAACCAAAGTGCCCCGGCCGGGACCATGGCGCAGGTACAAGCCCTGGGTCGCAAGTTTCTGGATATCCGCAAAAACTTGTCCGACATCTCGGCCCTGCCCGGCATCGTGCAGGAGGCGCTTAAGCTGACCGGCCGCATCGACATTTTGGTGAACAACGCCGGCATCATCCGCCGCGAAGACGCGATCAACTTCAGCGAAAGCGATTGGGATGACGTCGTCAACCTCAACCTGAAAAACGTGTTTTTCCTGGCCCAGGCCGCGGCTCGCCAATTCATTGCGCAGGGCACTGGCGGCAAAATCGTCAACATTGCCTCCATGCTGTCATTCCAGGGCGGCGTGCGGGTGCCGTCGTATACCGCTTCCAAAAGCGGCGTGATGGGCATTACCCGTGCACTTGCCAATGAGTGGGCTAAGCACCGTATCAACGTGAACGCAATTGCACCGGGCTACATGGCAACGAACAATACTGCAGCGCTACAGGCTGACCCGGTGCGCAACGCGGCGATCTTGGACCGCATCCCCGCAGGCCGCTGGGGTACACCTGCCGACCTGGCTGGTCCAGTGGTGTTTTTGGCGTCGCCCGCCTCGGACTATGTCAATGGCTATACCGTCGCAGTCGATGGCGGTTGGCTGGCGCGCTGACTTGCGGCGTCTTGCTCGGCTGACAGCAAAGGAGAACGCGCGAAATGTACGACAAGCAATTTCCGAGGTTTTTGTATGCATTTGCCGATAGAACTGAATGCCGGCTGGGAATCGTAAATTCCTCAAGGCGCCTGCGCCTGCCCAGCCCAGAAGGAATAGGGGAGAATGGGCGCTTTAGCTAGCACCATAAAAATGTCCACCATCGAAGACGATACCTCCGGTTCCAAGCAACCCGAATCTGTCGCCGCTGTCCTCAAGGTTTTTGGCATCCTGCAGGCGCTCTCCGAGCGACCAGAGACTGGCATTTCGGAGTTGTCGGTACGCCTGTCTATGCCCAAGGCCACGGTGTACCGGTTTTTGCAGACCATGATGATGCTCGGTTACGTGCGCCAGGAGCCCGAGAGCGAGCGTTACGGACTGACCATGAAGGTCTATGAGTTGGGTACCAAAGCCCTGCAGCGACCTGAACTGGTCGACCTGGCCAAGCACCACATGCAAATCCTTGCTGACAAAACCGGCGAGACCATTCATCTGGGCGCACTAATTGAAAGCGAAATTATTTATATCCATAAGGTGGATTCGCACCACATGCTGGGCATGTACTAGCGCATCGGGCGGCGTGCACCGCTGCACTGTACCGCCATTGGGAAAGTGCTGATGGCCTGGGAACACCCCGAGCGGCGCGCCCTGGTACTCAAAGGTGTTGATTTCATGCCATACCGGGAAAAAACTATCACCACCATCAAGCAGTACGAAGAAGAACTGCAAAAAGTCAAAGCCCAAGGCTATGCTGAAGACCAGGAAGAGTTTGACGACCACATCCGTTGCGTTGGCATCCCGATTTTTGACCGTTTGAACCGCCCGGTGGCGGGGTTGAGCATTTCGTTTCCGACTTTTCGCTACGACGACGCGCTCAAGCCCGAGGTGGTAGCCATGCTCAAAGACGCCAGCCGCGACATCTCTACGCGCTTGGGCTGCACACAGTTTCCACTAGACGTCAGGTTAGGGTGATTGCGGCCACGTGTACCGCCGCCACTACCTGGCTGATCCGACCAGCTTACCGCCCGAGACTGATGGGTCAACTTGACGTTGACGTCAACAACACGACGCTGAAAGTGTTAGTCGTGTGTAGCAGCCTTACCGACGAAAAAAAGGTTGCGCTATGCAAAGGCCGGTAGGCGAAGTCTGGCTTCTTTGGGATTGAGCGGTGTACCTAGGGTAATTCCTAGTACACGACACAATGACAGCGTTGTCTAATCCGGCTAATGATTGATAACGATGTAAGTTCGAATGATGCGCGAAAAAGCCATGCGGGCAAGGATGGGATGCTATCGCCACAAATTCGGCAAGTATCTGCAACCACCTGGTCTTTGGGCAGCCTCACCTACACCAAGGTAGGCCTGGCAACGCTCTTCGCATGGTTGCTGTTTGGTGATGTCGCATTTATGTTGCGAGAGCGTTCGGCTGCGCCTGTTGCGCAACTGATGCTCAAACACTTCCAAGCTTCTGACTTGCTGACTGGCTTGTTTCTAGTCACTATTCCGCAGGTCATCATTTTTCTGCTGGGCCCAGTCATTAGTTACTGGAGTGACCGGCACCGCGGTCGGTGGGGACGTCGTATTCCATTTTTGCTAATACCAACCCCCTTCGTTTCACTTGCCATGGTTGGGTTGGGATTTAGCCCTGTACTCGGCGCGGCGATCAACCAATGGATGGAAATCGGCTCGGAGAATGCCAACTTCACAGTATTGGCACTAATGACCCTTTTCTGGACCATATTTGAAATTGGTGTGGTCATCACCAACGCGGTTTTTAATGGTCTTGTAAATGATGTCGTGCCTAGGGAATGGCTGGGTCGCTTTTATGGCATGTTCCGAGCCGTGGGTTTGGCTGTTGGAATCTTCTTTAATCAGCTCATTATTGGAAAGGTCGAACAACACTTCACACTCTTTTTTGTTTGCGTCGGACTCTTGTACGGCATTGGTTTTACAGTGATGTGTTTTCGTGTCAAAGAGGGGCAATATCCACCGCCTTCCGAGCATGCTGCCGGAACGCCCCTCATCAGAGGTGCCATCGGCGACTATTACCGCGACTGCCTTTCCCAAAGGTACTATTTATGGGTTTTTTGCTTCATCGGCTTGAGCACGGCGGCCTTCCTGCCGGTCAATACATTTGCAATCTACGCAGCAAAAAGCTATGGCATGAACATGGAGACTTATGGCAAATACCTAGTAGCCACGTTTGCCTGCTCCTTTATGCTCTCTCTGCCTATCGGCTGGCTCGTTGATAAATTTCATGCAATACGCGTTGGGCAAGTATCGCTGGCGTTGTACGGGTGTTTGATGCTGGTGGGATTTTTCCTGACCGTCGATCAAGCGTCGTTTGGAATAGCGTTACTGGCGCACGGTATCGTTTCAGGAATTTACTGGACAGGCACAGCAGCCATCGGACAAATGCTGTTCCCAAAGCAAAAGTACGCGCAGTATGCCGCTGCCGCTGGGCTGTTTCAGGCTGCATTCAGTATGGTTCTGGCGCCCCTAATGGGACTTGCCTTGGATCGGATGGGAAATGCCTATCAGTACACTTTTCTGGCAGGAGGCACCATGGCTGCGATATCCCTAATTCTGGGATGGAAAGTTCATCGTCAATGGCAGGAAAACGGTGGACACAAGGCCTACATTGCGCCGGCATCCGGCCAAACATAACCAGACCAGGCTATTCCTTAGCGCTACAAGCATGAACAACTATCGTTTGAATATAAATGGTCAGCAGCAAACTGTTAGCGCGGCATCAGACACGCCGTTACTCTGGGTACTAAGGGACGCGCTAGGGCTCTTCGGTACCAAATTCGGGTGTGGTATGGGCCTGTGTGGCGCATGCACCGTGCACTTAGATGGTGCGGCTACTCGTTCGTGTCTGCTACCAGTGTCTGCAGTAGGGGGCCAAAGCATTACCACCATTGAGGGACTTGGGTCTCAAGAACAACACCCATTGCAGAAGGCATGGTGTGAGCATGACGTTCCCCAATGCGGATATTGCCAATCTGGTCAGATCATGACTGCAGCGGCGTTACTGAAAGAAAATCCTTCCCCCAACGACGATCAGATTAGTGAAGCTATGGCTGGCAATATTTGCCGCTGTGGCACCTATCCCCGCATTCGCATTGCCATCAAAGATGCGGCTCGCAAGATGGGCGGGAAGTCTTAATGTCAGCGCCTACGCACTCACGTCGAACTTTCTTGCAGTTTACTGCGCTCACTGGTGGAGGCCTGCTGGTCAATATTGCACACATGGATACCGCTTGCGCGGCTAATTCACCAGCTAACGGGCCGCAAGCGGCAGCATTTAAACCAAATGCGTTTATCAAAATTCGGACCGACGGTGTGGTAATTTTAGTAGCCCAAAATCCAGAGCTAGGGCAAGGTGTCAAGACCGCATTGCCGATGATTTTGGCGGACGAGCTTGGTGCGAATTTCTCCACCCTGCAAATTGAATATGGGTACCTCGATGCGGCACTTGGTCCGCAGGAAGCCGGGGGAAGCATGTCAATTTTTGACTGCTACCAGCCCTTGCGTGAGGCCGGTGCTACGGCACGTACACTGCTAATACGGGCAGCGGCTGGCCAATGGGGGGTGCCTGAAAGCGAATGTGTTGCAAAGCAAAGCCGCATACACCACCTCCCATCCGAAAAGTCACTCGGCTTCGGAGAACTGGCATCGCTCGCGGCAACGCTACCCGCTCCCCGCGCGCAGGATGTTGTACTGCGTAGCGCAGCCCAAAGCACACTCATCGGTCAGCGTATCGGGGGCGTAGACAATCAATCTATCGTGAACGGCCAGTGCCGTTACGGCATAGACCAAAGCGTACCCGGCATGTTGCATGCCGTGTATGTCAAAAGCCCAGTCTTTGGTGCCAAAGTGATCTCCGCCAATCTTGCCGACGTGCGCAAGCAGCCTGGTATTTTGGACGCATTTATCCTTGAAGGCAGCAGCGATTACTATGGTTTGTTTCCCGGCATCGCCATCATTGGCGATTCAACCTGGTCAACTTTTAAGGCGCAGAAGGTTTTAGAAGTGCTGTGGAGTCCCTCTCTGGGCAGCAAACAAAGTTCTTTAGCCTATGGACTACGGGCAGCTGAAATCGGCAAGCAGCGGGGGCCAGTAGTGCATAGCGTGGGTGATGCCAACACGGCGTTACAAGGCTCCGGCATCCAAGTCTCTGCCGAGTACCACTATCCATTTTTGCACCATGCGCCCCTGGAGCCAATGAATGCGCTGGCGATTCCACAGCCTGGTGGTGGCATGCAGGTAATAGCCCCCACCCAGCTCCCTGAAAACGCAAGGGAACTTGCTGCCAAAGTTCTGAAGGTACCCAAAGAAAAGGTGGAGTTGCAATTTACCCGGAGCGGCGGAGCTTTCGGGCGCAGGTTGACTAATGATTTCGTAGCCGAGGCGGTGGCTATTGCCCAACGCGTGGGCCGCCCAATAAAGCTCACGTGGACGCGAGAAAGCGACACGCAGCACGGGCAATACCGACCCGCGGGCTGGCACTTCCTATCTGCCAGATTGGATGCAGCAGGAGACATCTTCGCATGGCGCAACCACTTCGTAACTGTGGGTCTCAATAGCAGCAAGAAGCCGGGGACAGCGGCCGATATGGCCGGTAAGGAGTTCCCAGCAGCGCTGGTGCCGCACTATTTGCTGGAAAAGTCCGTGCTAAGCAGCAACGTTCCCACCAGTTGGATGAGAGCACCGGGGAGCAATGGCATCGCTTTCGTTGTGCAAAGTTTCCTGGATGAGTTGGCACACAGTGCAAGCAAAGACCCGCTTGCCTTCAGACTTCACCTCTTGGGCGAAGACCGAGTGTTCCCTGGCTCCGGCCGCTGGGACCCTGCTTTTGACACCGCCCGGATGAAAGCTGTATTGAGGATGGTCGCCGCAAAGGCAGGATGGAAAAAAGTCATGCCCAAAGGGACCGGCCAAGGCATTGCATTTCACTTCAGCCACCAGGGGTATGCGGCAGAAGTAGCGGAGGTTTCTGTTTCACCCGAAGGCAAGCTCACCGTCGAGCGCGTGGTGGCGGTGATTGACGTCGGGCGCATCGTAAATATCAGTGGTGCAGAAGCGCAGGTTCAGGGATCCATCATCGAGGGACTAAGTACTGCCTGGTTACAAGCGCTAACTATCGACCAAGGCCGTGTGACCCAGTCAAACTTTCACGACTACCCGGTGCTGCGCATGGACGCAGCGCCCAAGCGCATTGAAGTGCATTTCATAGAAGGCACTAACCCTCCCACTGGACTCGGCGAACCTGCCCTGCCGCCCTTGGCGCCCGCCATTTGCAACGCGATCTTCGCCGCGACGGGCACTCGCATTCGGTCCCTGCCTATCGCAAAGGCGGATCTGCACCACCAACCACCTAACAAGGCTATGAGCACTCCCATTCTTTCCGGCATAGACATTGGCGCTCCTCGCCTACAAGGGAAATCCACCCAATCGAATGAAACTATTGAAATCACTAGCGCGGGTGCAGACATTTGGGGCGTACGCGACGAATGCCACTTTGCCCACATGGAGGCGAAGGGTGACTTTGAGTTTAGCGTGCAGGTTGAAACCATTGAGATGGCCGACCTCTACTCCAAGGCCGGCCTCATGTGGCGGACCTCACTTGACGCAGGGGCACAGCATGTGATGCTACTGGCGTTTGGTAATAACGACCCTCGTAACAAAAATAATGGCGGCATTGAATACCAGTCGCGCGTAGGTAAAGACACAGAGTGCTCGGCGATCTATCCGCCCCAGCCCCTTCCACCCAAGCCAGATTTCCCGGTTCACTTCCCGCGTGTGTTTCTTAAGCTGACTCGCACGGGGAATATGTTTACCGCTATGTTCAGCGAAGACGGAGTGCACTGGAAGACCTACTGCGAGCATCGCCTAATCCTTCCCGCAGGCGGCTATCTGGGCATTGCAGCCACCTCCCATAACGAAGCGAAGGTCATCAAGACGAGGTTCTCCAAGCTTCGTATGTCCTGAATCAGCTCAACATTTTTTAACCATTGCAGACCTTTTGTCCATCCGGTACAGGCTGCGCTTCTCCTTTAGGAAAGAAACAAAATGAATACCTTACAAGGCAAGTGGTCTCTTGTCACGGGCGCCAGCAGAGGCGTTGGTCTGCATGTCAGCGAAGGCCTTGCACAACTGGGTTCAAACCTTGTTTTGCACAGCCGAGAACTGTCACATACCGAAGCCCTCGCCAGCAAACTGCGCGCAAAGGGCGTTCAGGTAGTGACAGTGTCTGGCGAGCTTTCAGACCAGTCTCAGGTGGACCAGTTTTTGGACGAAGCCTTGGCAAAAGCCGGACATATTGATGTGGTCTACAACAACGCAGCGATCATGACGCCCTACAGGGGTGCCTACTATGAAACTCCTGCAGAGCATTACCGCACCAGTTTCGAAGTCAACGTTATCAGCTTGGTTCGTATTTGTAACCGTTTGGTACCACCCATGATCGCGCGCGGCTGGGGGCGAGTAATCAATCTCACATCAGGCATTCAAGATCAACCAGAACTATCTGCATATTCGGTTTCAAAGGCTGCTGTAGACAAGTTTGTGCGTGATATCACTGGGAAGTTGGCGGGAACTGGTGTGCAAATGAATCTGCTTGACCCAGGCTGGTTGCGTACAGATCTGGGCGGCCCCAATGCGCCCAATGCGCCTGCTTCGGTGCTCCCGGGTGCACTGGTACCGGCTTTGCTGAACGATGGTGTGAGCGGACGCTTTTTGTGCGCCCAAGACTACGCAGGTCTGGCATTGACTGCTGCACTGGAAAAAGCATTGGCAACGTAGAACACCCGTAAACCACCGACCCACTGTAAATGCAATGAACAACCCAAGTATTGATGTTGATGCAGCAATCGCCAGCATCGCCGACAAACTCGCTGCTTATGACGAAACGCAGTCGGACAAAACTGCCTACCCCAACGAGGCGAAAGGCGCATCCTGGTCTACCGTTCCAGCACCAGACTGGGTGAGCGGTTTTTATCCGGGGTCCCTGTGGTATGTCTATGAATTTGCAAAGCGACGTGGTTGGACGGATCAAGAACTGTGGCGCCAGCGTGCCGACGCTTGGACCGTAGGCCTTACTGACGAGCAGTTCACTACTACCAACCATGATTTAGGCTTCATGATTCAGGATAGTTTCGGTCACGCGTTCCGCTTAACAGGCGAGGCGCGCTATAAATCGGTAGTACTCCAGGCGGCACAAAGTCTAGGGAAGCGCTTTAGCCCACAAGTTGGACTGATCCGATCTTGGGGCGCTATTGATGACGCAAAAAACTATATTGTCATCATCGACAACATGATGAATTTGGAGCTTCTTATCTGGGCGGCAGACAATGGCGGCCCAGCGGAATTGAGGAAGATTGCCCTTGGCCATGCGGATCGCTCTATAGTTGAATTCTTTAGGCCTGATAACGGCACCTACCACGTCCTGGACCTCGATCCCGCCACAGGTCAACTCAAGCGAAAATACACCCATCAAGGTATGCACGATGAAAGCTGCTGGTCGCGCGGTCAGACCTGGGCAATCTACGGTTATGCCTATTTATACGAGGTTACCGGACTCGAAACTTATCTGCAGCAATCTATCAAAGCGGCACAGTACTACCTAGCCCACTTACCACCAGATCATGTTCCGCCTTCTGACTTCAATAGTGACTTAACAGCCCTTGAGTTCAAGGACTCGAGCGCTGCCGCGTTAGCTTCTTGTGCGTTTTTTCGCCTTAGTCGTCTATGTCAGGAGTCGGTTGACAAGTCCAATTATTGGGAGGCGGCAGTCCAGGCGCTCAGCAGTCTTGTTCAGGAACCATACTTTTCATCTAGCCCGGATTTCGCCAGTGCCCTGCGTTATCAGGCGCGCAACTACCATCCCGATGCAAACCATCGGTTAACCAACACCAGTCTTGTTTTTGGTGACTATTACCTGCTTGAAGCACTCCTCGCATATGACAGTGCATGTAACCTTGCAAAGTGAATAGCATGAGTACTACTCCAATTTCCGTTACCGCTGACTCCTTTGCTTCGCCAATGGTGTATGGCACCTGGCGTATGCTCGATGACGCACCTACCAGCCAGGATATCAATCGCAGGATGAACCGCTGCTTGGAGCTAGGTATCACAACAATTGACACCGCAGAAATTTATGGCGGGTATGCCGTCGAAGCCGCCTTGGGCGAGGCCATGGCGTCTTCTTTGGATCTTCGTAACAATCTAAAAATTATTACTAAATCCGGCATTTATGTACCGAACCCCAAAAACCCGGAGCGCACCGTGGGTTTTTATGATGCTTCGGCCGTACAACTAAAAAAGAGTGTGGAGACATCGCTAAAGTTGCTCGGGCGCGAGCAGATTGATCTGTTTCTAGTACACCGTCCAGATTGGTTTACCAGTGTTGACGATACGGCCCAAGGCCTTAACACCTTAGTTCAAGAGGGAAAAATCAAACGCGCAGGTGTCTCCAATTACAACCCCTCACAGTTTCATGCACTAAATAGCCGTATGGATACTCCCTTGCTCACCAATCAAGTCGAGTTTCATTTGCTCAATATGGACGCCAGTGTTGATGGTACTTTTGACCTTTGCCAGCAAATGCGTATGCAACCGATGGCATGGAGCCCGCTGGCAGGTGGGAAACTATTTGACCGAAACCACCCAGCGGCTGTCCGACTTGCCCAAGTCGCCAGTGCATTGGCTGGTAAGTATGGCGGTGCGACGTTGGAGCAACTAGCCTACGCGTGGGTTATGGGGCATCCTAGTCGTCCAATTCCGGTTATTGGTACTAACAAATTGGAGCGTATCGAAAGTGCAGTTCGTGCGTCGTTAATTACCCTGGAACGGGAAGACTGGTATGCAATGTGGGTGGCCGCAAAGGGGCACAGCATTCCCTGAAGGCAGTGGATATGTCATTGGAAGGTATCCGCAGACTTTTGATGCTGACCGCGTTGCTGATGTGCGGCGCTGCTACAACACAAGCTAGTGAGCGCGAATTTGACATCCGCGTAAATCTGACTGAGCCTACCTTATGGACAATTGATACCGTACATTTAGGCAACCATCAGCTCAGCTTGAGCCCAGATAGCACCGCTGCCGTACTCGCGGTAAGGCCACTTTGGTCCGCCAAAGATACGCAGTCAGGAACAAAAGGAATAAGCAATGTGGAAACTAGCCGGCTCCACTTATATCAGCTTATGTCCTCACGTGACTGCACGCAGGTGGAAGTCGAGTTTGAGATCAATATGCCCAGGCAATACGTTGACGAAGGCAAAATGCAGTTTGTGTTTTCCTTGCAGGCGGGCGCCCAAGGGGACTATCTATTCAACGGTCGCACATTCACCATGGCTGACTTTGCCGGGAGCGCCGGCCGTTATAAAAAAATTCGCATTGCTGCAGCGGATTTCAATGAACCGCCAGAAAAGCTCCGAGCAATTGAACGCATCAATTTGCTATTTCACCGCAAAGGATCTATGGAGTCTGCGCCCATCAGCATTCGCAATCTTGGGCTTCGGTTTAACAGCGCTAAGATTGTGCCACCAGCGCCGGAACCAATGGTTGTCAATCCAAAGTCTCATTACCTATTTAGCTATAACAACGCCAACGCAATTGGTGCAATAACTGCGCGCATTTCTGACGAAGACTTGGACATAGGGCGTAGCCTAGATGGCTCAAAGGCAGCACTGCAACTGTCCCCGCTTTGGGCGCCTGACCGGCTCCCACCAGGACATTCTGGCAAAGTAACTTTGGTGCAACCACTGGGTGGCATCCACAATTTTGAGCACTTCGAAGTGCAGTATGTGTTAAATATTCCCAAGCCCTACTTTTCAGAAGGAAAGCTAAATCTCTATTTGTTTGTCCAAGCAGGCTCAGCGGGCTATGGCCGCTGGAGTGGTTCGGAACGGAAGTTGATCGCCTTTGCCGACCAGGCCGGACAAGATGTCGTATTGACGTTGACTGATGAAGACTTTAAAAGTCATGGGAAAAAGCGCAATCAAATCGAAGTAGTGGGACTGCAGCTTATCCCCAATGGTACTCAGCTGGTCGACCCCATAACCCTAAAAAGTATTTCTGTAAGTTTGCCAACGCACTCAAAATAAGATGTCTGATTAACTGCATGACAGTGGATGAGATCCTTAGAGAACAGTTCCATTAACACGGTTGGCACTAGAGATGGTTTGACTATAAAAAGTAGTCATCTTGGTTGGCAAAGCCTCTCAATTGATTAGCTTTCAGCCCCGATGCGCTGCCGGATGAGTCGCCGATGTGTTGCAAGGGCTGCCGGCAGCCAGCCACGCCCCCACCAGCGCCAACACATGATAAAGCCGCGTGTCCATTCATCGAGTGTGTATGCAATCCACACACCAATCAATCCCATTCCAAAATAGACGCCCAGGAGCCATGCGCCACCGGCCATCACTATCACCATAGACGCCACACCAGCAGCCACGGGAAAGCGGGCGTCACCGCAAGCCCTCAAGGAATTTATAACAATCAAATTCAAAGCGCGTCCGGGCTCAAGAACTACGGCAATCCATAGCAGTTGGGTGCAAATTTCAATGATGCGGGGGTCGCTAGTAAAAAATGCCAAAGACCAGCTTGCGGTAAACACAGCGATCAGTGACATACCTAGTGAAACCAAGATTCCTATGCGCACACTGTGCACTACCAATTGATGGGCTTTATGCAAGCTACGTTCTCCCACCAGGTGCCCCACCAAAATTTCACTGCCAAAGCCTACGGATAAGCTGAAAACTAGTATGAAAAACATGATTTGCATTGTGTAACCATGTTCTGCAAGTGCATCCGTTCCCATGTTTGCAACCATGGCCACAGTGGCTAGCAAGGAAAATCGGTAGGCAATGTTTTCTGCAGCCCCAGGCAGTCCGATGTGAAAAACTGGTAGCAACAGTTTCCAGCGCACTGTCCACCAGTCTTGCAGGGTTGGAATCAAATTGAGACGCCATCGCCACAGCACCAAGTGAAAGCCAACAGCAAAAAGCCGACTGACCGCGGCCGACAAAGCAAAGCCGATCAGTCCTATTGGCTGTATGGGGCCAATTCCCTGCATCAGCAAAACACATATTATCAAGTGAAGGCTGTGCATGCTCATCATGTTGAGGAAGGTGTCGCGGGTATGTAAATGTGCGCGCATGACGGCGCCCATGCATGCATTGAGCGAATCCAATCCCAACGCGATAGCCAGCACTTCTAGGAACGGAACGGCCAGGGGTAACACTTCCGCAGGAGCATTCAGGAGCAATAACAAGTTGTTTGGAAAAATTGACACTACCATCCCAGAAATGAGACCCAACCAGACGCTTGCTCCTATGGCCGCACGGGCCGTAGCATCGGCCACGGAGCGATGCCCTGCACCAAGGTTTTGCGTAATGACAACGCTCACCCCCATGCTAATAATGCGAAACAAAAGAAAGAAGGAGGCTTGGATATGGTTCGACAAGGTGAAGGCCGCCACCGCCGCTGCAGACTCTTGCGAAGCCATAGACAGCCCAATAAGCCCAACCGTTATACCCAGCACAAGGTCGGCCAAAAGGGGCCAGGTTATGGCTAGCAAGTTAGAGCGTGGTGCGGGGGAGGGGGGTGCCATGGATTTCATAGGTAATGGCCTATTCCAACGGGGCCCGTGGATCCCACTGTTGACCGCTCTAGGGCTTACTTTTTTTGATAATTCGGCGCGCAAAGCGCACGTTAAGCGCTTGCCGGTGCTGAAGCGGCAGATGTGTCCCACTGGTAAGAGGGAGTTTTGTAGTAGTTTGTAAGATTACTTTTTGCTTTCCGCCGGCTTGCGGAGTGTTTCTCCCGCATCAGGATATTCCTAAAGCCAACTACTTGACGACTACCTTGGGCAGCGTCTTAAGTCTTTGTAGCGCCGGTGTGATCCACCTTGTTTGGGAAAGGGGCAAAGTAGGCGCCCAGTACGGATGGAATAGACGCCACCATCACCATTAGGAAGAAGGTCTGAAATCCCAAGTGATCTGCAAGGACGCCGCTCGCCATTTGGGTGGGGATGAGCGTCAGATTCATAATCGCCGTGCAAAAGGCATAGTGCGTCATGTGATACTTTCCGGGTGAGATCTGTTGCATCATGTAAAGCATGTTGGCCACAAATCCGAAGGAGTAGCCCGCTTTCTCAAGCGTGACCAGTGTCGCAATCACAGGCAACGAAACGGGCGCCTCAGTTGTTACCATGCAGCTCAAAATATAAAAAGTGATGTGCGGTAAATTCAGACACAGGGCCATAAAAACCAGTGTCCTGCGGTTAAGACCATACTTGCCAGCAAAGACTCCGCCCAAAAGTCCAAAGGCTAGGCTAACAATGGTGCTGATCAGGCCATCTATCAGTGCCTTGCTCTCGAGCGTATGGGGGCATGCTGCAGTAACCACTGTGGTTGCGCACATACCCAAGCCGCCGTTAGTCACTTGACCCTGCATAAAGAGGGGCGCCTCCAAAAGTAAAAACCCCTCGCCCATACGGTACAGCAATACGAATGTCAGCATACCCAAAAGGTGTGGCTTCTTCAAGAAATCGAGGAACTGATCTTTGAAGGTATGGGCGACAGCTAATGCGTTGGCGGGCCTCTCCGAGGTTGAGCCGGGAGGCAACGTCCAATAGTGGTAGGCCGCAAGCAACGCCATCGCTCCCATACTTACTGCAAGCGCGGTTGCCCAAGCGGCGCGCGCATCCAGTCCGCTCTTTTGTAAAGCTCCCGCGACCCCCACCACAACAGCTGTGGCAAATATTCTGCCTGCGTTCCAGAAGGCACCCTGCAGACCCATGAACTTCCCCTGGGCTGACGCATCGAGACTGGTAATGTAAACACCATCAATACAAATATCTTGTGTGGCAGAGGCAAAGGCCATTAGCCACAACAGCAAAATCGCTACAACAAAGTAGTTCGGCAAAGCCAGTGATGTGGCCCACAGACCCAGTAAGCTCGCCAGAACTAGCTGCATGGCAATGACCCAGAAACGCTTTGTCTTAAACATGTCCAAAAACCCCGCATACAAGGGCTTGAGCGACCACATAATGCCAATACTGGCAGTGGACATAGTGATTTCACTGTCGCTATGCCCAAGGTCTTTGAACATGGTTCCTGCCACCCAAATGACCATGGCAAATGGAATGCCCTCAGCCAAATAGGCCGTTGGAACCCAGGCAAATGGGGAGCGAAGTCTTTCGCGTAAAGATGGCATGTTGTTTCCTGTCTTGTGGGGAGGATGCTCGACTTGCCTGTACCTTTTTTACGAGCGATTTGGCTCAATCATACATAATTTTGACAACGCTGTCATTGTGCGTGTTTAAAAGTTCCTAAGAAGATTTATCGGCATAAATACCCAAGGCGTATGAATTAAGAACGAAAATGCGGAATTCGCGAAGACATGTAGATTTAAAGCACACGCCATGGAAATGAACATCAAAGTTAGCGCAACCCCTACGATTACTGACGTGGCAAGGGTTGCAGGTGTTTCCATCAAGACAGTGTCTCGGGTCATGAACAAAGAACCAGGTGTCCACACCGAGACGCGTGAGCATGTGCTCAGGGTGGTTACCCAAATGAAGTACCGCCCCAAGCTAAGCGCGCGCAGTCTCGCAGGTGCTCGTTCTTTTCTGATTGGCCTGTTGTACTACGACCCCAGTGCCGCATTTGTCAGCGGGGTTCAACAAGGTGCCACGGTGCGGTGCCGTGAAGCGGGATACCACCTTGTGGTGGAGTCGGTCAAGGACGATGCGCCAGATTTGGGGCAGCAAGTCGACCAGATGATCAGTGCCTTGCGACCTGACGGGATGATCCTGACCCCACCATTATGCGAAAACCCACATGTGTTGCAGGCACTGCGCGAAAGTGAGACGCCTTGTGTATTGATTTCGCCCGAGCGAGACAGCGATGGCATACCCAGTGTTCGCATGGATGATGTTTTGGCAGCCGAGCAGATGACGGCCCACTTGATAAGTCTAGGGCACAAGAAAATTGGCTTTATCAAGGGGCCTGCAGACCAAGCGGCGTCAGCTTTGCGCTACAAAGGGTTTTCCCGCGCCATGAAGGCGCACGCTTTACCGGTAGAGAAAGATTTTGTTTACACCGGGGATTTCAAATTCCACTCCGGCTTGGAGGGTGCGAATAAGATGTTGAGTAGACGTACCCGCCCCACCGCAATCTTCGCCAGTAATGACGACATGGCACTAGGCATAGTGGCTTCAGCGCAAAGTCTTGGTTTGGTAGTCCCTGATGATTTGTCCATAGCCGGATTTGACGATTCACCATCCGCGAGTCTTGTATGGCCGCAGTTGACAACCATACGGCAACCCACAGCTGCAATGGCTCGTGTGGCGGTGGAAATGCTGATCACATCGGCCAAAACTGCTAACGACGAAGTCCAAGTAAACGTATTGTCTACACACATGGTGCTGGCCCACGAGCTGGTCATTCGGTCGTCAACAGGCAAGCCAGGCAAGCGCTAA
>Ga0187844_10001888_pt1 | contig 15477 bp, 14 predicted proteins | sample SpaLakP09_SKY_50_FD_134517 | JGI IMG/M metagenome (GOLD analysis project Ga0187844, IMG submission 134517) | Oligotrophic lake water microbial communities from Sparkling Lake, Wisconsin, USA - SP09_SKY_50 | ecosystem: Environmental > Aquatic > Freshwater > Lake | place: USA: Sparkling Lake...
CTGGCGCTGCAGCGCCAGCGCCGAAAGGCCGTCGGCCAGCACAAAGGCCAAGTCCGGGGCCTCGTCAGCGCGGCCCGCCGGCTGCGCGTCCAGCAGCGCGGCACTGGCGGCATCGAGCTGACGGCCCAGATCGGGGCGCTGAAGATAACGGGCACGATCCTCGGCCTGGCTGTGCACCCGAAGCGGCGCTTCGCCGAGCGCGCGCAGGCCCGCCAGCAAGGCCTCGGCATCCAGCGGCGTGTGCACGGCATCGCGGGCCTCGGCATGGGCCTGCTGGAAAGCAAGGTGGGCGGCGGTGGGCACGCTGGCGCCGGCGCGCCCCAGACCGATGCGCGCGGCCGTGTAGCGGCTGAGGCTGGCCCAGGGCTGCGCCGTCACGGCGGGCTTGGCTGTGGCACTCATGCCCGCTCCAGCAGCGCGGCAAAGCCGGCAGGCAGGGCGTCCGCCAGCCGAGGAGCACCGCCGGGCTCGAACACGCCCATGCGCTGCAACCAGGCCTCGAACTCCGGCGCCGGCCGCAGGCCCAGCAGGCGGCGCATCGCCAGCGCATCGTGAAAGCTGGTGCTCTGGTAGCCGAGCATGATGTCGTCCGAGCCGGGCACGCCCATGATGTAGTTGCAGCCGGCGGCGCAGAGCATCGTCAGCAGGCTGTCGACATCGTCAACATCGGCCTCGGCATGGTTGGTGAAGCACACGTCCACGCCCATGGGCAGGCCCAGCAGCTTGCCGCAGCAATGGTCTTCCAGCCCGGCGCGCAGGATCTGCTTGCCGTCGAACAGATACTCCGGCCCGATGAAGCCCACCACGCTGTTGACCAGGAGCGGCTCGAAGCGCCGCGCCACCGCATAGGCGCGGCACTCAAGCGTCTGCTGGTCGCAGCCCTGGTGCGTGCCGCTGGACAGCGCACTGCCCTGGCCGGTTTCGAAATACATCACCTGGCGCCCGCCGCGTTGCAGCGCCAGCGCGGCCGCCTGCGCCTCGGCGAGCAGGTCCAGCGTGATGCCGAAGCCGCGGTTGGCGCCCTCGGTGCCGGCGATGGACTGGAACACCAGGTCCACCGGCGCACCGCGATGAATGGCTTCCAGCGTGGTTGTCACATGGGTCAGCACGCAGCTCTGCGTCGGGATCTCGTGGCGGCGGATCACCGCATCGAGCATCTGCAGCAGGCGCATCACCTGGGGCAGGTTGTCGGTGGCCGGGTTGATGCCGATGACGGCATCGCCCGCGCCCATCAGCAGCCCGTCCAGCAGGCTGGCGGCGATGCCGGCCTCGTCGTCGGTCGGGTGATTGGGCTGCAGCCGCGTGGCCAACCGCCCACGCAGGCCCAGCGTCGAGCGAAAGCGGGTGACGACCTCGCAGCGCTGCGCGATCAACATCAGGTCCTGCGCCCGGCACAGCTTGCTCAGCGCGGCCACCATCTCGGGCGTCAGGCCGGGTGCGATCGCCGCCGTGTCCAGCGCCTCGGCCAGCAGCGCATCGCGCAGGCCACCCACGGTCAGATGCGCAATCGGCGCAAAGGCCGCGGCATCGTGCGTGTCGATGATCAGCCGCGTGACCTCGTCGCTCTCGTAGGGCACGACGGCCTCGTTCAGAAAGGCCTTCAGCGGCAGATCGGCCAGCGCCAGCTGCGCGGCCACCCGCTCGCGCGCATCGGCAGCCGCCACACCCGCCAGCTCATCCCCCGAGCGCCGCGGGCTCGCCTTGGCCAGCAAGCTGCGCAGGTCCGCAAAATGAAAGCGCTCAGCGCCAAGACGGTGAACATAGGCCATCGCGCGAGTATGCGACAGCGTGAGGGCGGGAGGATGACAGGCGCGTGGCGGACGATGGCTACCTGCCGCTTGCCTGCAGCCGCGGAGCGCGCTACTCGGCCGGCTTCGCCTTCACGACCTGCGGCACCCAGCGCCGTATCCGCGCCACCGCTTCCTCGCGCGACACAGCCAAACCCGGCAGCGCTGCGATCGGGTTCAACTTGGCCGAGGGCAAGGGAATGCCAGTGATATCGATGGCGGTAAGCAAGGGCAAAGGCTTGTGTAGGCCTTGCCAGCGGGCGCTACAAGCCCACGAACTGGGCACCATGAATGGCTTTGAGCACTGACTCTGGGCCATGGGTACGAGCTTTGCCCCGAGATACGGCCCTAGGAACCTGGCCTCGATCAACGCGCCAAGCGCAAGAGCTTGCCACTGTCCGTCAAAAGCAGCAAAGCACCATCGGCGGCCTGACGCACATCGCGGATGCGCTCACCCTGATCCTTGAACATCTCGGTGCGCGATTGCACGGTGTTGCCACTGAGCTGCAGGCGCCACAAGGCCTGGCCAGCAAGCGAGCCCGAGAAGAGCTGGCCCTGCCACTCCGGGAACATGCGGCCGGTGTAGAAGACCAAGCCGGCCGGCGCCACCGACAGCGGCACCCAATAGGTCAAAGGTTCCACATAACTCGGCGCATGAACGCCACCGCCGAGTCGGCAGCCCTCGCTGATCGGATCCCCGTAGTTGCAGCCATAGCTCTTGATCGGCCAGCCGTAGTTGGCCCCGGCCCGGCCGATATTGATCTCATCGCCACCCTGCGGGCCATGCTCGCTGACCCACAGCTCGCCCGTGGCCGGATGCAAGGCCGCGCCTTGGGGGTTGCGATGCCCGACGCTCCACAGGCCGGCACGGGCGCCCGCGCCGAAGTTGGGGTTGTCGCTGGGGATGCTGCCATCGCGCTGGATGCGCACCACCTTGCCCAGCGTCTGTGCCAGGTCTTGCGCCGGTGCACCGAGCTGGCGCTCGCCCAGGGTCACAAACAAACTCTTGTCACGCGCAAACACCAGGCGAGATCCGAAGTGGCCGCTGCCGCTGACTTTGGGCGCCTGCCTGAAAATCGTCGCCACATCGAGCAGTGCATTGCCGACCAGACGCCCGCGGGCCACGGCCGTGCCGGACTTGCCCGCCTCCGCCCCCTGCCCCGGTTCAGCGTAGCTGAGGTAGACCCAGGGCGTGTTCGCAAAGTCGGGATCAATCGCCACATCGAGCAAACCGCCCTGCCCCGCGGAGGTCACCGCGGGCACGCCGCTGATGGTCACCGAGGGGCCTTGACCACTGGCCGGAAGCCTCAGCAGGCTGCCACCTTTTTGCGTCACCAGCCACTGGCCGTCGGGCAGTTGCACCATGCCCCAGGGGCTTTGCAGATCGCTGCGCAAGGTGCTCAGCTGCGGCGCAGTCGGGGTGGGTGCAGGCGTTGGGGTGGGCGTGGGGCTGGGTTCAGCCGCGACGGAACTACCCCCTCCGCCACAAGCAAGCAACAACAAGGCGGTGATGCAAGCCAAGCTGCAAATCGAGGGTCGAACGGACATGGCTGCGGTCTCCGGTGGCAAAGCTTGGCGGGAGTCTATGCCGGCCACCTGCCAGCGGCATGAACAGGCCGATGGGCGGAAGAAAGATGAAGCCCCGAACGGTTTCCCGTCCGGGGCTTGTGTCTCGTCAGAGAGTGCGCCACTTCTTACTTCCGCGCCGGCGGCAGGTCCGTGCAAGACCCATGCGCCACTTCCGCCGCCATGCCGATACTCTCGCTGTGCTGCCTGGCGCAGCGGTAGACCAACTCCCCCCCGCTTTGCACAGCCGCTCTTACGCAAACGGTGGCCGTGCGCAGTACCCCAGCAGCCGCTCCAAGCCCGCGCGGTCGTGCGCGGCAGTGCACACGCTGGTGTCTACCGAGAACCCGCTGTAAAGATAGGCCAGCATCTCTTTGGCCTCGAAAGCAGCCACGTCTTGAATCTGAAGGGTTCAAACTAAAGGCCTGACCCTGGATCCCTGGCTCCCCTCGCTTGGCAGGCATCTCAAAAGTCGTACACATGCTCAAGGATGACAACGTCACGCGTCGCCGCAGTCTCACGCAAAGCATGGGCCAGCCCAGCAATCGGTATGGCAAACACCACGCGCTTACGTCCGGGCTGAGTCAATATCGCTTGCTCAAACAGAATACGACCACGACTAGGTGACCAGGACTCATGCCCGATTTGGCTGACCAGTACCTCGCCCCTGTTTCCGGCGATCTCGACAAAGTCCAGCCCCTGCGAAGCAAGCCACTGGCTGTAGTGGGTAAAGCCCTCGTAGCGCGGAATCGTGGCCAGCACAACGCCGTCACTGCGACTGAGGCCCAGTGGCTGCAAGTCCGGGTAGGCTGCAGCAGGAGATGCCGCCGCACTCAACACAATGGCGGTAGTCGATTCCGGAGCATCGTAAACAGTCTGCGAACCCAGCTTGATGAGGCGGGCATAGCCCTCTTTCACCAGCAACTCTGAAGTCAAGGCAAAGCGCCGCTCCCAACGACGAATCAAATTCGGCCCAGTCCTGGGCGCGTCTTGCCAAAGCAGCTTGAGCTGGGCCAAGAAATCAAACTTGTACCAAGGATCCGCGCGGATGAAGTCCACATAGGACTGAGCGTAACGCGCGGCGAATCTTTCTTCGGGCACTTGCCGCGCTGACTTGGTGGCCTCAGCCATTCGCCCTATGGTGTGTTCATACGTAGCCTTGAGGGCATATTCCACCGTCGTGCTGAGGCCGATCACCATCACCATCAGGTGATAGCCAGCATTGAAGGGGTACTTTGCGATCTCGTTGTTGACGGCTGCATAGGACTGCCAAAACTGTCCAATGTGTGCATACAAGGGAAAGCGACTGGGATGATCAGCCGACGCAATGAAACCCGCATATTCCGCCGGGCTGTGCACTAGATACCACTCAGGGAAAGTGAGAAAGGTCTGGTCCGGCGAGCGACGGTGCTCCGCCGGCGCCAGAACCTCGCTGCTCAGCGCCTGCGCAGCGACACTAGAGATCGCGCCCAGCCAGACCAACATGAAACACAGGACCAGTGAACATTGGCGACGCATCAGGCTGTCTCTCCATCATTTCTCACCACCAAGGCGTCCAGTCGGGGAGCCCCGCGTTTGATGAAAGCAAACAGGGTGTTATTGGTTGGATCGTTGTCTTGCAGGAGGCGCTCGCGGCTGTCATCAAAGCCGGCGGCATCCAAGCGTTCCACCCAGGTCGGGGCCGACTCGAAGTAGCGCAGTTCACGCTGATTCACCTCCCAACTCTCACCCAGTCCGACATTGAACACCGTGTGCGCCAGCGACACCAAGGCACGCATCTGAGGCGTGCCCACGTCATGGTCTCGTACGATGAAGATGCCGCCCGGACGAAGAATCCGATGCACCGAATTCAAGAAGCCAAGCAGCGTTTCCGGGCTCATGTGGTGCAAGCCGATATAGCAGGTGGCCAAATCAAAGCTTGCGTCCGCCAGTTCTGAAGTCGGCAATGGCGCAAACTAGGCCAGCCCCACATGAGCGCCCAGCAGCCTGACCTGCCCACGCTCCAGCATGTCAATCGGCGCATAGGTCGGTGGCTCGGCATCGACAAACACCTGCGGCCCGGTCAATGAAAGCGCAGCTGCCAAGCCTCGGTAGTAGCGGCCCTTGGAGCCGATTTCGACATAGCCGTTGAACGAGGTTCGATGCCCCAGGCTCGCCAGCAACGCCAGTGTCTGCCGCGCCATTTCCGCCTTCTGCTTGAAAAGCGCTGGCAAAGCGTAGACCAGATCCGCTGCAAATGGTTTGATTGAGCGGATCTCTCGTTGGAGATGTCGGTAGATGTCCTCCTAGCTGCGGTGGAGCTTGCAGGACTCGCCGATCAGATGATGGAGCCGGTCTTCCGGCATGGTACGGAAGACGTTTTGCAGGAAACGATAAAACGCATCCGAAAGCACCACATCGCCGAAGACCTGATGGAAATCGGTCAACGTCGATTCATCGTTAGCATTTCTGGATTCCTTCTGGCGCCAAGCCCGGTAGTACTTATCCCACAAGACATTGGTAAACCGGAACTGTGGATCCAACTCACTCTTGAGCGCAAAGAGTTGACCCGCCTTTGGATATGCACGGTGAAACTGCTCGACCGTGGCGTGAGGCTGGTAAGGAAGGTAATAGGTGCCGCCAACCGACAAAGCCGCATCGATGAGTTCGCGGGTCCAAACACCCACGCGTGATTTGGCGTTCTCGCGCGTTCTCTGTTTGTGGTAAAGCACAAAGGCAAAGGTTTCGGTCGGTGCCCAGTTGAGCACTGTGTGCTGATCGGGCATAGCATGCCGAATTGAAATGTTCAGCGCATTGACTCGATGCCGGTTCAAGATCGCAGCCATCACGGGCACGAACTCGGTGAGCCGTTCTACGGGCACGAAGTACTCCTGCAGCACATACGTTCGATCAGAGCGCGAAGGCGGCTCCAACTCAGCAACGTCATAGCCAGCCTCGTAGTTGCGCCAGTGAACCTTCTTGCCCAGGTACACCAAGGGATCGATGAGCCTCTCTCGCCGTTCCTTGCCGAACGGAGTTTCTGAGATCGCCCAGATGAAGTACTGGTGTAGCGGGTAGCTTCGGCGCAGCGCTTGCAGACGCTCTTTGGTCGTCACACCGTCTTCAGTCTCGACCCAGGTGACCGAGCGAACCGCGCCGTAGTGCGGCGCATAGATGTCCGCGTTGTGGAAGACGGCCTTCGGGTTGCCTCGTACGGTGTTTTTGAAAAACTCTCAATAGTCCGCCAACGGCATCAGCTGATCAACGCGCTTCACCCGCTTGTTCTCAGCCAGCTCAAGTTCGACCTCCACCACAACCCCAAGCGCACCATAGCCGCCAATCACGCCGAAGAACAATTCCGGTCGCTGATCGCGGCTTACCTCTATCGCTGAGCCATCGTGCAGCACGAGCTTGATGGCTCGCACCGACAAGACCAAAGGCCCCAGTCCAACGTAGCGGCCGTGGCAATTCACACCTAAGGAACCACCTACAGTGAAATTAGCATAGGTCTGCATGATCTTCACCGCCAGACCATGAGGATCAACAAGGCGCTGGATATCGCACCAGCGCACTCCAGCCTGCACGAGGATGGTCTTGTCTGAGGGCGAAAACGAAACAATTTGATTCAGCGCCCGCATGTCAAAGTGCAAGCTACCCGGGCTCGCGATCTGCCCACCCATGCTGAATCGCCCCCCACCTATGGACACGGGGCCATTGGTGCGGCGCAAAGCCTCTTGGACTTCGTCGACGGAACTCGGCGCCACGATGGCCATGACGCGAACTGGATTGAGCTGCGTGACGTCGTTGATGGTGTGGTGCGTGCTCATGCCTGGGTACTCCTGGGACTGTCGGTCTGCACAGTGAAGTAATCCAGGTGTTGGCTGCACCTTGAACCGAAGCGCTTGGCATGCTCGGAAGTGCCACGCAAACCGCATTCGCCCAGAAGCAAAAGCGCCCCTACGACAGGCACGGCGACCAGCAGAATCCACCAGGCGGAATGCCCCCTGTCGTGCAATCGCCGGCCCCAAATTGATATCAGCATCAGCAGCAAGATTGCAGAAGCAATCAGATCAAACGGTGAACCCGCGATCTCTTCGACAGATACAAGGAGCCAGAGGCTCACGGGCAGCACGGTCAGGTGGCGAAGCCAAAACCCGCCACGTCCCAAACGCCCGGCGGTACTGAATTCCCACAGCAATTGCATAGCTATTTTCTTCCTCAATGGCCAAGTCAACCAAAGGCCGTTCTCACTCGCGCCAACTGTCTGTGCCGAGGCCTCTGAAGCCCGACACAAGAGGCCCAGCTAGTTCCCACTTACTGCGGTGCAAACAGACACTGAAAACCTCAAGCATGCCGCCAGCTTCAGCGCTTCGATCGGTGCGCCTTTGCCTCCGCTGCCGGCCATCGCATGATGCCGCGCATTGATGCGATCCGAGCGCTGAATAGCGCGCGAAATCACCGCATTTGCAGGCCAAAATTTACAGGGCAGAGTCGCAAAGAAAAAGCCCGACCCGTGTCCGGACCGGGCCGGGCCGGGCCTTTCATGGCGCTCGGATGCGGTGTTACTTCCACACCGGCCGCAAATGCATGGGTGAGCCGCACCGACTTCGACGGCCGCACCTATAGCCCAAGGCACGAATTCTCATGTTCATATGGCGCGCCCAATGGGTCAGGACAAATCGAAGAGCGCCGGGTAGCGAACGCGATCTATCTTGGCGTTCTCGCAGCTTGTCCAAAACCAGGCGACTTGGCAGGGGCAAAGGCAGGTTGATGACACCGACTTCACTTTGCTCCTCTGCTTGCCATGGACGCTCAAAACTCCGCCCCTGATTCGGCCATCTGCTGGATGGGTGCTGTGCACCAGCACATTCTCATCCACGACTTTGCTGGCGGCCTTTGCTCTTGTCGTCAGCGTGGCTATGTCCGCCAACTCAGAAGCGGACTTTCTTGGGCAAAATCCATGCCCTGCCTAGCGCAACAAGACGTCGCCCACCACATCCAACTTGGCCTTGTAGCCGGGGAAAGACTTCAACAAGCACAAGTGGGTTGCAAAGGGCCATTCCTCCTTCGCTAGGGCTTGCACAATCTCTGGACCCTTGCTACGAAGGGAGGCCCAAGCCGTCAACTCCAACACGATGACATAGGTCTCAAAGCTCGGATCCATAGCGATCTGGCGGCGCACCAACCAAGCCCGCTTCACGCCTTGGGTGTGGCGCGCCATCAGAGTGGTGGCTTGCGCGCGTGCATCAGGGCTCAGCGTGGGGGCCAACAGCGGCTCCTGGTCATTGAGGTTGTCCACCTGCCGCGCACGCTCTTGCTCCCAGTCGTCCCGGTCTCGCCAGCGCTGCGCCCAGGCCTCGGCCGCGACGGAGTCCCGGCCGAGCAGATAGCGCCAGGCCTTCTCGCTGGCACCTTTGGTGGCGTCTGCATCCAGGGCGATGGCGCGCTCTAGATGGGCCAGGCCGCTGTCGTCCTTCTGGTCTAGGCGGGCAACTCCTTCCAGAAACTGCCCCAGTGCATGGTCGGGGTGCGCAGCATTGAAGGCAGCCAGGCCCTCTCGATGGTCAGACTCAGGGTCCAGGTTCAAGTTCAGGCGCAGCATCTCCAACTCTTGGTCGCTGCTGCGTGACTCCAATGCATGCAAGTCAGCCAGGGCCTTGCGACGCTCTAACCAGCTTTGGTGCTGCTCAGACCAGCCCTCCTGCACAGCCTCCCGCCAGGCCACTTGCTGCGCCTCGCGCAACTGTGTCAGTTGAGGACCCAACCACACCTCGGCAGCGGACGGCCCCTCCAAGGAGCCTGGGCTGTGGCCAAGGGCTTCGTCTGGCATGCCCAGGGCGCGCAAACGCTGGCGCAGGGTGGGATGGGTGTCCAGCGGCTTGGGCTGGCGATCCAAGGCATCGCTGAGCCAGTGCAGATCGGTGACTCGTTCTGCAGCCACTTCCTGAGCCCAGCGCACGGCCAGGTCGCTCGGGGGCAGCGCCTGCAGGCGGACGGTGTCGATGGTCTTGTCCATGAAGGCCGAATGGCAGGCCATGGCGACATTGCTGCGCTTCAACGCGCTTTGCGCAGCAGGAAGGCCCACCAATTCGGCCGCTGCGGCATCGGCTTGGTACTCCTGCCGTCGGGCCAGAACAAAGGTGTAAGCGTTGAAATAGGGCACATACCAAGCTACCAAGCGGCTGGGTAGCTTGCCTAGATGGCCTTGCCATGCGCCCAGATGGAGTTGCACGGTGGACCATGTGAGGCGCAGCCGGTAGATGAAGGCGCCAAAACGGCCATGTGCACCGCTCAAGTGGCCATACTCGTGGGCGACCACGGCCATGGCCTCATTGGGGCTCATCGCCTCCAGCAGAGGCAGGCCCAGCAGCAAATAGTTGCGTGGAAAGCCCATCAACCCAAAGGCTGGGCGCTGCACCACGGCGGCGTTGACGTCGTCAACCAAGAGTACGTGATGAAACCGGGGACCACGCATGTGCTGGCGCATGCCATCTAAAGCCTTGAACAGTGGAGGCGCATCTTGCGGAGTCAACTCGCGCCCTCGCGGAGCCGGCAGGCGGATCAACAAGGCCTTGAATGAGTGCTTCACCAGCATCCACACCGGAATGATGGCCAAGATCACCAACTTGCCCAACTTGGCCACCAAAAGCCATACCGCGGCAGGCCCAGCCACCACCATCCAGATCAACCCTCCCACAGCGGCCAAAAGCACCAGCCCGGCCAAGCCTGCCATGGCCAGCACAATCACAAAGCCAAGCAGCACCAAACCGATGACCTGGGCCATGTAAAGCCAGGGGCGCTCTTGGCTGGTCGTCTCCAGGCGCGCCACCATGCGCTCAAACTGCGCCGTCTCCATTGAGAGCCTCCTCCAGATCTCTGCGCTTCATGGGGTCTGTGCCCCGATCGCCGACATTCTCGTTGGAGCCCCAAAACGCAGCAAGCTCCAGCGTCGAACAAGAGGCCGCAGAAGCCAACCCTTTCGGCCGTTCGAATACAAGTATGTCACGGGTTAGGGTCGACCCAAGGCCACGGCGCTGATCCGCCTGAAGCGCCTGAAGCGCCTCTTGGGCGCCCTGAGTCAGTCGCATTCCGACCTAGCGACCACGGAGCAGCGGCTGACACAACCGGCCCCAGCCCTTGGTCCACCAATTCATGCGCTGAATGCCCTCGACATCGGGGACCGTTTACGCCGCTTCGCCCAATCCGGCGACGACACCCCCGCAGCTTCGTCGCTTGGTGCATCGCCGCCTTCTCACAGCCGGGCTCGGCTCACGCGGCAATGCACGGTGGCATTGCCAGCAGCCCAATGCGCGACTGGATACAACGATTTCCAGCCATGCAGGCGATAGCGGTCATGACACGCATCGGGCCGCAGCAGTCGCGGCGACTTCAGTAGCAGCACTGCTCTCAGGTGGTGCACCAGACGCTTTGGGAGAACTGGCCCGGGCGCCTTGGAGGCACATGAGGAATCTGCTGGGGCCAAGGAATCCCCAAATGGCAAGAACAATGCCCTGGACAGTCTCCCGTCCAGGGCTCTTGAGTCCGCGCCGTAACGATTTACTTCCGCGCCGGCGGCAATTCCTTGCAAGAACCATGCGCCACTTCCGCAGCCATGCCGATACTCTCGCCCAACGTCGGATGCGGGTGAATCGTCTTGCCGATGTCCACCGCGTCGGCGCCCATCTCGATGGCCAGGGCAATTTCGCCGATCATGTCGCCGGCACGGGTGCCGACGATGCGGTGGGGTTCCTCATCGAAGAGCAGCTTGGTGAAGCCTTCGTCGCGGCCATTGGCGATCGCGCGGCCCGAAGCCGACCAGGGGAACAGGCCTTTCTTGACCTTGATGCTTTGCGCCTTGGCCTGGTCTTCGGTCAGGCCGACCCAAGCCACTTCGGGGTCGGTGTAGGCCACGCTGGGGATCGCGCGGGCGTCGAACTGGCTCTTGGACAGGTGCGCATCGCCGAGGATGGCACCGGCTGCCACTTCGGCCGCCACATGGGCCTCGTGCACCGCCTTGTGCGCCAGCATGGGCTGGCCGACCACATCGCCGATGGCGAAGATGTGCGGCACGTTGGTGCGCATCTGCACATCGACGTTGATGAAGCCGCGGTCCGTCACGGCCACACCGGCCTTGTCGGCGGCGATCTTCTTGCCATTGGGCGTGCGGCCTACGGCTTGCAGCACGAAGTCATAGACGCCTTCGCTCTTGACCCCATCCAGGCCCTCGAACTGAACCTGTGCGCTGGGAGGCCCTGCCCCATGCGCGTGCCTAGTTCCTGAGCGCCATGGGCGCCAAGCCCGGCGCCCGGCAGGACGATGGCGCCGAAATGGTGCTGTGAAGCAGCTCCGAGCTGCCCGACACCGGCTTCGCCCTGCACGACTACCAGCCCCCCGGCGGCATCACCCAGCTGCTGAAGGACAAGGTGCTGCTGCAGCCCGCCGTCACCGATTGCGCCATCTCGGGTGGCATCTTTGGCCAGGGCGCAGAAGGGGGGCGGGCATGCTGCGCATGAGCGCCTACGGGCCCGAGCAGTCGATGACCTAACCGCCCCGGCCCACGGACCCCAAGCAGGCCTGGGAGCCGCAATGGGCGGCGCGCGTGCGCACCAAGTCCACCTACATGGGCATGCTGGGCGTGCAGATGCCCACGCAAGGCGAGCAGCAGCCCGCGCCCGAGGTCAAGAAGCCCAAGGAGACCGACGTGCTCAAGGGCCTGCTGGGGCCCTGAGTTCGAGCTGTAAAAGCCCTGCGTCCAGGGCCCGCAGCCACTGCGGGTCCAGGTCGCGCTGGCACATCACATGGCGGGTGGGCGCCGCCACCATGCCGGGCAGCACAAACCACTCCAGCGTCTGCCCCTCGGGGCCGAGCTCCTTGAGCAGCTGCACGGCTTGGTCCTGGTCGCTGAACATGAACTCGGCGTGCCCACGCAGCAGCATGCGCAACTGGCGCGGCGGCGGCGCGGCCACGCGCAGCACCGCGCCACCGCGCTGTTGGAGCCATTCATCCAGCGGCCCGTAGGAGGCGCCGTCCGTCAGCAGCAGGCGCTGGCTGCGGTCGGTCACCAAGGCCTGGGCCGAGGGGTACTTCTTCAGGCGCTCGGCCAGCGTCCGGGTGGCGATGAAGACCGAGGGCGACTCCCGGTAGATCGGCGCCGAGAACCAGGCCTGCGCGGCGCGCTCGGGCGTCATGAACACGCCCAGCAGGCAGATCGGCTCACGCCGCTCCAGGATGTCGTGCAGCGAGCGCTTCAAGGGTGCCAGCCGCAGCGGCGGCATTTCCACGCCCGCCGGCCAGGTCTGGCGCAGCCGCTCCACCATGCTGCCGCCCGGCTGGCCCTTGGCATCGGCAAAGCTCATCGGTGGGATGTCGAAGTAGTGCAGCTCGCGCGGCAAGGTTTGCGCCCCCGCCGCCAGCGGCAGGGCCAGGCCGGCAAGCAGCGTGCGCAGCAACTGGATGAAAGGGCGGTTCACAGCGGGTGGGTCGGCGGGCTTGCCTGCAAGTGTGCGCCAGGCAGCGCGCCGAGCAAAGCCTGGTAGAGCAGCAGGTCGTCCCTGCCAAAGCAGCAGAACTGCACATACAGGCCCTTGGAGTGGCCGCGCACCGTGCCCACGGCAATGGCCGCCGCGCGCGCCGCTGGAAAGCGGTAGATGCCTGTGCTGATGCAGGGAAAGGCGATCGACTCCGCACCCAGCTCGCGCGCCACGCGCAGGCTCTCGCGGTAGCAGCTGGCCAGCGACTCGTCCTCGCCGGCCAGCCCGCCCTGCCAGACCGGCCCCACCGTGTGGATGACCCAGCGTGCCGGCAGGCGAAACCCCGGCGTGGCCTTGGCCTGGCCGGTTTGGCAGCCGCCGAGCGGGCGGCAGGCTGCCAGAAGCTCTGGTCCGGCGGCACGGTGAATCGCCCCATCCACCCCGCCGCCGCCCAGCAATTTGCTGTTGGCGGCGTTGACGATGGCATCAACGCCCAGGGTGGTGATGTCGGCTTGGAGGGCACGCATGACGGATGGGAAATTCAACCGCGTGACCGCGAGTATGGCACGGGGTTCATGCATCACAAGCCTGCGCACTGCGGCCTGTTTGGTGCTCGGAGCGGGGCTTTGCTCGTACCTTGTCGGCATGAACCGTTTGGCGCGTGGTGGCAGACAGAGCCCCAACCCGCAGCGTTGGCGTAACCGCTGTTGCCCCTTACCAACTGATGCGCTGATCGCCCTCAAAGCCCCGGGGAGGTTGGGCCGCCTCGTCCCAGTCCGGGGCAGGTTCCACGCCCTCCCCGGAATGACGGCAGCTCAGACGAAACAAAGCCCCGGACAGTTTCCCGTCCGGGGCTTTGGTTTGCAGTTCAGCGCAGCCGCAAATTACTTCCTTGCCGGCGGCAAATCCGTGCAAGACCCATGCGCCACTTCCGCCGCCATGCCGATGCTTTCGCCCAGCGTGGGGTGCGGGTGGATGGTCTTGCCGATGTCCACCGCGTCGGCGCCCATCTCGATGGCCAGGGCGATTTCGCCGATCATGTCGCCGGCATGGGTGCCGACGATGCCGCCGCTCACATTGCAGTGGGTTTCCCCATGAAACAGCTGTGCGCAGAAACGCGACTTTGCACCATCGACCCAATCCGAAGCAATGCACTTGTCAAAAGGCGTGTTGCCCTAGGCTTGCATTGCACGGGCGGTGTGACTGCCCAAACTCCGACTCGTTCCACATAACACCCAAAGAACTCCATCGGCCACGACGTCCAGCAGAGCGCCTCAGGCCCTATCTAGGCGAGAACCTACTTAAGATCCGCGACTTGCTGGTGGCGCAATCGCTCAGCAAGCACCTTGATATTGAGTTGACTCGGTTCAATTCGCCCACTGTCCGAAAACAGTGTCTGGTTTGCAGGGTTCGGCGCAGGAGACAGAAAGACAAACTTGTACCTAGCTTGGTACAGCAGTTCACCGACCTGGCCCGTACTCAGCGGGACACCGCCACTGCCATGTAGCGCGACCTCAACCATGGCGTTCCAGCCAGCAATAAAGGCGGCCACCGTGTTCTCGATAGCCGCTGCAGCGTATTCGTCTGGATTCACGAACCTGTCGACGCTAACCATGTCCGCTGTCGCGAAGCGATGCGTCAAGTACCCTATGACGAACGCAGCATTGTTGACGACCACGGTCTGGTCAGAGCCAACAACACGGGCCGTTCGCTCGCGCGTTCTGGCAATGAGCGCGAGGGTTACAGCGATGCTGTCCTTCGAGTAGTACCCCTGCAAGTGCTGCTGCGGTGGACCGACCCGAATGCCCCGCAACGCGCCATCCTGAAGTAGTTTGGACAGTCTTGAGGCAAGCGTCGCGGATCGGCCAACCGACTTGGCAATACACTCACGCTCGGCCTCGCCGAGTTCTTTTCCCAGCTGTTCGACTACCTCGTCCGCAGGGGGGAAATCTGACGCGACGGTCTGTGCGCTCCAGAGGCTGGACACAAAGGCCAGCGCAATGCTGATGACGATTTTCTTCACAGTTACTACAGCCTCCGTTGCACACGGATCCATCGGGCCCCAAACGGCTTTCCGTCCGGGGCTTTTGCCTGACCAGCGCCGAACCAGCTCACTTGCGCGCCGGCGGCAAATCCGTGCAAGAACCATGCGCAACTTCCGCCGCCATACCGATGGACTCACCTAACGTCGGGTGCGGGTGAATCGTCTTGCCGATGTCGACCGCGTCGGCACCCATCTCGATGGCCAGGGCAATCTCGCCGATCATGTCGCCGGCATGGGTGCCGACGATGCCGCCGCCGACGATGCGGTGAGTCTCTTCATCGAACAGCAGCTTGGTGAAGCCTTCGTCGCGACCGTTAGCGATCGCGCGGCCTGAAGCCGACCAGGGGAACAGGCCCTTCTTGACCTTGATGCCTTGGGCCTTGGCCTGGTCTTCGGTGAGGCCCACCCACGCCACTTCAGGGTCGGTGTATGCCACGCTCGGGATCACGCGGGCGTCGAACTGGCTCTTGGACAAATGCGCATCGCCGAGGATGGCGCCGGCGGCCACTTCCGCCGCCACATGAGCCTCGTGCACCGCCTTGTGTGCGAGCATGGGCTGGCCGACCACATCGCCGATGGCGAAGATGTGCGGCACATTGGTGCGCATCTGCACGTCCACATTGATGAAGCC
>Ga0187844_10001889_pt1 | contig 15473 bp, 12 predicted proteins | sample SpaLakP09_SKY_50_FD_134517 | JGI IMG/M metagenome (GOLD analysis project Ga0187844, IMG submission 134517) | Oligotrophic lake water microbial communities from Sparkling Lake, Wisconsin, USA - SP09_SKY_50 | ecosystem: Environmental > Aquatic > Freshwater > Lake | place: USA: Sparkling Lake...
CCCGCGGTCAGCATGCGCTGCACGTCGGCGGGCGAGCGGCATCGGCACGCCCGCCGACGTGCAGCGCATGCTGACCGCGGGCGTGCAGCGCTTCCTGGTCGGCGAGTCGCTGATGCGCCAGCCGAATCCGGGCGTCGCACTCAAGAGACTCGTGGCCACGCCGTGAACGCCCCGGCGGGATCCGAGACACGACCGATCCGCTGGGGCATCTTCGGCACCGGCTGGGTCGCCAGTGCCTTCGCCGAAGGTCTGGGCTATGCACGCGACGCAAGGCTGGTGGGCGTGGCCTCGCGCAGCACGCTGAGCGCGACCGCCTTCGCGCAGCGCTTCGGGATCGCCACCGCGCACGGCAGCTACGAAGCGCTTGCCGCCGATCCCGAGGTCGACGTGATCTACGTCGCCACGCCCAACGAACATCACCGCGACCATTGCCTGCTCGCGATCCGCGCCGGCAAGGCGGTGCTGTGCGAGAAGCCGTTCGCGCTCGACGGCACACAGGCGTACGAGATCATCGAAGCCGCGCGCGAACACGACGTGTTCTGCATGGAGGCGATGTGGTCGCGCTGTTCGCCCGCCTTCAAGCAGGCCCTGGCGCAGGTTCGCCAAGGCCGGCTCGGGCCGTTGCTGCACCTCGATGCGCAACTCGGATTCGCCAAGCAGCCCTCGCCCGGCAATCGTCTGTTCGAAGGCGCCGGCGCCGGTGCGCTGCTCGATCTGGGCGTCTACACGCTCGCACTGGCACACGCCATATTCGGCAGTCCGACCCGCATCAGCGCCAGCCGCATTCGCACGGCCGCGGGTGTCGACGAACACGTCGATATCCTGCTCGGCTATGAGAACGGTTGCAGCGCCAGCCTAAGCGCCAGCCTCGCCACGACCTTGTCGAACTCCGCGCGCCTGCACGGCCGCGAGGGTGTGCTCGAACTGCACGCGCCGCTGTACTTCCCCGAGCGATACAGCATCGTGCCGGTGCACGGGTCCGGAGAACCCGCATCGATTGCGCCTAGCGCCGTGCGGCGATTCAGGCAGCATCCGGCGCTGCGCCCGACGATGGATCGCCTGCGCGGTTTGCGCGACCGCCTGCGCAAGGACTCGCAGCAGGTGTATCCGGCCGGCACCGGCTACACGGTCGAGGCCGAGGAGGTGATGCGTTGTCTACGCGCCGGCGCAAAGGAAAGCGCGGACGTGCCGCTCGCCGACACGCTCGCCGTGATGGAGACGATCGACCACATCCGCAGAGCCTGGATCGTCTGATGCGCATCGCGGTGATCGGGTGCGGTTACGTGGCCGATTTCTACATGGCCACGCTCGCAAACCATCCCGAGCTGCAGCTGCAGGGCGTGCACGATCGCGACGCTGCGCGGGTAAAGGCCTTCGCCGCCTTCCATCGCATCGGGCGCATCTATCCGACGCTCGACGACGTGCTGGCGGACGCGCAGGTCCAGCTGGTCGTGAACCTGACCAATCCTTCGAGCCACTACGCGGTGTCGCGCGCTGCGCTGGAAGCCGGAAAACATGTCTATTCCGAGAAGCCGCTGGCGATGCAGCTCGAGGAAGCCGAACACCTCGTCGCGCTTGCCGAGCGGCACGGCCTGCAGGTGAACAGCGCGCCGTGCAGTGTCCTCAGCGAAACCGCGCAGACGCTGTGGAAGGCGCTGCGCGAGAACCGCATCGGCACACCGCGACTGATCTACGCGGAACTCGACGACGGCAACGTGCCGCGCCGCGATTACGCGAACTGGATCAGCGCCAGCGGCGCGCCCTGGCCGGCGAAGGACGAATTCGAAGTGGGCTGCACGCTCGAGCACGCCGGGTACTACCTCACCTGGCTGACGGCCTTCTTCGGTCCTGCGACTCGCATCACGTCGTTCGCCAGGAACCTGCAGCCCGACAAGGGCATTGCGCTGGACGTGCAGACGGCGGACTTCGCGACTGCCTGCGTGGAATTCGCCAGCGGCCCGGTCGCGCGCTTCACCTGCGGCCTCTACGCGCCGCACGACCATCGCCTGCGCATCTTCGGCGACGAGGGCACGCTGGCCACGCAGAACGTCTGGGACTACGGCTCACGCGTGACGCTGGCCACACGCAACCGCTTCACCGGCCGCGCCGAGAAATACCCGACGCTCGCCCGACTCGCGGGACTGGGACCGGCCACGGTGCCGCTCGTGCGCAAGCGCCGCTTCGAGTACCGCACGAAGGGCAGCAACCCGATGGATTTCTGCCGCGGCATCGCCGAGACGGCGGCAGCGGCGCGCGAGGGTCGCGACAGCCGCCTGTCGTCGCGCTGGTCGCTGCACGTCAACGAACTGGTGCTGGCGATGCAGCACCCGGAGCGATACGGCGTCGTGCGCGAGGTGAAGTCGCGCTTCGAGTCGCTGGCACCGATGCCTTGGGCCTCGTGAAAGGCCGCCATCTGGCAGCCCCGTAGCCCGGACGAAGTCCGGGATTGCCGCCTGTCGACGGGCCGGGATCCCGGACTTCGTCCGGGCTACGTTCTGACGCTCAGACGTCGAACAGCGGAACGTCGGTCAGCGCCTTTTCCAGCACACGCTGGATATCGACTTCGTCCTGGTGACGCTGCCAGACCGCTTCGGCGAACGCATTCCAGCCGGCGCGATCGCGCAGCGCGGCCCACTCGACCAGCCGTTCACGGAACGTCTCAGGCTCGAAGCGATGAAAGTCGCGCGTCGCGACCAGGCTGCTGCCGCGCACGCCGAACTGCGTGGACATCACCGGCAGGCGCGCCGCGATGTATTCGAACAGCTTCACGTTGGCGCCAGAACCCCAGGTCACCGGATTGAGTCCGGCGTCGGCGACGGCGAAATACGGCACGATCTCCGGCACGCGACCGGTCGCGATGATGGCGCCCTCGCGCCACGCCGACCGCGACATCGTGCCGAGCACCAGAAAGCGCACGCCTTGCGCCGCCAGGAACGCCGCGTTGTCGGCGTTGAATTGCTTGAGCCAGGCCAGCGCATCGACGTTCGGCTGGAAGCTGCTGCCGCTGAAGACGAAAACGGTCTCGCCCTGTGCAATGCCGAGTTCCGCGCGCAACGACTCTCGCGTGCCCGGCGGCGATCGATAGGCGCCGGCATCCACGGCGCAGCCCACCGGCGTCAACCGGCATTGACCCTCGACGTCGTGCGCCGCGTAGAACGCGTGATCGTCCGCGGCGCAGGTGAAGACGCCGCGATAACGCGCCGGCACCGCCGCTTCGAGACGCTTGATCGGCGCAGCGAAGATGCGTTCGCGACGACGACCCTGCTCGAGCAGCCGGTGCTCCATGTTGTGGCTCAGCAGCAGCCAGGGCTTGCGCCGATCGAACGGCGGCACCGGCATCGACCAGGGCATGTCGCTGACGCAGACGTCCGCCCATTCCAGCATCTCGCGCAGCCGGCGCGGCACCAGCCCGAGCCTCAGCACCCACGGCACCCACACGCGAGGCAGTCCGAGCACGCGCGTGAGCGCCTGCGCGATGCCGAAGACCAGCCCCAGATGGATCTCTTCGCTCAGGTTTGCCTCGATCGTGTCGACGCGGTGACGTGTATCGCCGCGACCGCGGTAATCCTCGCGCCGACCGGCGATGGCGTAGACGCGCACCTCGTGCCCGAGGCGCGCGAGCGACTTGGCGAACACCGCGGTGCGCAGCTGCCCACCAGTTTCGGCCGGGAAAATGCGGAAGCTGGCGAGGATCGCGATCTTGCGGGAATTCACGCCAGGCGAACCTTGGGTCGTGCGGGAGAGATGACGGCGGCGTTCACTCGTGAGCCTTCGCGTGGCCGGCTGCCTGTCCGGCACGATACTGCCGCATGCGCTGCACCAGCATCAGGCTGATGCCGACCAGGAAGGTCAGTTCGCCGGCTGCCGTGCCGACGATCGCGCCAGGCGAACCGAACACCGGCACGCAGATCCACATCGCACCCAGTGCCACGATGGCCGAAAGGGCGGAGAGCCAGGCCAGCGGACGAAACATCTCCATCGCCAGTGCGGCCCCCTGGAGGATGGAGTGAGCGGTGGCGAACAGCGCGTGAAGGGCCCACAGCACGATCAGGACGTCGGCCTCCGGGATGTCGGCCTTCATCAGGTCGAGAACGATCCAGTGGCGCAGGGCCCAGAGCACCGCGAGGTAGATCAGGTCCAGCGCCAGCACGACAGCGATCAGCACCACCAGTTTCCGCATCAGGCGCGGCATCCCTTCCTGGTGGAGCCAACGTGCCGCGTTGGGGACCAGCATCACGCCGACGCCCATCATCAGCAGCGAGATCGGCATCAGCGTCAGCCGCACCGCGTTGACGTGTGCCACCGCTTCCACCGACAGCACCGTGGCCAGCGTGTAATTGAAAGACTGGCTCTGCACCCAGTAGATGCACGCGCCCACGGTGGCCCAGATCCCGAGCGGACGCATCGCGCGCCAGATATCGCTCGTCTCCGCGCGATTGCCGTCTGCGGAAACGGCCTCCGGTCCATCCGGAGTGATCTGCCGTTGGGCGATCACCGCCATGCCCGATGCGAATCCGATTGCCAGGACGGCCCAGGTCGAGGTCCCGCCCGGCGCGGCGACCGCGAGTCCGATCAAGACCAGCAGACTGACGACGTAGACGCCGTCGACGACCAGGAGGAGCCGCACGCGGCTGGCGATCGTCAGGGCTTGCCGCGACAGTTCGCGCAGCAGGACCAGCGCTCCCGAGAAGGCGCCGGCGGCGATCAGGCCCGCCAAGGCTGCGGACCATAGCCCGGCCGCGAGTCCTCCGAGTGGAATGCTCAGCACGACCGCGGCCAGGATCACCACGTAGCGTCGCTGGTCACTGCGGATCAGCGCCACCATGCGGTCCCGCTCGACGTCCGGCCTGCGCGGCGCGAGCACCGACAGCGGCCCGTTGACCCATGCACCCTGAGCCGTCGTCAGGAGTGCAATCGAGACCTGCACCAGCACGAAATAGCCGTATTGCTCGGCGCCCCCAAATCGCAGGAGCACCAGCGACACGACGAAATTCGCGGCCGACAGCATCGCCTGCGCGACCACGCCGCCGCCGAAGATGCGTGCGACGCGGCTGGTGGCGAGCTGCCGGATCCGGGCGACGACCACGGTCAGCGGAGCCGTGACGGCGCCGACAGCGGCCGCGAGCGGACGCACGAAGGCGAAGAACGGCCATGCGAACGGGCGCAACGGCCGGTTTCAGCCCGAACATCTGAAGGGACGACGGGCGCGGCGCAAGGATTCATGAGTATCTGGATTTTGCCACGCGCGCCCGGAGGACAGATCCGTCGAAGCGCGTACGACGACGAGGGACGACTCGTCGTCACTCGTCGCGCTCGGTACGGACCCAGGCCTTCGATGAAGCGCGCCGGCGCAACATCAGGGACAGCTTCCAAAGCACGTACGCGGGTGCCGCCGCCAGGTCGAGCCATCCGCGTACGCCCAGCCCGCTCAGCCTCACTCCTCGCGCGACATGCAGAAGCAGGATTGCGAACGGCAGACCGGCGACGAGCACCGTGACCGGCGCGACGACATCCAGCGCCCACGACAGGCCTGCGATGAGCGCGAGCAGGATCGCGCCCAATCCGAAATAGCCCAGCGGCGGCGTCAGCACGTCGGCCGCCAGGTCGAGCAGCAGCAGGCTGCGCCCGCGCAAGGCATCCCATAGCAAGGCCGCGCCTTGTTCGCGCGCGAACTGGAAGCGTCCGCCTTCCCAGCGTTGGCGCTGCGAACGCGAGGCCTTTTCGCTGGCAACCATGTCGGCGCGAACCTCGGCCTCGTCGGCGTACCACACGCGGATTCCGGCACGTCCGAGCGCGACACCGTATTCGAGGTCCTCGACCCGCGAGAACGCGTTGTGCGGAATGCGCCGCAGCGTGTCCAGCGCAAAGCACATGCCGTTGCCCCGCAGTCCGCAGGACACGCGCAAGCGCTCCCGGGCTCTTCCCCGAAGGCGGTGGAAGATCGCGAGCGCGATGGTGACCAGACGCGTGCGCCAGGAAGCCATCGGATTTCGCACCCCGTAGAACGCCTGGACCGCCTGTGCGCCGGACTGGATCCGGCTGGCGAACGCGAGCAACAAGCCGGAATCGACGTCGGTGTCCGCATCGATGACGACGACCGCGTCGCACCAGCCTTCGCCACCGGCCTGTTCGTAGGCCAGCTGCAAGGCGTATCCCTTGCCGCGCAGCGCCGCGTTGGTGCGCTCGATCACTTCTGCGCCTGCTGCGCGCGCGATTGCCGCGGTGTCGTCGCTGCAGTTGTCCGCGATCACCAGGACGCGACGGCGATCGGAGGGCCATTCGAGCGAACGCAGGCTTTTCACGGTGCGGCCGATACCTCGTGCCTCGTCGTGGGCCGGGACGATGAGCAGGAAACGCGTTAGCGGATCCACCATCGGCGGGGGCCGAGGCTTGCCGCTGAGCAGGGTCAGCAGAAACAGGTATGCGCCGATCAGCAGCAGCGGAGAGGCAACGACCAGCAGCAGCGCGTCGATCAGCAAGTGGATCTCGGCCGGACTCGAAATCCCGTCGTGGGCATGAGCCTTACTTGTCCGCGGCGGTCGACAGACCGAGGCGCTGTTTGACGATCAGCCATAGGAACGGCACGTCGTCGACGAGGTAGCGGCGCCACAGGCGGCGCGGTTCCTTGAGCAAACGAAACAACCATTCGAGTCCGACCGCGCTCATCCACGACGGCGCGCGCTGGAGGTTGCCCGCCTCGAAATCGATGGTTGCGCCAATGCCCATGAAGATGCGCACGCCGGGCATTCGCTCGCGGTGCGCCATGATCCATTTCTCCTGTTTCGGCGCGCCGACGCCGACCGCCAATACGCTGGCGCCCGAGCGGTTGACGGTCTCGACGATGGCCTGGCATTCATCCGCGTTGCGCTCGAAGCCGAAGCTCGGCGAGAGCGCTCCGATCACCACGTCGCTGTCCAGACGCCGATTGATGCGGCGCATGGCCTCGGCGGCGACGCCCGGTGCCGCGCCGAGCAGGAACACGCGCACCTCCGGGTTGCGACGGTGGCGCTCGCAGAACGCGGGGAACAGATCCGACCCGGAGATCTTCTCCTTCAGCGGCGTGCCGAGAAAGCGCGACGCCAGCTGCACGATCTTGCTGTCGCAAATGCGGAAATCCGCACGATGGAAGACTTCGTGGAACTCGCGGTCGTGGCGCATCCGCATGATCAGATCGACGTTGGGCGTGAACAGCACGCCGCGTTCCAGTCGCTCGAACAATTCGACCTGCGATACGTTCTGGACACTTGCTCCGAGAATGTCCACGGCCGGCAACGGCCCCTGCGTAGCGCCTGCGGGGCCGGGCGTTGCGTTCATCGAAGACGCATCAGGCGTCGGCGCCTGGCGTCGGTTTGTGCGTCGCGCCCCAGACCGCTTCTTCGACCAGACCGCACACGATGTGGCCGATCATGCCGTGGCATTCCTGGATGCGCGGCGTGTGGGTGGAGGGCACCGCGATGGCGTGGTCGCACATCTCGCGGAGCCGGCCGACGGAGCCGCACAGGGCGACGCTGACGATGCCCATCTCCTTGCAGGACTCGACGGCGCGCAACACGTTCTTCGAATTGCCGGAGGTCGAGATGCCGATGAACACGTCGCCGCGACGGCCGTTGGCCTGAAGCTGGCGCGAGAACACCTGCTCGTAGCCGTAGTCGTTTCCGATGGCCGTCAGCATGGACGTATCGGTCGTCAGCGCAATCGACGGCAGGCCGGGGCGGTCGAACTCGAAGCGGCTCACGAACTCGGCCGCAATGTGTTGTGCGTCCGCGGCCGAGCCCCCGTTTCCGGCCAGCATGACCTTGTTGCCTGCGCGAAACGCTGCCTCGATCAGCCGCGCGACCGCGACGACGGAGTCGAGGAGGTGATCGTCGGCCAGAACGTTCTGCTTGACCGCGATAGAGGCGGTTACCATCTCCCTGACGGCTGCCACGGTGATCGTGCTCATGATGCTGGTATCGAAAATGACCCGGCGCCCAGCATAGCGCCGCACAGCCGCATGTTTCCGCCTGACCCCTTCGGCGTCCCTCAGCCCGCAGCTTTCACTGCGCCCCTCCCTCCGAGGGCGAGCTTGCGACTCCATCCGATGCTCGGCAGCTCGATCAGGCGGTACACGAGCCATGCTCCGGAAATGGCCGCGGCCATCGCCAACGCGAAGCCGGCCAGTTCCGCCGGCGGCCCCGCAGGCAGCACCCCGCGCGTCACGAAGAAGCACGCGCCGATGACGTTGTTGTGCACTAGATAGAGGCTGTACGACACCAAGCCCAGGAACTGCGTCCAGCGGTAATCGAGCCAGGTTTTCATCTTCCCGCCGACCGCGACCAGAAAAAGAAGGATCGCGCCCAGCGTCGCGGCGATGGCGAACGGGTCCCCCGATCGTTGTGCAGCAATCGCCGTGAGCGCGCAGTAGACGATAGCGAACTTCATCGCGATGCCTCGTTCCCGCCAGCCCCAGCACACCAGCGCGCCGGCACAGAAGCTGTACCAGTACGGCACGAAGCTGCCAGGCCACGGCGCGGCATGCACGAGGTGCAGGGGCCAAGCCAGACCGGCCGCACCGCTGACGAAGACAAGCGCGCAGCGCCACCCTGTGGAGGGACCCGCCATGCGGCCGGCGTCCGCCAACAGCAGCATCAGGGCGAAAGCGAAGTAGAACTGGATCTCGACACAGATCGTCCACAGCACGCCGTTGATCTGCAGAATCCCCAGCAAGTCTTGCGCATAGACGGCGTGCGCGAGCAGGGAAACAACGCCTGGGCTCTCGACGGGCGATCCCAGCAGCAGCTTGTCGACGGCCAGGTGGATCAGGCTCAGGAAGATGGCGAAGTAATACGGCGGCGTCAGCCGCACCAGGCGCCGCGCGACGAAGCGGCCGGCGAACGGGAGGTCCGCACGACGGTCGAGCGCGTTGAGCGCCATGACGAAACCGCTCAGGACGAAGAACACGGCCACCCCGAGGTGACCGAGGTCCAGCAGGCCCCGCTCAAGCAAATCGGGCATCCAGCCCTTGATCGTCTCGATGTGCCGGCCTGCCGAGACGTGGAACAGCACCACCCACAAAGCCGCCAGCCCACGCATGCCGTCGGCAAAAGCCAGCCGTCCACCACCTGTAGGTTCCGCGCCCGCTGTCGATGCCATCGTCTTCAGTGGTTGACCGGTCTGCCACGTTGATCCACGTGCTGCGCAACGGATAAAGCCTTGCGGCGTGCGGCCTCACAAGTTGAATCCCCGGGAGCGCACGATGCAACTTCGTTACGCCGGGCGGAAACCGTGTCGCGCAAGGTTACCTGCCTTCGTCCCGCGCGCGGTTCCGACATCCCCCCGGCGCCGCTCACATCCGTTGCGTCGAGCGCCCGTTCTATCCGCGCGGCAGGGCTGGTTGTGCAGCCAGACCGCTCCTTTTCGCCTTCAGATTCGCGGCATGCGCGAACAGCAATCGCGATATCTCGACCGAGGCGTACATACCCACGAGATGCGTCGGGGCGATCGGAAAGAACCATCCGCTTTCCGAGGTGTTCGCCAGCACCACGTAGACGAACAAGGGCAGGTGCAACGCAAAGTGCTGCCGGCTTATGCGTGCCAGTCGACTCAGCGCGACGCAGTACCCCCCCAGGAAAAGAACGAACAGCATCAATCCGATCAACCCCAATTCGTTCACCACGTCCAGGTAACCGTTATGGCCGTTCTGGACGGCCCATCCCACGGCAGCCCTCACGCGGGACTCGCCTGCGTCGGCTCCGTTCCAGAAGCTGTTGAGACCGGTGCCCAGAAAGGGTCGATGGCCGATCTCGAAGATCATCGCGTCCCAGATTCCCTTGCGCCCCGAGAACGTTCCGTCCTTCCCGAAATACTGGCCGACGAACCTGAGGTAAGGCGTCGCGACCGCCAAATAGATTCCGATCGGAAGCGCCGCGGCGAGCGACGCAATGACGAACTTGCGGCTCTTGGGGCGGAAGGAGATCTGGGGCAGCAGGAAGACCAGCACGCCGGCACAGGAAATCAAGCCCAGCAAAAGGGAGGTCGAGCTGCGGGACTTCACCAGCGTGAACAGGCACAGCGCGATCCCGAATGCCGCCACCGCCGGATTCGCCCTGCGCGAAGTCAGCAGGTACGTCCACAGGATCAGGCCCACCGCCGAGAGCTGGCCCAGACCGTTCTTCTGATAGGTCACACCGAGCCAGGAGTCGCGAAGGGATACGTCGGTGCCCATGTGAATCCCGATTTCCGGGTAGAACGCGGCCGTGAACACCGATGCAAGCAACAGGACGTTGACGGAAAAAGCCATGCGGCTTTCAAAACGGCCCGGGTTCCAGCCCGAAAGGCTGAACGCGATGGCGATCGTGGAGACGCCGATGACGGCGATGGACTGCGTCAGCACGAATGTGGCGTTCGGCGCCCAGAGCGCACTGAGCAAGGCCCATCCCAGCACGAGGATCATTCCGGGGTTGATGAACGGCAGCATCGCCGAGAAGAGCCGGGCCCTGGCCGCGATGACCAGAAGCGATCCAACCAGTAACGGCGCCCACTTATCCCGAAATCCGAGCGGGATCAGATCCCCGTTCAGAAAGGCGAAACTGAAGCCGACGACCCAGACGACGGCTGCAAATCCGCCGCTCAAACCGCCAGCCCCTGGAAGTCTCCGACACGCCGTACCGGGATGCTCGGGGGGATCGACAGTGGAGGTGATCGCGTCAGGCTCATTGATCGAATACTAGCCCCGGGGACACCGACCCGCGATGGGCCTGACGACGTCAAGAGGCCGCCGCCACACCGCGAAGAAATTGCGCCGCCCTCGCAGGTGACCTCGACGAGCGAATCCCGTTTTTGGCTACTGCAGCGCTTCCTCGACGTACGAGGGCAGCGCGAAAGCTCCCCGGTGCGTCCGCGGATTGTAGAAACGCGTTTCCATCGCCCGCACCGCTCGCTCGTCGATACGCTCGAGCAGTGCGGCGTCCGACTTGGTCGCGATGGACCCCGACCACCAGCCCGAGGGATAGATCACCTGCGGAAAGTGGAACAGGTGGGTACGTGCAAACCCCGCCTGGCGCATCGCCGTATGCATCTCCTTGATCAGCTCCAGGTGCAGCAGCGGGGATTCCGACTGCTGCACGAGCATGCCGTCCGGCTTCAGCGCCTTGATGCAGTCCAGGTAGAAGCGCTTCCCGAACAGGCCTTCGGCGGGACCGACCGGGTCCGTCGAGTCGATGATGATCAGGTCGATCGAGCCGGGCTTGGCGTCCTTCATCCACTGGATGCCGTCGCCGAAGAACAGCGTGGCGCGCGGATCGCCGTTGCGCGTGCACAGCTCGGGGAAATACTTCTCGGACAGACGCGTCACGCGCTCGTCGATCTCGACCTGGGTGGCCGACTTCACCTCGGGATGCTTGAGCACCTCGCTGAGCGTGCCGCAGTCCCCGCCGCCGACGATCACGACGTTCTGCGGATCGGGGTGCGAATTGAGCGCCACGTGCGACATCATCTCGTGGTACAGGAAATTGTCGCGCGTGGACACCATCGTGCAGCCGTCGATGGTCATCAGGTACCCGAAGGTCTGCGTGTCCCAGATCTCGATCTTCTGGTACGGCGTCTGTTCCTCGTGCAGCTTGTGGCCCTTGAGGGAGAACGCCGTCCCGGTGGCCTCGACCGCTTCCGAAAACCAGCTTTTGTCCAGCGTCATCTGCAAGCCCCTAAGATCGTCATAGGATGTCGGCGGGCAGCATCCTCGATGCCGTCCGCCTAAAATTGTGAGCCGCGAGTATAAGGCTCGCCCCTTCCGCATTCGGTGACGCCTTCGTGAAACCCTGGACTCCGGCGCAGGCTCGCGCCCTCTACAACATGCCCAACTGGGGCGAGGGCTACTTCGACGTCGGCGATTCCGGCAACGTCGTCGTGCGTCCCTTCCGCGAGCGCTCGAACGCATCGGTAGACCTGTACGAACTCGCCAGCAGATTGCCCGGAGAAGGCCTCGAGCTGCCGGTTCTGGTGCGCTTCACCGACATCCTGCGCGATCGCGTCGACGCACTCGCCGACGCCTTCGCCACCGTCATCGGCGAATACGGCTATTCGGGCCGCTACACCGGCGTTTACCCGATCAAGGTCAACCAGCAGGGCAGCGTCGTCGAGGCCATCCTCAGCCACGGCGGCGACCGCGTGGGCATCGAGGCCGGCTCCAAGCCGGAACTGGCCGCGGTGCTGGGACTGGCGCGGCCCGGCAGCGTGATCGTCTGCAATGGCTACAAGGACCGCGCCTACATCCGTCGCGCGCTGATCGGCCAGAAGCTGGGACACCGCGTCTACATCGTCGTCGAGAAGCTGTCCGAACTGCCGCTGGTGATCGACGAGGCGAAGAAGCTGGACGTGGCGCCGCTGATCGGTCTGCGCGTGCGCCTGGCGAGCCACTCGGATTCGTCGCAGCAGAACACCGGCGGCGAGAAGTCGAAGTTCGGCCTGGCGACGCCGCAGGTTCTGGAGGCGCTGGACATGATGCGCGCCGCCGGCCACATCGATGCCGTGCGCATGGTGCATTTCCACCTCGGCTCGCAGGTGGCCAACGTGCAGGACGTGGCGCGCGGCATGCGCGAGGCCTCGCGCTTCTACGTGGAGCTGCGCCGCCTCGGCGCGCCGGTGGACGTGGTCGACGTCGGCGGCGGCCTGGGCGTGGACTACGAGGGCACGCGCTCGCGCAGCTACTGCTCGATGAACTACTCGGTGCGCGAGTACGCGCGCAGCATCGTGCGCACGCTGCAGGAAGTCTGCGCCGAGTCGGGCGAACCCGAACCCAACCTGATCAGCGAATCCGGACGTGCGCTGACCGCGCACCACGCGGTGCTGATCGCCAACGTCGTCGACCAGGAGATCATCGGCGGCGGGGACGTCGCGCCGCCTGCCGCCGACGCTCCTGCGGTGCTGCACGAATTGCAGGACCTGCTCGAGGAAGTCGTCGAGCGCGGCCCGCTGGAGAGCCTGTTCGAAGCCCGCACGCTGCTCGGCGAAGCGCACGTGCTCTACAGCGAGGGCAAGCTGTCGCTGACGCAGCGAGCCTGGGCCGAGCAGGCGTCGTATGCGATCGCGCAGGCGGTGATTCCTCTGCTCGACCCGGAAATCCGCGCGCATCGCGAGACGCTGGACGAGCTGCGCGAAAAGCTCAGCGCCAAGTACTTCTGCAATTTCTCCGTGTTTCAGTCGGTGCCGGATTCCTGGGCCATCGACCAGGTATTTCCGATCGTGCCGATCCACCGCCTGACCGAAAAGCCCGAGCAGCGCACGCGCCTGTGCGACCTCACCTGCGATTCGGACGGCCGTCTGGACGCGTACGTCGATCGCGAGGGCCTGACACCGACGCTGGCGCTGCATGCGCTGCGCGCAGGCGAGCCCTACCTGCTCGGCATCTTCATGGTGGGCGCGTACCAGGAAATTCTCGGCGACATCCACAACCTGTTCGGCGATACGAACGCGGTCAATGTGGTGCTCGACGCCGCCTCGCCCGGAGGCTGGAAGCTGGAGGCGCACGAGCAGGGAGATCGCACCGACGAGCTGCTGCGCTACGTCCACCTTGCGCCCGAGGCGCTGGCGCAGAGCTATCGCGACAAGCTGGACGCTGTCGACCTGACGCCGGAGCAGCGGGCCGGGCTGCTGGCGGAACTCGAGGCAGGGCTGACCGGTTACACCTACCTGTCCTGACATCCTCCCGCCGGTCGGGCGGGGTGCGGCGGCCACCTCGATTGACCCGGCATCGAAATGCGGTCAAATAGGCTTCGACGCGGCGCCCCGCCGCCACTCTCCGGTCGATGCCCATCCCCGAATCCCGCTTGCCGTCCGGCCGTAAACGACTGCTGGTCGCCGTCGCCGGGCTGGGCATGCTCGTCTACCTGGGGGCGGCGATCGCCACGGATTACGCGGCGCTGGAGCGGGCGCTGCTGCAGCTCGGCTGGTCCGGCGCTGCGCTCGTGCTGGGGCTGTCGCTGGTCAACTACGGCCTGCGCTTCCAGCGCTGGCATCTGTATCTGCGCGAACTCGGGCACCGGATCGGCTGGACGCACCACCTGCTGGTGTACCTCGCCGGATTCATGTTCACGGTCAGCCCTGCGAAGGCCGGCGAGGCCCTTCGCGGCGTCTACCTGAGCGAACACGGCGTGCCCTATGCCGATACGTTCGCGGCCCTGTTCGTCGAACGGCTGCTCGATTTTCTCGCCTACTCGCTGCTGGCGACCCTGATCGTGCTGGGTCATGCCGAGTACCGGCCGTTCCTGTTGGCGGCCTTCCTCGTCGCCTTCACGCTGCTTGGACTCTGCGGCCACCCGGCGATCCCGCCCTGGCTCGATCGCACGGCCGCGGGCCGGTCCTCGCCACGGCTGTCCGGACTGCTGCAACTCGGAGCGCGCCTGCTGCGTTCTTCGCGCCGCTTGCTGCAGCCCCGCCTGCTGCTGCCAGGACTCGCCATCGGACTGGTGTCCTGGGGTGCGGAGGGCCTGGGCTTCCACCTGATCTGCCAGGGCCTGTCGATCGACGTGACACCGATGACGGCGACCAGCATCTACGCCATTGCGGGCCTCGCCGGCGCCGCAGCCTTCTTCATGCCCGGCGGCATCGGTGGCATGGAGCTGGTGATGATCGCGCTGCTGACCACGCTGGGAGCCCCCGCATCCGTTGCCATCGTCGCCACGCTGATCTGCCGGGTGGCGACCTTGTGGTTCGCGGTGGTCGTCGGATTCGTGGCGGCGGCCCTGCTGGAATTCCTGAGCTTGCGGCCTGCGCCGCGGTCCGCCCCATGACATCCGCTCCCCTTCCGCTCTGCGTCGACCTCGACGGCACGCTGACGCCGGTCGACACGCTGCACGAAGGCCTGCTGACGCTCGCCAAGTCTTCGCCGCTGTCGCTGTTCGCCCTGCCCGCGCAGATCGGTCGCGGCAAGGCGGCGTTCAAGGCCTTCGTGACGGAACGCGCGCCGGTGGACGCCGAGGTGCTGCCGATCCGGCCCGACCTGCTCGAATGGCTGCAGGCGCAGAAAAGCGCCGGACGCCGGCTGGTGCTGGTCACGGCCTCGGACCGGAACACCGCCGAGCCCGTGGCCGAACGCGTGGGCCTGTTCGACGAGGTCATCGCCAGCGACGGCCGACGCAACCTCGCGGGCGAGGCCAAGCGCGAGGCGCTGGTCCAGCGCTTCGGCGAAAAGGGTTTCGACTACGCCGGCAACGACTCGCAGGATCTGCATGTCTGGCGTTCGGCCGCGCACGCCATCGTCGTCGGCAACCAGACGCTGGCGCGCAAGGCGGCGGAACTCTGCCCCGTGGACCGGCGCTTCCCGGCATCGCACGGGAGCATCCGCACCTGGATCCGGGCGATGCGCTTGCACCAGTGGGTGAAGAACGCCCTGGTCTTCATGCCGGCGCTGCTGGCCCACCAGATCGGCGAGCCGGCCACGCTGGTCCAGGCGCTGCTCGCCTTTCTCGCGTTCGGCCTGTGCGCATCCAGTGTCTACG
>Ga0187844_10001890_pt1 | contig 15472 bp, 8 predicted proteins | sample SpaLakP09_SKY_50_FD_134517 | JGI IMG/M metagenome (GOLD analysis project Ga0187844, IMG submission 134517) | Oligotrophic lake water microbial communities from Sparkling Lake, Wisconsin, USA - SP09_SKY_50 | ecosystem: Environmental > Aquatic > Freshwater > Lake | place: USA: Sparkling Lake...
TGGACGCGGCGGGCCTGTGCATCAAGAGCGGCAACGCCACCATCCTGCGCGGCGGCTCGGAAGCGATCAACTGCAACCGTGCGCTGGCGAAAATCGTGGCCGAAGGCCTGGCCGGCGCCGGCCTGCCGCCTGATGCGGTGCAGATCGTCGACACCACCGACCGCGCCGCCGTCGGCGTCATGATCACCATGCCGCAGTACGTGGACGTGATCGTTCCGCGCGGCGGCAAGGGCCTGATCGAACGCCTGATGAAGGAATCGACCGTCCCGATGATCAAGCACCTGGACGGCATCTGCCACGTGTACATCGATGCGAAGGCCGACCTGGCCAAGGCGCTGCCGATCGCCTTCAACGCCAAATGCCACCGCTACGGCACCTGCAACACCATGGAGACGCTGCTGGTCGCGCGCGCGATCGCGCCAACCGTGCTGCCGCAACTGGCCGAACTGTACGCGACCAAGCAGGTGGAACTGCGCGCCGATCCGGAAGCGCACGCGCTGCTGGCCGGCTACCCGCACCTGGCGGCGGCCACCGAAGAAGACTGGAGCACCGAATACCTGGCGCCCATCCTGGCCGTGAAAATTGTGGCCGGCATGGACGAAGCGATCGACCATATCAATACCTGGTCGTCGAAGCATACCGACGCCATCATCACCGAAGACTACAGCGACGCGCTGCGCTTCCTGCGCGAGGTCGATTCGGCTTCCGTGATGGTGAACGCATCGACCCGTTTCGCCGACGGCTTCGAGTATGGCCTGGGCGCCGAAATCGGCATCTCCAACGACAAGCTGCATGCGCGCGGCCCGGTCGGACTGGAAGGACTAACATCTTTGAAGTATGTCGTTTTTGGACATGGTGAAATTCGTTCCTAGGGGGCATTATGCTGACACGCTTGAGAGTCAAAGGTTTCAAAAGCCTCGAGGATGTGGAGGTTCGCTTTGGCCCTTTCACATGCATAGCTGGCGTTAACGGCGTTGGAAAATCCAACTTGTTCGACGCAATCTTGTTCTTGAAATACTTGGCCGATCTTCCGATGATCGATGCGGCGATGAAAATCAGGAACGACAGCAAGCAAAGGGTCAGTATTTCGTCCCTTTTTACTAAGACTGCCAATCACCATGCGCAAGTCATGGAGTTTGAAGCCGATTTCTTGGTCGAGCAGAAAGTCGTTGATGATTTCGGACGTGAGGCGAAACCAAAGGTTACATTTCTCACCTATGGATTGACGCTCAGATATGTACCAGCGAATGGATCGGTTCCCGAAGGAATTGAACTTGCAGCTGAGTCTTTGAACTTCATTCAGAAAGGAGTGGCGAAGCGCGAACTAGGGTTCGAAGTCTCGAAGGAGTTTTTGGCCTCGGTTTATCATGGCGGCAGCAAAATCGATTTCATGTATATGGATGACGATGCCGCTGGCGTTGTCAAGATCCGGCAAGATCAGACCAATGGTCCGCCAATGAGCGTGCCGATTGCAAAAGCAGGGCGTACCGTTCTAAGTGGAATTAACACGATTGATCGGCCAACGGTATTAGCGGCGCGTCGCGAGATGCAGTCATGGGTTCTATTACAGTTGGAATCGAGTTCGTTGCGAAAGCCGGATGATTTCTTGGCGCCCAGCATTGTGTCCGCAACTGGCGAACATTTGCCAGCTGCGCTCGGAAGGCTCAAGAAGGACGAAGAAGTTGCCAGTAGATTGGCAAATTTGCTTCCTGATGTTGCAAGCGTCTCCGTTGACTTCGACGAGCGGCGCCAACTGAAAACCTTATACTTGGAAACGACGAGCGGGATCAAACACGAGGCAAGATCGCTTTCGGACGGCACATTGCGGTTTCTTGCGCTTTCAATTATTGGCGTCGATACTGAGCACGGGGGAGTGATCTGTCTGGAAGAGCCCGAGAATGGAATTCATCCGGCGCGGATACCTGCAATTGTCGAGCTATTGAATTGGATGGCTGTTGATATTGGTACGTCGGTAGACGATGAAAATCCACTTCGACAAATCATTGTCAATACTCACTCGCCCTTAGTGATTCAACGGCTGCAGACAGAGGACATTATTGTGTCGCAAGCGTATCGTAGGGACGGCGCAACACTCTCGACTTTTAGTCCCGTAATCGGAACCTGGCGCGCCCGCCTGGCGGAGGAATCAAAGAAAACCGAAGTTCGTCCGGTCGCCTTTGGTGCATTGCTTGCCTATCTGGCCGAGGACGACACGATAGACAAAGGGATTGCTGGAAAGCTGAATGTAATGCAAGAGTATCGTCACCAGCTCGGCTTCCCGCTAAATTAGTTGATGACTACGATCAGATATACTTTGGTGGCCGATGGAAGTTCCGATGCTGCGTTAAAGTCGATTATCGAATGGACAATTCAGGAACATCGCCCGGATCTCGGCGTGATGGGAGAATTCGCTGGCGCTCTTGACGCTCACGGTCGCGCGCTGGATGTGCGAATTCCGTTTGCGCTAAAGTTGTTCCCCTGTGATTTGCTGATAGTTCATAGAGATGCGGAAGGAGAGCCGGTCGCGCGCCGGCTTCGAGAAATACAAACCGCCCTCGAGAATTATGGTGGACCGTGGATTCCTGTTATTCCTGTGAGGATGACCGAGGCCTGGTTGCTCTCGGATGAGGGAGCTATCCGGTCCGCCGCAGAGAACAAATCCGGTCGGATTCCTTTGAACCTTCCGCCACGGCAGCGCTGGGAAAATCTGAATGATCCCAAGGAAGTTCTTTTTGAAGCCCTGCGTACTGCGTCGGAAAAATCGGCGCGGGCCCTGCGAAAGTTTAGTCCCGCGCGGCAACGCGCACTAGTCGCACAGCGTACTGCGAATTTCGCTGGTTTGCGAGGCGTTCCGTCGTTTGACCTCTTTGAGGCGAACTTAATCGAAGCACTGAAAGAACTCTAGTTATGCTCTGGATTAAAGCCCTGCACATCGTCTTCGTCGCTTCGTGGTTCGCCGCGCTGCTGTACTTGCCGCGCATTTTCGTGAACCTGGCGCAGGAAAGCAATCCGGCCGCCACCGCCCGCCTGCTGCTGATGGCGCGCAAGCTGTACCGTTTTTCGATCATGCTGCAGATACCTGCCGTGCTGCTGGGCGTCGCGCTGTGGCTGGGTTTCGGTTTTTCGGGCGGCTGGCTGCATGCCAAGCTGGCGCTGGTGGTCCTGGCCATCGGCTACAACCACGCCTGCGGTTCGCTGCTGAAGAAGTTCGAGAACAACGCGAACCAGCGCACGCACACCTGGTACCGCTGGTTCAACGAAGTGCCGGCGGTGCTGCTGCTCGCGATTGTCATCCTGGTTGTCGTTAAACCTTTTTGATCGGACAGGCATGGCCAAGTCAGTCACTTATTTCCTGACGCCGCAGTCGCCCTGGGCTTACCTGGGCCACGAACGCCTGGTCGCGCTGGCGAAGGCGCAGGGCGCGGCCATCGACATCCGGCCCTTCGACCTGGGGCGCGTGTTCAGCGTGTCGGGCGGCTTGCCGCTGTCGAAGCGCGCGCCGCAGCGCCAGTCTTACCGGCTGCTGGAAATGGCGCGCTGGGCCGAACACCTCGGCTTGCCGATGAACGTGCAGCCGAAGTTTTTCCCGGTCTCGCCGGATTTGGCGGCGAACCTGATCATCGCCGCGCGCACCAGCCTGGGCGCGGACGTGGCACTGGACCTGGCGGGCGCCATCATGCGCGCGCTGTGGGCCGAAGAAAAGAATATCGCCGACGAAGATACGCTGGCGCAGATAGCAGACCTGATCGGCCTTGACGGCCGCATGCTGCTGCGCTCGGCCGCAACGCCGGGCGTGCAGGAACAGTTTGACCGGAATACGGACGAAGCCATTGCCGCCAATGTATTCGGCGCGCCGTGGTACGTGGTCGATGGCGAGGCCTTCTGGGGCCAGGACCGGCTCGATTTTGTCGAGCGCGCATTAAACAAGTAGAACCACACAACGGATAAAGGGTACACCACATGCCATCATATTTTTGCCCATGCCCACGCGGCATGGAAGCGGCTTTGGCCGAAGAACTGGGCGAAATCGCCCTGACCAGCACCACCATGAAGGTGCACAACCAGGTGCCGGGCGGGGTTCACTGCTCGGGCGACCTGACCGACGCCTACCGCGTCAACCTGCATTCGCGGATCGCTTCGCGCGTGCTGATGCGCATGGCGCACCAGAGCTACAACAATGAAAACGACATCTACGACCTGACCCTGGCGCAGCCATGGGAGGACTGGTTCGATGTCGAGCACACCATCCGGGTCGACGTCACCGCGGTCAAGTCGCCGCTGCGCAGCCTGGAATTCACCACCCTGAAAATCAAGGACGCGATCTGCGACCGCTTCCGCGACCAGTTCGACAAGCGCCCGTCGGTCAATACGCGCGAGCCGGACATGCGCATCGTGGGCTTCCTGGATGCGCGCAATTTCACGATCTACCTCGACACCTCGGGCGAAGCCCTGTTCAAGCGCGGCTGGCGCGAAGAGACGGGCGACGCGCCGCTGCGCGAAAACCTGGCCGCCGGCATGCTGCGCGTGGCTGGCTGGAAGCCGGGCACGCCATTGTTCGACCCGATGTGCGGATCGGGCACGATCCTGATCGAGGCCGCGCAAATGCTGCAGGGTATTCCGTCCGGCGCGCGCCGCAAGTTCGCCTTCGAAAAATTCAACGGCTTCCAGGCCGGCCCGTGGCAGGACATGAAGAACGCCATCAAGCCGAACCCCCTGCCGACAGAACCCACCATTTTCGGCAGCGACATCTCCGGCGACATGGTCGCCATGACGCGCCACAACCTGAAAGTGGCGGGCATCATGTTCGACGTGCCGCTCAAGCAGATCGAAGCGCAGGAAGTCAAGGCGCCGACCGAGCAGCCGGGCATCCTGATGACCAACCCGCCCTACGGCGAGCGGATCGGCGTGCGCGGCGACAGCACCATGCCGGCCGATGAAATGTCGGTCTCCTTCTATTCGGCGCTGGGCACCACGCTCAAGCAGCGTTTCGCCGGCTGGACCGTGTTCCTGTTCACCGCCGACCTGACCCTGCCCAAGCTGCTGCGCCTGAAGGAAGCACGCAAGACGCCGTTCTTCAACGGCGCGCTTGAATGCCGCCTGTTCAGGTTCGACATGGTGGCCGGCTTCAACCGCCGCGAAGAAGCCAAGCCGAAACAGGTCTGACTTGTTCCCCGCCCCGCCGCCCGACCTGCCGCCGGACCCGGTCACCCCGGTTCCCCTGCCGCCGGTGCGGCGCCGGCCGTTGCCGGGCGCCGCGGCGCTGGCGGTGCTGCTGGCCAGCCTGTCGATGCTCGGCCCCTTTTCCATTGACGCCTACCTGCCGGCCTTCCCGCATATCCAGAAGTCCCTGGGCGCGTCCGCCATCGAGGTACAGCAAACCCTGACCGCCTTCATGCTGGCTTTTTCCGGCATGGTGCTGTGGCACGGCGCCCTGTCCGACGCGTTCGGGCGGCGCAATGTGATCCTGGTGGCGCTGGTGGTGTTCGCGATCGGCACCTTCGGCTGCGCCGCTTCCCACTCGGTGCACTACCTGTGGGTGTTCCGTATCATGCAGGGCGTGTCGGCGGGCGCCGGCGTGGTGATCGGGCGCGCCATCATCCGCGACCTGTATTCGGACGCCGAGGCGGCGCGCCTGCTGTCGCTGGTGACCATGATCTTCACGATCGCGCCGGCCATCGCGCCCATCCTGGGCGGGGCGATCGTGCACTACTCCGACTGGCGCACCATCTTCCTGGCGCTGCTGGCGTACACCGTCGGCCTGTTCCTGTTCTGCTACTGGCGCCTGCCCGAGACGCTCCCGCGGGAAAAGCGCCAGCCCTTCAATCCGCGCTTCCTGTGGCAAAGCTACAGCACCATTTTCGGCTCGCCCCTGTTCCACATGAAGGCCGGCATCGTGGCGCTCAATTTCGCGGGCCTGTTCCTGTATATCGCGGCCGCCCCCGTCATGCTGCCCGAGCACCTGCAGCTCGGGCCCGACCAGTTCGGGTGGCTGTTCATTCCCGCGGTGTCCGGCATTTTCCTGGGCGCGCTGGCGTCGAACCGGATCGCCGGACGCATCACCTTCACGCGCCAGATCGGCATCGGCTTCGGCTTCGTGCTGGTGGCCGTGGCCTGCAATGTGCTGTACCACCTGTTCTTCGCGCCGGCCCTGCCATGGACTGTGGCGCCACTTTTCGTGTTTACTTTCGGTACCTCTCTCATTTCGCCGGGCGCGACCCTGCTGGCGCTCGACCTGTTCCCCCACATCCGCGGCACGGTGGCGTCCTGCCAGTCGTTCGCGGTAACCCTGCTCGGCGCCCTGGTGGCCGGGGTGATCGCGCCCTTCCTGTCGCACTCGGTCCTGTGGCTCGCTTTCGGGCAGATGGCCTTCGCCCTGATGGCCCTCGGATTATGGTTGACGTCGCGCTTTTACAGGCGCATGCTCTTACGCCAAATGGGGCCTTAACGGCCTCGACCGTAGCCGCATTAAGATTTTTTTCACGAATGTTATGTTCCTTACGTCAACTTTCGTGTATATATGCTACGATCACTTTTTTCAAAATCCGGGCCGGCACCTAAACCACGTGCCTGCCTGGCGAAGACAAGAAAAACGTCGTGGCCGCTTTGCCGTTGAGCGCCCACCTCCAAAACCAGAAGAATTGGCGGCAGTGCTTTAGACATGCATCAATCAGACCATGATATTCGCAATCGCTTGCTGATTGCCCGTCTGCCGGCCATGCCGCAGATACTCATCAAGTTGATAGAGCACTTGCAGGCCGACGATCTGGGCATGCAGGAGTTGGCCGCGCTGGTTTCCAAAGACGCCGGCATGACCGGCAAGATCCTCGGGGTCGCCAACAGCTCGGCCTACCATCGCGCCAGCAGCCGCAGCGTGGGCCTCGAACAGTCGCTGGTCGCCCTTGGCACCGACATGATCAAGACGCTGGTGATCAGCGAATCGGTGTTCCAGACCTTCAATAACTTCCCCCATTCCGGCAGCACCGACCTGCGCTCCTTCTGGAAGCATTCGCTGACGGCCGCCGTGATCGCGCGCGACCTGGCCAAGCGCATGGAGTATGCCCACGTCGAGGAAGCCTACCTGGCGGGCCTGCTGCACAATGTCGGCCGGCTGGCGCTGCTGGCCACCGCGCCCAAGGAATACGCCTTCAATTTCACCGCACGCGACGACGAGGACCTGTGCGCCGTCGAACAGCGCACGCTGCAGATCACGCACTCGGAAGCGGGCGCCTGGCTGATCGAACGCTGGCACCTCGACTCCTTCCTGGCCGATTCGGTGCTGTACCACCACGAGCCTAGCAGCCGCCTGGAAAACGCCCACCCCCTGATCCGCATCGTGCGCCTGGCGCACCTGATGTCGACCCATGCGGCGGACGATGCCGTCATCGCGGAATCGATGGCGCTGTGCGGCCTGGTGCAGGACGACGTGGACGCCGTCTATGCGGCAGCGGCCCGGCAGGTCGACAAGGCGGCCGCGCACCTGGGCATCGACCTGGCCGGCGCCGACGACATTCCGACCCCGCCGGCCTACGCGCCGCCGCCGCCCGATCCGGTGCAGCAGCGCCTGTCCGAAGAAGTGCGCAACCTGGTCCTGGTGTCCGAAGTGGGCCAGACTTTCGCGCGCCAGCAGGGGGAAAGCGGCCTGCTCGAATCGATGACGCGCTCGGCGCGCATCCTGTTCGACTTCGACAATACCGTCATCCTGCTGGAAAACCCGACCGGGCATGCACTGGTGGGCGCGCCCACCAGTGCATGCCCGGTCGGGTTTTCCAGCAGGATGACGGTATTGTCGAAGTCGAACAGGATGCGCGCCGAGCGCGTCATCGATTCGAGCAGGCCGCTTTCCCCCTGCTGGCGCGCGAAAGTCTGGCCCACTTCGGACACCAGGACCAGGTTGCGCACTTCTTCGGACAGGCGCTGCTGCACCGGATCGGGCGGCGGCGGCGCGTAGGCCGGCGGGGTCGGAATGTCGTCGGCGCCGGCCAGGTCGATGCCCAGGTGCGCGGCCGCCTTGTCGACCTGCCGGGCCGCTGCCGCATAGACGGCGTCCACGTCGTCCTGCACCAGGCCGCACAGCGCCATCGATTCCGCGATGACGGCATCGTCCGCCGCATGGGTCGACATCAGGTGCGCCAGGCGCACGATGCGGATCAGGGGGTGGGCGTTTTCCAGGCGGCTGCTAGGCTCGTGGTGGTACAGCACCGAATCGGCCAGGAAGGAGTCGAGGTGCCAGCGTTCGATCAGCCAGGCGCCCGCTTCCGAGTGCGTGATCTGCAGCGTGCGCTGTTCGACGGCGCACAGGTCCTCGTCGTCGCGTGCGGTGAAATTGAAGGCGTATTCCTTGGGCGCGGTGGCCAGCAGCGCCAGCCGGCCGACATTGTGCAGCAGGCCCGCCAGGTAGGCTTCCTCGACGTGGGCATACTCCATGCGCTTGGCCAGGTCGCGCGCGATCACGGCGGCCGTCAGCGAATGCTTCCAGAAGGAGCGCAGGTCGGTGCTGCCGGAATGGGGGAAGTTATTGAAGGTCTGGAACACCGATTCGCTGATCACCAGCGTCTTGATCATGTCGGTGCCAAGGGCGACCAGCGACTGTTCGAGGCCCACGCTGCGGCTGCTGGCGCGATGGTAGGCCGAGCTGTTGGCGACCCCGAGGATCTTGCCGGTCATGCCGGCGTCTTTGGAAACCAGCGCGGCCAACTCCTGCATGCCCAGATCGTCGGCCTGCAAGTGCTCTATCAACTTGATGAGTATCTGCGGCATGGCCGGCAGACGGGCAATCAGCAAGCGATTGCGAATATCATGGTCTGATTGATGCATGTCTAAAGCACTGCCGCCAATTCTTCTGGTTTTGGAGGTGGGCGCTCAACGGCAAAGCGGCCACGACGTTTTTCTTGTCTTCGCCAGGCAGGCACGTGGTTTAGGTGCCGGCCCGGATTTTGAAAAAAGTGATCGTAGCATATATACACGAAAGTTGACGTAAGGAACATAACATTCGTGAAAAAAATCTTAATGCGGCTACGGTCGAGGCCGTTAAGGCCCCATTTGGCGTAAGAGCATGCGCCTGTAAAAGCGCGACGTCAACCATAATCCGAGGGCCATCAGGGCGAAGGCCATCTGCCCGAAAGCGAGCCACAGGACCGAGTGCGACAGGAAGGGCGCGATCACCCCGGCCACCAGGGCGCCGAGCAGGGTTACCGCGAACGACTGGCAGGACGCCACCGTGCCGCGGATGTGGGGGAACAGGTCGAGCGCCAGCAGGGTCGCGCCCGGCGAAATGAGAGAGGTACCGAAAGTAAACACGAAAAGTGGCGCCACAGTCCATGGCAGGGCCGGCGCGAAGAACAGGTGGTACAGCACATTGCAGGCCACGGCCACCAGCACGAAGCCGAAGCCGATGCCGATCTGGCGCGTGAAGGTGATGCGTCCGGCGATCCGGTTCGACGCCAGCGCGCCCAGGAAAATGCCGGACACCGCGGGAATGAACAGCCACCCGAACTGGTCGGGCCCGAGCTGCAGGTGCTCGGGCAGCATGACGGGGGCGGCCGCGATATACAGGAACAGGCCCGCGAAATTGAGCGCCACGATGCCGGCCTTCATGTGGAACAGGGGCGAGCCGAAAATGGTGCTGTAGCTTTGCCACAGGAAGCGCGGATTGAAGGGCTGGCGCTTTTCCCGCGGGAGCGTCTCGGGCAGGCGCCAGTAGCAGAACAGGAACAGGCCGACGGTGTACGCCAGCAGCGCCAGGAAGATGGTGCGCCAGTCGGAGTAGTGCACGATCGCCCCGCCCAGGATGGGCGCGATGGCCGGCGCGATCGTGAAGATCATGGTCACCAGCGACAGCAGGCGCGCCGCCTCGGCGTCCGAATACAGGTCGCGGATGATGGCGCGCCCGATCACCACGCCGGCGCCCGCCGACACGCCCTGCATGATACGGAACACCCACAGGTAGTGCACCGAGTGGGAAGCGGCGCAGCCGAAGGTGCCGATCGCGAACACCACCAGCGCCACCAGGATCACATTGCGCCGCCCGAACGCGTCGGACAGGGCGCCGTGCCACAGCACCATGCCGGAAAAAGCCAGCATGAAGGCGGTCAGGGTTTGCTGTACCTCGATGGCGGACGCGCCCAGGGACTTCTGGATATGCGGGAAGGCCGGCAGGTAGGCGTCAATGGAAAAGGGGCCGAGCATCGACAGGCTGGCCAGCAGCACCGCCAGCGCCGCGGCGCCCGGCAACGGCCGGCGCCGCACCGGCGGCAGGGGAACCGGGGTGACCGGGTCCGGCGGCAGGTCGGGCGGCGGGGCGGGGAACAAGTCAGACCTGTTTCGGCTTGGCTTCTTCGCGGCGGTTGAAGCCGGCCACCATGTCGAACCTGAACAGGCGGCATTCAAGCGCGCCGTTGAAGAACGGCGTCTTGCGTGCTTCCTTCAGGCGCAGCAGCTTGGGCAGGGTCAGGTCGGCGGTGAACAGGAACACGGTCCAGCCGGCGAAACGCTGCTTGAGCGTGGTGCCCAGCGCCGAATAGAAGGAGACCGACATTTCATCGGCCGGCATGGTGCTGTCGCCGCGCACGCCGATCCGCTCGCCGTAGGGCGGGTTGGTCATCAGGATGCCCGGCTGCTCGGTCGGCGCCTTGACTTCCTGCGCTTCGATCTGCTTGAGCGGCACGTCGAACATGATGCCCGCCACTTTCAGGTTGTGGCGCGTCATGGCGACCATGTCGCCGGAGATGTCGCTGCCGAAAATGGTGGGTTCTGTCGGCAGGGGGTTCGGCTTGATGGCGTTCTTCATGTCCTGCCACGGGCCGGCCTGGAAGCCGTTGAATTTTTCGAAGGCGAACTTGCGGCGCGCGCCGGACGGAATACCCTGCAGCATTTGCGCGGCCTCGATCAGGATCGTGCCCGATCCGCACATCGGGTCGAACAATGGCGTGCCCGGCTTCCAGCCAGCCACGCGCAGCATGCCGGCGGCCAGGTTTTCGCGCAGCGGCGCGTCGCCCGTCTCTTCGCGCCAGCCGCGCTTGAACAGGGCTTCGCCCGAGGTGTCGAGGTAGATCGTGAAATTGCGCGCATCCAGGAAGCCCACGATGCGCATGTCCGGCTCGCGCGTATTGACCGACGGGCGCTTGTCGAACTGGTCGCGGAAGCGGTCGCAGATCGCGTCCTTGATTTTCAGGGTGGTGAATTCCAGGCTGCGCAGCGGCGACTTGACCGCGGTGACGTCGACCCGGATGGTGTGCTCGACATCGAACCAGTCCTCCCATGGCTGCGCCAGGGTCAGGTCGTAGATGTCGTTTTCATTGTTGTAGCTCTGGTGCGCCATGCGCATCAGCACGCGCGAAGCGATCCGCGAATGCAGGTTGACGCGGTAGGCGTCGGTCAGGTCGCCCGAGCAGTGAACCCCGCCCGGCACCTGGTTGTGCACCTTCATGGTGGTGCTGGTCAGGGCGATTTCGCCCAGTTCTTCGGCCAAAGCCGCTTCCATGCCGCGTGGGCATGGGCAAAAATATGATGGCATGTGGTGTACCCTTTATCCGTTGTGTGGTTCTACTTGTTTAATGCGCGCTCGACAAAATCGAGCCGGTCCTGGCCCCAGAAGGCCTCGCCATCGACCACGTACCACGGCGCGCCGAATACATTGGCGGCAATGGCTTCGTCCGTATTCCGGTCAAACTGTTCCTGCACGCCCGGCGTTGCGGCCGAGCGCAGCAGCATGCGGCCGTCAAGGCCGATCAGGTCTGCTATCTGCGCCAGCGTATCTTCGTCGGCGATATTCTTTTCTTCGGCCCACAGCGCGCGCATGATGGCGCCCGCCAGGTCCAGTGCCACGTCCGCGCCCAGGCTGGTGCGCGCGGCGATGATCAGGTTCGCCGCCAAATCCGGCGAGACCGGGAAAAACTTCGGCTGCACGTTCATCGGCAAGCCGAGGTGTTCGGCCCAGCGCGCCATTTCCAGCAGCCGGTAAGACTGGCGCTGCGGCGCGCGCTTCGACAGCGGCAAGCCGCCCGACACGCTGAACACGCGCCCCAGGTCGAAGGGCCGGATGTCGATGGCCGCGCCCTGCGCCTTCGCCAGCGCGACCAGGCGTTCGTGGCCCAGGTAAGCCCAGGGCGACTGCGGCGTCAGGAAATAAGTGACTGACTTGGCCATGCCTGTCCGATCAAAAAGGTTTAACGACAACCAGGATGACAATCGCGAGCAGCAGCACCGCCGGCACTTCGTTGAACCAGCGGTACCAGGTGTGCGTGCGCTGGTTCGCGTTGTTCTCGAACTTCTTCAGCAGCGAACCGCAGGCGTGGTTGTAGCCGATGGCCAGGACCACCAGCGCCAGCTTGGCATGCAGCCAGCCGCCCGAAAAACCGAAACCCAGCCACAGCGCGACGCCCAGCAGCACGGCAGGTATCTGCAGCATGATCGAAAAACGGTACAGCTTGCGCGCCATCAGCAGCAGGCGGGCGGTGGCGGCCGGATTGCTTTCCTGCGCCAGGTTCACGAAAATGCGCGGCAAGTACAGCAGCGCGGCGAACCACGAAGCGACGAAGACGATGTGCAGGGCTTTAATCCAGAGCATAACTAGAGTTCTTTCAGTGCTTCGATTAAGTTCGCCTCAAAGAGGTCAAACGACGGAACGCCTCGCAAACCAGCGAAATTCGCAGTACGCTGTGCGACTAGTGCGCGTTGCCGCGCGGGACTAAACTTTCGCAGGGCCCGCGCCGATTTTTCCGACGCAGTACGCAGGGCTTCAAAAAGAACTTCCTTGGGATCATTCAGATTTTCCCAGCGCTGCCGTGGCGGAAGGTTCAAAGGAATCCGACCGGATTTGTTCTCTGCGGCGGACCGGATAGCTCCCTCATCCGAGAGCAACCAGGCCTCGGTCATCCTCACAGGAATAACAGGAATCCACGGTCCACCATAATTCTCGAGGGCGGTTTGTATTTCTCGAAGCCGGCGCGCGACCGGCTCTCCTTCCGCATCTCTATGAACTATCAGCAAATCACAGGGGAACAACTTTAGCGCAAACGGAATTCGCACATCCAGCGCGCGACCGTGAGCGTCAAGAGCGCCAGCGAATTCTCCCATCACGCCGAGATCCGGGCGATGTTCCTGAATTGTCCATTCGATAATCGACTTTAACGCAGCATCGGAACTTCCATCGGCCACCAAAGTATATCTGATCGTAGTCATCAACTAATTTAGCGGGAAGCCGAGCTGGTGACGATACTCTTGCATTACATTCAGCTTTCCAGCAATCCCTTTGTCTATCGTGTCGTCCTCGGCCAGATAGGCAAGCAATGCACCAAAGGCGACCGGACGAACTTCGGTTTTCTTTGATTCCTCCGCCAGGCGGGCGCGCCAGGTTCCGATTACGGGACTAAAAGTCGAGAGTGTTGCGCCGTCCCTACGATACGCTTGCGACACAATAATGTCCTCTGTCTGCAGCCGTTGAATCACTAAGGGCGAGTGAGTATTGACAATGATTTGTCGAAGTGGATTTTCATCGTCTACCGACGTACCAATATCAACAGCCATCCAATTCAATAGCTCGACAATTGCAGGTATCCGCGCCGGATGAATTCCATTCTCGGGCTCTTCCAGACAGATCACTCCCCCGTGCTCAGTATCGACGCCAATAATTGAAAGCGCAAGAAACCGCAATGTGCCGTCCGAAAGCGATCTTGCCTCGTGTTTGATCCCGCTCGTCGTTTCCAAGTATAAGGTTTTCAGTTGGCGCCGCTCGTCGAAGTCAACGGAGACGCTTGCAACATCAGGAAGCAAATTTGCCAATCTACTGGCAACTTCTTCGTCCTTCTTGAGCCTTCCGAGCGCAGCTGGCAAATGTTCGCCAGTTGCGGACACAATGCTGGGCGCCAAGAAATCATCCGGCTTTCGCAACGAACTCGATTCCAACTGTAATAGAACCCATGACTGCATCTCGCGACGCGCCGCTAATACCGTTGGCCGATCAATCGTGTTAATTCCACTTAGAACGGTACGCCCTGCTTTTGCAATCGGCACGCTCATTGGCGGACCATTGGTCTGATCTTGCCGGATCTTGACAACGCCAGCGGCATCGTCATCCATATACATGAAATCGATTTTGCTGCCGCCATGATAAACCGAGGCCAAAAACTCCTTCGAGACTTCGAACCCTAGTTCGCGCTTCGCCACTCCTTTCTGAATGAAGTTCAAAGACTCAGCTGCAAGTTCAATTCCTTCGGGAACCGATCCATTCGCTGGTACATATCTGAGCGTCAATCCATAGGTGAGAAATGTAACCTTTGGTTTCGCCTCACGTCCGAAATCATCAACGACTTTCTGCTCGACCAAGAAATCGGCTTCAAACTCCATGACTTGCGCATGGTGATTGGCAGTCTTAGTAAAAAGGGACGAAATACTGACCCTTTGCTTGCTGTCGTTCCTGATTTTCATCGCCGCATCGATCATCGGAAGATCGGCCAAGTATTTCAAGAACAAGATTGCGTCGAACAAGTTGGATTTTCCAACGCCGTTAACGCCAGCTATGCATGTGAAAGGGCCAAAGCGAACCTCCACATCCTCGAGGCTTTTGAAACCTTTGACTCTCAAGCGTGTCAGCATAATGCCCCCTAGGAACGAATTTCACCATGTCCAAAAACGACATACTTCAAAGATGTTAGTCCTTCCAGTCCGACCGGGCCGCGCGCATGCAGCTTGTCGTTGGAGATGCCGATTTCGGCGCCCAGGCCATACTCGAAGCCGTCGGCGAAACGGGTCGATGCGTTCACCATCACGGAAGCCGAATCGACCTCGCGCAGGAAGCGCAGCGCGTCGCTGTAGTCTTCGGTGATGATGGCGTCGGTATGCTTCGACGACCAGGTATTGATATGGTCGATCGCTTCGTCCATGCCGGCCACAATTTTCACGGCCAGGATGGGCGCCAGGTATTCGGTGCTCCAGTCTTCTTCGGTGGCCGCCGCCAGGTGCGGGTAGCCGGCCAGCAGCGCGTGCGCTTCCGGATCGGCGCGCAGTTCCACCTGCTTGGTCGCGTACAGTTCGGCCAGTTGCGGCAGCACGGTTGGCGCGATCGCGCGCGCGACCAGCAGCGTCTCCATGGTGTTGCAGGTGCCGTAGCGGTGGCATTTGGCGTTGAAGGCGATCGGCAGCGCCTTGGCCAGGTCGGCCTTCGCATCGATGTACACGTGGCAGATGCCGTCCAGGTGCTTGATCATCGGGACGGTCGATTCCTTCATCAGGCGTTCGATCAGGCCCTTGCCGCCGCGCGGAACGATCACGTCCACGTACTGCGGCATGGTGATCATGACGCCGACGGCGGCGCGGTCGGTGGTGTCGACGATCTGCACCGCATCAGGCGGCAGGCCGGCGCCGGCCAGGCCTTCGGCCACGATTTTCGCCAGCGCACGGTTGCAGTTGATCGCTTCCGAGCCGCCGCGCAGGATGGTGGCGTTGCCGCTCTTGATGCACAGGCCCGCCGCGTCCA
>Ga0187844_10001891_pt1 | contig 15472 bp, 11 predicted proteins | sample SpaLakP09_SKY_50_FD_134517 | JGI IMG/M metagenome (GOLD analysis project Ga0187844, IMG submission 134517) | Oligotrophic lake water microbial communities from Sparkling Lake, Wisconsin, USA - SP09_SKY_50 | ecosystem: Environmental > Aquatic > Freshwater > Lake | place: USA: Sparkling Lake...
CTCACTTTCGAACACGAGGGACTCGGCACCTTCTACCGCCATGACCTGCCGGAAGGTGTTGTCGAAGCCTTCGATGTGGAACTGGCGCAGGACGAGCAGCTTGCGTGCTTTGTCGTAGCTGAACATGCCCAGGTGTTCATGCACTTCACTAGTCTTGTTCTTCGGCTGGGCCGGGTAGCGGGAGATGTTCGTCTCCTGGACATAGCGCTTGTTCATGACGTACCCGTACTTGCGGGTGACTTCGCCATCGCCCGGCGCGCCGCTGCTCACGCCCGTCCAGTCACCGAGGAGTCGCGCCAGCGGCGCGAGGGGATCCGGCTTGGTGTCAGCTGCATGCGCTGCTCCGCACAGGTTCAGTAGGGTCAGCGAGACGGCTCCGAGAGTGGTCGCAAGCTTGTTCATCAACTGATGCCGATGTATCAAATCAGGTTAGCAAGATCGCGCTGACGCGCATGAGCATGATGAGCCCCGTTCCGCACAAGGCAACCGATACGAAAGCCCAGTCCACGTCGGCCTATCCAGGTCGCCCCCACCGGATCCGGGCAACGCCGATGCAAACACCGCAATAGGCAGGTCATACGTCGGGCAACCATCTCAGCAATCAGGTGAACCTCAAGGTGGTGCGGGACAACCTGGGGCACGCCAACATCGCCGCGACCAACACCTACCTGCATGCCGAAGACGACGCGCGGCACGATGCAACATCCGGCGCCCATCGGGCAGGATGGACGGTCGATTGAGGATCAGTAACCAAGGCAGCGCCCCGGCGCGGCTACTCGAACAGCGAAGTGGTTGGCGAAGCAATGCTGGCGGGAGTTGATCTGCTCAGGATGAGCGCATCGAAGACCATTCGACACCGACGGAAGCTGCTGGAATCGTGCGCGGCGCCAAGACAAGTCGTTACGACCGTCTCGCCAAGCCGAGCAGGTGGTCGACAACAGCCAGCGACCGCTCGTTGGAGCCGGCCATCGACCCCGATGTTAGCCATCGGCCATCGACCCCAATCGAGGGTGTGCCTTCGATCTTGTATCCGGATACCAGGGTGGACGCCTGCTTGGCCTTGGCCGAAACGCCGAACGAATCCAAGGTCTGCATGAACATCTTTGCATCTACGCCGATGCGGGCGACGAAATCTGCAATTTCCTTCGACGTGTCAAGAGCCTGCCGCTCCACATGGATGGCATGGAACACCTTGCGGTGTAGTTGCTCCACCAGACCGAGCGCTTCCAGCGTGAAGTACAGGCGCTGCTGGACCGCGAAGGACGCTCGAAACGCCACTGGAATTCGACGAAAAAGCACCGTCGGGGGAAGCTTCTTTTGCCACGCGTCAAGGGCGGGTTCGAAGGCATTGCAGTGGCCGCAGCCATAGGCGAAGAACTCCAAAACCTCGACTTGCTTGGGATCCCGGGTAGGCTGCCGTTGCGCCAAGGTCGCGTAGTGCTGGCCTTCCACGAAACGCTCTTGCGCCAGCACTGAGGCCGGTGCCGAGAAACTGCCAGAGGCGGCAACGAGAAAGTGACGACGATTCATTTGCTTGATCCTTTTTATGTAATTAATGGTGAGTCATTCAGCGGCACGCGCTAGATTCGCTGCGTGCTTCAAAGAGACCCGAGAGCGGCCCTGATTTCATCGACGGTCAGAACCTCCGACAGCACGACAGGAACTCGACCGGGCGCGTAGAGCACGTAGACGGGAACACCGTTGCGGCCGAGTTGATTCAGTGCCTTCGTGATCTGCGGATCACGTCGCGTCCAGTCGGCGCGCAAAGTGACGACCTTGTGCTCATCGAGCGCCGCGAGGACCCTCGCATCGCCCAGCACGGTCAGCTTGTTGTACTGGCAGGTCACGCACCACGCCGCGGTGAAGTCCACGAAAACAGACTGTCCGCCGGACAGTCTGGCCTGCACCTCGTCTTCCGACCATGGGCTCCACCGCGCTGATAGCGCGCCCGGCGTCGAATACGACAATGACCCTGTCGAGGGCAGCAGGAGGCTGCTGTTCCAGCCAATGATGACCAGGATGATTCCGGAGAGAACTCCGCCCACCCAGCGGGCCAGGCCACGGAAGGTCAACGACCAGCAAAGCAAACTCAGAGACAAGGCCGCGCCGAGCACGTAGATCACGGTATCGACATCGGTCTGCCGTCCTAGCACCCACAGCAGCCAAAGTACCGTGGCGAACATCGGAAAGGCCAGGGCCTTACGGAACGTCACCAGCCACGGCCCCGGCTGCGGCAGCGCACGCGCGAACCCGGGCCAGAAGCCGACGGCCAGAATGGGCGCAGCCATGCCCAGGCCGAGCGCGCCAAATACGAGCAAGGCTTCGGCGGCGGGCAAGGTGACGGCCAGCCCGATCGCTGCCCCCATGAACGGGGCCGAGCAAGGCGACGCCACGATGCCGGCCAGCAGTCCTGACAGCGCCGAGTTCATGATCGGATGCTGCAATTGACGAGAGGCGAGGCCTTGCGGCAACCATTCGCCGATCTCGAAAACGCCCGCCAGGTTCAGTCCTATCAGCGTGAAGAGCATCGCCAGGGCCGTCACCACGAGCGGCGATTGCAACTGGAAGCCCCAGCCGAGTTCTTGCCCCGTAGCACGAAGGACCAGCAACAGCGCCCCGAGCAGCGCGAAAGTCAGGACCACTCCACCCGCGTAGGCCATCCCGGCCAGTCGATGCCGTCCCCCACTGTCCTGCGAACGTGCGACGGCGACGATCTTCAGCGCGAGCACCGGAAACACGCAGGGCATGAGGTTTAGAAGCAAGCCTCCCACGAACGCCCCGACCAGGGGCAGAAGCAAGCGCCAGGGCGTCGCGGATACAGCCGGCACCGCCGGCCGTTCCGGCATGATGGCCGATGCCGACGGTTCCGCAGTCTGGCCGGCCACATGAATTGACCCCGGCGGCAGGGGCGCAGGCCAGTGGCCCGCGACGGAGGTCTCGAATTCCAGCGCCGGGCCGCGCGGTGAGGTCTCGGGGCCACGAGCCACGAGCCATCGCATCAGTGCTGGACTCTCGGCACGATCGGCCGCCACGGGCATGCGTGCGATCCAGATTCCCTCCTCCCAGCGCTGCACCCAGTCCTTGTCCTGCACTGCCGAGTTGCTGACCACTTGCGGCGTGATCGGAAATAGGCTCAGCATCTGGCCGCGCCAGTCCTTCGGCAGTCCTTCGACACGAACTACCACGGTGCGGCCGCCATCGGCGAGTTCGACCACCTGCGGAGCGGGCAGAGCCGCAGGAATTTCCTGGCGGGCGATCTCGAACCGGGACGCCTGCATCGTGGTGGATCCCTCGGTGGGCACCACGAGCGTGTGGCTCACATCCTGGGGGACGCAGACGTTGCTGCAGACCAGGAGGGTGGCCTTCATGCCGATGCTCAGTTGCCCATCCGCTGGCGTCCTGAAGTCGCCGGCCACCTGGACAGGCACCAGCAGCACGATCGTTCCGTCGTAGCCGTAGTTCGCCAGATGCCCAAGCGGAAACTTCTTCGGTAGCGGCCACACGATGTCCCCTGCGGTCAAGCCGGAGGGCAGGATCCACTGCAGACGGGTGGGCAGGCCGCTGTCGCCAGGGTTCTGCCAGTAAGTGTGCCAGTCGCCGTGGTGCTTGAGTTGCAAGCCAAGCCAAAACGTCTGGCCGGGGGTGATGCCATCGGGTGCCTGAACCAGCAGCTTCGAACTGACCGGCTCGGACTTCAGCAGGCTGTCGAACAACTGGGCCTGTGCCGGGAATGCGGGCCAGAACGCGGCAAACGCGATCGCCGCTATGCAGGCCAGTGCGCGCCCGAAGCCCGCGATGCGGAGTGATATGAAAGGAATACTCATCGACTTCTCGTTTGGATTGCGTCGTGCCGATGTTCTCGGCGACGATCTACGCGCAGTCCGCTTTGCGGAATGAGGCATCCACCCACTGAACGTGGAACGCAGCGGACCGCGACATGGCGGCAGGGTCATGCTTGCCGCGGCAGGCGCTCGGATTGCACGAATCGGAAACGCTCACAGCCGGCTAGCTTCCGGTGCGAGGCCGCTGAGCGGTGCTTGTGCCTGGACGACTGGGCTAGGCGGGGATGGTCTTGCCTACCATCGCGGGCGATCGGGCCGACGCGCAGTCACGGAGAGTGGCCGTGCAAACTCGGCTGGCGAGCATGCCGAGGCTGCCATGCAAGGCGCCTTCGGGGCGCCGCCAGGCGGCAGGCCGCAGCAGTTCGAGTGACAGCCATCGTTGTCGCCCGTGTCCGCATGGACCTGCCCCAAAGGCTGGCACAGCCCCGCAACCGACGACACCGGGCCGCTGCGTCCTTCGCAGGTCAATTGCGTTGCGAGATCGACGGAGCGCCCTTCGACTCGCGTGGCGAGGACGGGCTGTGCTGCCTGCAGCAGCCACGCAACCAGGATCAGAAGGACAATACGCATGGATCAAATTTCATTGTTGACCCGAATCGGCTCGCGCCGTCGACTGGACGCGGCGAGTATTGCCAAACGGGGTCGGTCCACCTCCCCAGAGCTCGTCTCGGCAATCTGCTGAATCTCAAGGGTGTGCGGATCAATCTGCGCCATTCCAACATTGCCACGACCACCGCCTGTCCGCATTCCGAAAGCAACGCACGGTACGACGATGGTTGTCTTGGGGTGAAAGAATTGAAAGGAGTTGGCACGGAGGCAAAGTCCCAGCGGCTATGGTGCAGGCCAGGCAATCCAGCCCAGCATCGAACTGCTCAGGATCAGTCCACCGAAGACAATTCGATACCAACCGAAGGCTCTGAAATCATGGGTCGAAACGTAGCGGATCAGCCATCTAATGCAGATGAGGGCACTGACGAAGGCCATGGTCAAGCCGACGACGAAGATGGGAATGTCACAGGTATCCAATGCATGCCGCTGCTGCCACAGCGAATAGCCGGAAGCCGCAAACAGCGTGGGGATACCGAGGTAGAAACTGAACTCGGTGGCCACCGTGCGTGGCAAGCCAAACAGCATGGATCCGATGATGGTGGCACCGGACCGGCTGGTGCCCGGAATCAGCGCAGCGCATTGCAGCAGTCCAATGCGCAAGGCATCCCCTGCGGTCAGATCATCGACAGTTTGCACCCTCGATGTCTGCGTTGATGGGCGCAGCATCCTGTGCCTGCGCTCTACCCACAGGATGATGAGCCCGCCGACCACGAAAGCGACGGCCACCGGAATCGGGTGAAACAGCTTGGCCTTGACAATGGAGCCTACCAGCAGGCCCACAATCGCAGCAGGCAAGAACGCGATCAACAAGTGGGCGGCGAAACGGCGTCGGGCTGGATCCGTGCCGAAGTGGGCCAACGTGGCCGCAAGCCGCTGTCGGTAGTGCCAGACGACGGCCATCATGGCGCCCGCCTGGATCGTGATCTCAAACACCGTTGCAGCATGGCTGTCGAAGTTCAGCAATGAAGAGGCCAGGATCAAATGCCCGGTCGACGAGATGGGCAGGAACTCGGTCAGGCCCTCAACGATGCCCAGAACCGCAGCCTTGATCAGCAAGAGGAAATCCAGATTATTCATTGCGGCGCTCATCCTTGGCTGAGCGGGCGAGGCTGGAAAAACAGCGCACCGATGACCAGCAGGACGGCCCCGCAACTGATGCCGATGTCGGCGACGTTGAAGGCGGGCCAGTGGTGGTCCCCCCAGTAAAGATCGATCCAATCGACGACCGCACCCCGAGCGACGCGATCCACCATATTGCCCAAGGCCCCGCCAAGAATCAGTCCATAACTGACCCGTTCAAGCAGTGCAGTGCCAGGGCGGCGAATCATCAGCACCAAGACGACGGCAGCGACCAGCGCAAGCGCGATGAAGAAGCCGCGCTGCCAACCACCGGCGTCGTGCAGGAAACTGAAGGCGGCCACCCGGTTCAAAACATGCACGATATTCAGTCCCGGCAGCACCGCATGCCCCGCGCCCAACTCGATGAGGGCGGCGATGGTTGCCTTGGTGAGCACGTCGCCGAGCAGCACCGTTGCCGCGAGGACGAACGCCCTTCGAATACCCCGCTCAGTCGGCATGAACGGGCTCGTCTTGCTTGGCGCGCAGCAGTCGCAGCCCGTTGAACACGACCGCCAGGCTGGCGCCCATGTCCGCCAGAATCGCTGCCCACAGGCCCGCGTGGCCGGTGAAGGCCAGCACCATGAAGACAACTTTGGTCCCGATCGCAAAAGCGATGTTGGCCTTCAACACGCCGCCAACGCGACGGGAGAGCTGAATGAACTCCGGCAACTTGCGCAGGTCGTCCTGCATCAGCGCCACGTCGGCCGTTTCGATGGCTGTGTCGGTGCCGGCTGCCCCCATGGCGAAGCCGATGTTGGACTTGGCAAGCGCCGGCGCGTCGTTGACACCGTCGCCCACCATGCCCACCGGCCCCCGCATTGCCAACTGCTCGATGGCGGCCAGTTTGTCCTGGGGCAGCATCTCGGCACGAACATCGGTGATCCCGACCTGCGCCGCGACCGCCTCCGCCGTCTTGCGATTGTCACCGGTCAACATCACGGGCTCGACGCCCAGCCGCCGCATCTCCGCGATGGCGCGCTTGCTGCTATCGCGCACCTTGTCGGCAACAGCCAGTACCGCCAAAGCCTCGTGCGAAGTGGCCAGCACAACGGCCGTCTTCGCTTCACCCTCCAGTCGTTCCAGCACTTGCTGAACCTGCGGACTGGCGACGCCGAGGTCCGCAGCCAAGCGGTGGTTGCCGATGTAGTAAGTCTGGCCGTCTATGTCACCCTTCACACCCCGGCCCGCGAGTGCTTCGAAATGCTCGACCTTGGCGTGCCGGTTGTCACCGTAGGCGCTGACGATGGCGGTTGCCACCGGATGCTCAGACAGGCCATCCAGGCTTGCGGCGATGCGCAGCACTTGGGCCTCCGACATGGCGCCCAAAGGCACCGTGTCCGTCAAGGTAGGCCGCCCCAGGGTTAGCGTGCCCGTCTTGTCCAGCGCGACCGATCGCAGTTGCCGCCCCTGCTCCAAATACAAACCGCCTTTGACCAGAATGCCACGCCGCGCGGCGGCAGCGAGGCCGCTGACCACTGTCACCGGGGTCGAAATGACGAGTGCACAGGGGCAGGCGATGACGAGCATGACCAGGGCCTTGTAGAGCCACTCAAACCAGGGCTGGCCGAATGCGAGCGGCGGCACGACCGCGATGGCGATGGCCAGCGCAAATACCGCAGGGGTATAAACGCTGGCGAACTTGTCGACGAAGCGCTGCGTCGGCGCACGCTGGCCTTGCGCCTCCTGAACCGACCGGGCGATGCGGTCCAGCGTCGTGTCACCCTTGCGGGCACTGACCTGGAATTCCAGCGTGCTGCGCTCATTGATCGTGCCGGCAAAGACGGTATCGCCGGCCTTCTTCTCCACCGGCATGCTCTCGCCAGTGATGGGCGCCTGGTTGACCGAGGACGCGCCGGAGACCACCAGGCCGTCCAGCGCAATGCGCTCGCCGGGACGCACTCGGATCACGGCCGCCAGCGGCACAGCGTCCGCCTTGACTTCCTGCCATTGACCATCGGGCTGACGCATCAGCGCCGTCTCAGGCGCCAGGTCCATCAATTGGCGGATCGCATTGCGTGCGCGATCGAGACTCAGCGCCTCGATCATTTCGGCGATGGCGAACAGCCAAATGACGACGGCCGCCTCGGGCCACTGACCGATCAGTGCCGCGCCGATGACGGCAATCGTCATCAACAGGTTCATGTTGAGCGACAGCGTCTTCAGCGCAATCCACCCCTTCCTGAGGGTCTCGACGCCGCCAAGCGCGATGGCCGACAAGGACATGGCCACCACGGCCCACGAAGCATCGCCGAATCCTGCAAAGCTGAGACCTTCGGCGCCCAAGGCGAGCGCGCCGGCGACACCGATCCGCGCCCACTGTTTCCATGAAATGCCGGCCCCAAAGTCCTTCGCGCCGGGGATGCTTGCGCTGGCATTGCTGCGCAGCACCGGCGCCATGCCCAGCCTGCCAATGGCGGCCGTGATGGGTGCCGGGTCGGGCAGATCATGGCTGACCGTCAGGGTTCGCGTCATCAGGTTGAACTGCAGCGCGCGCACGCCCGCCATGCCCTCCAGCGCCTTGCGCAGCAGCCCCTCCTCGGTGGGGCAGTCCATCTTCTCGATCAGGTACACCGCCTCACCGCTCCCCGCGCCTGAGGAAGCAGAGTCCTCCTCGATGGTGGCCTGCATGCCGATGTCCTTCAGCGCGGCAAGGATCGGGTCGGGCGTCGGCAGCCGGTGCAGTGCCAGGAGCCGGCGGCTGATCAGATCGAAGTCGAGCCGATCAACCCCTTCGACGCGGCCAAGGCGCTTGCGAATGAGCGCCTCTTCGGTCGGGCAGTCCATGTTCGTGATCAGGAACCGTGTCGTGGCGCCCGGCGGTACCGCAGCGGGCGCACTCTGCGACGAGCAGGAGGCCTTGCTTCCTGCGAGGTCCGAGACCTTGGCCTCACAGGGGGAGCAACTGGCAGCCGCGGTGTTCGAGCCAGTCGTTCCGGAGGTTTGCTCGTCGCCTGCCATCATGGCGTTCATGCCAATCTCGCGCAACGCTGCCAGGATCGGCTCGGCCGACGGCAAGGAATGGGAGACCGACAGCCGACGCTCCTTCAGATCGAACACCAGGTCTCGGACTTCCGGCAGATGGCACAAGCGCTCGCGAATGGCCCGCTCCTCGGAACGGCAGTCCATGTTGGAAATTCGGAACACGTCGGTGCCGACTGGGGCGGCATCAAGCGCGTCAAGAGGGTCGGTGTCGCACGAAGTGCAGGTGGTGCCCGAGCACATGGATGGATCGACATCCGCGCCTTTGGGAGCGTTTTCCAGCGTGGCATGCATGCCGATCTCGTGCAGCGCCGCCAGGAGGGGCTGAGCCGAGCTGAAGCCATGGGCCACCACAAGCCGTCGCCCCTTCAGGTCGAAGTCAAGTTGCTGGATGCCTTCCAGCCGTCCGAGGCGGTCTCGAATCGCCGCTTCCTCGGAGCGACAGTCCATGTTCGGAATCGAAAACCGGTCATGCCGCGCATTGCCCTCCGTCGAGGCAGCGTTGACATCGGTCGCACACGGGGTGTAGCCGGCGACGGCGGTATTGGAGCTGGTGTTGTTCATGGTCATACCCAAGGACGATGCGAGGATTTGAAACCATCAAGTCGCCATAGAGTCAAGTACTTACCCAACTCCAGTGAGGGGCGCCCGCTACTGTGTTGGTTCCTTGTTGCGCTCCGGCGGCGGCGGCATTGGAATCTCGACGTCGTCAACGTTCACTGGTCTTGACTCGCTTCTGAGGACGATCGAGGGTGCCGCGATCAGCAGCGCGACCACCATCAACTGGATCAACAGGAACGGAATGGCACCTCGGTAGATCTGCGTCGTTTGGACCGCGGGCGGCGCGACGCTGCGCAGGTTGTACAGCGCGATGCCGAACGGCGGATGCATGAACGATGTCTGCAGATTGACCGCCAGCAGCACCGCGAGCCAGGTCATGTCGATGCCGAGCTTGCGCGCCACTGGTGCGAGCAGCGGTAGCACGATGAAGGCGATCTCAAAGAAGTCGAGGAAGAAGGCGATGAAGAAGATCGCGACGTTGACGAAAACCAGGAATCCGAGCTGGCCTGCCGGGATGTGCCGGAACAGCGATTCGATCCACAACTGGCCGTCCAGCCCGCGAAAGACCAATGTGAAAAAAGACGCGCCGAACAGCAGGAACAGCAAGCCCGAGCACAGCACTCCGGCGGACTCCATCGCCTGGCGCAGGCGCGCCATGTCGAGTTGGCGCCGTGCCAGCCCCAGCAGCAGCGCGCCAGTCGCGCCTACCGCACCGCCTTCGCTGGGCGTCGCGATCCCGAAGTAGATCGACGCCAGCACCGCCAGGATCAGCCCGATCGGGTAGCCGACGGCGAGCGCCGCCGCTCGCCACTGGCGCGAGGTCGGCATAGACGCCCCTCCTGCAACCGTTCCGGCCGGTGCTCGCAGCGGCCACACGCGGGTGACCAGGTAGACGTATGCGAGATAGAGCAGTACCAGCAGCACGCTCGGCAGCAAGGCGCCACGGTACATGTCGAGCAGCGGCACTTCGAGCTGTTCGGCCAGCACGATCAGCACCAGGCTCGGCGGCAGGATCTGGGCTAGCGTGCCGGATGCGGCGATCACCCCCGTGGCCAGTCTCGCGTCGTACCCCTTGCGCAGCATCGCGGGCAGCGCGATCAGCGCGATGCCGATCACCGCCGCGGAGACGAAGCCGGTGATCGCCGCGAGCGTCGCGCCGACCAGCACCACGGTATAGGCCATGCCGCCGCGAACCCTGCCGAACAGATCGTCGAGCGTGATCAGCATGTCGGCAGCGATCCGGGTGCGTTCGAGCAGCATGCCCATGAAGACGAACAGTGGGATAGCGAGCAGGTTGTCGTTGTGAAAGAAGCCCTCAATGCGCAGGGTGCCTGCGAGCAAAAACTGTGGTGGGAAGTGCCCGGCTGCGATACCGATACGCCGAACACAGCCCCCACCGCAGCGATCGAGAAACCGACCGGAAAACCAGCCAGCAGCACGAGTGCCAGCGCCGCGAACATCGCCGGAGCGAGAACCTCAGGCGTCAGCATGATCTGCCTCGGGCGACTGCCGTCGATGCGATGGCCGACGCGCCACCCCGCGCAAGGCCGCGACGCAGCGAATCGCTTCGGCCATGCCCTGCAGCGCCAGCAGCAGGAATCCCGCCGGAACAAAGCCCTTGATGATCCAGGTCGGCAGATCGCTGAGGCTTTCGCGGGTCGACCGGGTCTCTCCAGCAAGCAAGGCGTGCCAGAACGGGGGCAACGTCACCCAGGCGACTACCAGGCACAGCGGGATGAGCACCAACACGGTCCCGGTGAGGTCCAGCCACGCCATGCCGCGCTCACCGAAGCGCGAGGCGAGCACGTCGACTCGCACGTGTTCGTCGCGCTGCAGCGTGTAGGCGGCCATCAGCATCACAGCCGCGGCGAAGAAATGCCACTGCAAGTCGTACAGCAAGGGCCAGCCGAGCGCGAAAAACTTACGCATGAAGGCGTTGCCCGCGATCAACAGGGCGTTCAGGAGCAACCCCCAGCGAACGAGGTGCGCCGTGGTTGTGGTCAGGCGATCGATCGCGGAGGCGACTCGCAGTGCAGTGTGCATGGCTGGCTTGCGTCGGGTTCGATCAGCGAGGCGCGTCCGCTGCGCATTCATCTTCACGTGTCGCCTTGCTCGCTTCCTCCAGGATCTCGCGGCCACCGTTGGCGGCGATAAACGCCACCACGATACCGAGCACGAGGTCGGGCAGGTTCGACCCCCACCACATCACCAATGCACCCGCGAGAACGATCGCGCCGTTGACCAAGGAGTCGTTGCTGGTGAAGATGGCGGATGCCTTAAAGTTCACATCATCGCCGCGATGCTGCCGCAGCAGCCGCAGGCAGATGATGTTCAGCGCCGCATTCAACGCGGCCATCGCGATCATTGCCGGGCCCAGGGGCGCATCGCCGCCGAAATAGCGGCGCAGTACCTCGACGAACAACAAGGTTGCCAGGCCGATCAGCAGCCAGCCGGAAAGACGGGCCGCACGGACCTTGATCGCGGCGGCACGGCCAACGGCATACAAACTGACGGCGTACACCGAGGCGTCCGCCAGATTGTCCAGGGCAGCCCCCATCACCGCCGTCGACGCGGCCCAGGCCCCCACGCCCAGGCCGACGGCGCACTGCCCCAGGTTGATCAGCAACACCTGCCAGAGGATTCGGCGATCCGCCACGTGGCCCGCGTCGAGGTCGTCGTCATCGTCATCACTCATGAGAATCCTTTGCTTCCACGCGACCACCTTGGTCGCGGCCAGCAATGGGATTTGAAACCCTATATGGAGTGGAGAGTCAAGTGCGGAGCGCGCCTACGGAAGACTGGTGCGGCTCGGCAGCCAGTCTGCTCAATCACACCACTGCATCGGTCCCGATGCTCCAAGGGATCAAAGATTGCTGAGAAAGGGGATAGGCATTTTTCGTGCGCTTCCCATCGGCGGGTTTTCGCCACGGAGTCTGCCTCCCCGGAGGATGCCCCCGTACTCAAGAGACTTCTTGAATCCTGTCGAGACCCGAGCGACGCAATGGAGCCCATTTCAACTAGGCTCTGTCTGAAAAACGACTACAGTGAAGTAACTGTAGAGTTTTTATGACTGGAGTTGAACATGAAAATCGGTGAACTTGCCGCACTTGCGGGGTGCCCGGTGCCCACAATCCGCTTCTTTGAGGCCGAAGGCCTGCTGCAATCCCCGGCACGGACGGCGAGCAACTACCGCGACTACGGCAATCAACATGTCGACCGCCTGGCCTTCATCCTGAGGTGCCGTTCGCTGGACATGTCGCATGGCGAGATCCGGGTCCTGCTGCAACTTCAGGATGATCCGATGCGCCCCTGTGACGAAGTCAACGCGCTGCTGGATGCCCACACACGTCATGTGGAACGTCGCATCGCGGAGCTCAAGGCATTGCGCAGACAGCTTGAAACCATCCGCGCCTCCTGCGCTGGCGGTGTTTGCATCGGCGATTGCAGCGCGCTGGAGTCGCTTCGCAACGCGGTGGGGGCCAATCCCCATTGACCGGCTGCGCCTCGCGCGATTGAAAACCATACAGCCGCTAGAGGGTCAAGCAAAGCCCTATCGCTTGCGGCAGGTGTTTTGCGCGGCAAGACTGGAACTAGAATCATTCTTATTTGCAGGTCTAGTTTCATGGCTCTTCGATCGTGGTCCCGGGTCTGTGCAGCGGTTTTCTGCGCGCTGACACTCTCTTTCGCCACGGCGGCGCACGCAGCCGAGGCCGACGTTCGCCGCATTTGGCAAATGCTTGACTACCTGGCCGTAGACTATGCCGGCGCCGTCAAGAACGGCGCCGTTGTCAATGCCTCCGAGTTCGAGGAGATGCGCGAGTTCACCAAGACGAGCCAGACCAAGCTCGCAGCGCTCGAACCGCACCCCGAACGCGCAGCCCTGGTCGCGGAGGCGCAGACCTTGTCTGCTGCCATTGAGGCGAAGAAGAGCCCTGCGGAAGTGGCAGCCCTTGCCAAGTCACTGGCCAACCACCTGCTCGCGGCCTACCCGGTACCATCCTCTCCGTCCGCACCTCCGCAGATGGCTCAGGCTGCCACCCTTTGCAAAGCCCAATGCGCGGCATGCCACGGTGCCACCGGCAACGGCGACGGCACAGCGGGCCTCAAACTAGATCCGCGCCCAGTGGCCTTCACCGACAAGGAGCGGGCAAGGGAACGCAGCGCGTTTGCGCTCTATCAGGCCATCAGCCAAGGCATTGAGGGCACGGCCATGCCCGGTTTTTCCACCATTCCTGAGTCCGACCGCTGGGCCTTGGCTTTCTTCATCGGAACGTTCGCGCACGATGACAAGGAGGCTGCCGCCGGGCAAAAGGTCTGGGCAGAGAATGCGGCGGTTCGGGCCCAGTTGACCAGTCTGGACGTGCTGTCGCGGACGACCGAGGCCGACCTGGCCAAGCAGGTCGGCGAAGAACCCGCAGCGGTGACCATGGCCCATCTGCATGCTCACCCGGAAGCCGTCGTGCAAAACCGCGCCCTGAGCTTCGATGTGGCACGGCAGAAGCTGGCACAGAGTCTTCAGTCCTTCGAGAAAGGCGAGCACGGGCTGGCTACCGATCTTGCGCTATCGGCCTATCTGGACGGCGTTGAACCCATTGAGCCGACGATTGCTACCCGAGACTCCGGCTTGATGGGGCGAATCGAAACGGCGATGGGGAAGTACCGGTCGCTGCTGACCAGCAAGGCGGCGCTGCCCGAACTGCGCGCCCAGTTGAATGACATCGACGGCCTGTTCAAAGAGGCCGACGCCTTGCTCGGCTCCAGTGCAGATGCGACGGCTGCCTATCTGGGCAGCCTGACCATTCTCGTGCGCGAGGGGCGGGAAGCCTTGCTGGTGGTGGTGGCGATGATTGCCTTTCTCCGCAAGGCCGAGCGCGGCGACATGCTGCGCTATGTGCATGCGGGCTGGGCCGGCGCGCTGGCACTCGGCGTTGTGTCCTGGGCGGTCGCCACCTACTTTGTCAGCGTCAGCGGCGCCAGTCGCGAGGTGACCGAAGGGTTGTCCTCGCTTTTTGCCGCCATCGTGCTGCTGAGCGTCGGGATGTGGATGCACCAGAAGAGCATGGCGGGCGCGTGGCAGCAGTACATCCATGACAAGCTGTCCGCGGCGCTGAGCCGCAAGTCTGCCTGGTTCATGTTCGGCCTGTCGTTCATCGCGGTCTATCGCGAGGTGTTTGAAACCATCCTGTTCTACGCCGCGCTGTGGGAACAGGGCAACCACCAGGCCGTGCTGGGCGGGTTGGCAAGCGGCGTGGTCATCCTGGCCATCGTTGGAGTGGCGCTGTTGCGATTCAGCGCACGCCTGCCCATTGGCAAGTTCTTCTCCTGGAGTTCGGGGCTGGTTGCCGTGCTGGCGGTGGTGCTGACCGGCAAGGGTATTGCCGGTCTCCAGGAAGCAGGATGGCTTGGCGCGTCCTCGTTCAACGGGCCACGCGTCGACCTGCTGGGCATCCACCCTTCCTTGCAGGGTGTGCTCGCTCAGTTGTTGATGGCGGCGCTGGTGGCTGCAGGCTTCCTGTGGAACGCTCGCGCAGCGGCCCGGAAGTCGACGGCGCGGTCGGATGCAGCGCGGCGGCCATAGCGCCCGACTTGCCGCCCAGGTTTCACACACGCGCCTTGGCCACTCACTCTCGTTTCAGAGCGACGATGATGGGGCAGTTGGCCCCGCCATCACCTGCCTCGCATTGCCTCACCAGATCTACCAGCACTTGCCGGATCGCGGCAAGATCGTTCATTTTTTGGGCCACCAAGACCAGATTGTGGGCCGCCAAGTCGTGTGATGCCTCGCATGCGCTGGTCTGATCCAGGCTGAGCAGTTCACCCACTTCGCTGAGGCTGAAGCCCAGGCCTTGCGCCCGTTTGATGAACCGCAATCGCGCAAGCTCCTGCTCGGCGTAGCGCCGATGGCCCGTGGTGGGCCTGAGAGGACCACCTCGTCGAGGAGATCGGTACCAAGCGGAAAACACCGCACGGCACGATCCGCGTCTGCAGCAGCTTTGGCTTTGGTCGTCATGTGGTGGCCCCGGCACTCTCGGGCTTGGGAGCAAAGTATCCGAGCCTGAATATCCGCGTTGGAGATAGTCGTCCGGTGGGCCGTGGACGGATGGCCTTGGCGAACCATCCGGCACGGATGAACGTTTTTAGATGAAAGTCATCGCGTGCCATACCGCCAACCGGGCCTAGGCTTAAATCACCCTCACTGATGGAGTCTGGCCATGAGTTCCGTTCGTGCTCTGAGTGAAGCCGCTGGTGCTGATCTGCAGGCTTCGCGTTTCGTTCGAATGACAGCGGTCCGGCAGATGACGGGCCTCGGCCGATCGACAATCTATCGGCTCATGGCTGCTCAACAGTTCCCCTCGCCCGTA
>Ga0187844_10001892_pt1 | contig 15462 bp, 15 predicted proteins | sample SpaLakP09_SKY_50_FD_134517 | JGI IMG/M metagenome (GOLD analysis project Ga0187844, IMG submission 134517) | Oligotrophic lake water microbial communities from Sparkling Lake, Wisconsin, USA - SP09_SKY_50 | ecosystem: Environmental > Aquatic > Freshwater > Lake | place: USA: Sparkling Lake...
AGACCCGGCTGACCGCCGACAAGCTGATCACCGTGGCCAGCGTCAGCAAGAGCGTCGCCATTAGCGGCAGCCAGCATGTGATGCTGACTGCGCAAGGCGCCTTCCTCAAGCTGGAGGGTGGCAACATCATGGTGCACGGGCCGGGCACGATGAGCTTCAAGGCGTCAATGAAGGAATTGACCGGTCCTGCAAGTACCAGCGCTACCCAGACGCTGCCGAAAGGCGAACTGAAAGGGTGCGAACAGGCCAGCAAGGACGCCAGCGCTGCGCAGGCCGGCGCGCAGGTGTTGTGATGCACGCCAGCGATACGCACCTGCAGACGCTGCACCGGCTGTTGTACGCGTCGGCGGACGCGCGCTGCCTGCTCTGGGTGAATCCAGCGCAGGGCGATCCGTTTGCCGATGACCCGCTGGTGCAGGAGCGCATGGTGCGGGTGCCGCTCAGCCATCCCCGTTTCGATGTGCGCTTTGCGCCTTACCTGGTACCGCTGGCGCTGGCGCGCTATGCCGATGCCGAGGTGTTCGCGCGCAGTGTCCAGCTGGCATGGGACGCGTGGCAGCTGGACAGCTTGAAGCTGGCCAACGGACAAGCGATCGCTGGCTGGGTGGTGCTGCAAGACGCGCCCGAGGCGCTGGCCAGCCACTGGGCCAGGAATTGTCATGTGCATATGGACAAAGGCCTCAGCAAATTATTACGCTTTCACGATCCCGGCGTGCGCGAATGGCTGTGGCCCAGCCTCAGCGCGATCCAGCAGTCGCAGTTATTGGGGCCGGCGGAACGGCTGGTGTCCATCAACCGTGAACAGCAACTCATGTTCCACGAGCGGCCCAGCGCGGTGCCTGCCGAGGCTGGCCGGCTGCTGCTGGACCGGGAGCAGTGGGCGCAGATCGACGACTATGCCATCCTGCACGCCGCCTGGCTGCAGCTGGACCGTCAGGTGCTGCCGTTGCCGCGCATTTTCGACGCGCTGCGGCAGGCCACGCGGTATGGCATCCAGGATCCGCCAGACCGCATGCTGTTTGCCTTGCACGCGATGCAGATCGGCCATGATTTCCATGCCGATAGCCGCCTGGCGCCGGTGTGGGCGTCGACTGCCGCCGGCGAATTCTACGGCGGCGCCGTCGAAGCTGTCACCGGACATCCGGCCACCCGGCTGGATCAATATTTATTGCAGACCTAATTTAGAACGACTGTTATGGCTTGTAGCAATCCTCAAAATCCCAACTGCCCCAACTGCAATAAAGCCGGCCTGGCCATATTGCCGGTGCGTTATTCGGTGGTTGCCAACTCGGTCCAGGCCACGCTGCCGCCAGGACTGGGCAACAAGGTATCCGACGTCAAACTCGCCGAGCATAAATATGCATTGCGCACCTTGCGCCAGGGTTTTCTTTACGTGCTGCATGAGAAGCATCCGCGCGGCAGCCAGGTGAAGTGGGAGGTCTACGCGGTCTCGCCGGCCGGCACGCTGTGGAAACAGTTGTCGACCACGGCGCTGGCGCCGGTCGCGGAGGAGCCCAGCTGTTCGCGTACCGGCCATAATATTCCCGCCTCGGTGTTTGCCATTGAGAAGCCGGAGAAGTGCGCCAAGGTGTGGCTGGCGTTTTCCGAGCACGCGTGGAGTGAGGAAACCTTCAAGCTGTATGAGGAAAATGCCAAGGCGCGCGATGCACGCATGCAGACTTTTTTGCCGGCGACGTGGATTCAGGCGCGCGGCTACCGTCACGGCATGGAGGCCACCACCGCCAACTTGGAACAGGTGATTGAATATGATCCGCAGTTTGCGCCGGGCACGCTGGTGGGCATGCCGGTATCCGACATCAGCAAGGAGGACGGCACGTACGACGAGGCCAAGCTGAAGATACAGACCTCGCGCTATCCGATGCACGTTCGGCGCGGCCAGAGCGGGCAGGTGTGCGAGCTGATGTCGGCCATCGGCAAGGTGAATGGCGAACCCAAAAATGCGCCCATCATCATCGCTTTATGGGACGCTGTCGGTATCGCCCATGAACTGAATGGCTACCGCAACGACGCGGCCGGCTGGGTGGATCGATATGGCCAGGAGCGCGAGCTGGAAATCTCTGCCCTGAACTGCATCGAAGGCACGAAAACCGCGCTGGAAGAGCGCGCCGTCAACAGCGAAAAATCGCGCCAGCAATTGATCCGCAGCCGGTCGCTGATCGGCTCGACGGCGGCGCGCAGGGCGAGGGCGCTGCAGCTGGCCGAGCCTGCGCGCAGCCAGGAACTGGAAGCCTGCGATATGCTGGACGATTGGGCGCAGCGGGAAATTCCCGCCGACCTGTTTGAGCCGAAACTGGCGGCGGTCAGCCGCTATCCGGACGCCGAGCGGGCCGGGCGGATCAGCAGCCTGAAGGCGGAAGTCGAGCGCTTTTACCAGCAACGGCAAAAGAACGGCGAGAAGCTGGTCAAGCAACAGCAGACCGATGCCTGGCCCAAATATGAAGCCAAGTTCAGGAAGAACGCCTATCAGGATTTCCGCAGCAAGTACGATGTCTTCACCGCCGCAGCGGACCGCATCATCGACAAGCGCACCGATGATCTGCTGGCCTGGCTGGAATCGCGCTATCTGCTCAACGCGCTGACCGAATACAGCCAGCAAAACCTGGACGACGGCGTGCAATTTGAGGATGCCGTCGGCAATATGATGTTTGGGATCAGCTCCAGTAAAAACGGCGCCAGGAAAATTGACGCGTGGGTGGCCGAGGCCAAGGCCACTGAGAGCAACCTGGTGTGGCGGGCGATCGCCGCGAATCAGGAAGAAAGCATGGAGGACGTCAACCATGCCTTGGACGCCGCCGTCGCCTACAAAGGCGTGCCGCTGACCGAAGCGGCGGTTAACTCCGCGCGCGACAACTTGAAATATGTCGCCAAATTCGCCGACTTCAGCAAAAAGGGCTTATCGCTGCATAACACCTTGCGCAAGGCGGGTGTCATGCAGGTGCCGACCGGCGGGCTGGAGAAAATCTTCATGACGGTCGGGAACAAGTTCTTCCAGCCTTTTATTCAGCGCAGTGTCGATACGTTGGGCGAGAAATTCATCCAGAGCCTGTTGTTGGCCAAGGTCGGCAAAGACTACGCATCGATTTCCGGCCTGCTGTTCGCCGAGGCCAAGGTAGGCGGCCCGGCGCGCGCCGAGATGCTGTTCCTGATGGGGACCGCCAACGCTGGGGTGGCGAAACGTTATACGGTATTGAGCGATGCCTGGAAAAAATTGGTGGCGGGCGCCGACATGCCGAAGGCAAATGCCGATCCCAAGCTGGCGGGTGCGTTCAACGAGGCCAGGGATCTGCGCTTCGCCATGGTGGCCACCTTGCTGCAAGGCCTGCTGATCGTCAAGCTGGCGCAGGACGCCAGCAAAGACCCCAATAATCACAAATTGCACTCCGAGCTGCTGGCAGCCCAGCTGTCGCTGGGCGCGGCGATTATCGATCTTGGCGCCACCGGCATCAAGGGACTGCATAGCGCCAAAGACGCGGCCATCAGTTTCCAGGTGCTGAAGGTGGCTGGCGGTGTGCTCAGCGTAGGGGCGGGCTACATCGCCGCGCAAAATGACTTTGAATCTGCCGATAAGAAGCAAAAGTCGGACATCCAGATTGCCAGGCTCTATCGCATCAAGGCATATGCCAACCTGGTAGCGGCAGGCCTGTCGGGGTTGGCGACACTGTCCTATGCGCAGCCGGCATTTGCCCTGATCGCCACGCGCTTCCCGGCGTCGATCCTGGCGCGCAGCGCCGCATATGCGCTGGGCCGCCTGTTCTTCTGGCGTGCCTTGCTGATGCTGGGCGGAATGGGCTTTGGTATCGCGGTATTGGCGATCCAGGTGGTAATCTGGTATTTCAGCGATGACGAACTCCAGACCTGGTGCAAAGAGTCGGCATTTGGTCCGAATAAACCGTCCAAGCTCACGTCCGAGGCACAAATGAAAAGCTTCGAACACGCTTTGCAGGAAGTATTTTAATGAGCAATCTGATCAAGATCGGCGGGGTGGTGCAGAACCTGCGCGTTGAAAAAGGCTATCAGGATTTGGTTTTCGGCCAATCCGACAAACAGGCTGCCGGACTGGCGGCAGTTGGCGCTGCGGCGATGGGACAAGTGGCCAGTGCGACGGTGCTGGGCAATGCCAGCGCCGGCAGCGAGGTTGGCATGGACTTCTTTTCCTGCACGGTCGAGGGCAAGGAGTTGCACGGCGCCTTCCATCGCGTCGAGTTTCACAATGGTGAGGATATCGAGTTTGTGGCTGAGCTGGATGGCCAACGGTTCGCCGTGCAGGCCGCCAGAAATCCCACCACTCGGATGTTGTGGATGCAGCCGCATCAGGTGCGTGGCCATGTCGCGCAAAAATGGTGTGACATACGCTGGAGCATTCAATGGCCGCTGGTGGGCGTGGCATTGGTGGCGGCAGCTGAGTATTTTCGCGACAAGGACTTTGGCACCTATGGATGGCGCTCTGATCTAGGCTTCTATTCCCTGGTGTTTTTCATTACCTTGGCGATCACGGTGTGGATACGGCTGCGCTTTAAAGGCTTCTCGCGCCAGGCGACCGAGGTGTTCCGCACCTTCGGTTACGAGCGCCCGGAGCTGGTCGATGCGTGGGTACAGCACAAGAAAGCGCAGAAGGAGCTGGCCGCCAGAACTAAGACACTTCCGCCGCTAGTGACGCCCTGGAGCTACCGCTACTAAGGCGCACTTATACTGTACGAGCCAGCGGCTTGACTGCGTGCACCGAGCTCTCGACTTTACAAGTATCTGAATGAGAAATCTTACAAAAATCGGCGGTGTAGTACAGAATTTGCGTGTAGAAAAAGGTTATCAAGACCTGATTTTCAGCCAGACGGATAAGCAGTCCGCAGGACTGGCTGCGGTGGGTGCTGCTGCGTTGGGGCAGGTCGCTAGTTCTACCATGCTGAGCAATGCCAGCATGGGCAGCGAGATTGGCATGGATTTCTTTCACTGCACAGTAGATGGCGCGGAATTGCAGGGCGCCTTTCATCGTGTCGAATTTCACAATGGCGAGAACATTGAGTTTGTGGTTGAGCCCGACGGCAATATGTTCACCGTGCATGCCGCCAGAAATCCATCCACACGCATGCTATGGATGCAACCACATCAAGTGCGCGGCCATGGCGCGCAGCAGCAGTGTGATATCAAGTGGAGTCTGTGTTACCCCGCGCTCGCGGTGACCCTGGTGGCCTTTTCCGAAATCTTCATCGAGAGAGATTTTGGACCGGATAAATTTTCTGCCGAGCTGTTGTTGTACTCGTTGGTGTTTTTTACGACTTTCGTGATCACGGTGTGGATACGGCTGCGCTTTAAAGGCTTCTCGCGCCAGGCGACCGAGATATTCCGCGCCTTCGGTTACGAGCGTCCGGAGCTGGTCGATGCGTGGGTACAGCACAAGAAAGCGCAGAAGGAGCTGGCCGCCAGAACCAACTCCCTCCCGCCACTGGTGACGCCGTGGAGCTACCGCTACTAAACCGCGCTGCGTTCACCCACCGGGGAAGCTTCCGTGACAAAGCTGGATTCTGCCGACCACACCGCGCAGGCGCGGGACAGCAGCGTGGCTTCGGCGTCGGCCAGCACGCCGTCGGCATCGGCGATATTCCACATGGCGCGCAGCACTTCGCGGCGTAGCGCCGGAGCGTGGATCTCGCCCAGCAAGGCATCGATAGTGGCCTGATCCAGCTCCACGTGTTCGTGCTTGACCGAGGTGCTCAGCATGTCCTGGCACAGATCGCTGACCAGGTCGTGAAAGGTGTCGATATCGATGTCGATATATTCCAGCAGCCGCGAACGTTGCAGCGCCTGCAGTTCGGCCGGCGCCATGTTGCCATCGACAACCATACACAGGGCCACGAGACGGCCAGCGGCGCTGGCGCTATCGGTTTCATAATGTCGCATTGCAGTCTTCCTTTAAAGTTATTTGTTACGGTTCACGTACAGGCTGGCAATCACGCTACCGGCAATCAGCACCGCCACTACCGCCAGCGAGATGTGGACCGGTATGTGCAGCCACGGCAGCAACAGCATCTTCAGACCGATGAAGCACAGCACCAGGGCCAGGCCATATTTGAGCAGGTGGAAACGGTCGGCGATATCGGCCAGCAGGAAGTACAGCGCCCGCAGACCCAGGATCGCAAACATATTCGACGTGAACACGATGAACGGATCGGAGGTGATGGCGAAGATGGCCGGAATCGAATCGACCGCGAACACCAGGTCGGTGGCCTCGATCAAAATCAGCACCAGCAGCAATGGCGTCACATAACGCTTACCTGCTTTCCACACGAAGAACTTCTCGCCGTGATCGCCTTCCGCCACCGGCAGGTGACGGCGGGCAAAGCGCAGCACCGGGTTGTTCTTCACGTCGGGCTCGTCGTCGACCGTTTTCAGCATCTTCACGCCGGTGTACAGCAGGAAGGCGCCAAACAGATACAACACCCAGCTGAATTCGCTGACCACCCACGCGCCGGCCAGAATCATGATAGCGCGCATGACGATCGCGCCCAGCACGCCGTAGATCAGCACCCGTCGCTGGTATTCTGGCTTGACCTGAAACGCCGAGAAGATCAGCAGGAAGATGAAGATGTTGTCGACCGACAGCGCCTTCTCGATCAGATAGCCAGAAAAGAACTCCAGCGACTTCTGCCCGGCGATCTCGGGGCCGACGGTGCCGTTCAAATACCACCACAGGCCGCCGTTGAACGCCAGCGCCAGACTGAACCAGCCCAGCGACCACGCGCCGGCCTCGCGCGCCGTGACCTTGTGCGCTTTGTTGCCGCCGAACACCCACAGGTCGACCGCCAGCATCAGCAGCACGAAGGCGACGAAGCCGGCCCACATGGGGGCGGTGGCGATGTTTTCGATTCCAGTCATTTGCCGTACTCCGATGATGATGGCGGATTAACGTTCGTCGTTGCCGTCGGACTCCTCGTCCGCCGGCGCCAGGGTGACGGCCTTGTCGTGCGCGAATTGGCGGCCTCGGGCCAACTGGCGCGCTAGCGCGCGGTCGGCACGCTCGGCGGCGAGGTCGATTGCGGCGTACAGGTCTTCCTCGGTGTCCTCGATGACGATGGTCTTGCCGTGGTCGAGGCTGATCTGAATCTTGCAGCGCTTGTCGCGGCCGCCGCGCGGACCGTTGATGTCCGACAGCCACACGGCCAGACGCCGCGTTAGCGCCCAGCCCAGCGAGGTTTCCAGGCGGCGGTGGACATAGGCGCGCAGGCTGTCGGTGAGGATCAGGCCGTTCGATTGGATGGCGATGTTCATGATCATTTCCTTTCGCAGTGAATGATAGGACTTATGATAGGGGCGCTACATTCATCGTACAATTCGAATATATTTGGTATTAACATCGGATAAGTCGATGTATTGGAGGTTTGACTATGGCTGCGCTGAACTACAAACACTTGCGCTATTTCTGGATGGTGGCGCGCAGCGGCAGCATCGCCAAGGCGGCGGAACAGCTGCATCTGACGCCGCAATCGATCTCCGGCCAGCTGACTGAATTCGCGGAAACCCTGGGCGTCGACCTGTTCCGACGGGCTGGGCGCCGGCTGGAATTGACCGAGACCGGCAACCGCATACTGCGCCACGCCGAAGACATCTTCAGCGCCGGCGACGCCTTGCTGGAAGTGGTGCGCGACCAGGCGGCCACGCAGATGAACACCTTCCGCATCGGGGTGTCCGATTCCGTGTCGAAGGCGGTGGCCTGCCGGCTGGTGGCGCCGGCGTTATCGCTGGATGAACCTACCCGCCTGATCTGCCGCGAGGGCAGGCTGGCGGCGCTGCTGGCCGATATGGCGGTCCATAAGCTTGATCTGATCATTGCCGATCGTCCCATGCCCAGTCATCTGAGCGTGCGCGGGTATAACCACCTGCTGGGAGAAAGCGAGCTGGGAGTGTTTGCCGCGCCGGGACTGGTTGAACGCCTGAGCGGGCCGTTTCCAGAAAACCTGAACAACGCGCCGCTGCTGCTACCCGGCGAGGATTTTGCCGTGTATGCCAGACTGATGCAGTGGCTGCACAAGCAGGTGCCGCGCTTGCGCGTCATCGGCGAGTTTGACGATAGCGCCATGCTGAAGGCGTTCGGTCAATCTGGCGCCGGCGTGTTCTTCGCGCCGGCGGCGATCGCCGAGGCCATCTGCGCGCAGTATGGCGTGCTGCTGGTCGGGACCATTCCGGCGCTGCGCGAACAGGTGTACGCGATCACCACCGAGCGACGCATCAGCCATCCGGCCACGCAGGCGATTCGCCAGGCGGCGCGGGAGACGCTGACGGTTTGAGGGTTACTGAGCTGTCGCCGGATTAAGTACGCGCCAGCCGATCAGTGATGTCGATGCCGATTCCCCGGTAGCCGATGAAGCGGCCGATTTCATCGAAGCGGGGCTCGCCGCTCACCTGCAGATACTGCCGTTCGCCATTGGCGTGCGTACGGTAGTAAATGAAATCGATAAAGGGTTCGCGCCGGGCGATCAGGGTGTCCAGCTCGCGGCGCTGCTCGGCATCCCAGCCACCATCGGCGCGGGCTGGCACGGAGACACCGTCCGCACCGAGTGTCAGGTCCAGCATTTCCAGTACCGGGCCGGACATGCTGGTAAATTTCCCGTCAGCGTCCTGCTCCCAATACCAGTCGGAGGATAACTCGGTAAAACTCTTGAAACGCGCCTCGCTCTCCCTCAGCTCTGCCGTGCGTTGCGCCACGGTCTGCTCCAGCAACAGGTTGTGCTGTTCCAGCCGCTGGTACAGCAGCCGGATCTCCAGCATATTGCGGATCCGGGTTTCTACCTCGACCAGATCGAAGGGCTTGCTGACAAAGTCCCTGGCGCCGGCTTGTAGCGCTCTCAGCTTATGATTTGGCTGTGCCGTCAAGACCAGCACGGGCAGGTAGCCGCTGGGCTCGATCACTAGCAGCTGCTCCATGACGGCGAAGCCATCCATCACCGGCATTTGCAGGTCGAGCAGTATCAGGTCGTAGCGATGCAGCGCGTGCAGCGTGGTCACCTCGGTGGGGTCCATCGTGCTGCTGACGTTCTGGTATCCGGCGTTGCGCAGCAACTCGCGCAGCAGCAGGACATTGGCCTCCTGATCATCGACGATCAGAAGGCGGGCATTCAGCATGTCGGGGACAGCGATCATAATTGATTCTCCATTGGTTTCAAGGCTTGGTTTGCCGCGAAATCGAGTGCGATGTCGAGTGCCAGCATGAATTCATCTATCTTGATGGGTTTGGTCAGGTAGCGGAAGAACCCCGCGCTCAAGCCCTGCTCGATATCCTGCTGGATGGCGTTGGCGGACAGCGCCAGTACCGGAATGCGCGCGGTCAGTCGGTCGGCACGCAAAATCTTCATGGCGTCGAGCCCACTCATGCCTGGCAGATTGATGTCCATCAGAATCACGTCTGGCTGGTGCTGACGCACCATCTCGATTCCGGCTTCACCATTCAATGCCACCGTCAACTTCAAGTCGGTGCGGCGCTCGATCAACTGTTCCACCAGGTTGATATTGGCCTGATTGTCTTCCACGTACAACAAGGTGCGCAGCGCGGCGTGAGGTGCGCCGGTCAGCTGTGCGGCGGGCATCGTCTGCGCTTCAAACCATGCAGGCACATCAGCGGTGGTGGTGCTTAATTCGAACCAGAAAGTACTGCCGACATCGACCTTGCTATCGACGCCGATGGTGCCGCCCATCAGTTCGACCAACTGCTTGGTCACCACCAGTCCGATCCCGGTGCCTTCCGACGTGCCGCTCTCTTGCCCCAGCCGGTTAAACGGCTGGAACAATTGCTTGAGCTGCTCTGCCGACAGGCCGACGCCAGTATCGGTGACGCTGACGCGCAGCCGGCCGCCAGGCAAGGACTCGCAACGTACGCTGGCCTGACCGTGCTCGCGGTTGTACTTGATGGCGTTGGACAGCAGATTAATCATGACCTGTTTGATGCGGGTACGATCAGCGTAGATGATATGCGGCAGATCGTTCATGACAAATGTGATTGCAATATTGCGGGATGCAGCCTGGGGGGCAATCATCACCTCGCAATCCTTCAGCACCTCGGTCAACGACATCGGCTCCAGCTCCATGGCCAGCTTGCCGGATTCAATCATCGCCAGGTCGAGTATCTCGTTAATCAGGCGCAGCAGATACCATCCGCCTTTGAGGATCTGTTCGATCGACAATTTCTGCGCCGGCGACGGCTGCGGCGTGGCGGTTTCCATCAGCTGTGCAAAGCCCAGCACGGCGTTCAGCGGGGTCCGTAATTCATGGCTCATATTCGACAGGAACTCCGACTTGGCCAGGTTGGCCTTCTCGGCGGCCGCACGCGACAGTTCAAGCTCGACATTGTTGGCCTGCAGTACCTGTTCGAGCTGTTTGCGTTCGGCGATATTGCGGGCCGCCGCAAACACGCCCTGCAAACGGTTCTCGCGATCATGATAGGTGGAGGCGTTATAGGAGACGGTGGTCTGCACGCCGTCGCGGCTGACGGCGATCAGTTCGCAGTCAATCACTTTCCCGTCGCGCAAAACCTGGCGAATCGCGGCTTCCGCCAGCGCCGGATCGCTAAAATAAGTCTTGAACGGCGTGCCGATCAGTTGCTCGCGGCTGCGGCCCGTCAGCAGCACCATTTGATCATTGACGTCGCTGATGACGCCGTCGACGTCGCAGGTCATCAACGCATCGATATTCGATTCAATCAGGCTGCGCGTATAAAATTGCTGGTCGCGCAGGCGCTGGTCGAGCAGGGCCTGTTCTGCTTCGGCCTGCTTTCGTTTGGTGTTATCGGTGCCGATCAGCAGATAGCCGATGATCGCGTCGGCGCCATCGCGCAGTGCGCTGACCGAGACGCTGGCGGCCAGACGATCGCCATCCTTGCACAGGAAAGTCAGCTCGACGATATCCTCGACCCCCTGCGCCGCCTTGATCAACAGCGTTGGCAGGTGCGGCGAACAGTCGATTCGCAAGGCCTCGCGCAGCAATTGCTCGCGCGCGGCGATCTCTAGCGGATCAACCAGATGATCCGGGGTCACAGCGCCGACTACCTGATCACTGCGGTAGCCCAGCATGCGTTCGGCGCCGAGGTTGAATATCTGGATAATGCCGGCCGCGTCAGTGGCGATATAGCAAAAGTGGGCGTTGTTGAAGATGGCGCGTTGCAGTACGTCGGTCTGCAGGGCGGTGGGTGGATGAAGCGTGCCGGTGGGCTGAGTAGGGAGCATTGCGTAGTCGCTGAAGAGTGGTGGGCTGCAAGCAGGTCGTCTGTTGCGGGTAATGGATCAGGGTGTGGGCGGCAGTAGACGCGCGAACTCGCGTTTGACGACGTCATAGCACTCGCACACATCTTCTTCCAGGCCACAGCGATTGACGACCGTGATGTGTCCGCGCCGGTAGCTGATATAGCCTTTCTTTTGCAAATTTCCGGCCGCCACGGTGACACCTTCACGGCGTACCCCGAGCATGTTGGAAATGAGCTCTTGCGTGATTTTCAGTTCGTTGGTCGACAGCCGGTCCAGGGTCAGCAGCAACCACCGGCACAGCTGCTGTTCTACGCTGTGGTGCCGATTGCAAACGGCGGTTTGCGACATCTGCGTCAACAGCGCCTGGGTGTAGCGCAGCAGCAGCCGCTGCAAGGCGCCGCTACGCTCGAACTCCTGTAGCAGGAAAGTCGCACTCAGGCGATATGCAGCGCCGCTGGCCTGCACCACGGCGCGGCTGGAGGTGGAGTTGCCGCCCATGATCAGTGCCACGCCCAGCATGCCTTCATTGCCCACTCCGGCGATTTCCGCCGAACCGCCATTCTCCAGCAGGTAATGCAGTGAAATCACTGCGCTGACGGGGAAATACACGTAATGCTGACGGTCGCCTGATTCATACAAGGCATCGCCGACCAGCAGTGAGACCAGCTCCAGATGGGGGAGCAAGCGCGAAAAATCTTCCGCAGGCAAAGCTTTCAACAGAAAGTTACGCTGCGGTGCATTCAAAGGTGTCATTTAATATTCCGTGGAATATTTCGTCATGAAAGATCCCGATAAGTGATCCTGAAAAAAAAGCCCGCGTAATCGCGGGCTTTAACAATAAGCATGTCAAATATTGTGCTGAGACTTCTGTCGGTCTCGTTAAAATAAATAAACAGCGACTAAACCATCTTCCCCAGATCAAGGCTATCTGCCAGGTATCTAAAGCCGGTTGGAATCGTGTCACGACAAACTCTTTATATTGGGTGCAATAAACCAATAGCACACTGCCGCCTGCGCGGGGCATGACGGCAGCTGCAAAGTATTAGTTCAGAACCTGGATGTTGCCGGCTTTTTCGCCTTTTGGACCAACGCTGCGTTCATACGAAACGCGCTGGTTCTCGGACAGGCTTTTGAAGCCATTCGACTGGATATCCTGGAAATGCGCGAACAGATCGTCGCCGCCTGCATCTGGGGTGATAAAGCCGAAGCCTTTGGCGTCATTAAACCATTTGACAATGCCAGTTTGTTGAGTGTTCATGAATTTTCCTTCAATAATAAGAATATAGGCAAGGTCGCCGTAAAGGCACTTGAAACCAAGAAATTAAAACCGAAGGAGAAAAAACTGAACGACTTTGAAAACAGCCATGCGGAGTTGAGACCAACAAGATTACGACTTGATGCAAGTACAGGAACCAATATACATGGATTGCATACAATTACCTAAGCTTTTATTTATATTTCGCCGAAAGTTAATTTACTGCTGGCAATGTACGCTGGCGTACGGAGTGGTAGGCAAAAAAAGCCAACACTGCGGTGGGGTCCAGCTTTTCCCCCAGCCGATCATTTTTTCTTCGGTGTAAAAGCAATCACCGGAGCAAAGATATGATGATTTTAATTGTGGAAGACGACCTGGACCTGGCAGAAACCTGTTCGATGGTGCTTGAATCCTGTGATTTTGAAGTGAAGGTAGCGCACAGCGCTGAAGAGGCATTGCTCCAGATTGCCGATCGCAAGCCCGATCTATTGATTGCCGACTGCGTGCTGCCCGGGCGTTCGGGGCTGGAGCTCAGCCAGCAAATGCGCAGTCACCATGATCGGCGCCAACTGCCGATTTTGCTGATGAGCGGCTCGCTGCGCAACAAGGTCGCGCATGGCGATAGCTACGACGGCTTCATTAACAAACCTTTCCTGGCTGAGACACTGTTGGCGGAGGTCAGCCGACTGTTGCAGCCGGCGCCCCAGAGCGCCAATCAGCCAGTGCAGGGCACGCTATGAAACTAGCCGCCTTTATCCTGGAAAATCTGGAACCGATTTTAAATGAATGGGAAGACTTCGCTTCCTCCCTGGCGCCGCTGGAAGACGCCACCAAGATCGAACTGCGCGACCACGCCGCCGCCGTGTTAAAGGTCATTGCAGCAGATCTGCAGACGCCGCAAGCGGAGCACCAGAGCATAGCGAAATCGCGAGGCATGGCGCTCGCCGTGGGCGGAAATACCGCAGCGCAATTGCATGCCGAAGAGCGCGTGGCCGCCGGATTTTCGGGCGAGCAAGTGATGGCGGAATACCGGGCACTACGCTCCAGCGTGCTGCGCTTGTGGGCGCAGAATGCCGAGATCACCACCTCCGATGCGATACAGGACATGATCCGTTTCAACGAGGCGATTGACCAAGCCCAGACCGAATCCATGGCGCGCTACGCCAAAATGTTGCGGGAGGCCCAGAATTTGTTTCTGGCCATTCTCGGCCACGATGTGCGCACGCCGTTGGGAGCAGTCAGCATGGGTGCGCAGGTGTTACTGATGGATCAGACCTTGCCGTCCAAAGCGTTGAAGGTCGGACTGCGTATTCTCAACAGTTCCAAACGGATGGACGCCATCGTCCGCGATTTGCTGGATTTCTCTACTACCCATTTGGGCGAGGGCATCCCGATTGATCCGCGCACCGTGGACTTGCTGGAGATATGCCAGCACACCATCGATGAGGCCAAAACCTTCCATCCCGACCGGCAATTTGAACTCAAAGCTGAGGGCAACCTCGAGGGGGCGTGGGATGGCCAGCGCCTGGGGCAGGCATTTTCAAATCTGATCTCAAATGCGATCCAGCATAGCACGCCGGAAAGCGCCATCCGGGTCTCGATTTCTGGATCGGCGGACCAGGTCATTTACGCCGTGCAGAATGAAGCAGAAGTATTTTCGGCAACCAAATTGCGCACCCTGTTTGACCCGGTGAAGCGGTTTGCGATCCGGCCTGCCAGCGAACGTGTCGGAGCTCGCATGCAAAATTTAGGGTTGGGCCTGTACGTAGTCAAGGAAATCGTCAACGCGCATGATGGCGAGATTTTCGTCAGTTCCAGCAAAGAAGAAGGCGTTACCTTTACTGTCCGCCTGCCGCGCCAAACACCGCACCGCCGCAGTGGTGACTGACTGCTGCACAGTCAACGCGCTGGCCTTGCTCCGCCACCGTAGCCCACACCCCCTTGCTCCTGTGTGCGGGTTGTAAGCCTCGCGCGTCCATTGTATCTGGCATCGACCAGAGAGCGACCAGAATGCCGCGTTGGCGATGAGCAGAGTGCGATTGCGTAATGGCGCCGGTGTTGATGGGGGCTATGTCTAACGTCTCAGCTTATGCCGTGCTATCTACCGGGATGCCGACCGGAGTAGTACCGGAGGCCCTGCGTCTATGATTGAGAATTGGCTGGACCGAGACTCAGGCTTGTCCAAGGCACGTTGATCAGGAACGATTTATACCATTTTTGGGAATGTGTTTTCGCGAAGCGCGGCGTGGTACCGATGTGGCAACCTGCGTCCGCTTAGTCGGGTCGGACTGACTTGAGACGCCCCTCACGCCTTCAGGCTGTGGCTTGCCTTCAATCCGGAAGTGCCTGAAGAATTGGAACTTTCGGCTCACGCCGCTCGGGTCGGAAAGGAAGGGAAGGCCCAATTCCCGCTCGGCAAGCAGCACCATGCGCCAGACGGTGCCACCGAAGAAGCGAAACTTAAGCGCATTTGGTGGCTGCAAGCGTAGCTCAGTAAACGTGCCGGTGGAATACATCGCGCCGAGCACGGCCGCATCGACCAATGTCATATTGGCGTCGAACATGTAGATCCGCAGCATGTCTTCGAAGGGTATGTCATCGGTGAGGAAGGCGATGCGACAGCCTTGCCATTCCACGGCTGCTTCCAGTACTGCTCCGGTCACGATCAGCCTGGTGGGCTTGCCATTCAGCAGTAGTTCGGAGGTCGCCAGCACCGTTTCCGAGTAGGACGATGCCGGCCGTGCCGCGAATTCTGAGGTCGAAAGTAATCTCATGAGCTTGCTCTACCATATAAAGCCAGCGCCGAAGGCCGCCAGCGCGCCCCCCACAAACGCACCTATTGTCACGCACACCGGAGCGCCGGGGCCGCACGCCAAACCCGCGAGAGCGCCAGCCGCGATGCTTCCGCCAATTCCCGCAGTGGTGGTGACCAGCTCTCGCTTGACCGCAGTGGATTTATTG
>Ga0187844_10001893_pt1 | contig 15461 bp, 11 predicted proteins | sample SpaLakP09_SKY_50_FD_134517 | JGI IMG/M metagenome (GOLD analysis project Ga0187844, IMG submission 134517) | Oligotrophic lake water microbial communities from Sparkling Lake, Wisconsin, USA - SP09_SKY_50 | ecosystem: Environmental > Aquatic > Freshwater > Lake | place: USA: Sparkling Lake...
CCGCCCGCATCGCGCGCCACGGCCAGCAGCGGATCAACCCCGCCCAGCGCCGCCAATCCGGCAAACCAGTCCAGCCGGTCAAACGGTCCGGGCGCGGCGGGCGCATCCAGAAGCGCGCAAAGCGCAGTATCGCCTTGCAGTTCGTTAAGGTTGGCGTGATAGCTGATCGAGGTCACAAGCCTGTCCGAATTCGGGAATGTTCCATGGTAAAGCATCATCTTCCGCAAGACACCGCTCCTTTGCCGTTGGATCATCTGGCGATCCGGGGGCGTGAAGAGGCGCCAGCTTTGGTGCTGCGTGAGGGCACCTTTAGCTACAAGGCTTTAACAGAGCGTGTCGGGCAGATGGCGGCATGGTTAAAGGCGCGGGCGGAAAAGGGCGCGCGCATCGCGACATGGGCGGCCAAGGGCGAGCTGACCTGCCTGATGCCGCTGGCAGCGGCGCGGGCGGGCATGGTGCATGTACCAATCAATCCTTTGCTCAAACGCGCACAGGTGGCGCATATTCTGGCCGACAGCGGGGCGGTCCTGCTGATCGCCACCCCGGCCCGGCTCGGCACGCTGGAGGAGGGCGATCTGGCCTGTCCCGCGCTGGGGGAGGGTGAGGCGGTCGAGGAGAGCCGGGCGTTCGATCCGCTGGGGCCAAGCGACGGCGATCCTGATGATCTGGCGGCGATTCTCTATACCAGCGGTTCGACCGGGCGGCCCAAGGGGGTGATGCTGTCCCATGCCAATATGTGGTTGGGGGCGCAGAGCGTGGCGACCTATCTGGGCTTGGCGGCCGATGACCGGGCGCTGGCGGTGCTGCCTTTGAGCTTTGACTATGGCCAGAACCAGTTGCTCTCGCATTGGTATGCCGGGGGCAGCGCGGTGCCGCTCGACTATCTGATGCCGCGCGATGTGGTCAAAGCCATCGACCGCCATGATGTGACGACGCTGGCCTGTGTGCCGCCGCTCTGGGTGCAATTGACCGAACTGGAATGGCCCGATGCGGTGGCGGGCAAGTTGCGGCGGCTGACCAACAGCGGGGGGGCGCTGACGGTCGATCTGGTGCATCGGCTGCGCGCGATTTTCCCCGCGGCTCGGCTTTTCGCCATGTACGGCCTGACCGAGGCGTTTCGTTCGACTTTCCTTGATCCCGCGCTGATCGACACGCATCCCACCAGCATGGGCAAAGCCATTCCCCATGCCGAAATTCTGGTGGTCAATGATGATGGCGCCATCGCGGCGGATGAGGAAGAGGGCGAACTGGTCCATTGCGGCCCTTTGGTGGCGCAGGGATATTGGCAGGACGCCGAGCGCACCGCCGAGCGTTATAAGCCCGCGCCCGAGGGTTCGCTTTATGGCGGCATGGCGGTGTGGAGCGGGGATCGGGTGCGGCGCGATGCGGATGGCCTGCTCTATTTTGTCGGGCGGCGCGATGCGATGATCAAAACGGCGGGCAACCGCATCAGCCCGCAGGAGGTTGAGGATGCCGCCATTGCCACAGGCTTGGTGGTGGAAGCTGTGGCTTTGGGCCTTCCCGATGCGCGGCTGGGTCAGGCGGTGCATCTGGTGGTGCGCGCCGCGCCGGGGGCGACCCACGCGGGCGAGGAATTGCCGCGCCGCCTCAAAGCCGATCTGCCCAATTTCATGCAGCCTTCGGTGATCCACTGGAAGGAAGCGATGCCCATCAGCCCCAATGGCAAATTGGATCGCACAGGATTGTATCAGGAAATGCTGGACTGGAAGATTGCCGTCGAACTGGAATCCTCGCGGGAGCATGATGCATGAAGCCGTTGGGGCCGATTCCGGCAGGTTTTGCCGCGCGTGATGGGATTTTGACGGTCGAGGGCGCGAAAGTGACCGAACTGGTGGCGCAGAGCGGGGGCGCAACGCCGCTGTTCGTCTATTCCGGCGCGATGTTGCGCGCCCGCGTGGCTGATCTGCGCGCGGCCATGCCCGCGCGGCTGGCGCTCCATTATGCGATGAAGGCCAATCCCTTTGCGCCCCTGCTGCGGCTGATGGGCGGGCTGGTCGATGGGTTTGACATTGCCAGCGGCGGCGAGTTGGGCATGGCGCTGGAGGCGGGGCTGGACCCTGAACGGATCAGCTTTGCCGGGCCCGGCAAGCGCGACATGGAATTGCAGGCCGCGATCATGCGCGGCGTCACGTTGAACCTCGAATCGGAGGGTGAGGCAAATCGCGCGCTGGCGATTGCCGAGCGAATCGGTAAGATTCCGCGTCTGGCGATACGGGTAAACCCTGATTTTGGCCTTGCCGGATCGGGCATGAAGATGGGCGGCGGGGCCAAACCCTTTGGCATTGATGCCGAACGCGTGCCTGCTCTGGCCCGGCGAATCGCCCAGGCCGGGGCGCAGTGGCGGGGTTTTCATATCTTTGCCGGATCGCAATCGCTGCATACCGACGCGATTATCGAGACTCAGGCGCAAACCATCCAGCTTGCCGCGCGGCTGGCCGATGAGGCGGGTGTGGGGCTGCCGCATTGCAATCTGGGCGGGGGCATGGGCATTCCTTATTTCCCCGGCGATACGCCTGTCGATGCATCGCGCGTGGGTGAGGCTTTGGCGCAGCAATTTGCGAATCTGCCCGATGTGCTGGCCGATACGCAATTCTGCATGGAACTGGGCCGCTATCTGGTGGGCGAGGCGGGGGTTTACTTGACCCGTATTGTTGATCGCAAGATCAGCCATGGCGAAATCTATCTGATTACCGATGGCGGATTGCATCACCAACTGGCCGCCAGCGGCAATTTCGGCACGGTGGTTCGGCGCAACTATCCGGTTGCAATTGCCACGAAATTCGGCGCCGAATCGGTTGAGGAGGCCAGCGTTGTCGGTTGCCTTTGCACCCCGCTCGACCGGCTGGCCGACAAGGCGGGGTTCCCCCATGCCGATGTGGGCGATCTGGTCGCGGTGTTTTGCGCCGGGGCCTATGGCGCCAGCGCCAGCCCCGCCAGCTTCCTTGGCCAAGGCCCCGCGCGCGAGATTCTTCTATAGGCTCTAACCCCTAGAAATCGCGCTTATCCCTTTACCACTGTCACTTTTATTTGCCCGATTCGGGACGGGCAAAGTCTTGCGCGCAACGCCCCAAGTCGCGGCAAGAATCGCCTGCGTTAAGATATTTCCGGCAATTGTCCCCATCTGGGACCACTATCCAAAAAGGCCGGAAATCCCGGAATCCGGCTCTCAATGGCTAACCGGATCTTTACCCTTCTTGCCCATACCGCAACTTGAACTGCCGTACCTTCCATCAGGAATTCATCCTGAGGAATAACCGGACGGCGTCGTCGAGGAAAAGGACCATGTCGAGCAAGAGTTTTGCAACGCTGCTTGCGGGGGCTGCGCTGGCCAGCGTCGCCATGGCGGGCTGCGCTGATGCCCGAACCACCCCGCGTTTGCCGTCCGCCAATTTTGTCGCGCTTCAGGAAGGGCCCGGCGAAGATTATGTCATCGGGCCGATGGATGAACTGACGGTCTTCGTCTGGCGCAATCCGGAACTGGGTGCGCGCGTTCAGGTTCGCCCTGACGGCCGGATCACCACGCCGCTGATCGCCGACCTGCCCGCCACGGGCAAGACGCCGAGCATGCTGGCGCAGGACATCCAGCTTCAGCTCAGCCAGTATATTCAGGACCCGCTGGTCTCGGTGATCGTCAACCGCTTTGCCGGTACGTTCTCCGAACAGATCCGCATTGTTGGCGCCACCGGGCGCCCTGCCTCCATTCCCTATCGCGCGAACATGACCATTCTGGACGCGATGATTGCGGTGGGGGGCATGAACGAATTTGCCGCCGGCAACCGTTCGAAGCTTGTTCGCTTCGACAAGGCCACAGGCAAACAGAAAGAATTTTCGCTGCGTCTTGGCGACCTTTTCAAGAAGGGTGACTCCAAGGCCAACGTGATGCTGATGCCGGGCGATGTGATCATCATCCCCGAAAGCATCTTCTAAGCAGGGGGCCATCCGATGAATACGCTTCTGGAAGATTTCCGGGCTACGTTGCACAGTATCTGGCAACGCCGTTGGCTCGCGCTCGCTGTGGCGTGGGTTGTGTGCGTGCTGGGCTGGCTGGGTGTTTCGATGGTGCCCAACACCTACGAATCGCGCGCCCGCATTTTTGTGCAGCTCTACGATCCGCTGGCAACGCAAGTTGGCATCAACGACACCGACCGCAAGGCCGCCATCGACAAGGTGCGCGACTCGCTGACCGGCACGCTCAATCTGGAACGCGTGATCCGCTCGACCCGTCTGGGCGAGAGCATCACCACGCGCAAGCAGATGGACGGGGCGGTTGCCGGGCTTGGCAAGGCGATCAAGATCAATGCCGATCAGGAGAACCTGTTCACCATCACGGCGCGCTCGTCTTCGATGCGCTTCTCTGATGGCGAAAACGCCCGCCTGTCGCGCGATATCGTCCAGAAGCTGATCGACATTTTCCGCGAGGAAAACCAGAACGGCGGTCAGGGCGAAATGAAGCAGACGCTTCAGTTCCTCGACCAGCAACTGGCCAACCGTCAGGGTGAGCTTCAGGCTGCCGAACAGCGCCGTCTGGCCTTCGAATCGCAGCATCCCGAACTGGCGCAGGGCGGCGTTTCGCTGATCCAGCGTCTGGAACAGAGCCGCGCCTCGATCCGTGGTCTGGACGCCGACATCGCTGCTGCTCAAAGCTCGATGGCCGCCATTCAGGCACAGGTTGCCAGCACGCCTCAGACCGTGGCCGTCAATGGCCCGACCGGTGGCCTGCGCGGGCAACTGGCTCAGGTGCAGTCCGATCTGGCGATGATGCGCGCTCGCGGCCTGACCGAAAACCATCCCGACGTGATCACCGCACGCAACCAGATTGTCTCGCTGCGCCAGCAGGTCAAGGCGGAAGGCAATTCGGGCACCGTCTCGGGCACGCCGAACCCGGCCTACAGCTCGCTGGAATCGATCCGCGCCGAACGTCAGGCCAATCTGCAGGCTCTGCAGGCCCGCCGCGCCGCTTCGGAAGGCGAAATCGCCCAGATCACCTCGCAGCAGTTCACTAATCCCGAACTGATGCAGGAAGCGCAGAACATCAGCCGCGACTATGACGTGCTGAAAAGCCAGTACGACAAGATGCTGACCGACCGCGAAAACCTGCGCCTCAAAGGTCAGGTCGTCTCGGCCCGTGGCACTGCCAAGGTTGATGTGCTGGACCCGCCGGTTATGCCGCGCGCTCCTGCTGCTCCCAACCGTCCGCTGTTGCTGCTGATCGTTCTGGCGGGTGGCATTGTGGCTGGTGTTGGCGTGGCCTTCGCTGCTGGTGAACTCCAGTCGAGCTTCTCGACCACGAGCAAGCTGGAGCGTTCGACGGGTCTGCCGGTGCTGGGTGCGATTTCCCAGACGCTGACCGCCGAGGGCGCCGCCAGCAAGGCTCGCCGCACCCGCAACTTCTATGCTGCATCGGTGGCGCTGGGCGGTGTCTTTGCCCTGTTGCTGGCGATGGAGTTCATCCAGCGCGGCACGATCGCGTGAGGAGGCTGACATGAACGAACCTCTCAAGAACTCAGGCTATCCCGATCAGCCCAAGCCGGAAGAATCGCATAGCTCGCTGATCCAGCGCGCGATGCAGGCCTTCGATCGCGGCCAGTTCGTGCCGCCTTCGGGCCCGGCCGATCTGGTGTCGCCCTCGCTGACCCCGGCACCGCAGGCACCCGCCCCGCAGGCATACGTGCCTCCGGTGCAGCCGGCAGCCCCGGTTGAGGCCCCGATGCATACGCAGGCCTATGCCCCGGCGCCCATCGTGGCCCCGGTTGCCCCGCCGCCGATGTATGGCGAACAGGCCCCGGCCTATGCGCCGCAACCGGCGGCCCCGTCCTTCCACCGCATCAACCACCAGCGCCTTGCTCTGGAAGGTTTCGCGGTTCCGGGCGGCGCGGCCAATGCGCAGGTCGAAGAGTTCCGCATCGTCAAGCGCCAGTTGCTCGAACAGATCGAGGATCTGCGCCGTCAGGGTGCAGGCGTTGAGGCTCAGTCGATCCTCATCACCTCCTCGCTGCCCGAGGAAGGCAAGACCTTCGTGGCGATCAACCTTGCCATGTCGATTGCGGCGGAAAAGGATACCGAAGTCGTGCTGGTCGATCTCGACATGGCGCGCTCCTCGGTGCTCTCGACGCTCGGTCTGCCTTCGGGTCCGGGGCTGGTCGATGCGATTGCCGATCCGCGCATCGATGTGCGCGATCTGGTGATCCAGACCGATCTGGGCGGGCTTTCGGTGCTGCCGGGCGGTCGCCCGACGGCTTCGGACTCGGAATATCTCGCCTCGGCGCGTGCCAAGGCCGTGATTGCCCGTCTGGTCGAAGGCAAGCCCAACCGCGTGGTCGTGTTTGACACGCCGCCGGTTCTGGCCGCCGCTCTTGCGGTCGAAGTGGCCAAGCTCTCGGCACAGACCGTGCTGGTGGTGAAGGCCGAAAAGACCTCGGGCAGCGCGGTGCAGGATGCCGCAGGTTTGCTGTCGGCGGGCTGTCCCAATGTGCAGGCACTGCTCAACGGGGCGCAATTCAGCCCCAGCGGCCGTCGCTTTGGCACCTATCACAATTATCGCGGGTAAAGATCATGCGGGCGATGCCTCATCAGATTTCTGTTCTGGCGCTGGGGGCGGTTCTTGCGGCTTTGCCGCAGGTCGCCGCCTCCCAGCCTCGCCAGACCACCGCCCAGACCCAGGGTCTGAATCAGGCGGCCATGATGCAGGGCATTGCCCCCAATCTTGCCGACAACACCGTGCAGACCACCGACACCAGCCGCGATGGCGCGGTGCAGGCGGTGGTTTCGCAAGACGAGGCGATTGGCGCCAATCCGTACACGCCATTCTCCTATGACAATGACGTCACCTATACCCAGTCCGATGGCGTGCGCGCCAACAACACCAACCGCCGCGAGACCCCGGCCGACCGCGCGGGACGCTATTACGGCGCGGCCTACAGCAGCGGCGATTTGGCTTCGGCGGCCTATTCGGACGATGATTACAATTCCACGCGCGGCAAGACCACGATGAAGCCGCGCCGCCTTGGCGTTTTCGATCAGGGCACGGTGGACAAGCGCCGTCTGTCGATCCGCCCCTATATTGAGGCGGCCCAAGTGGTGCAGGCCAACCTGGGCGCGCGCGGGGCATTTGCCAATAATGACGATGTGGTGACCTATTCGACGCTGGCGGCGGGCGCGGATGCGACGATCAACGGGCGCAACAATCAGGGCATTGTCTCGGCGCGTTACGAGCGCCGCTTCATGTGGAATCGCAAGAGCAACACCGATGGTTTGACCGGCATCGCCCGTATGTCATCCTCGATTGTGCCCAATGCTCTGCGCGTCGATTATGGCGGCTTTGCCAACCGGACCTATGTGTCGGAAAGCGGCGCGGCCTTTGGCACGGGCGCGGTGGGCGCCGATGCGCTGACGCAGGTTTATTCGGTCTATGCAGGGCCAACGCTGGCCACGCAAAAGGGCGATGTCGCCATGACCGCGCATTATCACGCGGGCTATACGACGGTTAATTCCAGCAACAATGTCAACGTCAACGGCGCCAATGCCGGGTTCAACCGGCTCGACCATTCGACCGTGCAGGAAGGCCGTCTGGCCATCGGCAACCGTCCGGGCGAGGGGCTGCCGATCGGCCTTGGCGCGGATGCGGGCATTTATCAGGAAGACGTCTCGAACCTGACCCAGCGCGTCAGCGACAAGCATGTGCGCGGATCGGTGACGATCCCGGTGTCGCAGGATGTCTCGCTGGTGGGCGGCGCGGGCTATGAGCATGTGCGGGTTTCGGCGCGTAATGCTCGGTTCGACAGCGCGGGCAATGTGATGGTGGACAGCAATGGCCGCTATATCACCGACTATTCGCGCGGCCGCCAGATCGCCTTTGACACCGAAGGGCTGATCTGGGACGCGGGCGTTGTATGGCGGCCCAGCCGCCGGACCAATGTGGAAATCCATGTGGGCGACCGCTATGGCCGGTTTGGCGGCTATGGCTTCGTCAATTATCAGCCCGACGATCATTCCAGCTTCAATCTGGTGGTCTATCAGGGCGTTACCGGCTTTGGCGGCGCGCTCACCAATTCGCTGTTCAACCTGCCGACCCAGTTCTCGACCGTGCGCGATGCGATCACCGGCAATCTGTCGAGCTGTGTCGCGGCAACCTCTGCGGGCAATTGCCTTGCCGGTTCGACGGGCTCGGTCAATGCCACGGTCTATCGCGGCAATGGTTTCTCGGCGGGCTATTCGTTTGATCGCAGCCGTCTGCGCGGCGGTATCGGCTTTGGCTATGAACGCCGCCAGTATATCACGGCGCCCAACACCATTCTGGCCAACATCAATGGCAAGGTGGACCAGTATTATTGGGTTTCGACCTATCTTGGCTATCACGTCACCCAGCGCTCGACCTTTGGCGCGACGGTGGATGGCTATAAGTACGTGAGCGGCATCAACACCGCGCAGGGCGACATCAACGCCATTCGCGCCGTGGGCCTTTATCAGTATTATGTCTCGCGCCATCTGACGGCGACCGCATCCTTGGCTCTTGACGGGATCACCCGCGAGAAGGTCGAGGATCTGTGGAGCACGTCGGCGGCGCTGGGCATGCGTTACACCTTCTGATCCCATTGGGGAGAGCTTAGAATGTTCGATAATTTCTATGGTTTCACCGGGCGTCCTTTTCAGCTCACCCCGGACCCGGCGTTTTATTTTGAAAGCCTGACGCATCGTAAGGCTTTGTCCTATCTGGGCTATGGTCTGGCGCAGGGCGAGGGCTTCATCGTCATCACCGGCGAAGTGGGCGCGGGCAAATCGACGCTGGTGGCGCATCTGATGTCCACCATCGACCGCAACCGCCTGACCGCCGCACAGATCGTCACCAGCCGCCTCGACAGTGGCGAGTTGGTGCATGTCGTGGCGCAGGCTTTCGGCCTGACCGTGCCGGGGCAGGACAAGGCCAGCGCGCTGGGGGCCATCGAGGCTTTCCTGCATGACGAGGCGCGCGCGGGTCGTCGCTGCCTGCTGGTGGTGGACGAATCGCAGAACCTCGCGCTGGGTGCGCTGGAGGAACTGCGCATGCTCTCGAACTTCCAGCTTGGCAGCCATCCGCTGCTCCAGATCCTGCTGCTGGGCCAGCCCGAATTCCGTGAGAGCCTGCAAGGCCACCCCGGTCTTGAGCAATTGCGCCAGCGCGTGATTGCCGCCCATCACCTTGACGCGATGGAGCCGGGCGAAATGGAGCCCTATATCAAGCATCGCCTGCGTCTGGTGGGCTGGAACGGCAATCCGGGCTTTGACGCCCGCGTCTTTGCTGAACTCTACACCGCGACGGCGGGCGTGCCGCGCCGGATCAACCAGATCGTCAATCGCCTGCTGATCCTGGGCGCTGTCGAACAGCGCCAGCATATTGACGGCGTGATGCTGGCACAGGTGCTGGCCGAGCTGACCGCCGATGGTGGTTTGCAGATCGCCCCCGCGCCCGCGCAGCCCGGCGTCTCGACCCTTGCGGCCCAGAGCCTGACCTTGCCGACCACGCCTCAGGCCGCAACGCCCCCGGCGCAATTTGCCGCCGAAGGTCTGGCCAATCTTCAGACCGCGCTGGCCCAGCGCGACAATCAGATCGCCGAATTGCAGCAGGCCGTGATCGAACTGGCCAATCAGGGCGATACGTCGGGCCTCGAAGGCGCTGACGCTGCGCATAAGGCCGCGATCGAGGTGATGCAGGAACGTCTGGCCAAGCTGGAAAGCCGGTTGATCGAGCAGGACCGCACGATCCGCCACACGCTGACCATGCTGATCGAATGGATCGAGCGCGACGAGGCGCAGCGCGTCGCGGCCTGATTCTCCTGCCGCGCGGCGGGGGATAGGGAACGCGGGCGTAAGCAGGAGACAGGATTATGGTGGCAGAACTGCCGCTGGTAAAGGCGCGACTGGTCAACGGCTTTTCGGTCGATGTCGAGGATTGGTTTCAGGTCGGCGCCTTTGAAAAGGTGATCGACCCGGCCGATTGGGACAATCTGGCCTGCCGGGTCGATGTCAACACCAACCGCCTGCTCGATATGTGCGGCGAACTCGGCGTGAAGGCGACGTTCTTCACGCTGGGCTGGGTGGCCACGCGCCATCCCGCGCTGATGCGGCGGATCGTGGCGGAGGGGCATGAACTGGCCAGCCATGGTTGGGCCCATGCCCGCGTGTTTACGCTGGATGCCGCCGGCTTTGCCCGCGACATTGGCGATGCGCGCAAGGCGCTGGAGGATGCCGGCGGCGCGCGCGTCATCGGCTATCGCGCGCCCAGTTTCTCCATCGATACGCGCACGCCATGGGCGCATGAGATCCTTGGTGAGCAGGGCTATCTCTATTCCAGCAGCGTGGCCCCGATTGCGCATGACCATTATGGCTGGCGCGAGGCGCCGCGTTTCGCCTTCCGCCCGGTGGCGGGGGCCGATCTGATCGAGATCCCGGTCACCACGGTTGAGGCGATGGGGCGGCGCATGGCGGCGGGCGGGGGCGGCTTTTTCCGCGTTTTGCCCTATGCTTTCAGCCAATGGGCGATGCACCGCGTCAACCGCCAGGACGAACGCCCGATCATCTTTTACTTTCACCCATGGGAAATTGATACAAAGCAACCCCGCATTTCTCATGCTCCACTTAAAAGCCGCCTGCGTCATTATACAAATATTGACGGTATGGAGGCTAAGCTCCGGCGAATGCTTAAAGAATTCGCATGGGGACGTATGGATAGTGTGGCGGCAACCGAGGCTTTGCGCGTAGTCGAGACTGGGCGCGTGGTGGAGACGGGGCGGTGAATGCGCCGTTTCGCATTGATGTCGCGTCGCGCGTGGCGCTGGTCGATCCGGGCGATCCGGACGTAGCACGCAGGCTTGAGGCCTTCCTTGCCGCGCATCCCGATGCCACGCCGTTTCATCGCCCGGTCTGGTTGCGGGCCGTGGCGCGCGGCACCGGCAATCAGGCGCTGGCGCTGGTCATCGAATGCTGCGGCGTGATCGAGGCCTATCTCCCGCTGACGCAGGTTCATTCGCCGATCTTTGGCCGGGTGCTGGCGTCGAGCGGCTTTGCCGTGGGCGGGGGCGTGCTGGCCGCGCCCGATGTCGATCCGGCGCCCCTGTTTGCCGCCGTCGAGGAACTGGCGCTGCGCCAGTCGACCCCCTCGGTGGAATTGCGCGGCGGCTTCTTGCCCGAGGCCCGAACAGGCTGGACGATCAAGCGCGAAAGCCATTGCGGCTTCATCCGCCCCTTGGCCGATACGGACGAGGCTGAACTGACCACCATCCCGCGCAAGCAGCGCGCCGAGGTGCGCAAGAGCCTTGCCGGAGAATTGACCGTCGAGACCGGCACCAGCCTCGCCGACCGCGCCGCCCATTACGCGGTCTATGCGCAAAGCGTGCGCAATCTGGGCACGCCGGTGTTCCCGCGCCCACTGTTTGAGGCGGTGCTGGACGGATTTGGCGATGATGCCGACATACTGACCATCCGCCACGAAGGCGCGCCCGTGGCCAGCGTGCTGTCGCTTTACCACAATGGCGCGGTGATGCCCTATTGGGGCGGCGGCACTTGGGACGCGCGGCGCCTGCGCGCCAATGACCGCATGTATTACGAGCTGATGCTCCATGCGCGCCGCCGGGGCTGCACCCATTTCGATTTCGGGCGCAGTAAGACCGGCAGCGGCGCCTATGATTTTAAACGCAACTGGGGCTTCGAGCCGCAGCCGCTCTCCTATGGCGTATGGACCGCGCCGGGCGCGCCGCGTCGCGATGCCGATCCCACCAGTGCCACCCATTCGCGCCGGATCGACCTGTGGAAGAAGCTGCCTTTGCCGGTCGCCAATCTGATCGGTCCGTGGATCGCCCGGGGGCTGGGATAGGGGGCTGGGATGAGCACGGAAATCCTCTTTCTTTCGCATCGGATCCCTTTTCCCCCCAACCGGGGCGACAAGATCCGCTCGCATCATATTCTGCGCCGTCTGGCGCGGATGGCGCCGGTGCATGTGGGCTGCTTTGCCGACGATCACGCCGATCTGGCCGAAGAGGTCGAGCTGGCCTCGCTGTCCCATTCCTATTATCTGGCGCGCCGGTCAAAGCCGCTGGTGCTGGCCGGGCTTCAGGCGCTGAAAGAGGGCAAGCCGATCAGCCTGACCGCTTTTCGCGATTCCTCCATGGCCAATTATGTCCGCCAACTTTTGGCGAGCGGGCGGATCGGCACGATCTATGTGTTTTCCAGCCAGATGGGCCAATTTGTGCCCGATGATTTTGCAGGCCGGGTCATCATGGATTTCGTCGATGTCGATTCGGCAAAATTCGATGCCTATGCGCAAAAATCGCGCGGGCCGATGGGCTGGGTCCATGGCCGCGAAGGGCGTTTGCTGGCCATCGAGGAGGCCCGCCTTGCCGCCCATGCCGATGTCAGCCTGCTGATCAGCCGGGCCGAGGCGGATCTTTTTGTCCAAAGGCTTGGTGAACTGGCGCGCAAGGTGCGGGTCGAGGTGCTGGGCAATGGCATCGATTCGGAATTTTTCGATCCCTTGCAGGTCGGGCCGGAATGCCAACTCGGCGCCATCTCCGGGCCGCGCATGATCTTTACCGGGCAGATGGATTATCAGCCCAATGTGGCCGCGGTCATCCGCGTGGCCAAACAGATCCTGCCGCTGATCCACGCCCGCCATCCGGGGGCCACGTTCCATATCGTCGGGCGCAATCCCACCGAGGCGGTGAAAGCGCTGGGTGCCGTGCCGGGCGTTTATGTCTGGGGCCGGGTGGATGACATTCGCCCATGGCTTAAGGCCTCGGACATGGCGCTGGTGCCGCTCGATATTGCGCGCGGGGTTCAGAACAAGGTGCTGGAAGCCATGGCGATGGAATTGCCGGTCGTGCTGACGGGCGCGGCCGCCAATGGCATCAACGCCGTGGCGGGGCATCACTTTGCCGTGGCCGACAGCGACGAGGGGCTGGCCGCTCTGGTCAATAACCTTGCTGACAAGCCGCAGGCGGGCAAGGCGATGGGGATCGACGCGCGCCGTCTGGTGGTCGATCGCGCCAGTTGGCAAAGCACGCTGGCGCCTCTGGTTGATATGCTGTCCGAACCGCCACGCAAGTGGCGCGATGCGGCGTGAGCCTTGCGCTCTCAGACCTGACGCGCCCGGCCCGGGCGGTGCCGCAGGCGTGGCGCGAGGGGCTGACAAGGCTGGGGCTGGTCTGGGCGGGGTTGATCGCGCTGTTTTGGCGCGATTGGGCCGCGATGGGGCATCAGTGGTGGGATTCGTCCACCTATAATCACATTCTGATGGTGCCGGCGATACTGGGCTGGCTGGTGGCGCAAAGGCTGCCTGAACTGTTGCGCCTGCCGGTCGGGATGTGGCGCGGCGGGTTGGGGTTGATGGGCGGGGCGCTGCTGCTCTGGGCCTTGGGCGCGCTGGCCAGTGTCGCGCAGATCACCCAGATCGCAGCCGTGGCGATGCTGATGACGGCGGTGCCTTTGGTGCTGGGGCTGCGGGCGGCGCTGGGGTTGCTGTTCCCGCTGGCCTATATGGGTTTTCTGGTGCCCTTTGGCGATGAAGCCATCCCCATGCTCCAGACGATCACCGCTAGGATCACCATCGCCCTTGTCCATATCAGCGGCATCCCCGCCCAGATCGACGGCGTGTTCATCAACACGCCCGCAGGCCTGTTCGAAGTGGCCGAGGCATGTTCGGGGGTGAAGTTCCTGGTCGCGATGATCGCCTTTGGCGCGCTGGCGGCGCATGTGTGCTTTGTGTCATGGGCGCGGCGGGCGGGGTTTATGGCGCTGTGTGTGGCCGCGCCGATTGTCGCCAATGGGGTGCGGGCATGGGGCACGGTCTATGTCGCGCAATATTACGGGGCCGAGGTCGCGGGCGGGGTTGATCATATCATCTATGGCTGGTTCTTTTTCGCCGCAGTGATTGCCGCCGTGATCGCGGTGGGCTGGCGGTTTTTTGATCGCGCGGCGGGCGCGCCGATGCTGAATGCGGACCGCGTGATGGCTTTGCGCCTGCCTGCGGGCCGGACGTTGTCGGCGGGGGCGTGCTTTGGCGCGCTGGCGGCGATGGTGTTGGCGGCGCAGGGCTGGGTGCTGGCGGCGGATCGTCTGGCCGCGCCAATGCCTGCGCGCATTGGTCTGCCCGAGGTGGCGGGCTGGCACCGGGTCGATTACGCGCCCCGCCATGCGTGGGAGCCGCGCGCGGGCGGGGCCGATCATCGCCTGCTGGGCCGCTATGCCGATGCGCAGGGGCATGAGGTGGACGTGTTCTACGCGCTCTATGCCGCGCAGGGGCCGGGCAAGAAGGCGGGCGGTTTTGGCGAGGGCGCCTTGCCGCCGGACAGCGGATGGTCGTGGCAGGCGCCGGGGCCGGATGTGGCGGGCGCGCATAGCGATCGCCTGCTGGCCGGTGGCCCGACCGAGCGTCTGGCGCAGACGAGTTACAAGATCGGCGATCTGGTCACCGGCAGCAATGCGCGGTTGAAACTGGCCAATATTGTTGATCGCCTGTTGCTGCGGCGGCGGGCAACGATGATGCTGATCCTGTCCGCCGAAGAGGGCGGGGCGTTCCGGGCGGCTGATTCGCTGGCGGCGTTCCGCGCCAGCGTCGGGCCGATGGGTGACTGGATGGACGGCGTGGCTAAGGGTTTGTAAGGCCCAAGTGTTTATTTTGGCAAAGTCGAGTAAGGGGTTCCTATGTGTGGTTTTGCCGGAATTTTTCACCTTGAAACCCCCAAGCCGGTCGATCCGGCGCGGGTGGAGCGGATGTGCGATGCCATTGCCCATCGCGGGCCCGATGGCTTTGGCGTGTGGACCGCGCCGGGGATCGGCATGGGGCATCGCCGCCTCTCGATCATCGACATTGCCGGGTCGCCCCAGCCGATGGCATCGACCGATGGCCGCGCGATGCTGCTCTTCAATGGCGAGATCTACAATTACCGCGAATTGCGGGCCGAACTGGCGGCGCAGGGTGCGGTGTTCCATACCGATGGCGACAGTGAGGTGATCCTTGCCGCCTATCAGCGCTGGGGCGTGGATTGCGTTTCGCGTCTGGCGGGGATGTTTGCCTTTGCGATCTATGATCTGGATCAGCGCTCGCTGCTGCTGGTGCGCGACCGGTTGGGGGTCAAGCCGCTGTTTCTGGCCGAATTGTCGGATGGCAGTCTGATTTTTGGTTCGGAACTGAAGGCGCTGATGGCACATCCGGGCCTGCGGCGGGAAATCGATCCGCTGGCGGTCGAGGATTATCTGGCATGGGGCTATGTGCCCGATCATCGCTCGATGCTGCGCGGCGTGGAGAAATTGCCTGCCGGCCATCTGATGATCCTGAAACATGGCGCGCCCAAGCCAGCCCCGCGTGAATGGTGGGACGTGTCCTTTGCCGAGCGGCGCAAGGGCAGCGCGGCGGATCTGTCGGCGGAACTCATCCATCTGATGCGTGATGCGGTGACCAGCCGGATGGTGGC
>Ga0187844_10001895_pt1 | contig 15454 bp, 12 predicted proteins | sample SpaLakP09_SKY_50_FD_134517 | JGI IMG/M metagenome (GOLD analysis project Ga0187844, IMG submission 134517) | Oligotrophic lake water microbial communities from Sparkling Lake, Wisconsin, USA - SP09_SKY_50 | ecosystem: Environmental > Aquatic > Freshwater > Lake | place: USA: Sparkling Lake...
ATATCATATCTGAAGCTGGCGGCCTCGGCGCTGCTGGTCCTGTCCCCCATGGCCGCGCATGCGGCGGGTGATGGGAAATTCCACTCGATTTTCGATGGCAAGACGTTGAAAGGCTGGCGCGCCATCCCGCGCATTGCGGGAAATATCTATCCGGGCGGGCCATCGGTGGCCGATCTGCGCAAGGCCCGCAATATCTCCGCGCCCGTCGAACCGGAAAAGCATCCCGCCCATTGGTTCGTTAAGGACGGCATGATCGTGGGCGAACAGGAAACACCCGGCGGCGGCTATGGCGGCTATCTCATCACCGAAAAGACCTATGGCGATTTCGAAATGGTGCTGGAGGCGCGGCCCGACTGGCCCGCTGATACAGGCGTCATGCTGCGCCGAAGGATGGATGACTGGACCGGGTTTCAGGTGCTGATCGACCATCGCGAAAGCGGCAGCATCGGGGGCTTTTTCGGCAATGGACTGGCCTCGTTCATGGCGGTGCCGTTTAAGCTGAACTCGGTGCGCGACGCGAATGGCAAACCGATCGGCATGGAACTGGACAAGCCGGAAACCTCCATCGAGCCGGTGACGCCCGAACAGGTGGCGCGTCTGGACTATGCGGCCAAGCCCGATGATTTCCTCAAAGCGTGGAAATGGGGCCAGTGGAATGAAATCCGCATCCGTGTCGTGGGCGCCATGCCGGTCATCACGACTTGGGTGAATGGGGTGAAGATCGCCCAGTTGGACACGGCGAAAATGCAGGCGCCAAACTATGACCCCAAGGCGATCCTGAATTTCCTCGGCCCGCGCGGGCATATTGCGCTGGAAGTTCACGACAATGACGCCGTGTTCAAGGATGCCCGCTGGGGGCGCGGCGCTCAGGCCCGCTGGAGGAATATCCGCATTCGCGAGCTTTGATGGCTCGATCTAACCGGGTTGCGTTGCTGCATCAAAATGCCAATACGCAACCCGGTTACAAAACCTTCGAGGCTGGGAACGCTTCTGCACGCCCGAGCGTTTTGGCAGGGAATGAGGCAGGAAATCACAGGAGGGCCCATGCCCGTCGCCACGCGGATCGAAACCGACAGTCTGGGCGAGGTCGCGGTGCCGGGCGATGCCTATTGGGGCGCGCAAACCCAGCGCAGCCTTGAGAACTTCCCCTTTGCCGGCGCGGAACGGATGCCCCTGCCCATCATCCATGCACTGGCGCGGATTAAGCAGGTGGCCGCCGGGATCAATCGCGCGCATGGGCTGGACGATCATCTCGCTGATGCCATCATCGCTGCTGCTCAGGAAATCGCCAATGGTCAATTGGATGACCAGTTTCCGCTGGCGATCTGGCAAACCGGGTCGGGCACCCAGACTAACATGAACGTCAATGAAGTGATCGCCGCGCGCGCCAATGAAATGCTGACCGGGCGGCGCGGGGGCAAGGTGCCGGTGCATCCCAACGATCATGTCAACCGCTCGCAATCCTCCAACGACAGTTTCCCCACCGCGCTGCATATGGCCGCGGCGAAAGGGATGATCGACAGGCTCGACCCGGCGTTGGCCGCGATGCAGCTTGTGCTGGAGGAAAAACAGGCGGCGTGGGATGATATCGTCAAGATCGGGCGTACCCATTTGCAGGACGCCACCCCTCTGACGCTGGGGCAGGAATTTTCCGGCTATGCGGTCCAGATCGCCCATGCCCGCAAGAGGCTGGGCGCGGCGCTCGATGATGTGCTGCAACTGGCGCAAGGGGGAACGGCGGTGGGCACCGGGCTGAACGCGCCCGCCGGTTTCGCGGCGGATTTTGCGCGCGGGATAAGCGCCCTGACCGGCATCGCCTTTCGCCCCGCCGACAATGCTTTTGAGGCACTGGCCAGCCATGATGCGCTGGTGGCCCTGTCGGGCGCGCTGGCCAATCTGGCGGGCGCCTTGTCCAAGATCGCCAGCGACATCCGCCTGCTGTCCTGCGGCCCGCGCGCCGGGATCGGTGAATTGCTGTTGCCCGCCAATGAACCGGGCAGTTCGATCATGCCGGGCAAGGTCAATCCCACCCAATGCGAGATGCTGACCATGGTGGCGGCGCAGGTGATCGGCAATCACGCCGCGGTCACCATCGGCGGGATGCAGGGTCAGTTGGAGCTTAATGTTTACAAGCCGCTGATCGGCGCCAATGTGCTGCGTTCTATCGAATTGCTGGCCACCGGCGTATCGGGCTTTACCCAAAGGGCGCTGGTGGGGCTGATGCCCGACCGCGCGCGGATCGCGCAATTGGTGGATCGCTCGCTGATGCTGGTGACAGCGCTGGTGCCGGAAATAGGTTATGAGGCGGCGGCCAAAATCGCCGCCTATGCGCAGGCCCATGACATGACGCTGAAACAGGCAGCCCTTGCGACCGGCCTTGTCGATGAGGCGGCCTTTGACCGGATCGTTCGCCCGGAAACCATGGTGGGCCGGGCCTGACGCCGGGTTTTTAGGGAATATCGGTGTCGCGGTAATGCTGCGCGCGGGCCATCAGATCCCGCATTCGCTGGGCGGCATGTTCGGTCAGGGGGTGCTGGGTCGAGCCGGGGCGCGGGGTGATATGGGCCGCCATATCGTCCGCCAGCGCGGTCTGTTCAACGGGCGCACGTGCAAGCATGGCAATCAGCAGATTTTCCAGCGCAATCACCCTGATCCGCAAATGCACCAGTTCGGCATTGGTCAGTTCGGGGATTTCGGCAGGCAGGCGGCTGACCGGCGTGGCAATCGCGCCGCCTTCATTGTCCCACCGCGACAGGGCGCTGTCGCGCCGGGCGGCGCTGGCCGCAAGGGATGCGGCATGGGTTGACGCACCGGCGGCGACATGGGACGCATCGGGATGGGCGGCGAGGATCGGGCTTTCCTGTGTCATCACCCGTTCTGCCTGACCAGCAGGTCGGCCATATCGCAGGCATGCTCTTCCTCAACCGCCAAAATTTGTTCGATCATCCGCCTTGTGGTCGGGTCGTTCTGGGAAAAGTAGCGTGCCAGTTCGCGATAGTGATCGACGGCAATCCGTTCCGCGACAAGATTTTCGGTGATCATATCGACCAGATCCATCGCCGTTTCGTAATTTGACGCGGATCGCGAGAGCAGATTTTTCGGATCGAAATCCGGGATCCCGCCCAATTGACAGATCCGCTGCGACACCAGCATGACATGGGCCAGTTCTTCCTGCGCATGGACGGCAAATTCTGCCTTCACGGCCTCGCCGGCGATGCCTCGGGCCACGATTGAATGCTGGGTATAGCGCAGGAAACACACCAGTTCGGTGGCCAGTACGGCCTGAAGTATGTCAATCGCCGCCTCGACATCGCCATCATAGTTCAGGGTCATTCCGCCTGTCTCGACATGTTTGCGGGTCCGCTCTCGCAGGCTGCTGACATCGGTGAGGAAGACCTGCGCGGGTTGAATGAAAGGGGGCATGAAGCGTTCCTGTTCATAAAAACGCGGGCGAGCGCTGCCGAACTCGCCCGCTGTGAATCATGTGCCGGACCCTGGACCATAGGTGATTTCGACACGGCGGTTTTGGAGTTCACGCACACCATCGGCGGTGGCCACGCGCTGGTTTGCCTCGCCAAAGGCGCGCGATGTGATCTGTCCGGCGCCGATGCCATGGCCGGTCAGATAGCTTTCGACGGCCTGATCGCGGCGCTGGGCAAGGCCCATGTTATATTGCGGGGTGCCCGAGCTGTCGGTGTAACCGGCCAGCATGATATTGACCCCGCCGCAATTGCCATAGGCCTGGATCGCGCTGTCGAGAATGCCGGATGCCTCGGCGCTGATGTCCGAACGGTTCCAGTCGAAGAACAGGATATAGGGCCCCTTGTTGCAAACAGCCGCGACCGGCGGCGGCGGGGGCGGAGGTGGCGGCGGCGCTTCGGGCGGCGGGCGCGGCGCGGCAATTGGCTCGGGCGCGGGATCCGGCGCGGGTGGCGTGTGCCCGAAATTATACGTCAGCGTGGCCAGCAGCGAATGGCTGCGCAGCGAACCATGCCGCACACCGCCGCCCGAGAAGTTGAAATTCTCGCCGCCATCGGGGCGGAAATAGCGGTATTTCACGCCCACATCGACATTGCGGCCAATCGGCATGCTCAGCCCGCCAAGCGCCTGCCACGCCAGCCCCTTGGCATGGCCTTCGATCAGGCCGCCGCCGGGCAGGAAATCATGCACAAAGGTGTCGGCATAGCCAATGCCCGCGCCTGCATAGAGCTTTACCCCGCCCCAGTGGCCGAGGCTCACCAGTCCATTGGCCATCACCGCTGCGCTGTTGCTGCGGCCGCTCAGGCCGTTGGAGGGGCCAAAAGCACCATTGGGCAACGGGCTGCCGGCGGGGCGATTTTGCCATTTGAGATTGGCCTCGTGATAAAAGCCCTCGGCCTCGACCCGGAAATGGCCAAAGTCATAGCCCAGCGCACCGCCCGCCTCCCAACCGGTTTTGAAACGGTCGGAATGTTCAAAATTGCTGGTGGTGCTGCGAAAATCGGTGCGCTCGTTCTTAACCGCGCCGCCTTCGATGGTGATATAGGGGCCGCTGTCTGCCGCATGGACGGCGCCGGTCAAGGCGCCAGAGGCAAGAAGCGCCCCAATGAAAAGTCGTTTCATGAGATTTCCCATTCTGTTCTGCGAGGGATCACTTGGGATGGATGTGCGAAATCTTGGTGCCCTGAAGCGTCAGATCCGCCATCAACCCTTTGCCGTTGAAGGGGAAAGCATAGACATCATGGTCGATCATCGATGTATCGGCGGCGGCCTGCGCGCTCTTGTTGATGACCACCACGCTGGGGCCGGTTCCGGCTGCAAATCCGCTGTTGCTTTCAACATTATGCAGCGCGCGGTCATTCATCAAAAACAGCACGTAGCTGAAATCCTGAGCGCCGGCCTGAAGACCCCATGATCCGCCCGAGAGGTTGTAATAGCCCCGCGTCTTGCCATGGGCGAGCAGCACGCCATTGCCGGATTGGGCGCCAAAGATGAAACCGGCCTTCATGATCGAGGGAAACACCAGCACGGCGCGGGCACGGCGCGAAAGCGTGCGGGCACGCGGATCCTGAGCCTCGAGCAGGCGCAGCGTCTCTTTGCCTTGCGCGGTGATCTGGACCGCAGTGCGGGCCTGCGCTGCCGGAATGGCAAAGCTGAACAACGCTGTCGCTGCGAAAATGACGGTTGCGAAGGAGGCAAGAGGCGGACGGGGAAAATGGATCATGGCTTGATGGCCTTCCTGAACTGATGGGCCCGAAACCGAGGCGCGAAAATCGCCTCAGTGCTGGCTCGTCGTCACCACGGTCACGGTTTTGCCATGATGGATGACGGTTGCCTTGCGCGCGGGCTTATGCGCGGGCTTGCGCACTGCCTTGTGGGCCATGGGCGCGGGGGCGTTGGTGGTCTCTTCCTGAACCACGGTGGTCATCGAGGCAGGTTGCGGGGTCGGCATGGCGCGCAATGCATCGGTTCGGGCATTGGCGGATACGGCTTCCTGCACCGCCGCATCGGCGCGCAGATTGGCCGCATTACCCATGGCTTCGGCTGAATTGGCGCGCATATTGGCGCTGGCGGCGGATTGCTGGGCGCTGATCGTCGCGTCCTGAGCGTCTAGGTGGCGGGTCTGTTCGGCCTGCATGCGGCGATTATCGCCGCTCACCAGCGCCTGATCGGCCAGTTCGCCAGCATGGATGGCGGCGGCCTGAGCCTCTTTCTTTTGGTGATTGTCGAGCAATTTCTGTGCCTCGATCAGGGCGGCCCTTGCCTGTTCCTGCAATTCAGGAGCGCGGCTGTTGGTGCCGACCTTGTCGCCTGCGGCGATCTTGCCGCGCGCCAGCGCAATCGCGGCTTCGGCATTGGCCTGATCCCCCGCCATGGCGGGAGTTGAGAGCATGCTGGCGCAAAGCAGCGCGGCAAAGCCGAACCGGCGGATCAAATTGAAGGACGTAGTCATGAAATGTCTCCTGTTCACGGTCGTAACGGAGACAAGCGTGAACAATGTCGGACCCCCGTTTGGATCAGGGGGTTGGATCCGGGCCGGTCAGCCCACAATGCAAGCCGCCGTTGATCATCCGGTTAGGCGCGTCCAAGCGAGAAAACGAGCATCGGAAAATACCCAGTAACAGGCAGGCCATGGGCCATGGGCCACAGGTAGATTCCGGGCCTGCCGCAAACCCGCGCGGAGGTTCAGAAATGGATGGCGGCATATGCAGACGCTTGTGTGTGCCTGTCACAAGGAATGAACCATGGGCGAAAGCAAAAGAGCGACGCGCACAACTATTCTTGTCCGGGGTTATCCCGCATCGGGTTGGACCAGATCATGACGGCGCACAGTATGAACCGGGCTACAGCGCTTGCGCCGGAATTCATCCCGCTTGCGCCGGAAACTGATGCAGCCAGCCTTGACCAGCAGTTTTCTGACCAGCTCGCTATCCTGATCCCCATGCTGCGGCGTTTTGCCCGCCGCCTGTGCGGCCAGCAGGCGCTGGCCGAGGATCTGACGCAGGAAGCGGTGATGCGCAGTTGGACCGCGCGGGCATCGTTTACCCCGGACTCCGATTTGCGCGCATGGGTTTGCGTGATCCTGCGCAATTGTTTTTACACCACGCTGCGCCGCGAAAGGCGCAGTTCAACCTGGGACCCGGAACTGGCCGATCACGTCCTGATGGTCCGCCCTGCTCAGGAAGACTCGCTGATGCTCGACGATGTGATCGAAGCCATGCACCATCTGTCGAGCGGCCAGCGCGAAGTGCTGATGATGGTGGGTGTCGAAGGCCTCACCTATGAAGAAGCCGCCACGCGATGCGGATGCGCGCTGGGCACGATCAAGAGCCGGATGGCGCGCGGACGCCGGGCCATCGCGGTGGTCATCGACGGGCCTGCGGACGAGGTGCTGTTTCAGCGCTGCGCCAGACGCAATATCGGCTTTGACACGCTGAGCCGCAAGGAGCCGTAACCGGCCCCCATCCGATCACACCTCGCGTTCGGCCACCATCACCAGCCGCGCCAGTTCGGGCAGCGAGCGTACCTTCATCCGCCGCATCAAGGCTGCGCGATGGTTTTCCACCGTGCGCTGGCTGATGCCCAGATCGCTGGCGATATTCTTGCTGGGATGCCCGGCCAGCACCATCTCCATCACTTCGCGCTGACGCCCGGTCAGGCCCGCCACCAGTCCGGCGGCGCCCTCATGGATGGCATCGGCAAGGCGCAGGTCATGCGCCTGCGTCAGTGCGCGCCCAATGCTGGCGATCAGCGCGTGACTGCCCACCGGCTTCTCGATGAAATCGCAGGCCCCCATCCGCATCGCCTCAACCGCCAGCCCGATATCGCCGCTGCCTGTAATCAGGATCAACGGCACCTCGTCGCCGCCGGCGCGCAGTCGGCCCAGCAGATCAACGCCGCTGATCCCCGCCAGATGCACATCGGCCAGAATACAGCCCTCAGCGGCGGGGCGATAGGATGACAAAAAGGCCTCTGCGCTGTCATAGCTGGCGACCTCATGGCCCGCGCTTTCCAAAAGTTCGCGAATAGCCGCAAGGGTTTGGGCATCATCGTCGATCACCGAAATGACCCCGCCAACCTTTTCCGCGGCGTCAACCTTGTCCGCCCCATTCTCGATTTCCGCCACGGGCGCAATTTCCCCCGCGACCGCCACGGGCGCAGCCGATAATTCCCGGCCAAGCTGCTCGATGGCGTCGATCAGCGCGCTGGCATTGACCGGCTTGCTCAATTGAACACAATCGCCGCGCGTAATGCGCGAGAGCGTATTGGTGGAAATATCGCCTGAAAGGATGATGGCAGGTAAAGCCCGCCCAAGACTGACGCGCAGGCCGACAAGCAGATCCAGACCATTGGCGCCCTGAGGCAGATTATAGTCGGTGAGCAGGATGTCGGGACGAAAGGCCCCGTCAACCACATGTTCCAGCGCGGCCTGCGCATTGGCCGCCCCGCGCACGATATAGCCTTGCCCATAGAGCAATTGTTCGAGCAGATCGAGAACGTCAGGCTCATCCTCGACCACCAGAATGCGATAGGCATGGCGAAGGCAGGAAGGCGGATCGTGGATGATCGCAACCGGCGGCAACAGATCGACCGCCGGCGCGCCGCGATGCGGCAGGTCTATGACAAAAACCGAGCCTTTGCCCGGCACCGAGCGCACCCTGACCCCATGGCCCAGCAGATGGCCCAGCCTTTGCACGATCGACAGGCCAAGCCCCAGCCCCCGGCTGCCATCCTCAGGAGTCGCGCCGATCTGGTGAAATTCCTCGAAGATGTTTTGCAACTGGTCGGCGGCAATGCCGATCCCGCTGTCCCATACCTCGACCAGCAACCTGTCACCCCGCCGCCGACAACCAAGCAGGACGCTGCCATCGCTGGTATATTTGATGGCATTGCCGAGCAGGTTGCGGATCATCTGTTCCAGCAAATGCGGATCGGTGCAGACCAGCGCCGAACAGGGCGCGATATGCAATGACAACCCGCCCGCCTGCGCCAAAGCGGTAAATTCATCACGCAGTCGGTCCATCACATCGTTGATGGAGAAGGTTTGCAATTGAGGTTGGACCGCGCCTGCCTCGATCTGGTTGATGTCGAGCAGCGTGTCGAGCATCCCCGACATGGCCCCAAGGGTCTGGGCAAACCGCGCCAGAAGCTCCCTCGCCCGCTCGCCCGTTACGGTCTGACGCAACAGGGTTTTGAGCAAGGTAAGCGATTGCAGAGGCTGGCGCAAATCATGGCTGGCGGCGGCCAGAAAGCGGGATTTGGCCATATTTGCACGCTCGGCCTCCAGCTTGGCCGCTTCCAGCGCGCTGGCGATGGCCTTGCGTTCGGATATGTCGGCAAAGGTGATGACCACCCCTTCGACACGGCCATCGCGCGAACGATAGGGGAATATGCGGCGCAGGAACCACGCGTTCTGTCGCCCGGCCACTTCTCGTTCAAAGGAGACCTCGTCGGCCACCACCTTTTGCGCATCACCCAGCAGATCGACATCGGGCACCAACGCCTGCAAATCCTGCAAGGGGCGCCCGATGTCGCCGGGAATGACCGAAAACACCGTCTTGATCGCGGGCGTAAAGAACCGGATGCGCAGTGATTTATCGAGAAACAGCGTGCCAATATCGGTGGAATAGAGAACGTTCTGAAGATCGTCCGAGGTCAGGCGCTGGCGGTCGAGCGTTTCCTGAAGCTGGCTGTTGAGCGCGCTCAACTCCTCGTTGAGCGATTGCAATTCCTCCTTGGAGGTCAGCAATTCCTCATTGGTCGACTGGAACTCTTCGTTGACCGAGAGTGCCTCCTCGTTGATCGCCTTCTGCTCCTGATGGGCCGCTTCCTGCGAGGCCAGTGCAATTTGCAGGTCGACCTGCGCTGCGGCCAGATCGCGCTCTAGTTCGGAAATCCGGCCCTGGGCGTGCTGGCTGTCGGCCCCCAATTGGGCGGCGGCGGCCGCAGCCTTGGTTTCGGCTTCTTCAAGGAACACGACCAGCCAGAGCTCTTCCTCGCTGCCGCCCACAAAGCGTACCTCGAAGCGGAAAGCCAACGGGCCGTCCTCGTTGCGGATCCTTGTCAGGCCGCCGCGGATGTGGCGCTGACCGGCATTGGCCTGTTCCAGCGCGAGCCGCAATTTGCCGCGCAGCGCAGGGGGCGCCATCGACAGCAAATCAGGGCTGAAATAACCCGGCGCCAGACGCAGGAACCGCTCGATCCCGCCCATGGAATAGAGGCACTGCCTCGCCCGGTTTACCAGCACTGCGGCGGGCGCAAAATTATCGAGCGCCGCGCGGGTGCAGATGTCGGCAAGGCTGGTCTGGCGGGTGAGCGTGCTGGCCCGGTCGGGCAGGGAAAGGCGCGGCAGGCTGTCGCCAAAGCTGAAGGGAAAGCCGACATCTCCCGGTCGGCTGGACACGACATGGCGATAGATGCGCTCGGCCTTGGCCACCAGATCGAAACGGCCGCCGGTCTTGCCGATGGCCTCGGACGAGCCGAGCAGGAGGATGCCCCCTTCGCGCAGGGCAAAGTGAAACAGTGTGGTCACGCGCCCTTGCGCGGCGGCGTCCAGATAAATCAGCACATTGCGGCAGGACACCATGTCCATCCGCGAAAAGGGCGGATCGCTCAGCACATCCTGCACCGAAAACACCACCAGCGCGCGCAGATTGGCGCTGACGCGAAAGCCGTAATCATCCCGGCTGAAATAGCGCGCCAGCAAGGCGGGCGGGATGCTCTCGGCGCTGGCCGCAGGATAGACGCCGTCGCGGGCAAAGGCGATGGCTTCGGGATCGACGTCCGAGGCAAAGATCTGCACTTTGGCCTTGCTGTTGACCGCCGCCAGCGCCTCGCTGCTCAGCATGGCCAGAGTATAGGCCTCCTCGCCGGTGCTGCACCCCGCCACCCAGATGCGCAGGGGCCGCCCCGCCGGCAAATGCGCGATCAGATCGGGCAGGATCTCGCTGGCCACCCGATCGAACACCTTGGGATCGCGAAAGAAACCCGTGACATTGATGAGCATGTCGCGCGCCAGCAGATCGCGCTCGACCGGTTGCTGGCGCAGCAGCGCAAGATAGGCGGCATAATCCCCGCGTGACAGCGAGAGCAGCGACATGCGCCGCTCAATCCGCCGCCCGATGGTGCCAGACTTATAGCCCCGGAAATCATGGGGCGTCGTCTCGCCCAGATAGAGGATGATATCGCCAATGGTGCCGCCAGTTTTGCCGCCGGATTGATCAGCATCTGCCTCGGTCGCATCCGCGTCATGCCCGGGCATGTCCTGCGCGATCCGGGCCAGTGCGTCGGGCATCGCGGCCAGCGGCAGCACGCGGTCGACCAGCCCCGTGGCGATGGCGCTGCGCACCATGCCGTCATATTCGGCCTCCTCGGGCTGCTGGGCGATGGCATAGCCTTTGGCGGCCTTGAGCGCGGCAAGCCCCAGACTGCCATCCTCGCCGGTTCCCGACAGGATCACAGCAATCGTGCGCGCGCCGCAATCCTGCGCCAGCGAGACCAGCAACGTATCGAAGGGCAGGCGCGCGCCCTGATGCACACGCGGGATGGAAAGATGCAGGCTGCCATGGCGCAGGGTAATGTCGCGTCCGGGTGGAATGATGGTGATCGTATCGGGCAGCAGCGCCCCACCCTCAACGGCCTCAGCCACAGGCATCGCGGTGTGCCGGGCCAGCAGTTCGGTCATCAGGCTTTTGTGGCTGGGCTCAAGGTGCTGAACAATGATGAAGGCCATGCCCGTGGCCGCCGGCATCACGTCAAACAGGCGGGACACTGCCTCCAGCCCACCCGCAGATGCGCCAATCGCAATGATTGGCGGCGGCATCGACACGGGCTGGTCTGCGATGGATATCATATTATGGCCTTAACACGCGCAGACAGGCATTCTTGCACAGATAATTCCGTCTTATTCAAAGCACGGCCCCCCACTGCCTCGACCCCTTGTTTACGTGAAGGGCAGGGCAAGGGTAGCTTCGGAAACTACGCAGGGCGCGCCGGTGGCCGGGCCGGGTAGATTCCGAGACTATCGTGCGCATGCCCGCGATCTATCCTCCGATTTTTCACCACCATCAGCGAGAGACACTGGCATGACCGCAATGATGCCTGCAGGATCTTCGGCCCCCCTGCGCCAGCCCGAAGGGGGGCTGCCCTCTGCCCTGCCCTGGACGCCGGAAACCGGCTCTGCCCGCCCCGCGTCAGGCCGCAATGTCAGCCTTCCGCGCGGCCTGCGGGTGGTGCTGATCGGCAATTCTCTGCCGCGCCAATGCGGGCTGGCGACCTTCACCACCGACCTTGAGCATGCCATGCACAGGATGCCCGAAGTCAGGGAAACCGCGATTGTCGCGATGAGCGATCCGGGGCAGGACTACCTCTATCCAAGCAAAGTTTGCCAGACCGTGCGCCAGAACCGGCGCGAGGACTATTTCGCCGCTGCCGAATTCATCAATGGCAAACGGTTCGATGTCGCCTGCCTTCAGCATGAGTTTGGCATCTTTGGCGGTGAAGCGGGCTGCTATATCCTCGATCTTCTGGAACGGCTCGATATGCCGGTGGTGGTCACGCTTCATACGGTGCTGGACCGCCCCACGCTGGCGCAGCGGCTGGTGATGATGCGCCTGCTGGCGATTGCCGCCCGTGTGGTGGTGATGGTGGCCAAGGGTCGCGAGATGCTGATCGATCATTACGGCGCCAATCCTGACCGGATCGCGGTGATCCCGCATGGCATACCCGATGTCGAATGGGCGCTGCCCGCCACGGCCAAGGCGCGGCTGGGCTATACCGGGTGGCGGGTGATCCTGACATCGGGGCTGATCGGGCCGGGCAAGGGCATTGAGACGATGATCGAGGCGATGCCCACCATTCTGGCCACCATTCCCGATGCGGTCTATGTGGTGATGGGGGCAACCCATCCTCACCTGCTGGCCTCGGGGGGCGATGCCTATCGGGAATCGCTGATCGCGCTGGCCGGGGCTTTGCGCATTGCCGAACATGTGGTGTTTCTCAACCGCTTCTTCGATCAGGCCTCGATGCTCGCTCATATCGGCATGTGCGATGTCTATGTCACACCCTATCTCGAAGAGGCGCAGATGACATCGGGCGCGCTGGCCCTTTCGCATGGCATTGGCCGCCCGGTGGTGTCCACGCCCTATTGGCATGCCGCCGAGTTGCTGGCCGATGGTTCGGGGCGGCTGGTACCGTTTGGCGACCGGGCGGCGCTGGCGCATTGCGTGGCCAATCTGTTGCAGGACGATGCCGCGCGCACAGTCCTTGCCCGCCGCGCCTATGGCGCCAGCCGCCCGACGACATGGGCCAATATCGCGCGGCGCTATACGCACACTTTTCAGCGCGTCTGCACCGAGGCCGGCTCGGCCCGCTTCCGGCGCTCGGGCTAGTCCTGCCGGCCCGGCGCTTTCACCATCCATGTCCATGGAGAATGCCATGACTGCCACCGGCCGACCCTCGGCCTACATGCCTTATCGCCGCGCCATTCACAGGCCGGGCGGCGTTACGCCGCTCTCGCGCCAATATCTTGATCGGCAAAGCCTGATTGCCAATTTCGCCTTTGTGCAATTTGGCGACCGGGCTTTGGCGATTGCTTTTCTCAACGCCCATAGTGCGTCTCTGGGCGCCAGACCACTCGACCTTGCCGGTGACAGCAAGGAGGGATACGCGGCCGTCCATGGCGAAATCCTGCGGCTGGCCGTCGCCCCCTTCCCCTGTGAATAGTCCGAACCATGCAGCCTGATCGATGGCCAAGACCCCGGCCCGGCATCAGCAAGGAAAACTCCATGCCCATTGAAGCCACAGATCTTGAACGGCGCGTGCTGGCCCATGAACGCATTTTGCAGGCCCTTATCCGCCACCTTGCCGAGGAACATCCCGACATCTTTGCCCGATTAAAAGAGACCTTTGGCGCAGGCCACGATCTGGGCGAGCACGAGCAGGATCACATTTCGACCAACCAATATGGCGATCAGTTCATTCGTTCCATCGAGGCCGCCGTGGCCCGGGGCTCTGATGTAAGTTAGCCAAATTTAGCCAGAACCCACCCAAGGATCACAGCCCGGCAGGCGGTATCAGCAGCAGCCATAGCGGCAGCCCATTTCGCCACAGGGCGCTGGCCCGCTGGCGCGGGTTCAGCGATTTGGCGAGGCGGAAGATCTGGCTGCGGCTCAACCCGGATCTTTCGCAAAAGAACGGGTGGCGGGGCCGCTGCGAAAAATAGCTGTAGAAGAAGGCAACCCGGTCAGCGTTCACCGCAGGCTTGCCGCGATGGAAATATTCGGCCGTCTCAACAAACAGCACCGTTCCGGCAGGCCCCTCGCAACTGACCAGATCTTCGGCATAGTCGGCGCCCAGACGTTCGCCCAGAAGAGCGTCATCGGCCAGCAGATAGTGATAGCCACCAGCGCCCCCCTGAACCGGGTCGCGGCGCGCAATGATCTGGAACGGGCCGCCATCGGGCGAAACATCGTTGCAATAGATGGCGATCTTGATCGTGCGGCGGTCTTCCCAATCGAGATGCCATCGACGCGGGCCTTCGACGGGCGCCCCCGCAACGGTGTACATCAGCGTCACCCCATCATAAGCGGCGCTGACACCAAGATAGGCTTCGACAATATCGAGAAACCTTTCGTGGAGACCCCATGTGAAGATTTCAGGATGCGCCGCGACTGCATCAGGCGACACCATCGTGTAATCGGTCCCCTGCGCCGACTTTTGGCGCGCATCATGGGCAAAGCTTGCCCCCAGCGCCTGCCCTTCCTTCAGCAGTTTCTCCCAGCCCGGCACGCCAAGGGCGGCCAGAGAGGTTTTGAAAATCCCTTCGCGGCGCAGGCCCTCGACGATTTCCAGATCGAACCCGCTCAGTTCAGGAAGTTTGTCACGATGCTTTGACACAGCCTTGTCGTGCGAACGCATCAGGCTGCGATTGACCACGCCCAAATTGACATAGCGCAGCGCCATCCGCGCCGACGCATCGCGCAGCCACCGCTTGGCTTTCGACACCGGGCGATCAAACATCGGCCAGAATGCCGATGGCGCGATCGACCATGTCGTCGCTGAGGTTGGGATGGATCGGCAGGCACAGGATCTGGCGGGCGATGCGGCGGGCCACCGGCAAGGGCTGGCGCGCGGAAGGCAGGTCGCGATAGCCGGGCATGTCGCAGATCAGGGGATGGAAATAACGCCGCGCCATGATGCCCGCGCCATGCAATCGGGCGCAAAGTGCATCGGCATCCATCGGATAATCGGGCGTCACAAGGATGGGGAAATAGGAATGGTTGGGCCTGACGGCATCGTCGATGCGGAAAGGCGTGATGCCCCCAATTTGGCTCAAAGCGGTGTGATAGCGCGCACTGATTTGCGCCCGGCGCGCGATAAGCCGGTCGATATAGGTGAGTTGCAGCAAGCCGAAACCGGCCTGAAATTCGTTGAGTTTGCCGTTGATCGAGGGGCTGGCCATGGTCATGTCATTGACGAAACCGAAATTGCGCAGCCGGTCGATCCGGACCTTGGTGCGGGCATCGGGCGAGATGATCGCGCCGCCCTCCACCGTGTTGAAGACCTTGGTGGCATGGAAACTCAACGTGGAGAGATCGCCGTGGCGCAGGACGCTTTTTCCGCCGACCTGAACGCCAAAGGCATGGGCCGCGTCATAAATGACCTTCAGATCATAGATGTCGGCCAGTTCACCAATCGCCGTCACATCGCAAGGATGGCCAAAACAATGTACCGGCAGAATGGCGCTGGTCCGCTCGGTCAACGCCGGTTCGATGGCGGCGGGGGACAGGTTGCAATCATGTTCGTCAATATCCACGAACACCGGCGTCGCACCCACCAGCCGCAAGGCATGGGCGGTCGCGATAAAGGAAAACGGCGTGGTGATCACCTCTCCACCCACTTTCAATGCCTGTAGCGCGAGCCACAGAGCCGTGGTGCCATTGGACACCAGCGACAGATGCTCAACCCCCAGATG
>Ga0187844_10001896_pt1 | contig 15450 bp, 23 predicted proteins | sample SpaLakP09_SKY_50_FD_134517 | JGI IMG/M metagenome (GOLD analysis project Ga0187844, IMG submission 134517) | Oligotrophic lake water microbial communities from Sparkling Lake, Wisconsin, USA - SP09_SKY_50 | ecosystem: Environmental > Aquatic > Freshwater > Lake | place: USA: Sparkling Lake...
GCACGCAGGCGACATTTTCTTCAGACCTTCCACGCCACAGCTTCGCGACGATCCAGCCAGCATGCCCAACACCCTGTTGGCGCTATTGGCGCCAATGACAGAGGGGGAAGGAAGGGGACGTGGCGGTAACGAAGGACGAGTGGATCAAGAACCTACGCAGAGCGGCGGTGCACTTCGAGAGCGAGTATGAGTCGGCCGCTGCCAGCGGGCGATGGCTTTCGGCTTACGAAAGCCGCCTCTCGGGCTTGATCTGGCGTGCTGCCGCGCTCGCCATTCAGCACGGCTTCGTGGATCACCGTTTGAACCTTGGCGCAGGAGCACTCGACCTTGCGCGCTTGATGCGAGCCGAGGTCATGGCTGCTGCCGACGACCTCGAACCAAGTCGAGATGAGACCTCGCCTTTCAGAAAGGCCGAAATCGTCATCGACCTCTTGTCCTCTCTTCTCGATGGCGTCGGCGTGATGGAGGCGTGGACCCGCGCAGACCCGAAGGAACCCCCGTTCACAGCCCTGCGAGGGTTCGAACTCGGCCGAGCCGAAGTCGCTCTTTCACTTGCTGAGCGTGGGCATTGGGAACAGGTCGCGGCTTGGTCAAACAGGCGAGTCGGGCGCGGTAAGGGGTATCGCGAGCCGTGGCGCGTCGCCATCGCTCCAACACTTCAGGGGTGGATCGACGATGATCCGAAGGCCACCATCAAGACGCTGATGATCAAGATGTGGGACTGGCTCGAAGAATACGCCGCGCACGAAAAAGACTTCAGTCTCCCCGACTTCGAGTCTTTGCGAAAGGCAGTAGAGACTATGCACGAGCAAGGGCTAATCAGCCACCCCCGCTGGGCATAGCCACCCCAGATTTGAATCTAACTTACATTCCACGACGCCAGCGCGGGTGTGGCCGATCCTGTGATCACTGAAAACCACAGGAGGCCAGCATGGCTATCAAGAAAGACACCGCTTCTACCAACGTCGTCCCGTTCAACGCTCCATTCAACTGGAACAGCCCCGACACGTCGCTGCTTCACAGCACTGTCGAAGACCGTGCGACTTTCCCGACCGGCATGCTCGGCGGCACCATGTCGCAATGGGTTGAGGCCATCGCGCAGAGCAGAAATGTGCCGGTCGATTATGTCGGCGCCAGCCTGATCACTCTGGCCGCTGGTCTGATCGGCAATGCTCGAACGACCGACGCCATCGGCTGGACAGAGCCATCCGTCCTCTGGACCGTCCTCATCGGCAATCCTTCGGCCGGGAAGTCGCCCGCCATGGACCCCTTCGTTGAAATGATCGCCGATTTCGAAGCTGAAGCCGCCGACGAACTGGAGGAGGATGAGCAGAGCAACTGGGCGATCCATATCGACGACGTGACGGCTCAAGCCGCCGCTGAGGTCGCGTCCGCCAGCCCGAAAGGTCTGATCCTCATCAAGGATGAACTCTCGCACTGGTGGTCGCGGCTCGGCCAGACCGGCGGTGAAGCCTTCTGGCTCAAAGCCTTCGGCGCGAGGCCAGAGATGGTGAAGCGCAAAGGCAAACGCGCCCTTCACATCAAGCGGCTGGCGATCAGCGTGCTGGGCGGCGCCCAGCCGAATACGCTCACCCAGTTCGTCTGCTCTAAGGAGAACAAGGGGTTCGCCGCACGTTGGCTCTATGTCTTCCCGAAGCCGGTCAAAGGATTTCGGATCGCGAAATCGGTGAGCATGGACCCCGGCAGAACGGTCCTTCGACGACTGTGGAATCTTGGCCTCGTCGATGGACGGCCCGTCGCCATCCCGGTTTCTCGCCGAGCCATTGCCCGGTTCGAGCAATGGGTGGGTCAGAAGAGACAGGCCGCAGAAGCCGATGAGGATGGTGTGTGGGGCCAATGGCTCGGGAAGCAGGGTGGCGTCGCGCTGCGGCTGGCTCTCGTGCTCGAACACCTCTGGTGGGCGTCAGACGCCAAGCCGGACGACACGACTGGTCCTACGACGATCAGCGCTTCGGCCATGACGGCGGCGATGAAGTTCATCGACGCATATGCGTCGCCGATGGCTGCTCTCGCGCTCAAGAACGCAGCCCAGCCCGTCGAAGATCAGGATGCCCTCCGTCTGCTTCGCCTACTTGCCAACAAGGGCGACGCCCAGTTCAACGCCCGTCTGCTCGGCCGTGGCAGCCATGGTCCGGCGGGGCGCCTATCGCAACCTTCCGTCATGACGGCAGCCTGCGAGGTGCTGACGGCGGCCAAGCTGATCCGTCATGTCGGCGAACGCGCGGACGGAAAGGCGGGGAAGCGTCCCGGCCTCTACGAGGTCAACCCGATCCTGTTTGACATCGGGGTTCGCAAGGCCGCTCCCCGGGGAGCGCGCGGATGACCGGATCGCCCCCTATCCACCCCGCGATCCCGACCTTTACGGTCGGGTTCCGCATCCAACCCAGTGACAAGGCATCCATCAGGGCGTGGATTGCGGCAAGGAAGAAGGTTTGCAGGCCGAACAGCATACGAATGTGGCTCAACGCGGAGATCGCGAAGGCTGAAACTGCGCTTATCGACCTGAAGCCCATCAAGACTCATCCGAGCGTCGAACTGGCCCGGCGAAACGCCCGCGCGCACCTCGACTGGGCCACAGCTACCAAGGCCGAACTGCTGCGGATGTATCCAAACGCACGGAGCAAGTTCGTGTCGAAGAGACGCCCTCGCCGCCCGGTGCGTAGGAGGGTGGGAACTCTCGCTCGGGAGGCCCAAGTGTTTGGGCGCGACCAGCCGGGGGGAGAGGATAGCTGAACCTATTGGCGCCATTGGCGCCAATGACGCCGCCAGAGATTCTCGAACGTCGGCCACACATCCCCGCGCGCTTCGATCCGTTCCAGTCGGGTCCAGCGTGCGGGGCCGTGGTTCAGACTTTTGATCTGAGCTTCGCAAGCCGAGCGTGCCGCCCATGGGACAAGCACCTCAGTCGCCGGTGATCCCTCGATCCGTTCGACGCCGGGTATCGTGATCCGCAGCATGGCTGCTGCTCCGGGTGATGCAACGCGGAGCCTGAACGTCGGCAACGGCGTGTGGATGATCACCGCCCCATCCGGCATCGCGCTCAGAATGCGGTCAAGCGTGACGTTGCCATCATCGGGAAAGTCGCAAAGGTAGTCGCACCAGCCGCTCATCGCCGAGCTTCCTGTGGGAGCCAAAGCACCGCCCACGCGACCCGCATAGCCAGCACCAGCTTCCCCTCCCTCACCAGCGTCTGGAAGAGTTCGATGAGGGCATCGGCAGATGGTCCGCGACCGGCCCGTAGGCACAGGTAGTTCTCGGCGCGGTTCAGCCATGCGGAGGAGAAGTGGCGATGGGAGTCGGTCAGGCCGCGTTTAAGGAAGTGGTGATAGATGTCCATACCGGAGGTTTTTCTTTCCGGTATTTATCCCGCTTCATCAAAACGGCGCGCTTCCTTTGAGCCATATATCCATTTCGTGTATGGTCCCGTCTTCATAGAACCTGTGGAACACAGTTTCCACATCTTCGCCCCACCTGTCATCCCACATCAATCGATCACCGACCGAGATGTTTGGAAATGGTGTTGTGCTCTCAAATACCTTCCCCACACGAGCCGCCCGAATCCGCAGCCGGTATTTTCTGATAGGGCCTGCGGGTTCGTCCCGGCTGGCGAGCGAAAGCATCAGCGAGCCTCCGTAGGACCGGTCACAACGCTGCCCTTGCCATACTGCGCTTCGAGCAGTTCCCGCGCAGCCACGAAGTGCTGTGCCTGAATCCGAACCTCTCGGGGAAATCCATTCACTCGAACCTGCGCCTTGAACGTCCTCATATCGCTTGGCCTCCGCTGTTCTGCGACGACCCGAGGCTTAAAGCTGAGCCGTTAAGATACATACAATAGTTGATAAACGGCGAGACCCCGCATCGCCACGGTGCCTCCCATGGACATGCGGCTGCTCGTGGGGAGGAACGTCAAACGGCTCAGGACCGCGCGTGGGCTGACGCAGGAAGAACTGGCCGAATGCTCGGGCTTCTCTCAACAGTATCTGAGCGATCTGGAACGGGGTCGCCGGAACCCGACCATCGTCAGTCTGTGGGAGTTGGCGCAAGCCTTGGGTGCAACGCCGGTCGATCTGATCACGCCCGATGACGAGGCGGGCTGATCACCTCGGTTCGGCCGGTATGGTTGACGGGTCGGCGAACCGTGAGAGCCTGTGGAGGCTCTTAGCTTTTCGCTGCCGGGGTTCATGTCCTCTCGCCTTCACCAAGACGATTCCGCCGCATGGCGCCGCGAGGTCGGAGCGAACATTCGACGTATCAGACGGGCGCAGGGGCTGACCCAAGCTGCGCTGGCCCAACGTGCTGGTCTCAGCACTGGCTACGTCAGCCTGATCGAGCAGGGTCGTGCCAATCCTCGGCTGGAAGCCATAGTTGCCCTCGCCAACGCATTGAAGGCGTCACCCATGGCTTTGCTGAAGACTGAGACGTCCAACCGAGGGGAGTGAAGCCATATCACTGACGCGCCAGAGCCAGTTCGGTGAACCCTCTGACATTCATCAGCCAGCGTTGTTGGTGTTCCGTGTATGTCGGAATGAGGGGAGCCGGAATAACCAACTGAACTCCCTCCGCAGCCATTTCATCAGTCTGGTGGGTGCTGATGCTCGGTTCGAGCGTGAGGAGGTGTTTCAATGGCACTCGGGCAGCTTCATTAAGAATCTGGCGCCAACGATCCTTACAAGTGGACTTCGCGGCAAGCATGGTCAGCCGATCTGACGGGAATGCAGGATCGGCATAGCGGGAAATCGACGGGAAAATGAAGTCAGGCTTGAGCCGGTTCTCTGTGACACCCGTCCTCGTGTAGCCGATACCGAGGTCTCCAAAGACCTGCTCAAGATGGTTCTCCAGCGCCGATCCGGCTCTTGATTTGCGTCTCTGCAACGCGCTTTGGACGAGCTTGATGAAGGCGTCAGGTTCTGGGTCTCCAGACGATGTAAGGTGTTGTAGCTGTTCCCCCAGCAGGTGCTTTTCGAGGGTGCGAAACAGGATTTCCTCCCGCTCCATCCATGCGACCAGAGCCGCGTCGGGGTCGTCTTTCGCGGATACACCGTTCAGCGTGCTGCGGGCATAGGCAGAGAATTCGAGCGTCTTGGGGAACGCACCTTCGAACCGCTGCATCATCTGGTCGAGGTAGTTCGGAGCCTCTTCCTCAAGCTCGATCCCAATGGCTTCAAGGATCGTGCGAGCAGCGAAGCCGATCCGGTCCTGTTCAGTCTCAAGTTCGGACTTCACGGAGAAGCCGGGGTGGGCACCTTCTCCGAATCCGAACAGCCATTGAATTTGCCGTTCGATGGTGGTGCCGGATTCAGCGACAATGGCCAGCACACCGCCTTCGGAAAGGCGGGCAATCAGCAGTAGATCGCCTTCTGCCGCGCACATCGAGACCAGATTGGTCGGAAAATAGAGCCGATACTCAGTTCGCATGACGCCCCGTTCGAGCCGCGCTTTGGCGCGGGCGTCATACCAAGTGAGAAAGCCCTCATCGGACACGGGTTGGTCTTCCTGATCGGTCAGATAGAGGAAGCGCGCCGGATAGCGGACCTTTCCTTCAGGCTCGCCGAACATGGCGCGAAAGCCCTCGACGCCGTTGAACTCGTGCTGGTTCGACTTGATGACATCAGCTTCGACCCCGCTGAGCCGTTTGATGCCCACGCTCTGAAAATACTGTGACAGATAGCCGTGCTTCACCGGGCCGTCTCCCCATCCAACATCCCGCTATGCAACGCAGCGGCGCGTTGTTGAGTAGCTGGTCAGGGTTCATGTGTAGCCGAATCGCGCCAGATTTCATCAACTGCCGCTCGAGACCCTTGATGCGATGAACCTGACCTCGACTCTCACCGCGTTCACCGCGATGTCCGACGCCGACGTCGGGATCGCCCTCGGCTTCCATGGGCGAACAGCAAAGAACCGGGGGGCGTTCGCCAAGCATGTATCAGGGGAAATTTTGTCGATCCCTCTTGGAGGGCGGTGGCAGGTCATCGATCTTAAGCCAAAGCAGGTCGAAGCACTGGACGCACTGATTGCTCACGTCCCCTCGGTGATGGATCGGCTGGAGCATTATCTTCCGCGAGCCGCCGCCTTGAAAGTTCTCGTGGAGCAAAAGCTTGGTGGCAAAATCACGGCCGCACGCTTGTCGGAAGCCAACGAAGTCTGGTCGGCTCTTGTCTCGGATTTGGTGAAGCCACGGCTGCGACGCTTCCTTCGCGGAACGCTCTCGTTCGACGAGAGCGGCCAGACAACAATCTCACTGGAAGACCTGATCGACGTCCTCACCGGGCCATACGGTGATTTCATGAAGAAGCAGGCCGCAGGCTTCATTTCATTCGTCGGGGGCTACAACGAGTTGCTGGTTCGAGAGGCCCTCATCAACAGAGGGCTGTCTGCGAGCATGGTGCAGACCGGAACAGGTGGTGCCGGGGACATCGTGATCAAACCGACAGCGGCCAAGGCCACCGCGAACCTTACCGTCGAGGTGAAGAGCTATGCAGCACGGGAGCGACTTCTGCGCGGCCTTCAGGATTGCCAGCCACCCAAAATCGGAGTCGGCTTCTTCAACAACGCGGGAGAATTCAACCCAAACCGCACGACCGCTCTGCTCCAGACCCAAGCCTTGGCAATCTATATGCCGGAGCAAACGCTGGCGAAGCTGAATCCGGCCGTGCTTGACCGAATGAACACGGAAAACGGTCTCTTCTATCGGCCGTTGGGGATGCTGGCGGACGATGTTGCCGCCTTCCTCACCGCAGGATCGTCGGCATTCGGCTTGTTCAGAGAGCGTCTGTAGCGGCTATCCAGTCCGCTCTGGCAATCTCGCTCGATGCAAAGCCGACTCGAAGCCAGTCCTCGGTGCGATCAAGTGTGAATGCCGTCAATTCACTGGAGCCGCGCAAAGCGCATTCCCAGATCACGAGCGTTCTAAGGCCCATGGCTTTAAGCTCCCGAAGCTGGCGAACATCACGAGCCTGATTGCTGGCGAGTTTCTGCCGCCAGAAATCGGGCCGTGTCTTCGGCATTTTGGCCAGTGAGCAGTCGTGGGCATGCCAGAAGCAGCCGTGGACCAAAATGGCCGCCGAGTATTTCGGCAGCACGAGGTCGGGACGGCCCGGCAGGTTGGCTCCGTGAAGACGGAACCGAAAGCCTCGCCTATGCAGCCCACGCCTGACGAGAAGTTCCGGCTTCGTATTTTTCCCCCGAATGCCCGACATCATCCGGCTGCGGGTCGCCGCATCAACGACGTCAGCCATCACGTCATCCGAACAGGGGTTCCTGAACGATGCCGGATTCATCCTGCTCTATGATGGCCTCAATATGGGGCACCATTATGCGGGCGACTTCCTGCATCACCGGCATGACAACGCTGTTGCCGAACTGCCTGTATGCTTGCGTATCGCTCACCGGGATTTTGAAAGTGTCAGGGAACCCCATGAGACGGGCGCACTCGCGGGGGGTCAGTCGGCGCGGCCGCTTCCGTTTGCCCTGATCAACAAGAATTTCCGACCCGTCCTTATAATAGCGGGCTGACAGGGTGCGGGTGACGCTTTCGGCCGAAACCAGCCCATATCCGAAGCCATTTCCTGCGGCGCGATGCTTCTCGGCATACCGCTGGAGATAATCCCACAACTTCGGAGTCAAAGTGAATTTCGACTGAACCGCATTGGTGTCATGGTCGAAATAGCGATCACCATCCCACGGCAGCACTGGCTCTGTCCCATCGGTTTTATGCAGGATCGACCCTAAGCGTGGGCGGGGCGACGGCAACTTGAGATCGTCCCAAGAGAAGCCTGTTTTTCGCTTGAAACCGACGATGATGATCCGCTCGCGATGTTGCGGCGTGAAGTGCTGCCCGTCGATGATCTTTGTATGAACGTCGTAGCCAAGCTCCTCGCGGAGCGTCTGAACGATGACCCTGAATGTGTTGCCGCCGTCGTGGGAAACGAGGTTCTTTACGTTCTCCAGCAGGAAAGCTGCCGGGCGTTTGGCGTCGATGATCCGTGCCACATCGAAGAACAGCGTCCCTTGAGTGGTGCATTCGAAACCGTGGGGCCGCCCTAAGGAGTTCTTCTTGCTCACCCCAGCGATGCTGAAGGGCTGGCACGGAAATCCGGCAAGCAGGACGTCGTGATCAGGCACTTCCGAGGCTTCGACCGGAACAATGTCGCCGATGAACGGATGATCGTCACCATGATTGGCCAGATAGGTCTTCTTCGAAAAATCGTTCCACTCGCTCGTGAAGACGCAGCGGCCGCCGTGCGCCTCAAAACCCAAGCGGATTCCGCCCACGCCAGCGAAAAGATCGATCAATCGGAAGCGCGCGTCGTTGGCCGCTTGAGGCTGCTGTGAATGCAGGATTTCGCGCAGGGCGGCTTCGAGCATCGCAGGACATGCGATCTCACCTTTCTCCCAACGACGGATGGTCTTCGCATCTTTCCCGATGAGGTCCGCAATTTCCTTTTGCGAGAAGCGTTCACGCGCCTGTCGGAGAATGTCGAGAGAGTCGGATTGGCGCATGGCTCGGGTCTCCGCTGGGAATTTCAGCGGACATTATGTCCGTTCTCTTTCCCTTTCCAGCGATTTGTTCACTTTGTGTGCCGGGGAGCGGTGCTGCCCACCGCCCCCCTTCGCATGGACGCTCGCTCCTCAATCAGCTTTTCACGCTGGGCGTCGAACATTTGCAGCCGTGCCTCTATGCGGATCAGCGTGGCCTCGTCGAGGCCGAGGTCAAATGAGCGACCTGCCATCAGGACGGCTTGCCGCTCGATCCTGTTGATGCGACGCGTCAGGCGTCGTTCATGCGTTTGCTTTGCCTTCCCCATGCCGTTCACCCCCATTCCAACTCGCCGGTGAAGCGACGGTAGCTCTTCCAACCGCCGTCGCCCGAATCATCGATCCGGGGGACGCCCATCTGGTCGCATTTCGCCTCAACCTCGGCGATCAAGGCCAGAGGGACGGGCCGGTTTCGCTCGATGTGGACGTCACGCAGCAGCCAGCCCGCCCCTCGGGTCAGGGGCCGGAACTCTACAAGGCATTCCGCACGATACTCAGCCACGGCCATCTTCCCCGCCGCAACATCGGCCATCCGGTGGACGAGGCAGTTTCGGTATCTCCGGCCCGCTTCCATCAGATCGCGCATGGAGGCGAGGGGCCGGAATTCGCTGTCCCCCTGTTGAACAGGATGGGGCGGCAATCGGTCGGCTCGACGAAGCAAGCGGTCGAGCAGCCGAGGCAGAGAGGACGTTGGCCGCATGAGCGCGATAGCTCCAGCGACCGCCTCGTCCGACGCCTTGGTGTTTACCGACTGGACGAAGGCTACGGCCTTATTGAAGGTCATGGCCTCGGCGCCGGTGTCGAGACGTTCGAGCGCGTTGGCGTGGCGCCATCGCGGATCGAGCGTATGCAAAACTTCCAGCTTTCGGCAGGTGATCCGCCCGGAGCCGCGCAAAGCGTCGGCGCCGCGCACATCGTCGTCCACGAGCAGATCATGCAGGACGATGTAGTCCTTGGGGCGGGGGAGCGGTCGCTCGCCGATCTGCGCCAGCAATCCCGATAGACCATCGGGCACGGCGCCGAACGCTCGTCGCAGGATGTCGTTGGCCCGGCCGTGACGAATGATCTCGGCGAACGACACCGGAAACGGACCGTCGCCGACATCGAAAACACCGACCTTTTCTTCCCGCGCGGCGAGAGCGGCGAAGATGGCCTGACGCCGCGAAGGCGCCGCCGTAAGAACCCTCGCGAGAATTCCCGGTGCCTCGTCATCCAGCTTTACCAGCGCGTCGGTCGCCCATCCCAGCAGTTTCTCACGCATGGACGCGCTCCCATGGAAAGTAGCCCTGACCTTCGCGATTGGGAGAAACCTGAAACGCAACCCAGCGCCATTTCCGCCCCTCGGCGGGCGTGGTCTGGTGGTCGAACAGGATGCGTGGCGGATCACCGGTAAGGTCTTCGAGGATCGCACGAACCGCGACCTCTTCGGGCATCACGACCGGCACAGTCGGCCAGTCGCCCGCCTCAGGGGGCGGATCGACGAACAGCCATTCGGTCGTCGAGAGCCACTGGTGACGGCCAGCAACCTCATTCAGGAAAGCTTCCAGTTCAATGCCATTGATCTCGCCCGGCTTGTCGAAGACGACGCGGACGGCGAGGCATCGCAGCGGTAGTTCGACTGGCGCCAAGCGACCTCCATTTGCTGTGGAGGTTCGAGCGTCTCATGAAAGCCGAAACCGTCAACCAGATCGCTGTCGCATTGCGGCCGAGGGGCCGGAGTTTCTCCCCAGCGTCGCCAACAAGCGTCTTCGCGCGGCGTGATTAGTGCCCTTCCGCTCTTGCTCATGTTCTGCATATGTTCCCGCATGGGTGAACCCGCTTACAAAGGTGCCGAGACGACGGGCTTTCAAAGCCCGGCGCAGGATCACGTCGAGGCGGTGCCCGATCTCGCCGAACTACTGGAGCTACGGCGGCCCCAGCGATACGCGGTAAGGGTCAAGGGCGAGGGGCTGCGGAAGCGCGGCATCCATGGCGGCGACATCCTCGTGGTCAACACCGACGCCGAGCCACGGTCAGGGAAGGTCTGCGTCGCCTTCTTGCATGGTGATGTGGTCCTCGCGATCCTCATCGAGAAGGATGGGCAGTGGTGGCTCGAACCCTCGAATGACGCACCGCAGCCGGTCTGCGACGAAACGGAAGTGTGGGCCATGATCGCCGCGCTGGTCAGGACAGACGTTTGACCCATGTTCGGCCTGATCGACGGCAACAACTTCTATGTCTCGTGCGAAAGAGCCTTTGACCCGACCTTGATCGGTAAGCCGGTGATCGTGCTGTCGAACAACGACGGCTGCGCTATCGCCAGATCGGCGGAAGCGAAGGCCCTCGGGATCAGGATGGGCGAGGTCTGGCACCTGTCGAAGCGCAAGCCGGAGTATCGAGAGGTCATCGCCAAAAGCTCGAACTATGCCTTGTATGGAGATATGAGCCGGAGGGTCCTCGAAGTTCTCTCCGACCATTTCGCAAGGGTCGAACCCTACTCTATCGACGAGATGTTCTTGGACCTGACTGCCTTCGCGAGGGTAGATTATTGCCGCCGCGTTCGCGACCGGGTGCGCCGGATCACGAAGATTCCGACGTGCGTCGGCATAGGGCCGACCAAGACGTTGGCGAAGCTGGCGAACAAGCACGCGAAAACGGCGACCGGCGTTTCCGATTTCAGCAACATCGACATCCGGCGCGAGGCGTTCGCCACCATGCCCATCGACGAAATCTGGGGGGTTGGCCGAGCCAACCAGACGAAGCTCAACGAACTCGGCATCTTCACGGTCGAGCAGTTCGCTGCACTGCCATCAGCGAGCGTTCGGAAGCTGATGACCGTCACAGGACAGCGAACCCATGCCGAGTTGAACGGCGTGTCGTGTCTGCCCCTCACGCTGGCGCCGGATCAGAAGCAGACGGCTGCGGTGACACGGATGTTCGGACGTCCGGTGGAGACGTGGACCGACATGCGAGAGGCACTGGCGGCCCACGCCGCTCGGGCGGCCGAGAAGTGTCGCCAGCATGGTCTGGTCGCGAGCGCGATGCAGGTCTTCTTCCACACCCACCCGCACAACGGCGACCCTTGGTATCATGGCCAGAGGTCGTTCGAGATCGAGCCAACCGCCGACAGCTTCGCCATTATCAGTCAGGCTGTCTCGGCCGGTCGGTCAATGTGGAAACCTGACACGCGCTACGCCAAGGCGGGCGTCATCCTGCTGGATTTGCAAGCCCCACAGGACGCACCCCGCGATCTGCTGCCGACCGTCGATCCAGTCAGATCAGAAAAGTTGATGACTGCGCTGGACGCGGTAAACGCTCGCTTCGGTCGAGGAACGCTGCGGCCGGGCGGGATACGCCAGACGACACCATGGTCCACGCGGGCCAACAACCGTTCGCCAAGATACACCACGCGGCTCAGCGATCTGATGGAGGTTCGGGCCTAACCCAGCACGAACCGTGCGGGACGCACGGCCGCGAACAAGTCGCGAGCGTCCGTGGACGGGTTCAGCCACGTCCCCCAATCCTCGCGCTCCAAGATCACCGGCGCCCTTGAATGGTAGTTGCCCAGCCATCCGTTCGACGGACCCGTGATGATCGTGAACGATCCGAACTCGCCCGCGTCGGGCGTTATGACGTGATCCCAGACACCGGCGAACCATAGGAGATCGCCGTCAGCGCGGGTGAAGCGGTGTTTGACCTTCGATCCCTTGTCTCCGGTCCATTCGAACCACGCTGAGGCCGGGACGATGCAGCGGCGTTTCGCAAAGGCTTCCCTGAACGTCGAAGTCCCAGCGCACGTCTCGGAGCGGGCATTGAAGGTCGTCAGCTTGAAGCCGTCGCCCTTGCCCTTCTCGGTGTCCTTGAGAGGCTTCCCAGACCTCCAGAAGGGCACGAGGCCCCAGCGCATCTTCTCGACCACCCAGCCGTCGCTTTCGAGCCGGGCGGTCGCTTGCATGGTGGTGGGGCGAACATCGTCGTCCTCGTCGAGATTGAGCGGCGGCGTCGTGACCGGAGCGTAGGCAGACAGCGCGGCGTGGATTTCAGCCCACTGGTATTTGCCCGTCGTTTCGAACCGCCCGCACATCAGGGCTTCAAGAACTCGCGGATCATGGCGACCACGGCATCACGTTGCGGTTCGCGAAGCTGCTGCCACAGCTTGAGAATGGCGCGCTCCGACATAGACGTCCCTGCCGGATCGGGGTCGCCGTAGAGATCGGCGACGCTGCATGCAAGCGCGTCCGCGATCCTGAGCAATGCTGCGGCGGATATGCGATTGGCGCCACGCTCATATTTCTGAATCTGCTGGAAGGTGACGCCGACGCTTTGGCCAAGCTGGGCCTGCGTAACGCCGAGGGCTTCCCGGCGGTCGCGCACGCTCGCGCCAATCTTGGTGTCGATGTCAGAGGCGGGAATGGCGGGCATGGTCCTCACATAACGCGAAGCTATCGTCCCACCCAAGACCGGAATGCTTAGATCGGAATTATGAAGACGCGCTCGTAGCCGACCTGTCCGTCAGAGCTTGGCAGGACGACGAACTCGCTTCCGGCATTGTCGATGAGATCACGGGCGAGTTCATTGAACTCGTCTTCATGACCCGCGCGGCTGATGAGCGTGTAACCGTCATCGCTCGCCGAAAGTTCGTAGGCGGGATCGTCGCGCGACAGTTTGTCGAGGAAGCGGCCCATTCATGTAAATGAACACCAACGATTGGCGAAGTCCAGCTTGGCTGTTGTTACACCACGCGGATGATCTCAAAAGCGCCCACTTTCTTGCCCTCAGCCCGGCCCCGATGGTCAAAGAACGCGCGCGAAACATCCAGTCGATTTGCCGTGTTCAGACGAATAGCTACCGCGTCGATCTTCGCTCGGCGGAAGGTCGCCAACGCTGCGGCCAAGGCCGCGTCGGGCGTCTCATAGACCTTGCCGTCAGAGTAGGGGTTGCCGCTCTGCCGATAGGTGTTCAGCACAAAGGCACCGCCCGTTTCAAGCATCACGAGAGGCGCGAGGTCGTCGAGATAGACGACGGTTTGATCTCTCGGGTCGGCCAGCCGTTTGGACTGCTGTGACACGATCACGAAGAAGGCGACAGCCACGGCTATCGCGCAGATGATGGCGAACAAGGTGGCCTCCGCTTATGCGATCATCAGATGATCGCCGCACGGGCAAATGTGGGCATGATCCCACGTCAACTGGCTACCCCAATTTGCCCGGAGGTCGCGTAACCTCTCCTGCCGATGCCAAAAGCCCTTCGATCCACAAACCCCTCGACCCTTCGTGCTTGCCTGCCGGTTCCGGTCATGGGGCGATCCTCTCCATGATCGGCGTCAAGGCGTCTGCTTCGCCCTTTCCTTCGCCCGCTGTCGCTGCTCCTGACGGGCCTTCGACTTTGGATGGCGATCCCCTTTTCCCTTGGCTCCGGGAACCCGCACGACCGGCTTGGCGGACTTGCTCCCCCCTGACTGCGATTTCGATTTTCCGAAGGTCTCGGTCAGGATGCCCGCGCTCTCGACGGCGACCAGATCGACTGACGTGGCGATGCGTTCCAGTTTGGCCTTCAACGCCTCGGCTTGACGCTTTGAGTAAACGTAGCAGTCGTAGCCCTCACCATAGGACTCATTGCGAACAACGCCCCTCATGACGAACTGGTGAATGTCCTCATCCTCACGGGCGGCAAGGACATCGACTTCTGACATATCAAACAATGGGCCGCTCAGCGCGGCGTCGCCGGGAAGACGTTTGCTGCTGTAGATGAAGGCGCAGCTTCGAAGATCACGGTATTCGTTCGATCCGGCGATCTTCGGCCTCGTTAGCACGCCGCCGACACGCCATTCCATCAGATTGCGGACGTCCTCGTTCCCTGACCAGAATCCCAGATCAGGCACATGTTCAACGAGGTAGTCGCAGACGGCCTTGATCATCCGGCGGCCGTCGCTGGTTCCCCAGAACTTACTCGTCCCCTCGTGACCTTCCGTGAAATAGTGAACCTTGATGGTCGGCCTGCCCGACCGAGGCTTCCTGTCGAGGGGTATCGAGGTCGTCTTCTCCTCGATTTCGTCACCCCACCACCTCTTGGCCGCCTTGTAGCCGAGGCTGTCGAGATAGGCGGCGGCCGCTATCTTCAGCGATGCCGCGTGCTCAAGGAAGGTGGGCGACCACAACGACACCCACTGAAACTCCTTCACGTCCTTCCACGACTGGACGTTGACGAAGGCGCCCTGCGGCCGGGCCGCGAGTTTGAAGAATTCACCGAGGCGACTGAGGAGTGCATCGCCAGCGCGGTCTTTCCAATTGGCTTGAGCGTTGTTGAGCTTGGCGTGCGCCCAGTCATCACCGACAGAATCGAGCGTGAACGCACTGTGGAAGAAGCTCCGCGTCTCGGTTGTCCCGATAGTGACCTTGCCGGTTTGGACCGCATTGGGCACCTCGTCGATGCGGATATGCCAATCTACGAAGTCGGATAGATCGCACGTCATCATCGACTCATGGGTCATGAACACGACGGCATGAGTGGTCCCATCCGCCGCGAGTTTAGCCCGTGCGTCGTCGAGTTGGCGTTGAACCTTGCTCCGCCCACCGCCCTCGCCCGAACGCGCCTCGATGATCTCGACGTGTGGGCCGGGCCGCAGTTTGCGAAAGGTCTGGGCTTGTTCTTGGATCAGAGGGATCGTCGGAAGGCAGAACAGATAGAGGCCGGGAACACCGAGTGCCTCTTCCCGCATTGCGACGCTCTTTCCGGCCCCGGGAGCACCGTAAAGCACCTCGATTTCGATCTTCCCCGCTGCATTCCGCAATCCCACGTCCCCTTCCTTCCCCCTCTGTCATTGGCGCCAATAGCGCCAACAGGGTGTTGGGCATGCTGGCTGGATCGTCGCGAAGCTGTGGCGTGGAAGGTCTGAAGAAAATGTCGCCTGCGTGC
>Ga0187844_10001897_pt1 | contig 15445 bp, 16 predicted proteins | sample SpaLakP09_SKY_50_FD_134517 | JGI IMG/M metagenome (GOLD analysis project Ga0187844, IMG submission 134517) | Oligotrophic lake water microbial communities from Sparkling Lake, Wisconsin, USA - SP09_SKY_50 | ecosystem: Environmental > Aquatic > Freshwater > Lake | place: USA: Sparkling Lake...
CAGTAGCACGGGCACCGTCAGCGGTCGCTGGTTGTGCTCGATCTGGTTGAGGTAGCTCGGCGAGATGCCCAGAGACTTGGCGAGCGCGACCTGGCTGATGCCGCGCTCCTCGCGCAGCCGTTGCAGGCGCACACCCATGAAGGCCTTTGCCATCTCAGATATCGCGAACGCGGCGCGACCTGACGGACATCGCGCTCCGTAGCCCGGGCGAAGCCCGGGATGCCGCAGGCTCGATGGGCCGGCGCATCCCGGGCTTCGCCCTGGCTACGAATTCGCAGACTTCGCAAACGAACGGTCCGGCCTTCGCAATTCTTCGCATTTTTAGCTCTTCCCGCGAAATTCAGGATGCGAATAATGCAAAACATCGTGGGCGAAGAACAGCACCACGCCCGACATCGACGAGATCTCCATGAACGCTCCGAACGCATCCGGCACCTCCACCCTTTCCGTTCCCAACGTGAAGCTGCTGATCGGCGGCGAGTTCATCGATTCGCGCAGCACGCAGTGGCGCGACGTGGTGAATCCGGCGACGCAGGACGTGCTGGCACGCGTGCCGTTCGCCACGCCGCAAGAACTCGACGCAGCGGTGGGCGCGGCGCAGACCGCGTTCAGGACCTGGCGCAAGACGCCGATCGGCGTGCGCGCCCGCATCTTCCTGAAGTACCAGCAGCTGATCCGCGAGAACATGAAGTCGCTCGCGGCGATCCTCACGGCCGAGCAGGGCAAGACCTTGCCGGATGCGGAGGGCGATATCTTCCGCGGCCTCGAAGTGGTGGAGCACGCGGCCAACATCGGCTCGCTGCAGATGGGCGAGCTCGCCACCAACGTCGCATCGGGCGTGGACACGTTCACGTTGCTGCAGCCGCTGGGCGTGTGCGCCGGCATCACGCCGTTCAACTTCCCCGCGATGATCCCGCTGTGGATGTTCCCGATGGCCATCGCCACCGGCAACACCTTCGTGCTCAAGCCGAGCGAGCAGGACCCGATGGTGACGATGCGCCTGGTGGAACTGGCGATCGAGGCGGGCGTACCCAAGGGCGTGCTCAACGTCGTGCACGGCGGCGAGGCCATCGTGAACGGCATCTGCGATCACCCCGACATCAGGGCGGTGTCCTTCGTCGGTTCGACCCAGGTGGGCACGCACGTCTATCGCCGCGCCACGCTGGCCGGCAAGCGCGCGCAATGCATGATGGGCGCGAAGAACCACGCGGTGATCCTGCCCGACGCGCACAAGGAGCAGACGCTCAGCCAGCTCGTCGGCGCCGCGTTCGGTGCAGCCGGTCAGCGCTGCATGGCCGCCTCCACCGCGGTGTTCGTCGGTGAGTCGCAGAAGTGGATTCCCGATCTCGTCGCCAAGGCCAGGACGCTGAAGATCAACGCGGGCCACGAAGGCGGCAGCGATCTGGGCCCGGTGATTTCGTGCTCTGCGCGCGAGCGCGTGACCAGCCTGATCGACAGCGGCCTGCGCGAAGGAGCCAAGCTCGAACTCGACGGCCGCAATCCGGATGTCGGCGCCTACGGCAAGGGGAACTTCGTGGGCCCCACGATCTTCTCGAACGTGAAGCCGGGCATGTCGATCTACGAGCAGGAGATCTTCGGGCCGGTGCTGGTGATCCTGTCGGCGAAGACGCTCGACGAGGCCATCGAACTGGTCAACGCCAATCCCAATGGCAACGGCACCGCGGTGTTCACGCAGTCCGGCGCCGCTGCGCGCAAGTTCCAGGAAGACATCGACGTCGGCCAGGTCGGCATCAACGTGCCGATCCCGGTGCCGGTTCCGCTGTTCTCGTTCACCGGCTCGCGTGCCTCGAAGCTCGGCGACCTCGGCCCGTACGGCAAGCAGGTGATCCTGTTCTACACGCAGACCAAGACCGTCACGCAGCGCTGGTTCGAGGACGACGTGGTCACCGGAGGCGTCAACACCACGATCTCGCTGCGCTGAAAACTCGTGAACAGATCTACTGCGCTGCCCATCCGCGTCGTCATGCGGTGCTCGAAATCCTCTCGCACCAATGTGCGCTCCGGTTTCTGCGCTCCTATTCCTGGCGGCTGGGCATGCCCGCTACGATCTCTTCTCGAGTTTTGAGATCGTGGACTTCGGCCTGAGCGAGGATCAGCTGGCCTACCAGCAGGCCGCACGCGATTTCGCGCGCGGCGAGCTGGCGCCGTACGCGGCGGAGTGGGACGCCAGGAGCGAGTTCCCGATCGAGACGATCCGCCGCGCCGGTGAGCTGGGCTTCTGCGGCATCTACACGCCCGAATCACTCGGCGGCCTGGGGCTGTCGCGGCTCGACGCCTCGGTGATCCTCGAGGAACTCGCCGCAGGCTGCACCAGCACCACGGCGTATCTCACGATCCACAACATGGCCACGTGGATGGTGGCCACGTTCGCCCAGCCCGGCGTGCGCGAAAGCTGGGTGCCGCGGCTGGCACGCGGCGAAGCACTGGGCAGCTATTGCCTCACGGAGCCGGGCGCCGGATCCGACGCTGCGTCGATCAAGACGCGCGCGGACAAGCGCGACGGCCGGTACGTCCTCAACGGCGGCAAGGCCTTCATCTCCGGCGCCGGCGCGACGGACCTTCTGGTGGTGTTCGCACGCACCGGCGTGCCGGGTGCAAAAGGCATCTCGACGTTCGCGGTGCCCGCAGACAGCAAGGGCATCCGCTTCGGAAAGCGCGAACACAAGATGGGCTGGAACAGCCAGCCCACGCGCGCGATCGCGTTCGACGACGTCGAGATCGACGAAGGCCATCGCCTCGGTGCCGAAGGCGAAGGCTTCTCCATCGCGATGAAAGGTCTCGACGGCGGGCGCATCAACATTGCGACCTGTTCGGTGGGCACCGCGCAGGCAGCGCTGGATCGAGCGCAGGAGCATCTGAACTCGCGCAAGCAGTTCGGCCAGTTGTTGTCGCAGTTCCAGGCGCTGCAGTTCCGCCTCGCGGACATGGTCACCGAGCTGGTGTCCGCCCGGCAGATGGTGCGACTCGCCGCGTGGAAGCTCGACACCGGAAGTCCGGACGCCACGACGTACTGCGCGATGGCCAAGCGCTTCGCCACCGACGTGGGATTCGAAGTGGCCAACCAGGCGCTGCAGTTGCACGGCGGCTACGGCTACAGCCGCGAATTCCCGCTGGAACGGCACGTCCGCGACAGCCGCGTGCACCAGATCCTCGAAGGAACCAACGAAATCATGCGGGTCATCGTCGCCCGCGCCGTCCTTCGCGAAGGCGCGACCGAGGTCCTTCGATGAAGTTTGCAAATCAAACGAATCAACGCAAAGGCGCGGAGGCCGCAAAGAGATCCGGTACGCGTTCGTCGTCTTCTCATTTACGACCTTTGCGCCTTTGCGTTCAACGCTTTTCCGGAGACCTCCCATGAGCGAATACGTCAATCTGAAGCTCGAGAAGCGCGGCCACACGGCCATCGTCACGCTCTCCAATCCCCCAGCCCACACCTGGACGTCCGAAAGCCTGCGCTCGCTGCGCGATCTGGTATCCGACCTGGATCGCGATCGCGGCATCTACGCGCTGGTGATCACCGGCTAAGGCGCGAAGTTCTTCTCGGCCGGCGCGGACCTGAAGCTGTTCGCCTCGGGCGACAAGGCCGTCGCACGCGACATGGCCTCGCGCTTCGGTAAAGCCTTCGAGACGCTCAGTGCGTTTCGCGGTGTCAGCATCGCGGCGATCAACGGCTACGCGATGGGCGGCGGCCTGGAATGTGCGCTGGCCTGTGACCTGCGCATCGCGGAGGAACAGGCGCAACTCGCGCTACCGGAAGCCGGCGTCGGACTGCTGCCCTGCGCCGGCGGCACGCAGAACCTCGCGTTGCTGGTCGGCGAAGGCTGGGCCAAGCGGATGATCCTGTGCGGCGAGCGCATCGATGCCCCCACCGCGCTGCGCATTGGCCTGGTCGAACAGGTCGTGCCGGGCGGCACCTCGCTGGAGGTCGCGCTCAATCTCGCCGAGTCCGTGGGCAAGCAAAGCCCCAGCAGCGTCTCGGCCTGCAAGAAGCTGATCCAGGGCACGCGCAACACACCGCTGTCGCAGTTGCTGCCACTCGAGCGCGATGCCTTCGTGGATCTGTTCGACACGCAGGACCAGAGGGAAGGCGTCGGTGCGTTCCTGCAGAAGCGCAAGCCGGAGTGGAAGAATGGCTGACGACGGCGGCAACACCGCGGTGGTCCTGCTGCGCGAGATCTCAGCGGGCGGAGGGAAGAAGATCGGCCACGCGACCTTGAACGCCGAGAAGGCGCTCAACGCCTTGTCGCTCGACATGGTGCGGCGGCTCGATGCCGCGCTGCTGCGATGGGCGGCGGATCCATCCGTCGCCTGCGTCGTGATCGACGGTGCAGGCGCCAAGGGATTCTGCGCCGGCGGCGACGTGCGCTTCCTGCGCGATGCATCGGTGTCGTTCAAGGGCGTGGGCCCGAACCCGCAGGTCGAGGCCTTCTTCAGCGAGGAATACCGGCTCGATCACCGCATCCATACCTATCCGAAGCCAGTGATGGTCTGGGGCGGCGGCATCGTGATGGGTGGCGGGCTCGGTCTGCTGGCCGGCGCGAGTCATCGCGTGCTCACCGAGACTTAGCGCATCGCGATGCCGGAGATCACGATCGGCCTGTTTCCGGACGTCGGCGGGAGCTGGTTCCTGCCGCGCATGCCGGGTCGCGCAGGCCTGTTCCTGGCGCTCACCGGCGCGGCGATCAATGCATCGGATGCGTCGTACCTGGGACTCGGCGATCACCTGGTCGCCACGAGTGATCGCAGCCGCGTGTTCGAAGCCCTGACGCGGACCACCTGGTCGGGCGATGCGGACGACAACCGGTCGCGCCTGACGTTTCTGCTGCGCGAGTTCTCGCTGCGCAAGGACGCGGCGCCCGAGTCCAGGGTGCGCCAGCATGTGGATGCGATCGCACGCATGACGGAAGGCTCGACGCTGGCCGAAGTGCGTCAGCAGATCACCGGCTACTCGGGCGAAGACACGTGGCTCAAGCGTGCTGCCGCTGCGCTCGCAACCGGATCGCCGACGACGGCGGCGCTGATCTGGGAACTCCGCCGTCGGGCGCAGCACCTGGGCCTGGCGGACGTGTTCCGCATGGAGCTGATCGTGGCGCTGCAGTGCTGCGCCCATCCCGATTTTCCGGAAGGGGTGCGCGCGCTGCTGATCGAGAAGGACAACCAGCCGAAGTGGACGCCGGCCACGCCCGAGGCGATCACCGCGACGTGGATCGAAGAACACTTCACCGCACCGTGGTCCGCACTCGCCAACGAGGTCAACCCGCTCGCCGACCTGGGCCGCCTCCCGTCTCCCCGGTAGCCCGGACGAAGTCCGGGACTCCCCCGCCAGATCACGCAGCCCCCCGGACTTCGTCCGGTCAACCAAATTCAACGAGGAGAACATCATGCGGATCGCCTTCCTGGGCCTGGGCAACATGGGTGCGCCGATGGCGCAGAACCTGCTCAAGGCCGGTCATGACCTGACCGTTTTCGATCTCGTCGCGGCCAGCGTCGACAAGCTGGTGAAGGAAGGTGCCAGGGCCGGGCGCGATGCGGCCGACGCGGTGCGCAACGCCGAGATCGTGGTCACGATGCTGCCGAGCAGCGCCGCAGTGAAGCGCCTGTACCTCGGCGACAGCGGCGTGCTCTCACACGCTGCGAACGGTGCGCTGTTGATCGACAGCAGCACGATCTCGCCGGAGGTCTCGCGCGAGGTGGCTTCGGTCGCAGCCGCCGAGGGCTTCGCGATGATCGATGCCCCCGTCTCCGGCGGCACCGCGGGTGCAGCGGCAGGCACGCTGACCTTCATCGTCGGCGGCGAAGCGGCAGCGATGGAGCGCGCACGAGCGGTGCTGGAGAAAATGGGCAAGAACATCTTCCATGCCGGTGCCAGCGGCGCCGGTCAGATCGCCAAGATCTGCAACAACATGCTGCTCGGCATCCACATGCTCGGCACCTGCGAAGCGATCAACCTCGGCGCTCGTCTCGGACTGGACCCGAAGGTCCTTTCCGACGTGATGGCCAAGAGTTCCGGCCGCAACTGGTCGCTGGAGCTGTACAACCCCTGGCCCGGCGTGATGGAGAACGTGCCGGCCTCGCGCGAGTACAAGGGCGGCTTCGGTACCGACCTGATGCTGAAGGATCTAGGGCTCTCGCAGGACGCCTCGCAGTCCGCGGGCGTCGCAACGCCGCTCGGTGCGCTGACGCGCCAGCTCTATCAGCTGCACAGCGGACGCGGCTACGGCGCGCTGGATTTCTCCAGCATCGTCGACGCGCTTCGCACGGGCGCGTAGGGATCCTCTGCAGAGAGTCCTGTCGGGGCATAGCCCCTCCTACAGGTCTTGAGTAGGAGGGGGTATGCCCCGACCGCGCCGCCCGAAGACCCAGGCAGGCCATCACGACCATCACGTCGGGCAACCCCAACGCCTGGATTGCGATGATCGCGGGGAAGGTCGGCGGCATGATCGGCGCGAGTCGTGCCGTCGGCGCCGGAGCGCATGGCGGCAGGACCGTCCTTCATACTTCGCGGATGACGCACGTCGAGTCTCTCTCCCGCACCGGCTTTGCACGGCTTCGACCGGCCGAGGCGCGCGCATTGATCGAAGCCTGCGGCAGCCTCGTCGATTGGAACGCCTTCTGCGCCAGCTGGAACGACCTGCCGCACGACGGCTACATGGCGGACGGCGGACGCTACCGCCGGCGGCGCCACGCGACGTTCGCGGTGTCACGCGGCGGAGACAGCCAACGAAAGCCGCACCAGCCGCACTACCAGAGCCGCGACTACAACCCGCTCAATGGCGGCGTGGTTCGCTGGTTCGAGCCCGTCGAAGAGAGCGTGGCCCTGGGCCCGACGATGAGCACCGTGCTGCGTTTCTGCGCGCAGGTCTTCGACGCGCTGGCGCCGCCCGAGGTCAGGACGTGGCATGTCGAGGTGCACCAGTTCCGCATCGAGGCGGCTGACGGAGTGGCCGGGAATCCCACGCCGGAAGGTCGGCATCAGGACGGTGTGGACTACGTGCTCGTGCTGATGATCCGGCGCCAGAACATTGCGAGCGGCACGACGACGCTGCACACGGTGGACGGCTGCGATCTCGGGAGTTTCACGCTGGAGCAAGCCTTCGACGCGGTACTGCTCGACGATGCCCGGGTGCTGCACGGCGTGACGCCGGTCAGGCCGCTCGATCCCGGGCAGGCGGCCTATCGCGACGTGATGGTGGTGACGTTCCGAAGGGTCTGATCGCGGCGATCGGGTCAGGCATCTACTCGTCGGCGACTTCCGGCTCCGGCGGTTCCGTGACCCGGACCAGCATGAGCAGCGTGGCCATCTCGCCACCCGCCATGACGAGGGTCTCCGCGTCGGCCTTCATCGCGAACATCTCGACTTCGCCGTCCCGGTCGATGTGCAGCTGCCCGTATCGCACGTCCCACTTCATCGACTGGCCCTGGTAGCTGCCGGTGCCGTCGGCATTCAACTGCAGATCGATCGGCTGCCCTCGGTACGCGCCGATCCAGTGACCGACCAGGCGCGGGACGATGGCGGCGTGCAGCGGCATGGCCACCGATAGCAAGAGGACGACCCCGATGCGGCGCCAGGCGTTCACTTTCAGGGGCTCCAGCGCTTTCGGGGGATGTGCCGGCGAGCATAGCAGTGCGATCCGGCACATCTCGATGGGACGCAGAAGCACTGCCGTCGAGCCCAATGACGAGTCCCGTTCAGTCGATACGTGGACCGTCGTGTTCTGTGCCGCTCGAGCGGCGAAGAATCGGATTCACGCGCGCGGCGGTCGTGTATCCACCGGCAGGCAGAGCAACCCGGTCAGCAATGCGAGGCCGACGTGAGTCACGTACAGCGGCGTGAAGGAATCGCGCAGCAGCACGTCCTGACCCAATACCAGCACCGTGACCGCAACGCCCAGCACGGACCCGATCTGTCGCGTGGCCTGGTTGAAGGCGCTGCCGACGGCGTAGTGCGTCACCGACAGGTGCGCCACGGCCGCGCCGGACAGGGACGGCAGCACCATGCCCACGGCGATGCCGCTCAACAGCAAGCCGGGTAGCCAGTCGCGGACGTAGTGGGGCTCGGTTCCCGGCACGAGCAGGAACCAGAGCCCGCTGCAGGCATAGACGATGGCGCCGCCGACCAGAAACGGACGATGCCCCAGTCGACCGGCCAGGCGGCCCACCAGGATCGCGGTCGGCATCACCATCAACGGGCCGGGCGTGATCGCGAGGCCGGCATGCGGAAGGCTGAAATGCCAGACCGAGGTCACGAAGAAGAAGAAGGTGAAGAACATCATCGAGAACGCGGCGCCGAACACCAGCGTGGCGATGTTGATGTAGCGATAGGTGCGATTGCGGAACAGCGCCGGATCCACCAGCGGCGCCTTGGCGATGCGCGTCCACACCACGAAGCCGATCAGCGCGATCAGTGCCGCGGTGCCGACCAGGCCCAGGTCGCTGCGGGTCCATAGCGGTGAATCGAGTTGCACGATCAACAGCGCAAGGGCGCCGACGCCGACGATCAGCAGCGCCATGCCGGTCCAGTCGAGCGGTCTGGGTACGGCGGCGGGTGGGGATTCGCGCAGCAGCGTGCGTCCTTTCCACAGGCAGAACAGGCCCAGCGGCAGGTTCAGGTAAAAGGCCCACGGCCATCCGAGCGTGTCGACCACGAGTGAACCGAGACCGGGACCGGTGGCGGCAGCGAGCGCGCCGACCGCGCCCCACAGGCTCACGACGATGGCCCGCTTGGAACTTGGAAACGCGTCGAGCACCAGCGACAGCGAAGCGGGTGTCAGCAACGCGGCGCCGATGGCCTGCAGAACGCGAGCGGCAATGAGTGAGCGGATGTCCGGTGCCAGGCCGCACGCCAGAGACGCCACCAGGAACAGCGCGACGCCCGCGAGGAAGACGCGTTTGCGCCCGAAACGATCGGCCAGGCCGCCGCCTGGAATCAGCATCGCGGCGAAGACCACCGAGTAGCCGTTGAGAACCCAGGAAAGGTCGGCGGCCGACACACCGGGGAAGCCGGCGCGCAGCGTGTCGAACGCCGCGAACAGCAGCGTGCTGTCCAGCGATACGAGGAACACGGCGATGCAGGTCACCCAGAACACCGGCCAGGGGCGAACCGGCGCCTGCACCGGCGTGATGCCATCGAGAACCGCCTCGGCGCTGTTCATCGGTCGAACTCCTTCGGTGATCGTTTCATATTTATATGATGGTCGTCATATTTGTAGGCACGTCCTTGGGACGCGACGTGTGGTCCTAGTCTTCGCCGGGCTCGAAGCTCGCCAGCAGGTGGCGGCGACGGCCGGACAAGAAGGCGCGCCCCTGGGCGGTGTCGCCCAGCGCACGTGCGATCTGGAGCGTTCCGATCAAGGTGCTGGCGATGGTCTCCGCTTCGTCTGCCGCGCGGTCGGCCGGCAACCGGGTTCGCACCATCTCGATGAAAGCCATCACGCGCCGGCGCGCCGCGATCTGCACGGCTTCACTCTGGCGCGGCATCTCGCCGACCAGTGCGGCGATCGGACATCCGGTTTCGACCGAACTCAGGTGCGTGTCCGAAAGATAGGCGGACACGAGCGCCTTGAAGGGGGAGCTGCCCCTGGCTTCTCGCCGCTCGGTGGAGGCCATGAGCGTCTGCATGCCTTCGCGGCCGGCCTGCTCGATGGCCTCGACGATCAATGCGTCGCGGCTGGCGAAGTGCGCGTAGAAGCCGCCGTGCGTCAGGCCCGCGGCTTTCATGATGTCGGCGACCCCGATGCCCTCGTAGCCCGCACGCCGGATCACCCGCGCCGCCGTGTCGACGATGCGGGCGTGCGTGGCTTCCTTGCGGGGGGACACCGTCTTCATCAGATCAGAGCCATATATGACGGTCGTCATATTGAGCGCCTATCTGCTGGTCGTCAACTCGATTTCAGAAGCCGGGCGACCCGGCGAAGGTGCCAAGCGTCACGGATGTCACGCCTGCTTGCGCGCAAGCGTGTTCGACGAAAAACTCCTACGCCGCGGCATCGGGCGCCCGTATCGTGCTCGCATCATCTTCTCTGCGCCCTTTCTTTTTCCTTTGCGCCTTTGCGGCGAAAATGTCTGAACGCCAGGAAAATCCGCGCTTGCTGCGCGGCTGAAAGCCGACTCAACCATAGCGCTGCACATGCTCTTGCGCGAACCGGAAGTAATCCCGGTTCCAGCAGAACTCGCACCATCCGGTTCCGCGCTCGCCGTCGATGTCCAGGGTCAGCGCTGCCTCGTTGAGATACACCATCGGGTCGAACTCGAGCTGGATGTTCGCGAACGCCGTCGACGTGACGCGCGCGACGCGGCCTGCCGTATCCGTGACGGTGACGTCCACGGCCTTGTGCATCATCTGCGCGTCGAAGCGGTAATCGAACGCGGCCTCGGCGACATGCTCCATGCGTCCGTCGCGATACAGGAAGCCGCGCAACTGCCGGCGACCGAAGGACTGCATCTCGAAGACGTGGATCGAGCAGGTTTCGGTGGTCGCGTGGAACCACTTGTAGTGCTGGTTGAGGCCCCAGATCCGCGGGCCCCAGGAATGGTCGCGGATCAGGTAACCGTTCGCACCCAACGCGCGTCCATCGACCGAAAGACGGGCCGCGACGCGCCCGTGTTGCTCGGTCCGGTTGTCGCCGTAGTACGGAGGATTCCCGTCAGGATGAAGGCTGAAGGCGTACGGCGGATGCAGCGCCTCGAAGCGGCCGTCGAACTGGATGCGCGATCCCGACCAGGACAGGTCTACCGTCTCGTGCGGAACGCGTACCGACATGCGCAGCGGGCCGGTGTGCCAGTCGTCGAAGTTCTGCGAATCGGAGACGGGGCCGTCGATCTGCTCGTGCACCGGGTCCGCCAGGCCGGGGCCGAACAAGGTCGCGCGTCCCTTGGCGTGCCCGTCGGTGAGGACCGTGGGATAGATGAAGCCCGCGATCCCGTGCTCCGGAAACATCAGCATGTGGGCCAGCGACTCGCGTCCGCCCGCCGCCATGCGGTGGCGGAATGCATGTTCTGCGGGGAAGTCCTTGCAGGCCTGGGTCAAGGCGCTCGTGTTCTGCATGTCGAGAAGAGTGGAATTCAGCGGGCAAGAAGGAAGAGGCCGATCAGCAAGGCGCAGCACAGCACGATCCAGCCCTCGGCAATGACGCGCATCCAGCGTGGAGCGCCTCGTATTTCCATGAAGTCGAGAACGACGAAACGGACCTTCACGAAAGTCACGATGAGGATCGCCGCACCCGCCGACGTGGCGCTGTCGAAGCCGACGCCGTGCCCCAGTTCCCAGGACACCAGCGTCGCGCCCACCAGCAGGACCCAGATCAGCGTCGTGCGAGTCAGCAACAGATCCCTCATGGCGCGCCCACGAGGTAGAGCAGCGCGAACAGCACGATCCACAGCAGATCGACCAGGTGCCAGAAGCTCGCGCCCGATTCGAGATTGCGCAGCTTGGTCGCGCCGAAATCACCGGAACGCGCGTAGAAGATCAGCGCCGTCAGCACGCCCATGCCGATCGTGACGTGGACCAGGTGAATGCCGGTGTAGATGAAGTACAGCATGAAGAAATCGTTGGTCGTGATCGTCAGACCTGCCGACAATTTCTCCGAGTACTCGAAGCACTTCACGATCCAGAAGCCCAGGCCGCAGGCCAGTGCGCCGCCGAAGCAGCGCACCGTCACCTGCACCTGATGCCGCCGCGCGGCCTGGATCGCCGTGGCCACGCACCAGGAGCTGGTGAGCATCAGCAAGGTATTGATCAGACCCCAGGTCTGGTTGAGCTGGGCGCGGCCTTCGGTGAAGACCGTGAGCTGCTCCCCGCGCATGTGCAGGAACACTGCGAACAGCAGCGTGAACAGGATCAGGTCGCCGCCGATGAACAGCCACACGCCTTCTTCGCCCGGCATGTGGCTGCGCGGGCTCCGGCCTGCGCCGGACGAAGGCGTCACGTTGTCCGCGGCTTGGCTCGTGCCGGAATCTGCCACGACGCGGCCGACCTACGACGTCGTCGCGGCGCCGGCCGCCACGCGGTTCAGCGCCTTCACGGTCACGAAACTCATGACCACGATCCAGCCGAAGAACACGATGTAGATGAACCAGAACGAGATCAGTCCGTCGTAGGCGAACGGCCCGGTCTTCACGAACTCGATGAGCGCCGCCGGGGTGATCAGCACCGCGCACCACAGGTTGAAGAAGGCCACCCAGCGCGGGTAGATCGTCGGCACGTTGTGGTCACGGAAGATCGCGGTGGCGATGAAGATCATGAAAACCGCGAACGGCGGCCAGCTCAGGATGAAGATGAACCACACGTAGTCGTTCATGATCTGGATGAACTTCGGGTCCATCGTTTCCGGCCGGAACGCGATCATCGCCCAGGTGATCGGCATCAACAGGAAGAACACCCAGGCGCCACCGGCGTTGGCGATGGAGGCGTAGGTGAGCACCGGGATGCCGCGCTCCATGCGACGCATGCACACGACGATCGAAATCGCCCAGGTGCCCCAGAACGTGAAGCCGATGCACTCGATCATCGTGCCGATGCGGATGCCGATCTTGCGGTCGATGAAGATCTGCGCGAGTTCCTCCGCGCTCAGCGACGGCGACGGCGGCGGGATGAAGCCCATCAGGAATCCCTGGGCGACGATCAGCGAGATGACCAGCGCGATGCCCGAGTACGCCAGGACCTTGGCGATGCCCACATCGCGGGCCAGATACTGCGACAGCTTGTCCATGCGCTCTCCCCCTTCTTGTTGTGGAGGCGAGTGTCCGGGGTTTCCCGGGTCCGATCTGTCACCGTGGTGACAATCGACATCCGTAGCCCGGACGCAGTCCGGGGTCGCACTCGATGCCGAGAGGCTCTCCCGGACTGCGTCCGGGCTACGAAGAGCGAATCCGTCGGTTGTCAGGAACCCGGGATCAGCAGGTGACCATATCGCTTGGCGATCCGCGAGCGGCTGTGCAACGTCAGTCCGCCGAACTGCAGCGTCACCAGTTGTTCCTGCTCCAGCGTCTTCAGCGCCGGGTTGAGCTTCTGGCGCGAGGCGCCCACGACCTTGCCCAGTTCCTCCTGCGACAGCTTGATCACGATAGCCTCGTCGTCGGACTTTTCCTTGTCGTGCGCGAACGACAGGTAGTACAGCATCTTGATCACGCGCTCCTTGAGCGTCAGCGAGCTGTGATCCAGCCCGAAGAGCCGATGCAGGCTGAACCGGAACGCGAACAGGCGAAGGATCTGCCGGGCCAGTGTCGGGTAGGCGTCGATCAGCGCGTGGAAGTCGCGTCGACGCACGACCCTGACCTTGAGCGATGCCTGCGCCGTGACCGTCCACAGCGCCGGAAGGTCGGTGAAGAGTTCGGACAAACCGACCCAATCCCCACGGGTCATGTACGTCAGGACCGTCTCCCGGCCCAGATGGTCCCAGGCGCTGTACTTCACGCTGCCTTCGCAGATCTCGAAGACCTCGGTCGGCTGCACGCCGATGCGCAGCAGCTTGCCGCCGGCCTTCACGGTCCGGTACGAGCTGACCTCGTCCAGACCGCGGCGAACCTCGTCGGGAAGATCGTCAACGAAGTCGTGCAGTTTCGCGATGGAGAGCATCGGCTTCGGGAGGGTAGGGAATCCGGACCCCGATAGCATGGCGCATGAACGCTATCCCCCGTAGCCCGGGCGGAGCCGGGATTGCGCTCCGTATGCGAGGGGAACCCCGGGCTTCGCCCGGGCTACGGGGGTGCCCGAAATTGTCGCGCCGGCCGGGCAGTCGGCGTCAAAACACCCCTTTGGGGAGGCGCACGCTTGTCCCCGTCGCCGTCTAATTCCAGAACGGGTCCTGCCTGAGGCACGGACCGGCCGACTGGAATACGAACGAGGAGAACGCGGCATGAACACCCGCACTGATGCCCTGCCGATGAGCGTTGCCGGAACGACGTGGCGCGATCCCAAGCGCTACGCCTGGCCGCTGGTCCCGCTGTGGATCCTGACCCCGGTCCTGAGCATCTACCTGGCGCTCGTCACCGGTCAGGCCGCCTGGTACTGGCTGACCGTGGTGCTGACCTACCTCGTGTTCCCGATCCTGGATTTCGACGCGCTGATCGGTCGCGACACGCGCAACCCGCCGGAGGGCGCGGTGCCGCGGCTCGAGGCGGACCGCTACTACACCTGGCTGCTGTATCTCACGGTGCCCTGTCACTACATCGCGCTGTTCGCGGGCGCATGGGCGGTGGGCACGCAGGAGATGTCGGTGCTCTCGTACATCGGCGTGGCCTGGTCCTGCGGCCTGATGAACGGGTTCGCCATCGCCACCGCGCACGAGCTCGGCCACAAGAAGAGTTCGACCGAGCGCTGGATGTCCAAGCTGTCGCTGGCCACCGGCTTCTACGGGCAGTACATGATCGATCACAACCGCGGGCATCACCGCGACGTGGCGACGCCGGAGGATTCGGGCTCCGCGCAGTTCGGCGAGGGCTTCTGGGAGTTCATGATCCTGCGCCAGGTGCCTCACAGTGATTTCGTGCGTCCCTGGCGGCTGGAGAAGGAGCGGCTCGCGCGCAAGGGCAAGGGTCCGTGGACACTCGAGAACGAGTTCATCCAGCCGGCGCTGATCTCGCTGGCGGTGTACTCGCTGATCACCTGGATGTACGGCTGGGCGGTGGTGCCCTATCTGCTGGGCGGCGCGTTCATCACCTACCTGTTCCTGGCGCTGGCGGACTACATCGAGCACTACGGCCTGCTGCGCGACAAACTGGCGAACGGCCGCTATGCGCATGTGCGTCCCGAGCATTCCTGGAACACCGATCACGTGGCGTCCAACATCATCTTCTGGAACGTGCAGCGCCATTCGGATCACCACGCCTGGCCGACGCGGCGCTACCAGTCGCTGCGCAGCTTCCGCAATCTTCCGCAGATGCCCACCGGCTATCCCGGCATGTTCGGCATCGCGCTGTTCTGGCCCTTGTGGCGCTGGATCATGTACCCGCGCGTGCTCGCGATCCACGGCCACGACCTGACGAAGATGAACGTGCATCCGGGTCGTCGCGAGGCGCTGATGCGCAAGTACCACCGCCCCGTCGCCGCGCCGCCGGTCGCCGAGCCGGCGGACGCCGCGGAACATCGTGCGCAGGGTCACGTTATCGCGGCCACGGCCGGTGCTGCACCGCGCTACCAGTGTCCCGGCTGCGGCTATGTGTACGACGAGGCCAGGGGAGACACCCAGCAGGGCTTCCTGCCCGGTACCTCGTGGGCGCGTGTCCCCGATGCCTGGCATTGCCCGGACTGCTCGGTGCGCGACAAGGCGGACTTCTTCCGCGTCGATCGGTCTTGTTGAGGTTCTCAAAACACAAGAAAGAAGGGATACCTCTCCCTTCGGGAGAGGTCGGCGCGAAGCGGTTGGGTCTCAGCGCGGGAGTGCCTCAATGGCACTCCCGCGTAAACCCAACCGGGGTGAGGGCCGCG